>Ga0224746_10145_pt1 | contig 13884 bp, 15 predicted proteins | sample LIM_F_Water_Bulk_FD_183000 | JGI IMG/M metagenome (GOLD analysis project Ga0224746, IMG submission 183000) | Enriched cells from gastrointestinal tract of the lab mouse from Pacific Northwest National Laboratory (PNNL), Richland, Washington... | ecosystem: Host-associated > Mammals > Digestive... | reverse complement strand
ATAGGCACTAACTTAACAAGATTTGAATAAGCTGCTGTCGGATTTTTCTTCGTTTTTCAATAAATGACATCTTTATAAGTTCCAGAATGTCAATAGACATTGACCCCTTATCTGGAAGTATCATCATGAAAATTATAAATGACACCAGCTTGGTCTCTCTCCATATGCTCCGATTCTCTTCTGAGGTTCCAAGAGGAGGAAAAATCAATATCTCCGAGATATTTTTCTGTAAGAAGGGGCAAAAGGATTTTTCCATTGATCCACACTTCTGCAGATTCTTTCGTTTTTGCCGGGATGCTTCCTAACTGCAGCAACGATTTCATTCTTTTAAACACAAGCTCAATCTGCCAGCGCAGACGGTAACAGGCAAGAATCTTCTCCGCAGAAATCTCTGCCGGCAGAGAAGTAATTACAAACATATACCTGTGAGTAAATTTTGTGTCTTCACTATATTTTTTCTGCTTTTTACTTTCCAGACGCTCTAACCGCTTTGCTTCTTCCTCAATTTCTTCCTGTGTTTTCTTTATTGCGCAGATCCTCAATGGAATCCGCTTTTTACCGCTCCCATTTATATATACCACGCATTCGGCAGCTCTTTCACCAACGCTCTCAGGCCAGTTGGAGAGTGTTATCTTCTGCCCGCTGTCATCATACAGGTTAAATGCCTTATTTTTGAGTCGTATAATAAAATCAGCCTCTGCGTTCAGACAATGCTCTATGCTTTTTATTGTGCCATATGCGCGGTCCGCTATGACCAGGCAGCCTTTGTCAAATGAAAAATTTTTCAGGCTTTCCCCTGTGGACTGTTCTGTTATTCTAAACTGGCTGCAGGTCAGAGAAAACAAATCTACAGCATAGTGCAGGTGCCACAGCCTTTTTACAGCCCCTTTTTCCACAATATCAGATGCGTCCACTGCAAGCACCTGATAAGCTTTAAGCCAGTCAGGCTTTTTATAATGCATAATTGGATTCGGGAGAATGTTTTCCGCCAGCCATTTTATCCAGTCCCTGCACTGGACAAATTTTTTCATAAAAGCAACATCACTGATCTTTCCAATACCACTTAACAAAGCAAACTGGCTGACATCAACCAGAGATTTATTGCCGGAAAGATAAAATAAGATCAGCCGCAGTAAATCCAGCGGATTTTTTATCGTTCGTTTTCTTGTAATCGCTTTCTTATCAAAACAAGCCTGTTCATAGCCTGACGGCAGTAATTTTATTAAATCATTTGTATCCATAGAATTCACCTCTGTTTGATTATAACAGAAATTTTATGGATTTGCATTAAAGTTAGTGCATATGGGGGCAAGCCCCTTTGGAAACCCCGGACAACAAAACAGGCTGAATATCTCGCACTTTCCCGGTGCTTGATACTCAGCCTTTATTTGTTGTCAGCAGCCCCCGTTTCGTGGTCTGCGTGTAGTTCCTTGTAAACTGACATAAAATATAGTGAATAGAACAAGCGAACTTTTGAAAGGAAATTACATGAACATAAATATCAGACAAGCTACCGAAAATGATAGAAGTGATATCGCTTTGTGTATCGCAGAGGGATTTAAAAAAGATTTTGATGTTTTATGCAAATATACGCATACCGTAGCCGCCGCAATCAGTACAGGCTTACAGATTTCAAAGTTTTATGTAGCAGAATCCAAAAATGAAGTAGTTGGTGTCGTGGCTATATCTGATTGCAATGGCAGAGCCGCAACAACAGATATAGCTTCTTATAAAGAAAATTTTGGATTTATCAAAGGGAACATTGCAAATTTAGTGTTAAGAGAAGAATTTGAATCACCATTAGACTATCCACCAACCACAGGCTATATTGAATTTGTCGCTGTCCGAAATTCGCACCAAAGAAAAGGAATTGCTACATCTATGTTGAAAGAAAGTATGATACAGAGTTCCTATGAAGATTATGTACTTGACGTTACAGATATCAACACTGCCGCTATCCGTTGTTATTCTGCATTAGGATTCAAGGAATTTAAAATAATAAAAGAAAAGCACAGTAAACAGAAAGGATTTTCGGCAAAAATATACATGAAATATCAAAAGAAATGATTTCCTTAAATATATGATTTCAGAAAGGACAGAATTAATATGGTATTAGGAGAACGGATAAAAAGAATACGCACGTTTCGGGGCTTGACACAGCGTGAATTGGGCTTGAAATTAGGATATGAGGAACGCAATGCTGATGTTCGTATCGCGCAGTATGAATCCGGCTATCGTGTTCCAAAAAACAACACTTTAATGGAAATGGCAAAGATATTGAACGTCAATTATATTCATTTTATTGGCGTTACTCCCGGTTGCGCCGAAGATATTATGCTCACATTTCTTTGGCTTGACGAAGATGACCGTAGCACGATCCATTTATTTCAGCTTGTCCGCAATCCCGGCAAATGCAACGCTTCTGATGATAAATCAGTGCGTTACTATGACAATGACGACTGGCCTGCTCATGCCCCAGTAGGTATGTGGCTAGAGTGCGGTTTAGTCAATGATTTTATGCGGGAGTGGTGTCTGCGGAAAGAGCAGTTGAAAAATGGGGAGATTTCAGAGGACGAGTATTTTGAGTGGAAAATCAACTGGCCTGCTACGAGTAGTAGCGTTGATGAAAAAGGGAATGATAAAAAAAATAATAGTTATCAATGGAGAAAACAATAGGGAGGATAAAAACATGCAATTACAACCAATAATTAAAGCTAAAATGATGCGTTTTAGAAACATTCATGAACTTGACTCCGCTAAAGACAGTCTTGTTTTTGAATATTATTCAAATGAAACGATTTTAAGCAATCACCAGCCTAATGGAAGCAGTATCAGTGATGAACTGTTATCAGCTGTTAGCATTGGCGGAGCAGATGACATGGGATTAGATGGTTTATGCATTAAACTAAATGGAATACTAATCCAAAGCCTTGACGATGCAAAGGACATAATTACTACTCATAATTCTGCTGAAATAGAATTCATTTTTATTCAATCGAAATACAAAGATAAATTTGATTCTGGAGAGTATGCTAAATTAATTAATGGAATAATCGATTTCTTAGGTGAACAACACTATCAACCTATGAATGAAAAAATTAAAAATTGGCTATCCATTAAAGAATATTTAACAGGAAACGAGATAATGCTTTTATGGAATACCAATCCAGTGATACGTTTATATTATGTTGTAATGGGAACATGGAATAGTAGCCCTCATATTGAAGCTATTTCAAATAAATTTAAGGATGATATAACTGCTCTAAATATGTATGGCGATATTTTCATAAATTACATTGATACAGAACGGTTTAAAAAAATATGTGACGATAACGATAACCAATTTTCTTCTGTTATCAATGTTATTGATACATTTTCATTAACTGCTGTGACCAATGTAGATAATTCAAGCATAATTTTATGCACAGCAACCGAGCTAATGAAACTTTTGATTACAGATGATGGTATTCTACGAAAAGGTTTATTTAATGATAATGTACGTGATTATCAAGGCGATACTACCATTAATCAGGACATTTATAATACGATAAAAACGGATCCAGAGAGTTTTGTATTAATGAACAATGGTGTTACAATCATTTGCTCTGAAATAATCCCAGGAAATCGTAAAGTTACAATTCGCAATCCCCGTATTGTAAATGGATGTCAAACCTGTAGTGTACTGTATAATGCTTATCGTTCTGGCACAGATATATCAGATATTGTACTGTCAGGAAAAATTATTTCTACTAATGATTCAGATATAACCAATAAGATTATCCGAGGCACTAACCGACAAAATATAGTTTACGATGAAGCTTTTGAATGTACTCGTGATTTTCACAAGTTGCTTGAAGAGCTTTTCACTGTTTTATCCGAAAACCAAAGCAACAATAAAATATACTACGAAAGACGTTCCAAGCAATTCTATAATAATACTTCAATTAAGTCGTATCAAAAAGTTTCATTCAGAATTTTGATACAAAGCTTTATTAGTATATTTTTAAATGAACCTCATATGGGACACAAACATGAATCACGGTTATTACAATTATATAAAGGAAAAATATTTATTGATACACAATCCAAATTACCATATTATGTTTCCTCATTAATTAGTATAAAGCTTGATCAAATTTTAAAAAAGGAAATCTCATACAAACACATAAGGACTTATAAATCTCAAATACAAATGATTATTCGTATTTTGGCAGGTGGTTATAAATACGACATTAATAACGAAAAAAATATTGATACATATTGTAATAATCTTTTACCTCATATATATGATGATGATACTTTCAAAAATTTTGTTTCTAACGCAATAAATATTTTTAATGATACTGTTTCCGAATGGGTTAACCAAAAAGGAGAAGATTATAAATACGCAATAAAAGATTCATCTGATTTTACAAATTTCTTATTAGACAAATTGAGAGTTTCTAGTCAGACCAATATTTCCTACCGTGGAATTGTATCAAAAATTGCTCTCGACAAATACAAGCATTATTATGGTTTTATTACTAATAGTGGATCAACATTGTTTTTTCATTCAAAAGATAATCCTGAATTGGATTATCCCAATTTATTCAATAAAGATGTACTATTTGATGTAACAATAGATACCGTTACAAAGTAAACGGTAGATAGTGCGTACCTCGACTATGGCGGCAAAATGTGTGATAATAGACTATATTTCTATCATGGGTATTAAAAGTTAAGTCTCAACTTTTGATACCGCTATACGGAGGTAAGTCTATGAGTTCAGAAACAACTGCAGTAGCTGTACAGTACCGTTTACAAGAATGGGCCGCACAGATCAGGGAATGCCAGAACCGTCCCACAGGAATGAGTGTCGCCGATTGGTGTGCCGGCCACGGCATTACGAAAGCAAACTATTATTACAGACTGCGCCGCGTAAGGGAAGTGTGTCTGGAATCCCTTGCGCCAGAGGCTCCGGTGCATCAGATTATCCCGGTAAACCCAGGCTTTCTGCAGCAGGAACCACAAAGCGGCAGCGGTATACAGCAGGGGCTTTCTGTTTCTGTAAATGGTTTTTCCATCCGCGTAACGGAATCCACACCCATGCCGCTGCTTGCGGCAGTCCTTAAGGTGGTGCGGGATGCTCAATGACGCCACCTGCTTTAAAGCCGTCTACATTGTCTGCGGCTACACCGATCTGCGCGCCGGGATGGACCGGCTGGCGGCACTCGTGGAAACACAGACCGGGAACCGGCCGTATAGAAAGGATACCCTTTATCTTTTCTGCGGGAGACGCACAGACCGCATCAAGGGGCTTGTATGGGAAGGGGACGGATGGCTCCTGTTATACAAGCGGCTCTCAGAAAGCCGGTTCCAGTGGCCGCGCACCCCGGAGGAAGTACGTGAATTGACGCCGCAGCAGTTCCGATGGCTGATGGAAGGGCTGACAATCACCCCGAAGAAAGCGGTCATGCCGGTGGAGCCGCCGGAATACATGGGATGACTTTATGCAAAACGGAGAAATTTTTGGACGGTTTTCCTGCTGAAAAAAATGGCCTGCCTTATTCCAGCAGAACCACGCTGCACACCATAAAATGGCTCGGAATGGACGCAGACATGCTTTTCCTTCCTGGAAAGGGGTCTGGAAACAGCATCGTACAAAGGCAGCATCCGCTGTTTTAACCATAGGCATTATGACGGGCATCCGGCAGCGCCGGGTTCGCAAAAATCCCGTATCCATGGTATAATAAGGCTATCAGGATACCGGGAGAAAACAGCATGGCCTCAAAATATACGCAAGAACAACTCAACAGCCTTGACAGGGAAACGCTTACCAGGCTGTTCCTGTCGCAGCAGGAGCAGCTTGAAAATATCGACCATACGCTCCAGCTTGTTCTGGAGCAGATGGCGGATTTAAAACGGCACAGGTTTGGCAGGTCATCAGAAAAACGTGAGGCCGAAGGCCAGATCTCCTTTATGGAAGTGGACGGGAAGATCGTATTCTTTAACGAAGCCGAGGCTGTCGCTGCAGAGGAAAACGCACTGGAAGAGCCGGAAAGCGTTTCCCGCACAAGGCCGAAGAAAAAGCAGGGAAAACGGGAAGAGGACCTGGACGGGATTCCGGTAGTCGTGGTGGAACATTCCATGACGGATGAGGAACTGGAAGATAAATTTGGAAAGGACGGCTTTAAACAACTTCCGGATGAAGTATACCGCCGGTACAGCTTTACCCCGGCGAAGATCGAGGTGGAAGAACATCATGTAAAAGTGTACGCCGGGAAGGAAACGGAAGAGGTCGTAAAGGCGCCGCATCCGCAGGCTTTATTAAGGGGGAGCCTTGTTTCCCCTTCGCTGGAGGCAGCGATAATGAACGCCAAATATGTCAATGCTGTTCCGCTTTACCGGCAGGAACAGGAGTTTGAACGTTACGGCCTGCACATCCCAAGGCAGAACATGGCAAACTGGACGATCCAGTGCGCAGACCGTTACCTTGCAGTTCTCTATGATTACCTGCATGAAAAAATGTACGGTTACCATGTGCTGCAGGCGGACGAGACGCCCGTGCTGGTGAATAAGGATGGCCGCCCCGCCGGGAGCAAAAGTTACATGTGGGTATACCGCACCGGACGGATGTATACGGAATGCCAGATCGTCCTGTATGAATACCAGAAGACCCGCAACGCCAGCCACCCCAGGGAATTCCTGAAGGATTTCCGCGGGGTATGCGTCACGGACGGCTACCAGGTCTACCACACCATTGAAGGTGAACGCGAAGATCTGAAGATTGCCGGATGCTGGTCCCATGCGAGGCGCAGGTTTGATGAAGCAGTAAAAGCGCTGCCGAAAGCAAAGCAGAAGGACAGCCGCGCATATCTTGCGCTGACCATGATACAGGCTATCTACCGGGAGGAAAAACTGCTTAAGGATCTTCCGGCCGGGGAACGTATGACCCGCCGCCAGCTGAGTGTAAAGCCCCTGGTGGAGGCTTATTTCACATGGGTTTGTGAAAACCTCCCGAAAGTGCCGCCAAAAAGCAAGACGTGGGAATGGTTCAATTATTCCCTGAACCAGGAGAAATACCTGAAAGTGTTCCTGGACGACGGCGAAGTACCGATGGACAATAACGCTGCGGAACAATCCATCCGCGGATTCTGCATCGGCAAGAAAAACTGGGTGATGATCGATACCATTGCCGGTGCAAAGTCCAGTGCCATCATTTACAGCATTGCGGAAACCGCAAAAGCAAACAACCTGAAACCGTATGATTACTTTGAGTATCTGCTTACCGAGATCCCGAAACATCTGGATGATACAGATCGCAGTTTTCTGGATGATCTGCTCCCCTGGTCACCAGGCCTGCCAGCGAATTGCCGCAAACCCAATAAAAGTGAAGTGAAATAAAGACTGGAGCAAATCTGTTTCTATCATACAGGTTTGCTCCAGTTTTGTATAGGTACTCATTATCTACCGTTTACGTTACAAAACGTGATAAAGCTATAAATGTCCGTTTAGCCAATGTTTAGGTGTCAAAAAGGTATCACGCCCCACATCAAAAGCCGGAAAGTCCGCTGTTTATGCGGCTTCCCGGCTTTCTGTTTACTATTCGTACCCGACTTTTCCTAACTAATTTTGCTTAGGTATTATTCTCTGTCGAGTATGTATATCTTTTGATTATTTGATATATCCATATTATCCTGCCTATATGGGCTAATGTTATCATTTTGTTATCGGGATTGATAACACTGGCTATGTAACTGCGGATAATAACTATATGCTATGGCTTAAATTATAAGCGATTTTGCTTAAAAAAGCAACTGTTTGTTTCCGTATCTTCAATAAGATTTTGTCTTATTGATTTTCTGTTGTCAAAGTGTTACTACTATTTAAATTACCTTAGTAAAATACAATGTCCTTTCCATCTTCTAAATAATCTGGAATCTTCACATCTTTTGTAAGCGGATGTCCCCTAAGTAATATTCTTATTGCCCTGACGGAACCATATATATCTATCATCAATTCCTTCTGCTTTTCATATACATCTACATTATAACTATTATTAGTTAATTCATGTGCAGGAACCTGCCTAATCTTTCTCACCTGCTTGATAGGTTTAATTATAACTTCGTCTATGTCAAAATTAGCTTGAACATTTTTAAGAAGCCACTCTTTGAACATTACTATACTGCCCTTATCCTTCCCTTCCTTATCTTTTCGTTCAATTCCTCTTATAAGTACAGAATCTTTTTGAAATGCTTTTATCGAAATATTATGTACTACCAATTTTTCTAACACTAATACAAAATCATAATAATTTTTCATTGTCGGCAATAGTATATTCCTATATCCCTCTGGCATATCTGTATAAAATGTTCCATATGTATGTGAAAATAATTTAGGAATACCCATTGCTTCACAAAGATTATTAATAACTCTCATTTCCTCTAAAAGAGCATGAAATATCCAGTATTGGGTGACCCATTCTCCCATAAGCAAATTTTTAATAAATCCCTCACTAACTGTACAATTATTTTGATTTTCTAACTCAAATCCTTTCCAAAGCATTTGAATTTTGGGGGATAATTTAGCCAAATCTATTACAAAAACTCCTATTGCCCTATTTAGTTTTTCGCCTTTTATATATGCCATACCATAATCCTTAATATATTCATTTGAAGAACTTTCTTCATAAAATTCATCTTTAATGCATATGGTACCTCTATATCCATTATCCATAACTAAAAACCTTGGATTATTAATATATCTTTCTAATATTTCTATATCAAAAAAAATAATTTCAAACTGTTCTTTGCCTCTTTGCAAAAGAACCGTATATGGTTTCTGATAATCAATTTGGATACCCTCTAATGCTCGTTCTGTTGGATAAAAACATGTATGTCCATCAGTATTCCTTGCATTAACTTTTTGATGTTCTTTTGATAATCCCAAATCAAATCCTTTGATATGAGGATTCAACACATCAACTTCGGAAATTGCCTCTACAAATCCATCTTTAATTAATTCTATCATTTCATTTACATCATAATTTTCTATTTCATAAATAGGTAAACCATTAAAACTACTCGAATCCAAATAGTATCTAATAACTTCATCCAATAATTTGCTATCCTTCATGGCACATCCTCACATGTATTTCTACTAAGATGTTTTTATTATATCATGTTCATAACTAAAGATACAGGCAAATTGTATCTAATTTCTAAGAAAATCAATATGTTTAGAAAATAAAAATTCCATATGCCAGAATTTAATATTGCTGTTCTTAGAATTGCAAAGAATAACCTTTTAAATGAAGATATCCCTTTTATTACCAAATAGAATATTGCCCGATAGCAAAAAATATGTTATATTGTCGATATGGGAAAACCATAGAGCCAAAGGCGGCTTTACCCCTCTTATTTTTTCGGAGGGTTCAAGTAGCCCTCCAGACGAAAGAAAGGAGGGCGATGCAATGTACGTTACATATCAAGATTTAATTCAGATAGGTATTCTCATTGTCGCCCTTGCCAATTTGATTTATCAGATTTACAAGGGAAAAAAGAAATAGCCGCCACTATTCGCAGTAGTGACGGCATACCTCGTATGAGGTAAAATCTGTCATAATGTGGGTAGAGCCGCTTCTATGGCTTTCCCTTTCTAAGTCTAATATAGCACATACGGGGACAAAACGCAAGAAATTTTTATGTCACTGTCAAGATAAAAATCTCCTTTTTAACAGCAGTTTACTGATAAAACATTTGATTATATACATTATTGACCGCTTCGGCATAAAGAGAATACGAATGTTTCTCATTCCCTTCATTGATATCTTTCAATTTTCGGTATTCTTCACTTATATACGCCCAACCGCCGTCTTCTCCAAGAATATCATCTACTTTTTCTTGTATGCCAAAATTTATCGAGCGGAAAACAAATGCATATACGTTTTGTTTCTTATTATTTCTCAAATAGTAATAGCCATCATTTCTACCACAATCCTCATAATAGATAATGGCAAAATCACATCTGCGCAATATTTTCTTTTGCTTTTTGTCAACAACCTTTATCGTAATAGCCGATGTTGAATCCTTTGGAGCTGAATATGGCGTTCCTCTCAAAGCATTTTTAAAAGCAGCTATAAAACTTTGTTTTACAGTTTTGGCATTATAAAGCATATTTCCCCAACGTTGAATAATCAAATTATAATCAAAATCATATCCGTTATTTCCCCCACGAATCCTAGTTACAAGATGCCTTTTTCCACTTCCAATTAGTTGAAACTGAAATGTCAGCCCATACTTTTCCCACATCTCATTTTGAACACTCTTAATAATTTCTTCAAGTTCTTTCCTAACAGGCGCATATTCGGATTTTTTACATATTCATACATACCTTATTTCTCCTTCTCGCCCATGCCGCCCATACAACTTTAAAACTGCATCATTACAGAATACCATGTTATCATATTTTGTCAAGTGCTAAATCTCATTTTTCGGCGCACTCAGTAAATAACGACCAAGCATATCTGAAGCCCAACCGAAATATAAGTTCGTCATTTCTTGAACTATAATCCAGTACATAGTCCTCCAATCTCTGATAATCTCCCTTATCCAGTTTTTCTATCAGCCAATCAATATCAAGCTTATTCTTCATCAATGTATGGTTATACTCCCAACTATTTGTAAACTTTTCAAACATCTCATGTATTCTGCTTCCCACTTCATCCATTTCACAAAAAAGTGTTTCTTCTTCAGTATTACACTTTCCGATTTTAATTAAAAATTGGCTGTCATCTGACATTTCTACCCCAAATAGGCTGTTATCTGTTTTTATCTGCTGCACATCCGCAGCAGGCATTTCCATTTTCTCAATACTTTTCAAAAGCATATCAGTAAATTTTTCAATATTCATAATATCCCTTTCCTTCTAACTTTTATTTACTTAGGTTTGGTTTTGCTGTTTCCTTTATTTTCACGCATATCCAACAGAATTGTTTCTGCATAACTGCGCACTAATCTCCAATATTCATATTCCATGTCCCCGGTATGTTCCGTCAATTCCTCCCCCAATAACTTCTCACATTCAGGATTTGCATACAGAATAAAAATTTTTCCGTCTTTAAACCGCTTAACCACAAAATACCGCCTTGTATCTCTGCTGTCATCACTCTTTGTAAAAAGAAGATATACCCGCAATATATCGCTGATATTAGGGTTATATGGCGGAAGTAAAATCTGTAAGATATTGACTCCCCCTCTTTCAAAAATCCTTACTTCAAAATCTGGATTTTCATATGGATATGGCAAGCTGTCATCCTCACATAATGTTTGGTACATATCATGGATAAAAATTTTACCGTCCTGCTTTAAAAACCCGAAAAATTCATCCCTCTCTTTTTCTGTCCCCTTATATAACATTGCAGGAATCAACGTTTCAAAAAGTTCATAACGCATACAATCATATCTGTCATACTCAATTTCCACATTTTACACCTCCGCATTTTTATTACCTTTATTATAATATGCCGTCATTATGCCGTCAATAAGAATTTAGCCGTCATTTTGGCGGTATAATAACATTATCAAGCCGTTAAGGAAGTGATAAGCATTGAAAATAAAGCAATCAAAATTTACGTTGCGGATAAATGACGAATTACTAAAAAAATTTCACTACATTTCTGAATACAATGCACGTTCTGCCAACAGCGAATTAACAATACTAATCAGAAAGCATATTGCAGAATTTGAAAAAAAGCATGGAAGTATAAAACACTAATTTTTATGCCGTCATACAGCCGTCAAACCATCTCCTAGCCGTCAGATTGACACTATAATAATGTCTGTATGGAGGTGTTGGCATGGCGACTGATACAGCTAAATTCACTTTAAGGATAGACGCTGAATTATTAAAAAAGTTTCGTTTTGTTGCAGATTATAACGCCCGTTCCGCTAACCGCGAACTGGAAGTCTTAATGAAAAAGCATATTGCAGAATTTGAAAAAGAAAATGGCAAGATAACTTTTGACTGATTTTTCTTTGTTCTTAAAAGGTGGAGCAGTACCCCGCTCCACCCGCAATAACTATATTTCACTTCTTCTGAATAAATAATTATATAGCTTTCTCCGCATTAGATATATATCATCTCACTATTTACAATCTCCCTCACACAAGCCCGAATATTATTCATTTTTTGAATCCATAAAAGCTGATTTTCTGCTTTTAACTGTTCCGTCACTCCCTGCCTGTCGGCATATTCCTTTACCAGCCGAGAAAACATATCCTCCGCCTGTTCATCTACGCTTGCAAGGTATTCATTCATCCTGCCGCTTGTCAGCAGATTGAGATAAATGAACTGCTTATGCTCTTTAAGATACCGCAAATGCCGCTGTCCCCAAATACCAATCAGCTTTTCTTCTTCGGGAGGTAATGCAAGCTCTGGCAGGTAATAGTCGCCTTGCCTTGCATACCAAAGACCGTTACTTTCGTCATAAATCCTGTTTTCCATAATGTTTCCTACCTTTCCTCTTTGTTGTTTTTTAAGTGTTTCCTTCGCTGCTTCAACTTCTGCGCCGCTTTTGCCTGCTCCAAAAGGCTGTCCATCTGCTTACTTCCAAATGCCTTACGGAGCAGTTTATAATCTTTGTTTTCCGCACGGAGGTTTTCATTTTGCCCTGCCAGTTTCTCATTGGTTCTCCTTAATCCGTCATTCTCACGGTGGAGATTTCTGTTTGTGACGTTAAGCCGATAGTAGCTGTCCCACGCATCAAAACACCTTATAAGAGCTGTTTTAACAAGCGATTTCAGTTTTTGCACCAAAGGCTCTGCCACTTTATTTCTATATGACTTTGCAGACATGAACTCCTGCGGTTCTGGCAACTGGTATTCTGGCGAAGTGTCAAGCACCTGTTCCAGAGTTTTTAGGTTTTCCATGCCTTTGTCGTAATTCTCCACCCTGTCCGACAATACTTGAAATTCCTCTTTTTCTCCAAAATCTGCCCCTCAAGCTGAACAACCTCTTTTTCCCGTTCCTGCTTTTTATAATCAAGGACAGATAAATGTTTCTCATGCGTGCCTTTATGCTCCCATTCAATTTTGATTGTGCGGTTGCTCTTTTTTGTTTTCGGAGAAGTAATCACGTCTTCCCCATGCAGGCGTTGATAGGATTTGTTAATCGTGACTGTTTCTTTATCAAAATTGAAATCAGCGGCGGTCAAGGCTAATAATTCTCCCTCTCGGATTCCGCACCAGTAAAGCATCTGGAACGCATAATAGGAAACTGGCTTGTCCATCATTTCATCCGCAAACTTCCTGTATTCCTCTTTTGTCCAGAACAGCATTTCCTTGTGTTCCTCGCTCCCCATGTTCCCCGCCTTTGCCGCAGGGTTGGAGCGGAGGTCATAATAGCGCACCGCATGGTTAAATATTGCTGAAAGCTGGTTGTGTACCGTTTTCAAGTAAGTCTGCGAATAGGGATTGCGCTTTTCATCACGGTAGGCAAGCAGTTCATTCTGCCATGCAATGATTTCCTTTGTGCCAATCCCGCTAATCTTCATCTTCCCAAAGTACGGGAGAATCTTCGTCCGAATGATATGCTCCTTTGTCAGCCAAGTGTTCTCTTTCAGTCGGTTCTTGACGTCGTTCGCATAAAGCTCTGTAAAAGCTTCAAAGTCCATGTCAAGGTCAGCGGAATTTTGTAACTGGAATTTCCGCTCCCACTCCTGCGCTTCACGCTTTGTGGCAAACCCACGCTTGCACTTCTGTTTTCGCTCCCCTTTCCAGTTCACATAACGAGCCATCACATACCATGTTCCGTTGCCCTCATTCTTAAATACTGGCATTTACTCCATCTCCTTTCCCTGCTTTTCTCCTGCCCCGTAAAACCTTTCTTGGAAATACTGGCGGTTTA
>Ga0224746_10144_pt1 | contig 13902 bp, 14 predicted proteins | sample LIM_F_Water_Bulk_FD_183000 | JGI IMG/M metagenome (GOLD analysis project Ga0224746, IMG submission 183000) | Enriched cells from gastrointestinal tract of the lab mouse from Pacific Northwest National Laboratory (PNNL), Richland, Washington... | ecosystem: Host-associated > Mammals > Digestive... | reverse complement strand
ATTCTCTGGGGTTTTGCAAAATTTTGGCAGATATCTCGATTCCCGCCTTGGAATAATCAATCCCGCCTACGGAAAGGCCATCCCTCTGAAACAGATACAAGCTGGCTCCCGATCCACACCCTACTTCAAAGATGCTCTCAGGTTTTTTGCCCTCAGCTGCCGCTGAAAACTCCAGTTCCCTTTTTATCTCAACGTATTGTTCATAAAACGCGTCATACCCTACTCCCCCGGACAATTCTTTGACCGAATCAAAACCGTTCATTATCTTCAACGCTAGGTAAACGTTTTTGTAGTCTCCGCTGCTGAGGATATCCTTATCGATATCCCTTCTCTCCCAGACTTCCCTCCATTTATTTGCCATAATGCTTCTCTTCCGTCCTTTATCATTAATTCTCTTCTCCCTCTGCCGCCCGCAACGCGTACAGTTCTTCTACCGTGTCAATTTCCACGATCTGCCGCTCCGTCACCGGAAAAACCTTAAGCTTCAGCTCCTGAAGGCTGCGGTCTGCCACCTCGTCCCAATACAATTCCCCACTCGCCTCTTCATCATAAACCTCTATCACTTTTTTTACAAGGAACCTGGCGTCCTCTTTCTTAAAATAGGAAATGCCCACCATGTTATAAACATCAGTTCCACCTTTGCCAATCCTGGAAATATAGCCATCCTGCTGCTCAAACACCCAATCCGCAGAATACCCATGAACCATTTTTCCAAAATAACCGGAACCATCCAGGTGTTTACAGAAAACCGCCGGGTCTGAGACAAAAAGATCCGCCTCACAGATAAAGCAATCTGCACTGCCCAGGATTCCCCGCGCCGCATAGATTGAGGAGATGTTGTTCTTCTCCTGGTATTCTTTATTCTCAATCAGGCAAATCCCCGCATATTTGTCACACAGATAGGTGAACTTCTCTTTCAGATATCCCACTACGATATAGATTTCAGATATGCCGCGCCCATGCAACCCCCGGATGACTGTCTCAACCAACGTCCTGCCGCCGACTTCTGCCAAAGGCTTAGGCACGGTCTCCGTCAGCGGGCGCATCCTGCTCCCAAGGCCCGCTGCCATTATCACAGCTATTTCTTTACCCATACGATTCACTTCCCAACGATTCTTCATATTGAACTGGTATCTGAATGCCCAGCGTGACAAGAGCCTCCTTCAGGACAAGGAAGAACTCCTCGATATCTTCGGGAGTAATCGCCCCTAGGGCGCATAAACGAAATGTGTTCTGATCTGCCACTTTGCCAGGATATATCGTAAAGCCACGCGCATAACAGTAGTCGTGTACCTTATCAAAATCCCAGTTCACATCCTGCGGATATTTTACGGCAACCACCAGCCCAGCCTGCCACTCCCGTTTAATCATGTCCCGGAAGCCTAATTTTTCCAGCCCCGCATGGATAGCCTCAAAGACGGCTGTGTGCCTTGCCCATTTTTTTTGTTCCCCCTCCGCAAAATACTCCTCGATTGCCATTCGCGTTGCATAGACCGTCTGCACAGGGGGCGTAAAATGCATCTCGCCCGTTTTCTCAAAAAAATCATACTGCAGGAATAAATTGCAGTAGTACGAACGTTTGGGATAAGACGCAGACTTCACTATCTCCTCCGTCTTCCCCACGACCCAGGAAAGCCCTGTCATTGACATCAGCCCTTTCTGCGCGGACGCCATACAGAAATCAATATTGTCTGCCTCAATATCAATCGGGCGCATGGCAAACGTCGATGTCGTGTCTACCACAGATATGGCTCCGTTGCGATGTGCCAGGGTTCCAATTTCACGTACCGGGTTGAGGATTCCTGTCCCGGTCTCATTGTGGGTCGTATACACCACGGCGATATCTGGATCGTCCTTTAGAACCTTCTCAACCTCTTCAAGCTGCGGCAGCTCGTCCACCGGAAACTGCAGATTGATGTGAGGCAGCCCATAATACTCGCAGATTTCCACAGCCCGTCCGCTGTACGCGCCGTTGTTCACGACCAATATCTTCTTATCCTGCGGAAGCAGGGAATTGATACAGACGTCAAGATTCACTGTCCCGGAACCACAGAACAGCACGGCCGTGTATTTATCAGGATTCCCATGGACAATGCGTACCAAATCATTGCGCATCTGCTTCATCATAGACGCAAATTCTTTTTCCCGCGGGCAGATATCCGGCACGACCTGTGCCATCTTCACCGTATCTGTCGTCGTCGCCGGCCCCGGGTTCAACAATATATTTCGTTTCACGTTCTCCTCCTTACAATTCATCGTCGATTAAGGTAATGATGTCATGGAAAGGCATCAGCCTTCCATCTGCTTCCAACGCCCTGCCGTTTTTCAGAATTTCTGCCGCCGTATCCTGCATGGCTGGGAACGCGCTGCGGGTCAGCTGGTTGGCATAAATCACGATATTGACCCCATGCTTGGCCCATTCCTCCTCATAGACGCTGTTAAAAGTCGTCGGCACCACCACAAGGGGCGTCGCCTTATCCTCGCTGCGGAAAGTATCGCAGAACTCAAAAATTTCTGCCGGATCTTTTTTCCTGGAATGAATCATGATGCCGTCTGCGCCTGCTGACACATAAGCCCTTGCACGGGCCAGCGCATCCTCCATACCTTTTTCCAGGATTAAGCTCTCTATCCTTGCAATTATCATGAATTCTTCCGTTCGCTGCGCTCTCTTGCCCGCCGTAATCTTCGCGCAGAACTCTTCAATGGACGCCTGCGTCTGCGCCACCTCCGTGCCAAACAGAGAATTCTTCTTAAGCCCCGTCTTATCTTCGATAATGACCGCTGAGATGCCGATGCGTTCCATCGTCCGCACGTTATAAACAAAATGCTCTACCAGGCCGCCGGTATCTCCATCCAGGATAATTGGCTTGGTAGTCACCTCCATGACGTCGTCCACCGTCCTGAGCCTTGAAGACATATCTACCAATTCGATATCCGGCTTGCCTTTGACGGTAGAATCGCAAAGGCTTGACACCCACATGGCGTCATACTGCTTGAGCCCTCCCCGCTTGCTGGGGATGATCGTCTTCTCTGCAATCAGCCCTGTGAGCCCGCTATGTACTTCTAACGTCTTAACAAGGGGGCTGATCTGCAAAAGCCTGCGCAGCCTCCCGCGGCGGAACTCCGGCATAGCCAGCTTTTCCCTCATGCGGCTGTCCGTTTTCCTGACTTCCTCCGACCAGGTGTAAGGAACCTCAATCAGCTCTCCGGCCTCGGCGCGCGCAATATTATCAAGCACGTTCCGGCGAAGCTCTTGCAGCGGGCCTTTTTTCCAGTTGTCTCCATGGATAATATAATCGGGATGCAGCGCATCAAACACTTTATCATAGAAAATCTCGTCCTGCACGATGACACGGGATACCTCAGGAAGCTCCTCTAACAGCTTCCTGCGCTCCGCAAAAGAAATCGTAGGGAATCGGTCGAATTGAATCATCGCCGCATCCGTCAGCGCCCCCACGACGACCTCGCCATATTTCTGCGCCTCATGCAGGAGATTTCGGTGCCCTTCATGAATAATATCTGTACAAAAACACGTATATACTACTGACATTTTTCCTGAACCTCCTTTTCGTCCTTACGCCGGCCCAATTTCATACTCCCTCACTTCTATGTCATTTCTGTGGCAGTAGGCAATATCTTCCGGATTTGCCTCCCCAAAATCATACAGCGCCCGGTTCACCTTAAGCTCGCCATCTTCGGCGTCGTACAGAACAATGCGGCTGTATGTGTATATCTCCGGAATGCACAATTTCCCATCTACCCAGGAAAAGAAATAGGGAATCCCCTTCATGCCCAGGTCATCGTACAAATCTTCACACTGTCCTGCACTGAAATCATTCAGAGAAGCCAATCGCAGGAGGGCTGGCCGTTTATTCAAATTTTTATCTAGGATATCCCAGTCCCTGATATCGCACAGTTCCCGGGCATATAGTACCCTGTCATGCCAGCAGTCCACAAGGAAATACACGCCCTCCCGGTTTTTTTCAAGGCATCTGGCTTATTTCTCTCCCATTTATGATAAAATTCAGTATCTTGCTGATGAGAGCGTACTTGGCTGCTGCTTCCTGATAGGAGGACACATTGTCCATAATTGTCCTGCCCCTCGCCTCTTTTTCAAATCTCCAGATATTCAGCATGTCATTCAGGACAGCATCGTGTCTTTGCCCATCCTGCATGTGCAGGTATAGGCCATTGATATCCCCATTTGCCAGATACCTGGCAATTACGCCATTCTCATTAATTTCTTTATGTTCTCCAGACATGCCTGTTTGTTCCCTCCACGGTATATCTTTCCTTCTTCTACGTGGGCCATATCCACGACTGTATCCAAAAACATGCCTTCCAGCATCCTATAATTGTTCCATGCTGAAACCAGGTTATATTTTATGCCCACCTCGTTGAGTGAGATAATCTTATCCACCCACTGATAGGAGAAATAAAACTCCTTCACCGCCCGGTAAAAAATGAAATTAGCCGGAACAGATTCCAATACCCATTCCTGGTCGAACCATACTAAGTCGCCGTCCGCATTAAAGGCATTGCGCAGAATCATGTCAAGATAGCCTACCCGCAGGATAGGGCCATACTTCTCAGGAGAGCTGTCCTTGTCAATATCCATCGTGCAGATAATGTTCTCTTCCGCAGCAATATGTTCGGAAGACGCCAGGATTTCCTGATATACCCTGTCTAAGATCCGGTAAAATTCAAATTTGTTTTTCCGTCTGCATGCATCCAGCAGCCGCTCCTCCGCCAATTCCCACTTAACATATTCAGAGACAAGCCTGCCATCCAAAAGCTGTGCGGGCAGAACCTTTCTGCCTCTTTTTTCCAGGACGCTCCCATTTTTACTAATCTGCGCTACATGGGCTGCGCCCTCCTCGTACAGCGGAAACTTCTCCACCGTACCGTCCTTCGTGAATACCGTGGCAATGCGGTATTTCAAGAGCCTTTCAGAGCTTAAGGAACACCGGGTAACTTTCCCAAGATCCTCGCTGTCGGAACATTCCACCAAGAAGGAATTCGCGAAAAACTCAAACGCGCCGTTCGCAATGACATCCTTGTAAATTGCCATTTCATCTGCCACCAGGGTAATCTTGTCCGGGATATAATATGGCAGCAAATTATGCATATTTTCATTATCCGGAAGGCTGTCCTGGGAATACACGATGGTCGGCAGCTTATAATCCGGCATCGGGTAGTAAAAGAAGGTATTCGCAAAACCACTGTCTTTTACCAGCTCCTCCAGCTCTTTCCTGGCAAAAGTCCTCACTTTCCTATCTGAAAGCGTATATTGGTTCATGCCCTCAAAGGGCACCCCGGTATGGTCTTCTCTGGCTCCGCACCAGTATTTCAGCCCATATTTGTTCTCAATGGCAATCAGAAGCTTGCCATCCGGCTTAAGAAGCTTCTTAATCTCCATCAGGAAATCCAGGTAAGGGTTGTCCGTGTCAGTGAACGTCCCCTGGTATTCCAGAACCCCAATCAGCGTGATATAGTCGAACTTCTTGTCAAACTTAATGTCATTGAGATTGCCCACAATGATTTCCAGGTTTTCTTTTTCCCTGCACCGAAGCAAAGCCGCCGCTGCCCTCCGCTTGGAAAGTTCCACTGCCGTCACGTCATGGCATTTGTCGCAGAGGACGCTGGTAATCGCGCCCAGCCCGCATCCGATTTCCAGTACGCTGCCCTCCTTGTCAAACGGATACCAGTTGAGGATATTCTTCCTCAGATGCGTGAGGTGATAGTAAGTAGGCCAGCTCATCTTGTTCAGGATAGCATCCGTATATTTCTCCGGCTCGTTCTCTGCAATTATGTTAATAATCGTATCTTCCACCGGCCCGTCGGAATACAAATCCTCGTCCTTGTACCATTCCAAGTTAAATTTAGGCTTCGGGTTAAGCTTCTCTATCAGCTCATTGTACATGATTGTCCCTCCTATATGTCTCAACAAATTTATCTCTTTCTCCATAATAATTACTCAGGTTAAGTATTCCGTCATCATGGATGCACCAAGGCTTTTCCATATGCGGAACCACCACCTGGTATCCCTGTTTCCGGAACTCCATGCTCTGGGAAACATCATAAAAATCCCATTTCTGAAAAACATCCTCTCGCCAGGGGATATCATACTGGGTGGCCATGAGGAATCCGTCAATGGCCTCTACGGGCTGATATCTGCCCTCTACCTCGCCGCATATGGCTTCCTGGGCAAGTATGATGGGATTGGCGTACAGCTTGCCAATCCGTTCTCCATGCCACATAATGGCTGTCTCCCCCAGCCTGGGAGCCCCCACCATGCCAATCATGCCGATTTTAGGGTCGGCAAATATCCCTAATATATCCTTGATGAATCCTGCATGCACGATGAAAACATCCTGATGCATATACACTTTATATTTTGCATCTGAGGAACTCATAGCCTCGTTGTAACCAGAAGTTATGGATTCCGCTTCCCGTATGGTGATAACGTCCCTGCCAAATCCCTCCGGCAGCTCTATACGTTCAATATATGACATGCATTCTTCCTCATACAACTCATCATTGACGCACATGATGAATGCTATTTTTCTGTCATCCATATCTCAAATCCCCCACTTCCTGCGGTATCCAGCCAGAATCGCCGTCGGCTCTTTGATCCTGCCGATACAATTTGCCGCACTTTCTGCCTGTCCTGTAATGATGCAGATATCCGCCATCTCACAATATACGACTTCTTCCCCTGGGCAGAGCTGATCCAGATAATTGAGCATGGCAAAGGCTTGCGCGAACCTCCGTTTTTCTTTGAGCAGCATCGCCATTTTAAGCGCTGCGTCCCCTTTCTCGAAAGAGGAGGTGTATATGAGGTGCATCAAAAAATAAGAGGATACCGGATTTTTCTCCAAAAAATCCAGAAATAAGTCATTCTCATCAAAAAATTCCAGCTTCCACATCACGAATTTGGCCTGCAGGAAACGCCGCCTCGCCTCCTTCATGGTATGGATGCCGGCCAGAATATTCTCCTCACAGTGATTCTTCCGTTCATCACGGTAGATGCATAGGACAACGTTCATAATCGCCGCCTCTGAGTCCAGGTTACAGACCTTGCGGAATTTATCTGTCTCTTGGTAGCTCAGCAGTTCCTCATACGCCTTCTTCTCGAGAAAACAGTCTATTTCTTCCCGATAATTGGCATATTCCTGCCGAAGCCTTGCATTCTCTTCTTCCCGCCGCCTTTCTTTCGTTACCTTCTCCTCTGCACAGGCTCTCTCTATCCCATCCGTACCCATCTGCTTCCTCCCTATCGAACAAGAAATTGCTCACGTTGCCTTGGTTTTTCCGCAATCTATGATATAATATGGAAAACTGATACGTTCCTTTCAGACTATCAGTTCCTATAAAGATATATTATACACTATTTCCTGGAGGTAAGCTATGCATTTTTTATTTATCCGCGTAAAAAATTCCAGCTATGATATTCCCTGGACATTACTGGAAATGGGGAAACAGGTAGACATCTACCCCCATGCCGAATTCGATCCGCTGGCCCCCATTCCTGAGCAGTTTGAGATACTGGAACAGTTCCTGTCCGGGCATGAGTTCAACTGCCTGATTTCTTATCTTTTTGTGCCGGAAATATCCGATATCTGCCAGCAGATGGGGCTTACTTATATTGGCTGGGTTTATGATTCCCCGCTGATGTCCCTGTTCCACCCGGCAGTGAAAAATCCCTGCAACTATCTGTTCGTTTTTGACCGCGCAGAATATGAACATATGCTGCCTTACGGCATTCCCCATCTGTACTATCTTCCGCTGGGAGTGAACCTCTCGCGTACCGGCGCGCTCAATATCAGCCCGGAAGACGAGGAACAGTTTACCTGTGATATATCTTTTATTGGCAACCTCTATGAGCAGAATTCTTATAACAGTTTTATTTCCCAGTTCCCGGAATCTATTGCCGCGGAACTCAAACTATACCTTTTAAAAAACCTCTGCAGATGGCACGACGTCAGGCCCTGGCCCAGGGTGTCTGAGAAAGCGGCGGCGTTTATGTCTGAAACCTTCGGCGCCAATTTCTGGAACCGCCAGCATATGGATCTTGACTTATACCTGGGGCTTTTGTTCCTTTCTCGGAAGCTTGCGGAAATGGAGCGGATTACGGTACTGAATGCCCTTTCAGAACATCATACCGTCGATTTGTATACCCGCAGCAGCCGCCGTAATCTTCCAAAAGTGCAAGTACATGAGGGGGTTGATTATTATACGGAGATGAACAAGATTTTCTACTTAAGCCGCATCAACCTTAATATCACGCTTCCCTCCATTGAAACCGGCTTGCCTCAGCGAATCCTCGACATCATGGGCTCCGGGGGCTTCGTATTGACCAATTACCAACAGGAAATTGAAGATTACTTTGAGATTGGTAAGGAGATTGAAGTCTTTCACGACTTGGACGAGCTGCTGGAAAAAACCTCCTATTACCTTTCTCATGAGAAGGAACGGCTACGGATTGCAATGGGCGGATATCAGAAAGTCCGCGAGCGCTTTTCCTATATGCATCAGCTGCAGCAAATACTAAAAACCGTTGAGGAGGACAAACCATGAGACTGCTTTTTTACCGCTATGGCAGCATCTGTGAGCCGGATGTCATTGATGGATTTCAGGAACTAGGGCATACTGTGGCGGAAATCACTACGGAAATAACCAACAAATCTCTCTCTCCGCAGGAATCCATCCAGATTGTCAGCAACACCCTGCTGGAACATCCGGCAGATTTTGTGTTCAGCATTAACTTTTTCCCATTCTTAAGCGAAGTATGCAACATCTTCAAGATTCCCTACCTCTGCTGGAGCGTGGACTCGCCGGTCATGGAACTGTTTGCAACTTCCATCACGCATCCGTGCAACCGTATTTTCCTGTTTGACCGGGCACAGTATGGAGAAATCGAACCTCTGAACCCGGGCCATGTGTTCCATCTGCCCCTGGCAGTCAACATCAAGCAGAAGCAAGGCAGTATCTGCGCCGCTTCTGCCCACGCGCGCAGAAAATTTTCTTCTGATATTTCATTTGTGGGTTCACTCTATACAGAAAAATGCCCGTATGACAGGCTGGACAATCCCCCGGACTACCTGCTGGGCTACCTGAATGGGCTGATGGAGGCGCAGCTTCGGATTTACGGCGGGTTTCTCGTAGAGGATCTGCTGACGGATGAGATGGTAGAAGAATTCAAGGCACATTTGCCGGGATTCTTCACCTATCCCTTCGATTCTTACCTGACAGATAAAAAAACCACGGCACAGCTCTATATCGGCAGCAAGATTTCTGCCATGGAACGGCTGCGGGTAATGGAGCTACTGTCAGCACGGTTTGCGGTAGACCTTTATACGGCAAGCGATACTTCCAGCCTGCCTCATGTCCGCAACTGCGGCCTGGCAAAGACGCTGGAAGAAATGCCCATCATTTTCCACAACAGCAAAATCAACCTAAACATTACTTCTAAGCCCATCCGCAGCGGCCTGCCATTGCGCATTTTTGATATTTTAGGGTGCGGCGGTTTCCTACTTACGAACTTCCAGCCGGAACTGCCGGAATTTTTCACGCCGGATGAAGATCTTGTATATTATGAGAATTTGGAAGACCTCGCCGCCAAGGCAGAATATTATCTGCATCATGAGTCCCGGCGGAAGGAAATTGCAGAACACGGCTTTGAAACAGTAAAGACATATCATACCTATCCCATCCGCTTGGAGCAGATGCTGGGTATGGCTTTCCGACAGGATGTTGATTGACTTATTCAGAAAGATAACTTTTCAGGAGGATTTTTATGGACATTTTATTTATTGACTGGGAATGTTTTGGCAAAGTGGACGCCGTCTTCACCTTCGAGCAGCTAGGCTACAAGCTGACCATGTTTTCCCACAAAGACTACCAGCAGCGCATCAGCCCGGAATTTGACAAAGACTTTGACGATGCTGTCCGGCACAAGAAGTTCAAGTTCTGCTTTTCTTTTAACTTCTATCCGGTGGTTGCGGAAGGATGTAAACGGCACGACATCCCATATCTTGCACTGGTATACGACAGCCCTTATGTGCCGTTGTACTCCTACACTATCATCTATCCCACAAACCATGTGTTCCTATTTGACAAGCAGGAATACCTGAAACTGCAGGGCATGGGCATCCGCACTGTGCATTATACGCCTCTTCCTGTCAATGCCACGATTATCGACTTCCTTGCGAAAAAGCAGTTTGACCGTGGGAAATGTACCTGTGACGTTTCTTTTGTAGGCGCCTTATACAATGAAGCCCACAATTTCTACGAGAGGCTTGCCAACGTCAATGCATATACCAAAGGCTATCTGGACGCCGTCATCGAAGCGCAGCTTAAGATTTATGGCTATAACTTCCTGGAAGAAGTGCTGACCGGAGACGTCCTACAGGAAATGCTCCGAGTCTCACCTTATGCCAGTGACAGATACGGCGTAGAAACACCGGAATATATCTATGCCAATTATTACCTGGGACGTAAAGTCACTTCCCTGGAACGCATCCGGCTATTGACTGCAATCGGCGAGCGGTTCCCCAATAAGCTCAAGCTCTTCACGCTGAACAAAAAAGCACGGATTCCCCATGTCCGCAACATGGGCGCGACAGATTACTATGCAGAGATGCCTTATGTCTTCGCCAACAGCAAGATTAACCTAAACATTACGTTAAAGAGCATACAATCCGGCATCCCTCTGCGTGCCATGGACATTATGGGCGCAGGAGGCTTCCTGCTGACGAACTTCCAGGCAGACTTCCTGGACTACTTCATCCCGGATGAAGATTTTGTCTATTACAATGACGCAGACGATTTACTGGATAAGATAGAATACTACCTCTCCCATGAGAAGGAGCGGAAAGAAATTGCCCGGAACGGCCATCAGAAAGTGAAGGAAAACCATAGTTTTGAAAAGCGCTTCCGTCACATGCTGACCGTCACCGGATTACAAGAACAATAGGAAAGGCCTTGTCACACTTTCGCGTGACAAGGCCTTTCCTATAAGGTTAAAAACGAGGCCGGGAAACCCGACCTCGTTCTCATGATAGTCACTACTATGATTAGCCAAGTAAGGACAAAACGCCCTGGTTAGACTGATTAGCCTGTGCAAGCATAGACTGGCCAGCCTGTGCAAGAATGTTGTTCTTGCTGTACTCAACCATCTCTTCTGCCATATCAACGTCACGGATACGAGACTCAGCAGCAGATGTGTTCTCGGAAATGTTATCCAAGTTAGAGATTGTATGCTCTAATCTGTTCTGAAGAGCGCCGAGGTAAGATCTCTGATCAGATACTAACTTGATAGCGCTCTGGATTGCATCCATAGCGGAACCAGCAGCTGCATAAGAGCTAACTTCCAGTCCTGTAACACCCAATGTACCAGCGTCCATGTTGCTGATGTGGATGGAAATCTTCTGTCCAGATAAGGAACCTACCTGAAGGTTCTTGCCTGTGAATGTTCCGTCTAACAGGTTCATGGTGTTGAACTGTGTTGTAGACTGAATTCTTGTGATTTCAGACTGTAACTGCTGAATTTCCTTGTTGATAGCGTCGCGGTCAACAGAGGTGTTGCTGTCGTTAGCTGCCTGTGTAGCCAGCTCGTTCATTCTCTGAAGGATGGAGTGAGCTTCGTTCAAAGCACCTTCAGCAACCTGGATTAAGGAAACACCGTCCTGAGCGTTAGAAGAAGCTTTGTTCAAGCCTTTAATCTGCTGTCTCATTTTCTCAGAAATAGATAATCCAGCAGCGTCATCGCCTGCGCGGTTGATTCTGTAACCAGAAGATAATTTCTCAGTTGACTTTGCCTGATTGCCAGTTGTGATGCCTAACATTCTGTTAGCGTTCATAGCTGTAAGATTGTGTTGTACTACCATAATATATTCCTCCTTGAATGTACTGCAGCTTCCATGCTGCATTTGATTTGGGATTGTGACCTTCTCTTCTGGCCGTACGCTCCTTCCGAGTCAATCACTGAAGTTTTAAGTAATTACTTTCTTTACTTGTAACATATATCGGAGACTTTCTTTGATACTTTACACCTGATTTTCATTTTTTTTAAATTTTTTCTAATTTTTTTTATCCATAAATTGCGAGTCTATGACATTGAGATTCGCCATGCTCTTATAATACTGGCTTGCCACCCTATTGCTGGCCCGCGCCTTGCGGATGCCCTTCTTCACAGACGAAAACTTCTTGACGGCAAGGTCTCTGTTCCTCTGTTCCTGCGCCTGCACAGTTGCACTCTTATCCGTAATATCCGTAATCAGCTTCTGCATCCGGCGTATCTCTTCTTTATAAGATTCCTTATCCTCCTGCAGCACTGACTTTACCCTGTTATAAATCTGCTGAAACCCCTCGTCCAGCTCATTCAGCTGATCTACGAGGCTGCTCTTCTCCTGCATGTTTTCTTCCAGCCTGTCTGGATCCGAACTCTCATCCATGAACAAAATCTTCTGCTCCTTGTTCTTGGCCATAATCTTATCCAGTATCTCATTTTTCTTCTCCAGGCTTTGAACCAATACCGCTATATACTCTTTGTCCTGCATACTTTCCTCCTCTCGTTGGGCAAGCCCTGCTTTCTGTCATTCTTATGCTCCCCTGCGCATAAAAAGGACTACTGCAATGCAGCATTGCAATAGCCCCATCTATCCGGCATTCCTATTCCTTGGCCTTCTGCATGACCTCTTTCCAGGTATCACGCATCGTGCGCAGATGCTTAAGCACCTCTTCCAAAACCTCTTTATCTTTCTTGATATTGGCTTCTACCAGCCTGTCATAGACATATACATAGACATTCTCAAAATCTTCTGCTACCGCATATTTGTGGTTCAGGGTTGCCCGGAACTCCTCTATAATCCTCTCAACTTTTACGATATTATCATGCGCCTTCTGAATCTCTCCCTGCTCGATGGCAGAAATCGCAATATTGCAGAACTTGATGGCGCCTTCATATAACATCAAAGTCAGTTCCCCGGGAGATGCTGTCATAATCTTATTTCTGTTGTAAGCTGCGTAACCCTGGTTTGCATTCATCTTTATTTCCTCCTTGAAATAAATAATGTTAGATATTGTACAAATGCCCGGGCATGCCCGGGCATTTGCTCTCTTCGCTTATCAGGAACCTAACAAGCCGCTTAATGCGCTGGTACTCTGCTGCAAGGTGGCAAGCGCCTTCTCCATTGCAGTAAACTTCTTATAGTAATATTCCTCCATGCTCGTGACTTTCTCTTCCCATTTCTTGATAGTCTTCGTGTATTGGTCATAGTCACTCTGCATCTTCTTGTCATTATAGATGCTGTACCTGCTGTTTACAGCGCTGCTCTTCATCTTCTTATCCAGCTTCGTGTAGAGATCGTCGGACAGCTTCTGGAAGAATTCCTGCACGAGATCCGGATTCTCCTGGATAGCCGCAAGCAATTTGTCTGACTTGCCGGCAGAAATCTCATCGTCTTTGTCACCGTCAATATGGTAGACGGATCCTTCATTATCCGCTGCATCGAGGTAACCCTGTGTCTTAATGCCAAAGCTTGCAAGGCTGTATTTCTTGCCATCGCTCAGCGTAAAGCCCTGGGCCATGGAACTCGTCATCATATTCATGACAGTGGAAAGGGTGTCGTCCCTCCTGAGGATAGATCCTTTAATCTTCTCCTCCCACTTCTCTATCTCTTTGTCTGACATGGCCTCTTTCTCTTCATCCGTCAGAGGCTCATAGCCTTTGGCAGAATCTGCATTGTAGAGTTCATCCATCTCTTTGATTAGAGCGTTATACTCCTTAAGGAAGTCCTTGATGGTATCATAAATGCCCTGGGCGTCCGCCTGGGTGCTTACTGTAAGCGTCTCGCCAGGCGCCGTCTTCTGCAACGCCGTAACCGTAAGCCCATTGAT
>Ga0224746_10143_pt1 | contig 13932 bp, 13 predicted proteins | sample LIM_F_Water_Bulk_FD_183000 | JGI IMG/M metagenome (GOLD analysis project Ga0224746, IMG submission 183000) | Enriched cells from gastrointestinal tract of the lab mouse from Pacific Northwest National Laboratory (PNNL), Richland, Washington... | ecosystem: Host-associated > Mammals > Digestive... | reverse complement strand
AGACCACGGCGCCTGGTTCCACCTTTAAACCACTGGCAGCCATCGCCGGTCTGGAGGAGGGAGTGATTACCACCACGGAGACCATTGCCACCAAGGGCCTTTACGATACGGTTACGCCCTCCAAGACCTGCTGGATCTATACCCAGTATGGAGGCAGCCATGGCGGTGAGAATGTGACAACGGCAATCCGGGATTCCTGCAACTACTTTTTCTATGAGGTGGGATACCGGCTCTCCGGAGGGAAAAACGGTAGCTTTTCCAATGAAAAGGGATTGGCAGTGTTTGATAAGTATGCCCATATGTTTGGGCTGGGAGATCCCTCCGGTGTGGAGATTTCCGAGCGGTCCCCCCAGATTTCCGACGAGCTGCCCATCGATACGGCCATTGGACAGGGAACCAACAACTATACGCTGACCCAGCTGGTCCGTTATGTGACGGCCCTGGCCAACGAGGGAACCTGCTACAATATTACGCTTCTGGATAAGCTGACCGATTCGGAAGGACAGCTGGTGGAGGATTATCAGGCGGATATCTTTAACCAGGTAGAGCTTAATCCTGAAACCTGGAATGCAGTGCGCTCCGGCATGCGTCTCATGGCGGAGAATAACAAAACGCTGCAGAGCCTGGGCATTTCCATGGCGGGCAAAACGGGTACGGCAGAGCAGTCGAAGCGACGGCCCAACCATGCGCTTTTTGTGGGGTTTGCTCCCTACGATCAGCCGGAGATCGCCATTGCCACCCGAATTGCCAATGGCTATACCTCCTCCAACTGCGTGGAGATTTCCGCGGAGGTGCTGAAATATTACTATGACCTGGAAGATGAGGAGACACTGATTACGGGAGTGGCCAGCGAAGCCACCAATGTGACCATTCTGGATTAGCAGGAAATGAGAAAAGGGAAAAGAGGAAACACATGAAACAGTCTGTTGTGATCAAAAGCAGTAAATCAGGCCTGATTGTTATTTTGGATGAAGCCCTTCCCTTCGGGGAGCTGGAGCAGGAGGTGGCAGAGAAATTTCGAACCTCGGCCAAGTTTTTTAAAAATGCCCAGATGGCGGTTACCTTCCGGGGACGGAATTTGTCCCAGGAGGAGGAGCTTGCCCTGGTACAGTCCATTACACAGAATGGTGAGATCGAGATTATGTGTGTGATGAATGAGGATGAGCTCACCGAGGAGGCTATGCGGCAGGCTGTGGAGAACCATGCATCTGTGGGAAGCCAGGATGGAAAATTTTACAAGGGCACTCTGCGCTCCGGACAGGTGCTGGAGTCTGAGACCAGCATTATCATCCTGGGAGATGTAAATGCCGGAGCAAAGGTGGTTTCCAAGGGGAATGTGGTGGTGCTGGGCACCTTAATGGGCACCATCTATGTAGGTGCGGCAGGTAATGAGGACGCCTTTGTAGCGGCTCTTGTCATGGATCCTTTGCAGATTCGGATTGCGGATGTGATTGCGCGCCGGGCGGACAAGCAGCTGTCTTCTAAGGAAAAGAAAAAGCAGGAGGAAACCCCGAAAATCGCCTATGTGGAGGATGGGAATATCTACATTGAGCCCATTACCAGGGAGGTACTCAACGATATACGGATTTAAATAAAGATAGAAATCAGGAGTTTGGAGGAAACAATGTATGAGTGAAGTAATTGTGATTACATCAGGAAAAGGCGGCGTGGGAAAGACCACAACCACAGCCAATGTGGGAACAGGACTTGCGAAGCTGGATAAAAAGGTGGTTTTGATCGACACGGATATCGGACTTCGCAACCTGGATGTGGTCATGGGGTTGGAAAACCGGATTGTCTATAATCTGGTTGATGTGGTGGAGGGAAACTGCCGGATTAAGCAGGCCCTCATCAAGGATAAGCGCTATCCAAATCTGTATCTTCTGCCCTCTGCCCAGACAAGGGACAAGACGGCGGTGAGTCCGGAGCAGATGAAAAAGCTTATAGAGGAGCTGCGGGAGGAGTTTGATTACATATTGCTGGACTGCCCGGCAGGCATTGAGCAGGGCTTTAAGAATGCCATTGCTGCCGCGGACCGGGCCTTGATCATAACCACGCCGGAGGTTTCCGCGATTCGTGACGCGGACCGGATTATCGGTCTTCTGGAGGCCAACGATATCCGAAAGATTGATTTGGTGGTGAACCGTCTGCGCATGGATATGGTGAAGAGAGGCGATATGATGTCCATTGAGGACGTGGTGGATATTCTGGCCATTCATCTCATCGGCGCTGTGCCGGATGATGAGAATATTGTTATCTCCACCAATCAGGGAGAGCCTCTGGTAGGAGATTCTTCCATGGCAGGCACTGCCTATATGAACATCTGCAAAAGAGTAATGGGCGAAGAAGTACCTTTCCTGGATCTGAACATAAAGGAAGGCTTTCTCTCAAAACTGGGCAAACTGTTCAAATAATCAGGGAGGAAGCATATATGGCGTTAATGGATTTTTTTAAGAAGAAAAACTCCAGTGAAGTGGCAAAGGACCGGCTAAAGCTTTTGTTAATCTCAGACCGGACCACCTGCTCTACAGAGGTTATGGAGTTAATTAAGAACGACATTATTAAGGTAATCTCCAAATACATGGAGATTGACAGCGATGGACTGGACATTCAGATTACCCAGACGGATTCCGAGGACGGATTGGGACGGGTGCCGGCATTGTATGCCAATATTCCTATTCGGGATATGAAAAAGAATGTCCGGAATTAAAAGGAACGTGGTCTATGTTTAAACGGTATGAGCTTCGAAACTTCCGGTTCCGGCTTCTGTTCTATGTGTACGCCATCACGTCCATTGGCGTTTTGCTGGTGGGAAGCGCGGAGAAGGCGTATCAGAGCCGTCAGCTCATGGGAATGATACTGGGCACGGCGGCAATGCTGGTGGTGGCATTGGTGGATTATACCTGGGTTTTGAAATTTTACTGGCTGATTTATATTTTTAATATTGTACAGCTATTGCTGGTGAAGATCCCCATTCTCAATGTGGAGATTCTGGGCAAAAACGTTAAGGGCGCCACCCGCTGGATCGAATTTCACGGTTTTCAGTTTCAGCCTTCGGAGCTGAGCAAGTTATTGTTGATTCTCTTTTTCGCCAGATTTTTCGAGCGTTTCAGAGAGCAGCTGAACACCTGGAAGATCCTGGGACTCACGGCAATTTTGGCAGGAGTTCCCTTGTTTATCATTGTAGAGCAGCCAGATCTGTCTACTACCATTTCGGTGACGGTGATCTGCCTCATTGTACTCTATGCGGCGGGGCTGAGCTATAAAATTATTGGAGCTGCCGTGGCTGTGGCAGTGCCCTCCATTATTATTTTTCTGGGGATTATTTTTCAGCCGGATCAAACGCTGCTGGACGGCTATCAGCTTCGTCGGATTATGGCGTGGCTTCAGCCTATGAATCCGGAATATGCAGATGATATTTATCAGCAGCAGAACTCGATTATGGCCATTGGATCCGGCCAGCTGACAGGCAAAGGGCTCAATAACAATCTGGTTTCCTCCGTGAAAAACGGCGGATTTGTGGCGGAGCCTCAGACGGATTTTATCTTTGCCATTGCCGGTGAGGAGCTGGGATTTATCGGATGTGCAACAATCATTTTACTATTGATGCTGATTGTGATAGAATGTATATGGATAGGGAGAAGATCAAGAGAATTTTCGGGAACCTTGATCTGTTGCGGCATCGCCGGCTACATTGGATTTCAGGGGTTTGTAAATATCTGTGTGGCTACAGGGCTGATGCCCAATACGGGAATCCCGCTTCCGTTTGTCAGCTATGGAATGACTTCCATGGTGACGCTGTTTCTATGTATCGGGTTTGTACTGAATGTGGGCCTGCAGCCCAAAAAATATTAATATGGGGGTAAGAATGTATGAACGTAGGTTTAATGGCGCATGACGCAAAGAAGAAACTGATGCAGAATTTCTGTATCGCATACCGGGGAATCTTATGTAAGCATGAACTCTTTGGTACCGGGACTACGGGACGCCTGGTGGAAGAGGTGGCGAATTTGAATGTGCATAAATATCTGGCAGGCCATCTGGGAGGAGAGCAGCAGCTGGCGGCTCAGATCGAGCATAATCAGCTGGATCTGATGATTTTTCTGCGGGATCCCATCCGGCCTAAATCTCATGAGCCGGACGTGAATGATATTGTCCGACTGTGTGATATGCACAATATTCCCATGGCTACCAATCTGGCTACGGCAGAGCTTTTGATCAAGGCCTTAGACCGGGGAGATCTGGAATGGCGGGAAATGTATAAATAGCTGTTACAAATAGTCTGAAAAGGGGCAAATACAGGTTGTATTTTTTGTAAAAATATACTATAATAAACAACATAGAGGACTGCAGAAAATGTGTGCAGCCTATCATATGGGAACCTAAGGAGGACAAGCCAATGATTCAGTTAATTGTGGGAAATAAGGGAGAGGGCAAGACCAAGCACCTCTTGGATCGGGTGAACAGTCAGATCAAGACAGCGTCAGGAAATATTGTTTATCTGGATAAAAATAACAAGCATATGCATGAGTTGGATAACAAGGTCCGCCTCATCAATGTGACAGAATATCCCCTGCAGAACTGCTCGGAGTTTATCGGATTTCTCTGCGGCATCATCTCTCAGGATTATGATCTGGAGCAGATGTATCTGGACAGCTTTTTAAAAATTGCACATCTGGAGGGTGCAGATCTGGAGGCTCCCTTAAGAGAGCTGGATAAAATCAGTGAGCAGTTTAAGGTAACCCTGGTAATCAGTATGTCTGTGGAAGAAGAGGATCTTCCGGAGTTTGCCAAGGAGCGGGTGCTTGTTTCCTGCTAATGATACATAAAGAGAAATACGCGCTGGCATAGGTCTGTGCGTCGAAGGAGGCCAGAGGGACTCATGTTTTGCACATGAGCAGCCCTGTGGCCCTTTTCAGGCACAGGGTTTCCAGCCAGTTGGATGTGGCCAAAGAGGAGCGGTACAGGAGAGATAGGGAGACAAAAAATTGGCGGGACCCAGGAGACAAAAACGGAATAAAGTGGTGAGATATCGGAGGCCCATCAACATTGGCGTGGTTTTCTTTAGTTTTGTGGCCGTATATCTGATTGTCTGTGTCTACATGTTCTTTACTGCCAGTCATATTTCCGGATATGAGGTGCTGGCAGGAAGTCTGACTTCTGACGATCACTATACAGGCATTGCCCTGCGGCAGGAACAGGTCGTTACGGCGGAGAAGGCGGGCTATGTGAATTACTATGCCAGAGAGGGCGAGAAGGTGTCTCCATCCAGCACGGTTTATACGGTGGATGAGAATGGACAGATGGCGGAGCTTTTGCAGGAGAGCGCAGAGGGAATCAACCTTAGCGAGGCAGATTATGATTTGCTGTGTAGCCAGGCCTCGGCCTATACGTCGGCTATGACAGACATGAATTTTGATGAGCTCTATGATTTTAAGTACGAAATCAATGCGTCGGTGCTGGATATTATCAATCAGAATATGGCAAATCAGCTGGACAGCGCCATGTCGGAGGGCAGCGGCTTGTTTAGCCGGTTCACGGCCGGGGGCAGCGGAATTGTGGAGTATTATGTGGATGGCTTTGAGGAAGCGAATCTGGAGGGGCTTACCGAAAGCTGGTTTGATCAGGAAAGCTATGAGCGGAGGAATCTGCGAACGGAAGGCCTGGTCAGCAGCGGGGATGCGGTATATAAGCTGATTACCGACGAGACGTGGCAGCTGGTGTTTCCCGTGGATGGGGAGATGGAGACATATCTGAGAGACAAGATTGCCCAAAATGTGCGCGTCAAGGACGACGGCGAGAGCATACAGCTGACCACCTACATTGAAATCCGGTTTGAAAAGGACGGGGAAAACGTGTGGCCGTCTGTGACTCTGGAGCAGAGGGAAGGGAAAACCTATGGGGTGCTGAAATTTGTGAATTCCATGGTGCGCTATGCGGGAGACAGGTTCCTGGATTTTGAGATTCTGCGGGAGGAGATGAAGGGATTAAAAATCCCGGTTACGACCGTAACAGAGAAGGAGTTTTTTTCCCTTCCCATTGCCTATCTGACAAATTCCGGGGAAGACAGCGGAGTCATGAAGCAGGTCTTCGATGAAAACGGAGAGCGCAGCGTGGTATTTGAAAATATGACCATCTATTATAAGGATGACGAAAGCTTTTATGTGGATCCCAAGGAGGAAGATTTCGCTACCTCCAGGATTAAACTGGAATCCGGGAACACCCTGGTGGCGGAAAATTCCACAGAAACTTTTCAGGTGGGAGAAAAAAAGGTGCTTCAGGGGGTATACAACATCAATAAGGGATATGCCTTATTCCGGCGGATCGAAATCCTGCAGCAGAATGAGGAGTATTGTATTATAAAGGAAGGAACCCCTTACGGACTGTCGGTTTATGACCATATTGTGCTCAACGCCGATGCTGTGGAAGAGTCGGAGGTCGTGTATTAAATCCGTTCATCCAGACTGTGTTCAGAGGAAGGCGCTGCTTATTAGCAAAAGGAGCTGCAAAGGAAGGATGGGGGGAACAGTATTGTCATGAGGAGAGAAAAATGATTACAGAGAATTTGAGACAAGTAGAAGAACGGATCTGCGCCGCCTGTGAACGGGCCGGGCGTTCCAGGGAAGAGGTGACTTTGATTGCGGTCAGCAAGACTAAGCCTGTATCCATGATCCAGGAGTTGCTTCCCGGCGGAACCCGGGACTTTGGGGAAAATAAGGTGCAGGAGCTCTGCGAGAAATATGAGCTGCTGCCAAAGGATATCCGCTGGCATCTCATTGGGCATCTCCAGAGAAATAAGGTGAAATACGTGGTGGACAAGGCCTGCCTGATTCATTCCGTGGATTCCCTGCGACTGGCAGAGATGATCAATCAGGAGGGAAAAAAGCAGGCAAAGGTGGTTCCCGTGCTCATTGAAGTCAATGTGGCCGGGGAGGAGTCCAAATTCGGCGTTAGTCTGGAGGATACGGAAGAGCTGGTGCGTCAGATTGCTGTGCTGCCCTTTGTGGCAGTTCAGGGATTGATGACTATTGCCCCTTTTGTGGCGGATCCTGAGGAAAATCGTGCTGTATTTGGCAAATTGAAGAAATTATATGTTGACATCAGGACAAAAAGCATTGATAATGTAGCTATGAATGTGCTTTCCATGGGGATGACCAACGACTATGAGGTGGCTATTGAAGAGGGGGCTACTATGGTCCGGGTTGGGACAGGCATTTTCGGAGAGAGAAATTATATGGGATAAGTTAGGAATAGGAGATAGATAGCATGGGAGTAATAGACAAGTTCCTGAGCGTCATGAAGCTTGGGGATGATGACTACGACGATTACGACGATTACGACGATGATTATGATGACGACTATGACGATAAGCCGGAGAAGAAGGGAATTTTCAAACGGAAAAAGGACGACTATGATGATGACTACGACGACGATTACGACGAGCCGGCAAAGAGCAAGACATCGAAAGTAACGCCCATGCGCACTCCGAGGAAGGTAAATGGCATGGAGGTCTGTGTCATAAAGCCCACAATGTTTGAGGATTCCAGGGAGATTACAGAGACCCTGCTGTCCAACCGCACAGTTCTCTTAAACTTTGAGGGACTGGATGTGGAGATCGCTCAGCGGATCATTGATTTTATTTCCGGTTCCTGCTTTGCCATAGACGGGAATCTGCAAAAGGTAACCAATTACATTTTTCTGGTGACGCCTAAGAGCGTGGAGATTTCCGGAGATCTGCAGGATCTTATCAGCGGTTCTCTGGACGTTCCGTCGGTGTATTCCAGCCATAACGGACCACTATGACAAGAGAAGAGCAGCAGCTTATGAAGCGGTTGGAGGACTTGGCCCGTGCCGCTTTTGAAAAGGGGATTCCTCTCTATTCGGATTTCCTGAATTTGAATGAACGGAGCATTTTTGAATCGGTAAAGCCCAAGCTTTCTTTTGTTATCAGCAAAAGCTTTGGCGGGTATAAGCAAGCGGAGCGTCAGATGGTAGCTTTCCTTCCTGATGCTCCTGTCTTTTTGCGGTACCCTTTTGTATGTGTGCGGATTGCTCCGCTGCAGGCGAAATTTTCAGAAGACTTAAGCCATCGGGATTATCTGGGTGCAATCCTGAATACAGGCATGGAGCGCAGCCGTCTGGGAGATCTTCTGGTGGAAGAGGGGTGCGCCTATGTGTTTGTGCAGGAAAAGCTGGCGGAGCATCTTTGCCGGGAACTGACCATAGTGCGTCATACCTCTGTGCAGGCGCAGGTCACAGAGGATTTTCCCGAGGATTATGAGCCCCGGTTCCGGGAGGTAAAGGGCACAGTGGCTTCTGTGCGTCTGGACAGTCTGCTGTCCCTGGCCTTTGGAGGCTCCCGCAGCAGTCTGACGGGACTGATCGAGGCAGGGAAAGTATTTGTAAATGGAAAGCTTATCACCTCCAACGGCTATACGCCCCGGGAGGAGGATTTGATCTCGGTGCGGGGTATGGGACGGTTTCAGTATGTGTCCCAGGGCGGACAGTCCAAAAAGGGACGAAACTATGTGACAGTGAAACGCTATATATAGAAGACAAGAAGGGCAAATAGGAGGATCTATGGAAAGACAGGGAAAAACAGCTGTTTTGGAGGTCAAAAAGGATGGAAGCTTCTGCTATAACATCCATCTGTCGGATTCCTTTGACAGCCTGTCCTCAGAGGAAGTCAGCGGAAAGCTTTTGGCGGGCCGGCGAGTCTGTATTGTGACAGACAGCACGGTGGAGCCTTTGTATGAGGCAGAGGTTCGCCGGGAGCTTGAGAAGGTCTGCGGCAAGGTGACCACCTTTGTGTTTCCCGCCGGGGAGGCGCACAAGACGCTGGATGTGGTGCGGCAGCTCTATGAGCATTTGATTTTAGAGCATTTTGACCGGAAAGATGTATTGGCGGCTCTGGGCGGCGGCGTGGTAGGAGACCTGACCGGCTTTGCGGCAGCTACTTATCTGAGAGGCATTGATTTTATCCAGATTCCCACTACCCTGCTGGCTCAGGTGGATTCCAGCATCGGGGGGAAGACAGGGGTAGACTTTGACTGCTATAAAAATATGGTGGGAGCTTTCCATATGCCCCGGCTGGTATATATGAACCTGTCTACCTTAAACAGCCTTCCCAAAAGGCAGTTTGCCTCTGGTATGGCGGAGATTTTGAAGCATGGTCTGATCCGGAATCTCTCCTATTATACCTGGCTTCTGGAGCATATGGAGGAGATCTGGGAGCGCCAATATGAGGCCCTGCTTCCCATGGTGGAGGAGAGCTGTCGTATTAAGAGGGCCGTGGTAGAGAAAGATCCCACGGAGAAGGGGGAGCGGGCTCTTCTGAACTTCGGGCATACGGTGGGACACGCGGTGGAAAAGCTGAAGGATTTCCAGTTGTTCCATGGAGAATGTGTATCCGTCGGCGCCGTGGCCGCAGCTTATATTTCCTGGAAGAGGGAGTGGCTTACAGAAGAGGAATTTATGGAGATCCGGGATATGTTTGTAGCCTTCGACCTGCCTGTGAGGGTCAGCGGACTTGCAAGCAGGGAGATCCTTGAGGCCACCCGCAGAGATAAAAAAATGGAGGCGGGGAAGATTAAATTTGTCCTCCTGAAGACCATGGGAGAGGCTGTGACGGTCTTGGACGTGACGGATGAGGAAATGCTTTCGGCTATTGACTATATAAATCGGGATGTAGAGGAGCTGTCTAATGAGTAGAAGAGCGAGCTATAATATCATGGGAATTATCTGGGCGGCCCTGTTTGTGTGGCTGGATCAGTGGACCAAGGCCCTGGCGGTAAACCAGCTGCGGAACCAGGAACCCATCACTCTGATTCCGGGAGTTTTTCAGCTTCATTATCTGGAAAACAGAGGAGCGGCTTTTGGTATTTTCCAGGGACAGAAATGGGCTTTTATCGTCATGACTTTGTTGGTGTTGCTGGTAATCGCCTATCTGTACAACCGGATTCCCCTGGAAAAGCGCTTCCGCTGGCTGCGTCTCATCGGTGTGGCCTTATGCGCCGGCGCCATTGGAAATCTCATTGACCGCATGGCTCGGGGGTATGTGATTGATTTCTTTTATATAGAGCTGATTGATTTCCCTATTTTTAATGTGGCGGACTGTTACGTGACAGTGTCCGCTGTTTTGCTGGTGGTTCTTTTTCTCTTTTATTATAAGGATGAAGATCTGGAATTTATCACCTTTTTTCAGAAAAAGAAAAAGGGCGGCGGGAAGGAAGAACACACAGAGCAGGGGGAGGAAGGGCAATGACCGAATACCGCCTGACGGTTGACGAGCTGTATGAGGGATACCGGCTGGATAAGTATTTAGCGGAAGCCATACCAGAGCTAAGCCGTTCCTATCTGCAGAAGGTGATCAAGGAAAACAAGGTTCAGGCAGGAGAGCGGGCCCTGCGGGGAAGCAGCCGGGTATCAGAAGGGGAGGAGATCTGCCTTCAGGTACCGGAGGCCACGGTGCCCCAGATTGAGCCGGAGCGTATTCCCCTGGATATTCTCTATGAAGACGGAGATATAATCCTGCTGAACAAGCCTAAAAACATGGTGGTGCACCCTGCGCCCGGACATTACAGCGGCACCCTGGTTAACGGCCTGCTGTATCATTGCCGGGATACGCTGTCCGGAATTAACGGTGTACTGCGTCCGGGCATTGTCCATCGCATTGACAAGGATACCACAGGAGTTCTGGTTGTCTGCAAAAACGACCGGGCTCACAGCAGCCTGGCAGAGCAGCTGAAAAACCACAGCATTACCCGCAGCTACCGGGCAATCGTTCATGGAGTGATCCGGGAGGAGGAGGGAACTGTGGATGCTCCTCTGGGACGAAGCTCCTCGGACCGGAAGAAGATGGCTGTGGTAAAGACCGGGGGGAAACCGGCAGTGACCCATTACCAGGTGCTGGAGCGGTTTGCAGGCTATACCTATGTGGAATGTCGTCTGGAGACGGGCAGAACTCACCAGATCCGGGTGCATATGACCAGTATAGGTCATGCCCTTTTGGGGGATACGGTCTACGGAAATCTAAAATCTCCCTTTCATCTGGAGGGCCAGACATTGCACGCCATGACCCTGGGGTTTCTGCATCCCTCCACAGGGGAATATCTGCAGGTGGAGGCACCGCTTCCGGAGTATTTTGTTCACTTGCTGGAGGTGCTGCGGGGGAAATAGGAGAGATTGTTACCCTTTATTTGTTGACGGTTGGCAGAGGATGGGGGGCTGTTCAAATTCGCTGACTATTTCTACAAGAAAATCCATAAGAAATGACTCTCATGGTGTAAAAAGTTCTTGCATGGGACAGATTTTTATGGTAAAATATAATTCGTCCGTAAGGATAAGCAGGAGTGGCGGAATGGCAGACGCATCAGACTCAAAATCTGACGTAGGTGACTATGTGTGGGTTCAAGTCCCATCTCCTGCATGAAAGATAAAAGGCTGTGAACTTTGGATTTTTATTGAAAATCAAAGGTTTGCGGCTTTTTTTGGAAAAAAAAGCGAATGATATTTCAAAATTCCCTTCCTTTTTGGAGGAAAGATGAAGGATTATAATTTTCAAAAGCTAACGCCCATCAATAATATAGAGGATTTGGGAGCATATACATACGCCCTGGATTTTGTTTTTAAACATGACGATCTGAGGAATATTGCGGTTACAGGGCCTTATGGGGCAGGAAAAAGCAGCATGATTGAGACGTATAAGTTAAAAAGTCGGTATCGTTTCCTGCACATTTCTCTAGCACATTTTGAGGAGACAGAAAAAGAGGCCAGGCAGGATGCTCACAGGGAAGAGGACCTGAGAACAGAAAAGAGCCTGGAAGGAAAAATTTTAAACCAACTTCTGCATCAGATCGACCCCCAAGATATCGAACAGACAAATTTCAAGGTGAAGAAGCAGATTTCTCAGGAGGAGGTAACAAAAAGCGCTGAATGTATCACACTGTTTTTTCTGCTGTTTCTTTATCTGACTCGGTTTGGAGCATGGCAGGAGCTGCTTTTGGCATGGCCGGATTCCTTTTTGCGGGATATTTTGCTGGCGACCTTAAGTCCCTATGCTGTGATAGCTGCAGGCTGCGTCTTTGCCGGCCTTTTTCTGTTTGGAATCCGCAGAGTAATACGCCTGCAAAAGGCCAGAAATATTTTCAAGAAATTACAGTTTGAGGGGAATGAGCTGGAGCTTTTTGAGGAGAACAAGGAGTCTTATTTTGACAGGTATTTGAATGAGGTGCTGTACTTATTTGAAAATGTCCATGGAGATGTGATCGTGTTCGAGGATATGGACAGATTTGAGATGGTGCGGATTTTTGAAAGGCTCCGGGAGATCAATCGTCTGGTCAATGAGCGCAGAGGCAGGGAGAAAAAGCCGGTGATCCGCTTCTTTTATCTGCTGCGGGACGATATTTTTACCAGCAAGGACCGAACAAAGTTTTTTGACTATATTATCCCTGTAATTCCAGTGCTGGACGGGTCCAACGCAAAGGAAAAATTTCTGAAATTTTTTCATGAGGCAGGAATTATTCGGGATTTTGATCCGGTATTTTTGCGGGATGTATTTCTCTATATTGATGAAATGCGCACCCTGAAGAATATTTATAATGAGTATAGGATTTACTCCGAGAAAATCAATTTTATTGGCCTGGATCCCAACAAGCTGCTGGCCATGGTGATCTATAAGAACATTTTTCCAAAGGATTTTCACGACCTGCATCTGCGGCAGGGATATGTAAATAGGGTGTTTGAGAACCGGGAAGCATATATAGAGAGAGCAAAAAGGGAGAAGACAGAGCGGTTAAGGGAGAGGCGGGAGGAAGTAGAAAAAGAGATCCAGAGGATGTCAGAGGAGAAACTGAAGAGTCTGGATGAGCTGGATGCTTTGTTTTTTAACTTTACCCAAGGGCGTATCCGCATAGGCGAGAAGGAGAAAAGTACCTACAAGAGTAACGTGCAGGTACTTCATGACATGAAAGAGAATCCTGGGAAGATTGAGTATTATTTTAAGGATTACTATCATAGTGGTAGCTGGAGGATTTACCCTTTTAAGGAGGAGTATGATAAATTATCTCAAAATCTGGTATATGTTGCCAGAAAAAAACGGCTGGAAGAGCGGGACTTGGGTAAAACAGAGATTCTCAAAAAGCAGCTTGCGGATATGGAAGAAGAAATTAACAATCTGGAATTGCGGAAAATCCGGAATTTGGTTTCAAGGCGGCAGTTGGAGGAGATTACATACACAGATCCTACAGGCAGGGAGGAAACGTATGACAGCGTGAAAGCAAGCCCTTATTTTCGACTTCTCCAGTACTTGTTGTTAAATGGCTGGATTGACGAGGCTTATACGGATTACATGAGCTATTTCTATGAGGGAAGCATCAATAGACAGGAAAAGGAGTTTCTACTGAGCATTGCAGACGGAAAGGCGAAGCCTTATACCTTTGAGCTAAAGCCATCCTCTGACGGAAAGCCGTCCCTGGAACTTCTGAATGAGCTTCACATCCGGGATTTTTCTAAGAAGGAAATCCTGAATTTTTCTCTGCTGAAGCTTCTTATGGACAACAGAGAAGGATACCGGGATTTTTATGAAGCATTTTTCAAGCTTCTTCGTGATACAAAGAACCTGAAATTTATCATAGGCTTTTATCAATGTACGAAAGATCCAAAATGTTTTTTGCAGGACCTGAACACCTTTTGGCCGGAGGTGGTGAAGGAGATCCTGGAGGAGGAGAGTATATCCTTTGCTGATAAGAAGGCGTATGTTCTGGATACGATTCTGATTTGTGGGGAGAAAGAAGCCGAGGAAGAGGAGGTGTGGGTGAGCAGTCTTGAGGACTTGGATGTGGATGGGTGTATCGCAGAGTATATAAGTGCCCATGAAGATTTTATTCGGATTCCGGATACGGATATGGATGTTGAGGTAATTTTTTGGGGATA
>Ga0224746_10142_pt1 | contig 13988 bp, 10 predicted proteins | sample LIM_F_Water_Bulk_FD_183000 | JGI IMG/M metagenome (GOLD analysis project Ga0224746, IMG submission 183000) | Enriched cells from gastrointestinal tract of the lab mouse from Pacific Northwest National Laboratory (PNNL), Richland, Washington... | ecosystem: Host-associated > Mammals > Digestive... | reverse complement strand
GTATGTCTACTTATAAGTGTGCGATTCTGGGAGAAAAACATAAACGGGTTCACGACGATGTGGCAGAACATCCGGCGATTATGGGACATGAATTTGCGGGAGATATTGTCAAAGTAGGAAAGAATCATCAGGATACTTTTAAGCCGGGGATGAAGTTTACCTTGCAACCGGCACTGAACTATAAAGGAACGATGTGGAGTCCGGGATATTCTTATGAATTCTTTGGCGGAGATACCACCTATTGTGTGATTCCGGCGGAAGTGATGGAGCTTGGTTGTCTGTTGGAGTATAAGGGAAGAGCTTATTATGAAGCATCTCTGGCAGAGCCGATGTCCTGCAGCATTGGCGCCTTTAATGCGGCTTATCATACACAGATGGGTGTATATACACATCAAATGGGCATTAAAGAAAATGGAAAACTGGCGATTATGGCTGGTGCTGGTCCTATGGGGCTGGGAGCATTAACTTATGCGCTGCACCGGGATGTGCGCCCCTCCATGGTAGTGGTGACGGATTTGGCCCAGGATCGTCTGGATCGGGCAGCACAGCTGTTTCCGCCACAGGAGTATGCCAAGGAAGGCATTGAAGTTCATTTTGTCAATACTGGTGCGTTTGCGGATCCAGTGGCAGAACTGATGCGGATTTCCGGCGGTACCGGATATGACGATGTACTTTGTTATGCTCCGGTGGCGGCGGTAGTGACCCAGTCCAGTGCGATTCTGGGACGTGACGGTTGTCTGAATTTCTTTGCTGGCCCAACAGACAATCAGTTTAGTGCTACCATGAATTTTTACGATGTACACTATAATTCTACTCATGTTATGGGAACAACTGGCGGAAATACTGCGGATATGATAGAATCTCTGGAACTGACAGCAGCAAAACGCATCGATCCTGCTGTGATGGTAACACATATCGGAGGTCTGGATGCCGCGGCAGAAACAACCTTGAATCTGCCAAAGATTCCGGGAGGCAAGAAATTAATCTATACCTGGCTTTCGATGCCCTTGACGGCATTGACGGATTTGCGGGCAAAAGGACAAGAGAATGGGGATTCTCGCCTGATCGCCTTGGCGGATATTGTAGATGCTCACAAAGGATTATGGTGTCCGGAAGCTGAGGAATATTTACTGGCAAATTTTATTAAGGAATAAGAATACCGGAATCCCGTCCGCGGTGTTTCCGGTATGGACGGGAGGTGTATTTTGGATTCTATGGAGACACGCAGAAATGCGATTGTTGAACTGATAAACGAACATGGGACGGTGAGTTTTGCCCAGATTAAGAAAGCATTTGATCCGGTATCGGAGATGACACTGCGCACCGATTTGAAGATTTTGGATGAGGCAAAGCGGATTGTGCGGGTTCATGGAGGGGCGAAATCGGTTCAGGTAGTGGTGGGAACGGATGATTATTTAAGTAAACGTGCGGTTCGCAATATTCCAGGAAAGCAGAGAATTGCCGAGAAGGCACTTTCTCTGCTGAGGCCGGATACCACAATTTTTGTGGATTCCGGCAGCACTACTACTATACTGGCCAGACAATTTCCGGATCAGTCAAATCTGATCTATACGACAGGATTAAGTTGCGCCACAGAACTTGCCAATCTTTCCAGGCCATCTGTGATGCTTCCGGGGGGCAGATTGAATCGGTACAGTCAGAGTGTATATGGAATTTTGGCAGTCAGAGAATTGGAGCGGGTGAATTTCAGCCAGATATTTTTGGGAGTTACTAGCTACAGTTCGGATACGGGCTTTACCTGTGGGAGTGATGAGGAAGCCATCTTAAAGCAAACAGCGATCCGGCAGGCAGAACAGGTAATTGTACTGATGGATTCTTCGAAGGTGGGGACGAGAAGCACCTTCCGGATCTGTGGTTTGTCAGAGATTGACGTGCTGGTTTCTGACGATAACCTGCCAGAGGCATTTCTGGCAGAATGCCGTCAGTTTCAAGTGCCGGTTTTATAAGTTTTTTGTCAGTTTGACATTGCTCTGCTTATATAGGAGGGAATGTCTTGAAAAATAGTGTACAGAAATTTGGTAAATTTTTGTCGGCAATGGTAATGCCGAATATCGGTGCGCTGATTGCCTTTGGCTTTTTGGCAGCATTGTTTATTGATACCGGATGGATTCCCAACGAGGGATTTAACAGCATGGTGGGCCCCATGCTTACTTATTTGATTCCGGTTTTGATTGCATCTACCGGAGGACGGATGATTGGTGGAGATCGCGGTCGGGTAGTGGGAGCGATTGCTGTGATCGGTGCAATTATGAGCAATACTTCGATCACAATGTTGATGGCAGCGATGGTGATTGGACCTCTGGCTGGTTTTTGCATCAAAAAATTTGATGAGGCTATGGATGGGCATATGCCAGCCGGTTTTGAGATGCTGATCAACAACTTTTCGGCAGGTATTATCGGTATGTTGTTGGCTATGCTGGGATATCTGGTAATCGGTCCGGTGATGAGTGGAATTTTAAGTGTGATGTCTGCGGGTGTGAATGTTTTGGTGGAAAAGGAGCTATTGCCGCTGGTGGCTGTATTTATTGAGCCAGCTAAGGTGCTGTTTTTGAATAATGCCATTAATCACGGGATTTTCACCCCGATTGCCACTGCTCAGGCGGCTGAGGCAGGCAAGTCGATTATGTATATGCTGGAGCCGAATCCAGGTCCAGGTCTGGGGGTACTGTTGGCATATATGTTTTTTTGTAAGGATAAAGCGACAAAAGATTCTGCTCCTGGCGCAGTGATTATTCATCTTCTGGGAGGAATTCATGAGATTTATTTTCCCTATATTCTGATGAATCCGTTGGTGATTGTGGCGCCAATTGTCGGAAGTATTGTTGGCATTTTCTGGTTCAACATGACTGGCTGTGGACTGGTGGGTCCGGCCTCTCCAGGTTCCATCATTGCCTATCTGATGATGACGCCGGGACCGGATATGCTCAAGGTAATTGCCGGGGTGGCCATTTCCGCTGGGGTCTCATTTGCGATTGCTTCGGTATTGGTGAAGATGGCCGGAGGTAAGAGTCTGGAGGAGGCCCAGAATGAGATGGCGGCTATGAAGGCAGAGGCTAAGGGAGAGACGGCAGTTCCAGGAACGATCGAAAAGGCTTCTGAAATTAAAAAGATTATTTTTGCCTGTGATGCCGGTATGGGTTCTTCTGCTATGGGAGCTACAAAATTCCGCAATCGTATCAAGGCACAGAGGCCGGATATTGTCGTGACCAATACTTCTGTGGATAATATTCCAAAAGACTGCGATATCGCGGTGGTACAAACCACACTTGCTGACCGAGCCAGAAAATCGGCGCCGCAAGCACAGTTGATCACCATTGGCAATTTTCTTGCGGATCCGGCATTAGATGCCTTGTATGTACAACTAACTACTGGAGATGCACCAGCGGCTTCGGCAGGAGAGAACACGGATATTGTGATTCCGGATGTTCCAGTAAAAAAGCAGGTGATTATCGCAGAAGGAATTCATCTAGGACAGAAGCCGGTGAGTAAAGAAGAGGCAATTCAGCTTGCTGGGGAGATGCTGGTGAAACTAGGCTATGTGGATGAGACTTATGTGGATGCCATGCAGGAGAGAGAAAAGCTGGTTTCTACATATATTGGTATGGGAGTGGCGATTCCTCATGGCACGACGCAGGCCAAGGGAACGGTCAAAAAGACAGGTATCGTATTTTTCCAGTATCCGGACGGTGTGGATTTTGGAGTGGAGAAGGCGCAGCTGGTCTTTGGTATCGCAGGAATTGGTGATGAACATTTGGATTTGTTGAGTAAGTTGTGTACCTTGTTGGAGGATCCCTCTCGTCTGGAAATGTTAAAGACCACGGACGATGTGGAGTGGGTGCTGGAGCAGCTTTCTTAAAGGATATCTGGTGTAAGAGAATAAGGTAAAGAGAAGAGCTTCGGAGGCTGAGAACAGCTTCTGAGGCTTTTTTCTGTATTTGATACATATTTATACATATCTAATATTATTTTTACAGAAATAATATTAGGTCTTTTGTTAATGAATGAAAGAAATTAAAAGATATATCATAGAAAAAAAGCAAAATATATTTATTTTTGTAGAAATATATTAATAATCTATAAAATACAAATGAAAAAAACATAAAAACAAAGATTTCTCACAATAAAAAAACTGTGAATTAAACAATAAAATAATTGTGAAAAGGATTGACAATTCTATTAGCTACATGTATAATAACACGAAACATCTGAATACAAGGAGGTATTTCCTATGAAAGAGAAAAAGAGTGGTGGAGCGTTGTTGGGAGCAGCATTTCTGATGGCCACATCTGCTATCGGACCGGGCTTTCTGACTCAGACAGCACAGTTCACAGGTACACATAAAGGAAGTTTTGGATTTGTTATTTTGGTATCTATTATTCTGTCTGCCATCGCTCAGATGAATATCTGGCGGGTCCTTTGTGTATCTGGGATGCGGGGGCAGGATGTAGCGAACAAGGTGCTTCCGGGTTTGGGATTTTTTGTGGCATTCATGGTAGCTTTGGGTGGCTTGGCCTTTAATATTGGTAACGTGGGAGGCGGAGCTTTGGGTTTTAATACCTTGTTGGGAATTCCCACTCAGGTTGGCTGTATTTTGGCGGGGGTGATCGCCATTGCTGTTTTTTTGGTAAAGAATGCGAAGTCGGCTATGGATACTTTGGCAAAAGTGCTGGGTGGTATCATGATTGTGGTTATTTTTGGTATTATTATTGTAGTAAAGCCGCCAGTGGGAGATGCACTGAAGAATACTTTCGTGCCTTCTGCAGGAGTCCCGAACCTGGTTCCGGCGATTATTACCCTGCTTGGAGGAACCGTGGGCGGATACATCACGTTTTCCGGTGCACATCGGCTGATTGATGGAGGTATCACTGGAGAGGAGAATTTAAAAGAGATCAATAAGAGTTCTCTGATGGGAATGGGGATTGCTACTATCGTCCGTATCTTCCTTTTCCTGGCAGTTTTGGGGGTGGTCACGAAGTTAGCGGAAGGAGTGACTTTGGATGCTGCCAATCCGGCGGCAGATGCTTTCCGTCTGGGAGCTGGAGAGTTGGGCTATCGTTTTGCAGGGCTGGTACTTCTGTGTGCAGCGATTACTTCTATTATTGGAGCTGCTTATACTTCGGTATCTTTTTTGAAGACGTTCCATCCAGCTATTGATAAAAATGAGAACTGGGTGATCATCGGTTTTATCGCAGTATCCACTATTATCATGATTCTTTTGGGTCAACCAGCCAAGTTGTTGGTACTAGCAGGAGCGCTGAATGGTCTGATTTTGCCGATTACCTTGGGGATCTGTCTGATTGCGGCAAAAAAGAAATCAATTGTGGGTGAGAAATATTCCCATCCTACAGTTCTTCTGATTTTGGGAGTGGTTGTAGTGCTGATTTCGGCTTATCTGGGAATCACTACATTTATGTCAAATATGGGTAAGCTCATATAAAACAGTGACTTGGGAAACAGTAACTTGTCACAATGTCCGACAAAGGTGTAATCAAAATCATGATTGCGCCTTTTTGGGCATCATGAAGAATGAAAGAAATACTGTAAATATGTTTTTTAGCTGAAAGAAGGGAGTGAAATCAGAGAACATCATGCAAAACATCAGAATTTTAACAGCAGGAGATTCTTCCCTGTTGATAGAGTTTGGAAAAGAGATTAGCCCGGAGATTAATCGCAAAATTGCGGCGACAGTGGAGCTGATGCGGGAACAGCACATCGAAGGAGTAGTAGATGTAATCCCAGCTTTTTGTTCCTTGTTGGTAAACTATGATCCACTGGTTATCCGCTATGAAAAACTGAAGAAGCGGATGGAGAGTCTGGTACGGATGGATATCAAGGTAGGAGAAGGAAAAAGAAAAATTTTTGAAATTCCGGTATTGTATGGAGGGGAATACGGTCCTGATTTAGGAACGATCGCAGAACATGCAGGTCTGAAGGAAGAGGAAGTGATTCAGATCCACAGTTCCCGGGATTATCTGATTTATATGCTGGGCTTTTTGCCAGGTTTTTGCTATCTAGGAGGACTGGATGAGCGGATTCATACCCCCAGGTTAGCCAATCCCCGCTTGAAAATTCGTGCCGGAAGTGTGGGAATCGGTGGTTCTCAGACCGGAATTTATCCTTTGGATTCTCCGGGAGGGTGGCAACTGATGGGAATGACACCAGTAAAAACTTACGATCCGCAGCGAGAGATTCCCATACTGGTAGAGGCAGGTAATTATATTCGTTTTGTGCCAGTGGATGAGACTGCATACAAGCAAATTCAGGTGCAAGTGGAAAATGGCAGTTATCAATGTGTCATTCACGAGGAGGTGTAGCATGGGAATTCGCATTTTAAAGGCTGGTATGATGACTACGGTTCAGGATTTGGGACGTACTGGTTATCAGAGCCAGGGTTTTTCCGTAGCCGGAGTCATGGATGTGCGCTCATTTAAGATTGCCAATCTTCTTTTAGATAATCCGGAAAATGAGGCGGTACTGGAGTTTGCCCTGATTGGCCCGACTCTGGAATTTACGGCAGGAACGCTGATTGCCATTACTGGTGGGGATTTTCAACCGACAATCAACGGAGAGCCGGCTCCGATGTATACGGCTATTGATATTAACAAAGGCGATGTGCTAAAGTTTGGCAGTGCTCGGACCGGAAGCCGGGGATATATTGCATTTTCCAGCTATCTGAAGATTCCTGTGGTGATGGGGAGCCGCTGTACCAATATGAAGAGTTCCATCGGAGGATTTAAGGGGAGAAAGCTACAGGATGGTGATTATATCGGTTTTCGTATCAAACGAAGATATCTTCCTTTTTTTCTTTCCCGCACATTGGAGCTGGATGAATTTAACCAGGATAACGTGACTTTGCGGGTGGTGATGGGACCACAAGATGATCGGTTTAGTAAACAGGGAATCGAGACATTTTTAAGTAATGAATATACAGTCACCAGCGATTTTGACCGTATGGGATGTCGGTTGGAAGGGCCTTATATTGCAAGGAAGGAAAATTCCGATATGATTTCGGATGGAATTGCTTTTGGTTCTGTTCAGGTACCATCTCATGGAAAGCCCATTATTTTGCTGGCAGATCGCCAGACTACAGGTGGGTATCCAAAGATCGCGACGGTGGCATCGGTGGATATTCCCTGGCTGGTTCAGTGTAAGACAGATTACAAGGTTCGGTTTAAAGCTATTTATGTAGAGGAGGCGCAACGACTTTACCTAGAAGAATTAGAGGAGCTGAACCGGATGAGAAAGAAGATTCATCAGCCTTGCCGGGAAGTGCTGGAATGTCGTCAGGTTTCCCGGAGAATCCGGAGACTGTTTTCATAGAGAAAGAGGCAAAGAGAAGGATTGCGGATTTTTACAGGTACAGAATGATACATTTGGATAATATACCTGTATTATGTTTCATCAAATTGGAACAAATCGTGACAGGAAAGGAAGAGTATAATATGGATTTGGAAAAGATTGCAGGATTAGTAAAAATAATAGAAGATTCTTCTTTGAAAGAGTTTACTTATAAAGAAGGAGAAGTGAAAATCAGCATGAGCAAGCGAGAGCATCCGCCTATCGTGACGGCAGGAATGCCTTCTATGCCAGCTATGGGAGTCGCTCCGGCGACGGTACCTTTACAGATAAAGACAGATGAGGAGGAGGAATCTCTTTTTATCACTTCACCGATTGTAGGTACTTTTTATTCGGCAGCAGCTCCTGATGTGCCTGCTTTTGTTCGGGTAGGGGATCGAGTAAAAGAAGGGCAGACGGTCTGTATTTTGGAGGCTATGAAGCTGATGAATGAAATTCAGTGCGAATATGACTGTGAAATTGAGGCAATTCTGGTCAGCAATGAACAGAAAGTGGAGTATGGGCAGCCTTTGTTCCGAGTAAAGAAAATCTGAATGTTCAGGAGGTTGGGAGAATGATTAAAAAAGTTTTGATTGCCAACCGCGGCGAGATTGCTGTGCGGATTATACGTGCCTGCCGAAATATGGGGATCTATAGTGTGGCTATTTATTCCAAAGAGGACGAAAACGGTTTGCACACGCAACTCGCAGATCAGCGGATTTGTATCGGAGAGGGACCTGCCAGAGACAGTTATTTAAATATGGATCGGATTATCAGCGCGGCATTGAATGTAGATGCAGATGCCATACATCCAGGGTTTGGCTTTCTTTCTGAAAACAGTGCATTCGCTCGGAAATGCCAGGAAAATGGATTGATCTTTATTGGACCGGAACCAGATGTGATTGATCGGATGGGGAATAAGTCTCAGGCTAGGCAGACGATGATGGATGCTGGAGTCCCGGTGGTGCCAGGAACCAGGGAGCCGGTCTACGATGCAGAAAAGGGAAAGAAGCTGGCAGAAGAGATCGGATATCCGATTATGATCAAAGCTTCGTCCGGCGGTGGCGGCAAGGGGATGCGAGTGGCGGCCAATGAAGATGAGTTTGAATTTCAGTTTAATCTGGCCCAGCGGGAATCTGCCAATGCTTTTGGCGATGATACGATGTATCTGGAACGTTTTATCGAAAATCCCCGCCATGTGGAGATTCAGATTATGGCAGATGCCTATGGAAATGTAGTTGCTTTGGGAGAACGGGACTGCTCGGTGCAGAGAAATCATCAGAAGCTGATTGAGGAATCGCCATCTCCGGCCATTGATGAAGCTACCAGGCAGAAAATGAACGAATATGCGGTGCTGGCGGCAAAGACGGTTGAGTACACGAATGCCGGAACTATCGAATATATTGTAAGTCCTGACAAAGAGTTTTACTTTATGGAGATGAACACCCGAATTCAGGTGGAACACGGAGTCACGGAAATGGTGACCGGAACCGATTTGATCATGGAACAGATCCGGGTGGCTATGGGGCAAACTTTAAGCTTTTCGCAGGAAGATATCCGGCTGCGTGGTCATGCCATCGAATGTCGGATCAATGCTGAGGTACCGGGACGTAATTTTATGCCAAGTCCAGGAGTTGTTCAGAATATTCATCTTCCGGCAGGAAACGGGGTTCGGGTGGATACTGCTTTATATGCCGGTTATCGGATTCCGGCAGAGTATGATTCCATGATAGCTAAAGTGATTGTTCATGGGCCAGACCGGCCATCCGCGATCCGCAGGATGCTGACGGCATTGGATGAGATGGTTATCACGGGAGTGGATACGAATCTTGATTTTCAGTTTCAGATTATCAGAAGCACGACATTTCGGGAAGGAAAGGCAGATACTGGATTTATTGAAAAGTTTTTGAATCTGAAGCAACCGGCGCCAGAGGTGCCGGAGGTGTGAAAAATCAAAGAACGTGTTTCCCTTTGCCTGTTGAGGGTAACATTTGATGAGAGAAATGAGGGTGAGATATGTACCGTGTGGATTTAAATAGCGATTTAGGAGAGAGTTTTGGAAGATATACTTTGGGAATGGATGAAAGGGTGATTCCTTTGATTACTTCTGCCAATATAGCCTGTGGCTATCATGCATCGGATCCGGTAGTGATGGCAAAAACAGTTTCTCTGGCAAAGGAAGCAGGGATTCGCGTGGGCGCCCATCCGGGATTTCCGGATTTGATGGGCTTTGGCCGGAGAAATATGGCGGTGACATCCCAGGAAGCACGGGCTTATGTACTGTATCAGTTGGGAGCACTGGAAGGATTTTGCCGATCGGCAGGATTGAAGTTACAGCATGTAAAACCGCATGGGGCGCTATATAATATGGCGGCCAAAGATTATGAACTGGCAAGGGGAATCTGTCAGGCAATTGCAGAATTTGATAAAGAGCTGATTGTGCTGGCATTAAGCGGTGGTCAGTTGGCCCATGCAGCACAGGAGATGGGATTGCGAACAGCCTTGGAGGTATTTGCCGATCGGGCTTATGAGGAAGATGGCACTCTGGTAGGGCGAGGAAAGCCAGGGGCAATGATTACTGACGAGGAGGAGGCGATCGCTCGTGTGATTCGCATGATCAAAGATCAGACCGTTAGAGCGATTACCGGAAAAGATATTGCGATTCGCGCAGATTCCATATGTGTTCATGGGGATGGAGAAAAGGCTCTTGCTTTTGTGGAGAGGATCCGGCAAGCGTTTGGAGAAGCAGGGATTTCGTTGTGTCCGTTAGAGAAATTGTGTTAGATCCAGACTTGAAAAATAGCACAAATCGTGATAAAATTATTCATGCAGTTTAATACTCCGCAGCTTGCTGCGGTGTATTTGACTTTCTTAGAATCCGCTAAATGTCTGTACAGGTAAAGGCATTTGGTCATGGATTATCTAATCTGAAAATCTATTCTTTTGCTGCAGGAGGAGTCTTATGAAATTTCTTATTAATTAGAAGCTTGCCACGCGCATCGGTATGATCACTTCGGCGATTACCGTTGCAGGATTGTTGTTGCTTTGGCTTATTGTATCTGGGCGTATCTCCCATATGGTTGAAAACAATATTACCAATCAAATGATCGATGCGGTAGAATCGAGAGCTTCTATTATCAATGATTATGTGACTTCTGCAGAAGAATATATGACAGCTTTCGCTTTGAGCAGTGAAGTCCGGGAGCTTCTTGCCGATCCGGAGGATCCCGTTCTGCTACAAAAAGGACAGAAATATACAGAAGATTTTGCGGCAGTGAAAGGGGTTTTTGAAGGTTTGTATATCGGGACTCCTTCCACGTATGTCCTGACGCATACATCGGCGCAGGCAATTGGGATGACCACCCGAACGGGTGAGTCGTTAGAAGAATTTCGAAATACGATTCTGGCAAAGCCGCAACTGACTAATCTGGGAATCATGAAGTCTCCGGGAACGGGAAGCATGATCCTTTCTATGTATTATCCGATTTTTGAAGAGCAGAAATGCATCGGATATGTGGGGGAAGGAGTTTATGCCAGCCGGTTGATGGATGTCCTTTTGGATCTGGATATCAAAGGTTTGCCTAACAGCGAATATGTATTTTTAAATGTGGATACAGGGATGTATCTATATCACGAGGATGATGCTTTGCTAAATACGGAAACCACCGACATTGGCTATCGGGAGATTTTGAAACGAATAAAAGCAGATGGCAATACTCAGGCGGGTACATATTCTTACAAGGACGAAAACGGTGTAAAACAGCTAGTCGTATACAAATATTTGCAAGATCGCAATTGGGTCTTTATGGTTCGGGACAATGTGGCGGAAGTTTACCAAGAAGTAGTGCTTGTACGTATTACCGTAGGCGTTCTGTGCGTGGTGGTAGCCGCCTTTATCATCCTGGTTATGCTTTTTATTCTGCATCGGGAGGGGAAGGAGCTTATGGTTATGGAAAGCGCCATTGGGCGCCTTGGTAATCTCGAGCTTACTGCCGATCAGGAATTAGAAGCTTTTTATGGCAGAACGGATGAGATCGGTATGATAGCTCAGACAATTCACCATGTATGCGATTGTCTGCGAAAGACAATTGATGATATTGGTCGGATTCTAGGCGAGATGGCGAGTGGCAATATTGCTGTGGATGTGGTGAAAAATGAATCTTATTATGTCGGCGATTTCAAAGTCCTAGCAGAAAGCCTGAAAAGCATTCGTGTCCATCTGACAGATGTCATGCGCAAAATCGCTCAGATAGCCAATCAGGTAGATCATGAAGCCAATCAAGTTTCTGCAGGTGCGCAGGCGTTGTCTCAGGGCACAATGCAGCAAAAGGTTTCTATCAATGGGCTGGTTTCCCATGTCACAGAAATTACAGAACAAATTAAAAGCAGTACAGTTCGCTGTAACAATGCCAGTGAGTTGGTTGCCCGTGCTACGGGTTATGCCGCAGAGGCAGATAATCGAATGGAGAAGCTGATTGTTGCCACAAAGAATATTGATCAATCTTCTGCTCAAATCGGTGGTATCATAAAAACGATTGAGGATATTGCTTTTCAGACCAATATCCTTGCGCTGAATGCCGCTGTTGAGGCAGCCAGGGCCGGCAGCGCTGGAAAAGGCTTTGCGGTTGTCTCGGACGAGGTCCGAAACCTTGCCTCGAAATCCTCCGAAGCTGCCAAAAGTACGGGTACTCTGATCGGACGTTCGGTTAGTGACGTAAAAACGGGTACGGAATCGACGGATCTTGTCATCTCTGCGATGAAGGTGATCAGCGAATGCATCCAGTCAATCAAAGCGCTGATGGATGAGATTGCTTTGGCTAGCGTTCAACAGTCAGAGATGATTGCTTCTGTGGAAAACAGAATTAAAGAAGTGTCTAAGGTGACAGAAGAAAATTCGTTTGCTGCCAAAGAGAGTGCAGAGGTTTCCAATGAATTGTCCAATCAGGCGAGAACTCTGAATCATTTGATTGGTCAGTTCCGAATTTAGAGACTACAGATATATGAATGGAAGAAGTCATTTTGTTGACAAGCAAGTCGGCAAAATGACTTTTTGTTCCTCTGTTTAAAAAAACAGGGAAAATATATGACAGAAAAATGGAGATGAAAATGCCAAAACAAATAGCGAAAAAGCTGATATGGCTGATTTTGGAAATGTTCTTGTTATCCATACTGGTGTTTTACTTGGCGAGACAGGCGCCAGGAGATCCGCTGCAATCCTTTTATGGGGATGCGATGGAGTCTATGACAGAAGTGGAGAGAGAAGCCGCCAGAGAGCGTTTGGGATTGAATGATGGTTTTTTTGTACAGTATGTCCGTTGGTTTATCCATGCTCTTCAGGGAGATTTTGGCCTGTCATATCAATATAAGATGCCGGTGCTGGCAGTAATGAAATCACGGATCGGCAACACATTGCTTCTTGGGGGGATAGCCTATATCCTGATATTTGTTTTGGCGACCATGCTGGCGATCGTATGTGCCTTTTATGAAGGCCGGCTGCCGGATCGGCTGATTTGTCGGATCGGAACTATTTTTTATTATATTCCTGGTTTTTGGCTGGGAGTAGTGTTGGTATTGGTTTTTAGCATAAATTTGAGGTGGCTACCAAGTAGCGGAGCTTATGATGTGGGGATGCAAAAGAATTTGGGTAACCGTATTTGGCATTTAATACTTCCTCTGACTGTGATGATAGCCAGTCATCTCTGGTATTATGCTTGTATGATTCGCAATAAGCTTTTGGATGAGATGCAGAAAGATTATGCGTTATTTGCCAGAGCGAAAGGCTGTAGCCGAATCGAGATTTTATGGAAACACTGTCTGCGGAATGTAATGCCAGCGATTGTGAATCTGATGGCAATTTCTATTTCTCATATCACTGGTGGAACGGTGGTGGCTGAAGCAGTATTTAACTATCCAGGCGTGGGGAATCTGGCGGTGGAGAGTGCCAAATATCATGATTACAATTTATTGATGGTCAATGTGTTGCTTACGGGATTGATGGTGTTTGTGGGAGGATTTGTGGCTCAGATAGTGAATGAGAAGATCGATCCCCGTATAAAAGAAACCGGGGTGATTAAGTGGTGAGAGGAATGGTGGAGAATGGAAAGCTGGTGAAAAGGAAACCGGTTCTAGCGATGAGCGTATTGCTTGTGATTGTGGCAGGCTGCTTGGGAGCTCCGCTGATAGCCAATCATGATCCGGCAGGTTTTTATCTGGAGGCATTAAATCAACCGCCAAACAGAGAATTTTATTTTGGAACGGATTCCCTGGGGCGGGATTTGTTTTCGGTTATGTTTTATGGAGGACGAATCTCACTGGGAATTGGAATTTTAGCGGCTGTTATTATGGCCATACTTGGTGTTATTTATGGGTGCGTCAGTGGAACGGCAAATGACAAGATTGATTCTGTGATGATGCGGATTATGGAATTTTGTGGGAGTATTCCTTCGATTTTGATGATGTTAATCTTGACGGCTGTTGTGCCAGCTGCCAATATGATAAGTATGTCGGTGATGATTGGCATCACGGGTTGGTTTTCTCTGGCCCGCATGGTGCGCAGTGAGATCCGGCAGATTCGGCATAGTGAATATGTGCTGTACGCCAGGGCCACAGGAGGAGGTTTTTTCTATGTAATG
>Ga0224746_10141_pt1 | contig 14009 bp, 15 predicted proteins | sample LIM_F_Water_Bulk_FD_183000 | JGI IMG/M metagenome (GOLD analysis project Ga0224746, IMG submission 183000) | Enriched cells from gastrointestinal tract of the lab mouse from Pacific Northwest National Laboratory (PNNL), Richland, Washington... | ecosystem: Host-associated > Mammals > Digestive... | reverse complement strand
GTCCGTTCATTGGCTCATCCAAAATCAAAATATCCGGGTTTTCCATAATTGCCTGGGCAATACCGAGCCTCTGCCTCATACCAAGGGAATATTTTCCAACTTTTTTGCGGCTGTCGGGATCTAAGCCTACCCGTTCCATGCTCTCCCTGATCTGCTCCCTGCCTATCAATTTACGGATAGATGCCAAATATTCCAGATTTTTGTATCCTGTGTATCTGCTTAAAAATCCGGGATTTTCAATAATAATTCCCATATTGTCTGCAAAATCAATATCTTTTCCGATCTCCTTTTCTCCCACTACAACCCTTCCGCCTGTCGGTTTTAAATATCCAATCATCGTTTTGAACAGAACAGTCTTACCGGAACCGTTCCTTCCTATAATCCCATATATTTTTCCTTTTTCAAAACTGATGTTAATACGGTCGAGTGCAACGACTTCTCCAAACCTTTTTGTTACATTCTCCACACGGATTGCTTCTGCCATATTCGCAAACCTTCCCTTCTTCAAATATAATCTGTTTCTTTTTTCAAATATTCCCGCCCGATAACAAAACCGGCTGCCAGCAAAACAGCTTCCGTTACAATTATCACTCCGACCGGAAAGCCGCCTGTTTCATATAAGCTGCTTCGCAGATACATCCCCCACATTCCATACATTGCATGGGAAACGGTGCAAATCCGGCAGCCAATCATAAATGTCACGCCTTCCAGCAGGAATAACATTCCCGGAACAAAACGCCTGATGGGGAATAAATCCAATAACACGAAAAACGCTGCCATACTGATACTATGAAACAGCCACAAGACACTGATTTTCGCAAGAAGCCCTGCGGAAAGTAAAATCAATTTCCCCATAACAATATCGCAGGTCAAAACAATGAGCAGGAGCAATATTGCCGTCTTTATACCAAATATCACCCTTTTCACAAAATGCCTTGTCCACCAGTCCGAAACTGTTCCATAACGGTACAGGGAAAATATTTCCACCTTTCTGTTCCGTTCTGCATAAAAACCCACTGTCAACAGAAAAAAGCCAATCGGCAGAAGCCATTGTCCAAAAGGAATCAGCGGTATGGCTTCAAAATAATCGGATGGTACTCCTGCAAACAGCCTGATAAACACACTTTCCGACATTATCCTTCTACCTCCGTTCCCGACTGAAACTCAATTTTTTTCACAAAAATAGATGATAAAACCATTAAAACCACAATCAGTGCCAAAAACAAAGCGGCAGACTGCCAGTAAGACAATGTCCCATCTATAAAATTTCCCGGAACTGCCCTTGCCAACAAAGAAGTTTCCGTATAACCGTCCATCATTCGTAAATATCCGGTCAGATGCACCCCTATTACAGCCACCATTCCGGCTATTCCCGAAAACAGCAGTGCAGCAGCATATAAAAGCACTCCCATAAAAGCAAGATACAGATAAAGGAACAAAAATGTCACTGCAAATGCCTGTGGAACAGACATGACCTTCATCATCACAAGCCACGGAAATGTAATATTATATTTGGCTCCAATGTTGTTTGTGACATCACGTGCAAGAGAATATACCGGACTGCTCCACATATTCCCCACAAACCCAAAAAAACTGCTGATGATTATGGTAAATGCAGCCATAGCCGCAGTATAAAAAAATGCCTGCATCAATATATAGAAAAACATTCCCATATTCCAACGCTTTCTGCCGCATCGATATAAAAGCAGGTAAATATTCCCTTTCATAAACGGGGCGTCTGCCACTACCAGAAGCCATCCTAAGACCAAAAACAGCATATTCACATAATGCTGCTCAACCACGCAGAAGGCTTCCAGTATATTGACTGGTTCTCCTGTGTCAGCCGCATACCGCAAAAAACCACTCATCCAATAGCCCACGATCGCAAATCCCAAAAGATATCCCATGATAACCCTGACGTTTCTTTGCTCCTGCCGAAACATTCCTTTTATGATTACCGCAAAGCTACCCATTCCGATACCTCCTCACAAGTCCTGCCATAATGACGGTTGATACGGCAATGATATAGACACATTCTACTCCTGCCGCCAAAGGGTAACTTCCTACATCATCTCCCCGAAGAAGAAAGATTGGATTCAGCCATATAATCTGATATAGTGCAATCCACAGGGACTCATATAGTACAAAGGGTGCAATCAGGGCAACATAGCGGTTTGGAATCCATACTGCAAATGCGAATCCCACAAGCGCCCATACACACCCAAATAAAAAACCGAGAACGGTTTTCCCAATGGCAATGTACCAATCCCCATATTTGACGATATAGGTAAGAATAATTGTCCCATCCAGCAGTCCCTCGTCCGAGCCTTGCGGCACGCCCGGAACGCCAAGAATATAAGCCATGATACAGGCAGACGCAATCGGAACTGCCAGCATGACGCCCCCGGACAATGCAACGCTGCATATACGGATTCTTCCAAAGCGTGTCGGGCTCATCCTTGAAAAAATCATACGGTAATACCCGCTCTGATATTCTTCACAAAAACGAGTCGCATAAGCCAGCACGGGAAAGACAGCCGCAAAAGGCCCAAATCCCGAAGCGCCAAACACATTGAACAAAATATAGTAGCTGCTCCGTATACGTCCCGGCGGTGTCCCCGTCACCACCGCAGCCGTCAAAAGCGCTGCCACGGAAGCCATCCCGACAAAAAAACCCATATTCAGGAAACTTCTTTTCATATCCTTCCAAAAAAATCCATTCATTTTATTCCACCTTTATCAATTCTCCCGTCACGGCATCCAGATAGATATTCCACGCCGCGCCGCTCTCGACCGCTTCCTGCCATACTGTATCGCCAGACTCCATTGCATCTATCCTTTCGTTGAGCGGAATGTAGATGTGCCATGCCGGTGTCAGGATCAGTTCCTTTTCCTGAAGCGTCGGATAATATATAAGCTCTGCCTGCGTCAGTTTTGCCTTGGAATTTCCGAAAAGCATATTATTTTCCAGATATTTTTCCAAAATATCAGTCACCTGTGAGAACGTCAAAATATTCCCTGTTTCAGACCGTTCCACAATTTTGCCGCAATAATCTTCCAAATTCATCATCGCTATGCCGTCCTGCGTAATCCATGCAGTTCCTCTCGGCTGAACCTCCCCAAGCACAATCTGGCCAAACTCTGACGCTACTCCAATCGCTTCATAAGAAGGCGTGAATGTCAGTTCATAAAATGCGGTTCCGTCAAGCTCATAATACAAAGCCCTGGAAATATGTATTTCTGTAATATCCAATACTGCCAGTTTCTCCAGAAGAATTTCCTTCGCATGGGAAACGGGAAATTGGGCGGGAGCGGTTTCACTCTCCCTTATAACATCAATTTCCGGAGCTTCTTTATAAATTGCATCACAGTTCTTTTTTAATATTTCATCCGTATAACTTACAGATGTATTTCTTGCAAGAGATACCTCCTTCTGTCCGTCCGACAAAATCATAAGAGAATCATCACCGAAATTCATCCATTCAACCGGCTTATCTTCTTCATTCATTTCACTGAACTCTTTTTCCCTCTGCGCAAGATATTCTTCGGTGATGTCCTGAATATTCCCGTTTTCGCTGTCAAGCAGTTCTTTCAGCTTTTCCGTATCCCAATCGCCTCGTTCCTGCAAAGTCAACGCCAAAACGGCCTGTGGCACGTCAGGAATATCAGCGCAAATCCAGATACCGTTTTCTTCCGTTCCGACTAATGCATCGTAACCTTCTCCCTGCTCAGAGCCGTCTGGCCCTGCCGTACTTCCGTCAGACTCCTTGGCCACGATATTCTCCACATCGCCCTCCAAAGAGCTTTTTGCATGATAAACATCGCTGTTCCCAGACGCTTGCGGCGCTTTCTGGCACCCTGTCAGTACACATATTCCTAATGCTCCTGCTATCAGTATGCTTGTAATTTTTTTCTTCATCTTAATAACCCTGCCTTTCTCTCAACCTGCTTCCTGTAAATTTCCCATCCGGGTTATAAGGGATTATACACTTTTTCATCTTCATTTTTTAATTTCAGCGAAATTCTACCATATTTTTCCGAAATCAACCCAGAAATCTGTTACAAAAAGCTTTATGAAAAAGCTGCCATAATCATATGACAGCTTTTTCAGTGTTTACAGGTTTTTCATATACAGCATAATCTCTGTTTCCATATAGTTGTCTTTACAATACATTTCCATATCGCCATGATATTTTTCCACAATTCTCTGGACATTGGTAAGTCCTATCCCATGCCCTGCATAAGACTTCTCGGAAAGCCTGCGTATTTCGCATACACCTTCGGGTATCCCCATGCAGCTATTTATCATATGCAGGAGCAGAACGCCGTTCTCCATCCGCATACTGAATTTTAAAAGCTGTCCGTCTGTCTGAACAGATGCTGCTATTGCATTGTCCAAAAGATTTCCAACAATGACATTGAAATCGAAAGAGTGCAGATTCATCTTCTCAGGAAGCACAATATCCGTTTCCACTTTTTTTAATACTTCTTTTGCCCTTTGCAGCTTGTAATTCAGCAGGCTGTCCAAGGCTTCATTCCCAGTATAAATATGTTCTGACGGATTCTTCATAAACTCCTGCATGGAATCAAGATATTCCATCAGTTTTTCTAACTTTGAACCCTTTGCCAGTCCCTTAAGTGCTAACACATGGTTTTTCATATCATGTTTTAATGCCCTGATACGGCTCTGCGACTCTTTCATAATCTCAAACTGGTTCTGATAAGCAATCGTCTGCTGTTTATAAATATCCTGTTCCCTTAGCTTCACATAATTTTTAAGCAAAATATGGTACAAATAAAACACACACAGATTAAGCGCTAAAACCACAACACACACAAATACCGCTGTCAATCTGCCAATGTTTTCATACATAAACCCCCAAAATACCGTCACGCTTAATATGGGAATTGCAGACAGCAAACACATCTGCTTTTTATCAAGCACTTTTTCCCTTCCTTCTCTCGAATCAGGAATATGACACACAACCACCACGCAAATCAGCAAGAGCAAGGCAGAAACCGCAGCCTGCTGCATTCCTACCATCTCTGAACAGGCAAGGGATACAGCCGTCCCGCTGCCTGTATCCAAACAGAACCAAACCATAGAAATCCATATTTTTTTCTCCCATGCCCCACAATAAAAACAAGCCACGCCAATAATACCCGCCAAATTACACATTTCATAGGGAAACGATACATGAAATACACCGTAGGCGACTGTTGTCAACAAATAGTATCCCGCAAAAACGATTTTCCACATCAGCCTGTCCTTGTCCCCTGCGGGCAGAAAGGTATCCAAGACCTTTTTCAGTAGTGCTGTATGCAAAATGCCTACAATCAAAATCATTGGTAATTCGTATCCCATGTTATAACACATTGTACATTTTTCCCTTCAAATATTGTTTTATTTTTGCCCTGACTTCTTTTCTGTAGGGCTTACTGACACTCAGGACATCACCATTCATCATTTTTATGCTTTCATAGGAATACTCGCTCACATATTCCTGATGTATCACATAGGACTGATGTATCATCAGAAATCCTGCCGGAAGCTGCTCCATGACATTTCTCAGCTTCCCATAAAATTCCTCCTGTCCATCCTTTTTTATCATCAAAACCTTTTTATCCATGCTCATGAAATAAAATATTTCCTTTACCGAAACACGAAAAATCCTGCTACCTCTTTGATATTCAAAACAACTTTCCGCATACTTTTTCCTTTTCATGCTTCTTTCAAGCACTTCTTTCAGCCGTGCGGCGGAAATTGGCTTTACCAGAAATTCCAACGGCTGCATTTTAAAAAGCTCCATCGCATAACCCCGCTTTGAGGAAATATAGACGATATGGGTATCTGTATCCTCCATCTCGTCACGGATAAAAGCTCCTATCTCAATCCCATTTTTCTGCAATAATTCAATATCAAGAAAAAGGATATCCAATCCAACACCTTTTTTCAAATCACTCTCCAAACTCTCTCCGCTATACCATACCTCTATTTCAAATTTTACTGAAAATTCTGCCGAAAGCCCCTGAATCTGTTCCTCCAGCAAGGAACACAAAACTTTATCATCATCACATATTCCTACTCTGTACATACGATCAATCGCTCCTTTAAACAATATCGTTTCTATTGTACTTTATCTTTAACCTGCTATCAAGGTTTGGCATTATGTAAAATAAATTTTTCCCACAAGATATTGAATCCTCCTTTGGGAATATCGAAGCCCAAAAATCATACAAATTTCCATTATGATAAAATTGGTAAATCGGCAGAAATATATTTTTATTAACAGCACTCTAATATGCTTCCTTCTTATTTTTCAGTTCTTGCAAATGCCTAAGCTGCGCTTCACTTAATGTTCTAGGTTTCCCAATCCTAATAAGATTTTTTGGCAAAACATAAGTCTTGCTCACTTCCGTCCATGACTTTAGGCGGATCACTTCCGGAAATTCTTTACACAGTTTATCCATTTTTCGTATCCACACTGGATTTGCTGTGTAAACAGTTGCCTCGTCCTCATCGGCATTTAAAATGATGACAACCTCCTGCTCATATCTTGATAATTTCATTCCATACCCCTTTCTCCGGTTGCGAATTTATCTGACAGCACCCTGTCGGTGCCGAGTTTTTCTGCCCAAAATTGGGCGGTTTTATAAATCTGCTGTTCTCCCCTTGCTGTTTCCTGACAGGCAACCCTTGTCGGCGCTGTATCGTCCAGTATTGGCGCTCAAATTATTTCAAAATTGGTCTTGGCAGTATATGTCAGCTTGGACAGTCATTTAATTGTACTGCCATTATCCAACAAAACAGCCTGCTTTCCCGTATATCCATCATGTTGGAAATCCGCCCCAAAATTGAAAATTTCTATCATGCTGGAAAAATGTGATAGGAATCCGCCGTTTTATGTGATATTCTGTTTTTCGTAAAGGAGAGATTTATCAATGAAAACACAATTAAGTATTCAGGAACGCCTGAAAGACCTGCGTGTGGAAAAGAGACTGACTTTAGAGCAGCTATCACAGCAGACAAAAATTCCGGCTTCCACACTTGGTTCTTACGAATCTGATGATTATAAGGAAATACCCCACAGGAATATCTTTGACTTGGCAAAGTTCTATGGAGTATCAGCCGACTATCTGCTTGGTATGACCGAAAACAGGCAGCTTGACAATATTTCTATATCTGAACTGCACCTGAGTGATGCTGCCCTGTCACTTCTCAAAGACCGGAAAATCAACACACTGCTCCTGTCAGAGCTTATCACCCATGAGCAGTTCCGAAAGCTCATGCTTGACTTGGAGATTTATGTGGACGGTCTTGCGGATATGCAGGTCAAGTCACTCAATCTTGCGGTGGAAACAGGCAGAAAGATATTGCTCAAACGCCACAATCCCGATGAATATAACCTGCAATTAAATGTATTAAAGGCATCGCACCTTGAACTGAATGAATATTTTTCCCATGTAATTGATGATGATATGCATACCATTATCAGGGACATCAGGAACGCCCACAAAGGCGATATTGATTCCGCCCCGTCCAAAACCGTAACCGAGCATTTTGAAGAAATCATCGAAAAGGCAGAAAACTTCGTAGGCACTTCCAAACAGAAACTTGCTTACATATTCAGCCAGTTTTTGAAAATCAAGCCGACTGAAAAGAATATTAACGATATGGCAGATATACTCGGTCAGTCTGAAATCTTGGAGCCTGACGCGAAGAAGCGGCGGAACAGTGCAAGACAGAAACGCAATAAGGACTGAATTTTTGCAAATCAGTACCACCGGCTTAGCCGGTGGTTTGAGTTTCGCCCTATAAGGGCTCGTTCCCGGCGTTGGAGTCTAAAGACTCGCCGAAAGGTTCGCCAGCCGCAACTTCAATTACCTGCTTAGCCCCTTGGGCTTATTTTTTCTTGCTTTTGTTTACCGGCTCACCCGTAAACGGGTCTATATACTCTTTCAATGACATTTGGTCATATTCCAAATCTTCTTTTAATTGATTCCGAATATACTCTTCTATCTTTTTTTGCATTTTTTCCTACCGTATCCACATAGTACCCTCTACACCAGAAGTGTCTATTGCCATATTTGTATTTGAGATTTGCATGTCTCTCAAATATCATCAGGGTACTTTTTCCCTTTAAGTATCCCACAAAATCTGACACACTCATTTTGGGTGGTATTTCCACCAACATATGGACATGATCTGGACAAATTTCTGCCTCGACAATGTTTACTTCTTTGCGCTTGCACAACATACTCAATATATTTGCTATGTCCTGTTTCAGCTCGCTATATATAATCTTTCTTCTATATTTTGGTGCAAAAACTATATGGTACTTACAATTCCACGTTGTATGTGATAAACTATTATTGTCCATTTGGACTACCTCCTTTGATTAACAAAACGGTTGGCGAACCTGTTTTTATTATATCAAGGGAGGTTTTTTACACAACGCTAAAGCTATTCCAACCACCCGCAGAGCAGGTGGTTTATTTGTTCTCCAAAGTTCCGTTTTTCGGATCAGCGAAAAACTCCTCAATGGAGAACAGGGCCATGCCCTAACAACAAAAGAAACTGCATAGCATCTGCAATTCCTCGTTTTGAAAACTGTGGGAGATTACTCCTCTGTTTTTACCAGTTCCACCACGTCCTCCAGTTCACAATCCAGCGCATCACATATCCGTATAAGTGATTCCATAGAAATATGCTGCCCTTTGTTCATGTTGGCAAGCACATTTGTGGTAAGCCCTGCTTCAATGCGCATCTGGCTCTTGGTCATTCCCCGTTCCAAGAGCAGATGCCACAAAGGTAAATAACTGACTTTCCGCATAACAGTCCTCCGTTATTCGGCAGATGTTTTTTCTGCCTGTTTTCTGTATCTGTTTTATCCATTCTATCAGAGACATTGTCTTTTATCAATCAAATCTTGACTGTTGGCGGTATTTCCTGTTGTTTTGCCAATCATATTTTTGTTACACCTATTTGGGTATGAAGTGGTTCATACACTGGCTTTACAAAGCATCGGCACATCCCGCACGGGAGAAGCCAAAAATCCGGTTCTGCGTGATTACTACCTCAAAAAATGTGAATCAAAACCCAAACTCGTGGCAATGGGGGCTGTTTCACACAAAGTATGCAACATGATATTTGCAATACTCAGGGACAATAAGCCTTTTGAAATCATTACTCCGCAGGAGCATATCAAAAAACACAATGCTGCTAAATGCGACATAGCCGCATAAAATACTGTAAATCCAACGAATCGATATCTTTTGAAAAAATGATATTTTCACCAAGGGGTAAGTGCGCCTTTTTTGCTTTAAAAATAATTTCGATTTTTCTCATTTTGCTATTGACATTTATTAGCTGGACTCCATTCAGAGCATACCAAAGCATAATTACATTTTTATAATCCTGTTTATTTAGCTATTATCAGCCAAACACTTCTGCTACATCCTTTAAATATTCCCGGATCGGCAAATGCTGCGGACAATGTTTTTCGCATTTTCCACAGCCGATGCACTCTGACGCTTTTCCGTGTGTTAATGCCAGATTGTTTTAATAGACGGATGATACCATGCCCTTAAAATTTCTATTATCGTTGTATCATGTAAAATAATCCGAAATCACAATATTCTTCGGGCATTCACTCTCACTGACGCAATATCTGCAGGCCGTACAGGGAATCGCAATCCCGGAACGGCAAATGTTTTCTCAATGGTTTGTCCGGCAACATCAAAATGGAATGACAGTGTATCTCCAATTTTCAAATCGCCATAGTTTGTATCACTTCGATCTGTACGATATTTATTGACAACTATGCCGTCCAGACCGATTTCATCATAATTGATCGTACCGTCCACAAGTTCACTTGCATTCGCAACAAGTTCTGGTGATAGACTGTTTACAGTTTCTAAATTATCCTCCGGCGAATCATAGACAACTTTTGATTCTACTAAGCGTCCCACGACACATCCATCCAATACAATCTTTTCTACGCAGGGGATTTTATATATTTGTGTCTGCAAATCCTTTGATTTACGCCAAAGTATTTGGTGTAATCCACTTCCATGTTTTGTGTCCTTGTCCGGCCTTTCCCCTTGAAATTTCATCGCTTCAATAGGGGAAGTTTTGGCAAGAAGTTTCGCCGGCTTTCTCAAAGCAAACTTGATAACAGCAAAAATCAAGAAACCAGACAATAAAACAATCGCCATGTCATATAAAAGCCATCGTACCCCGGAGAGAATAATGACAATCAAAACAGAAAGCAATGCTCCCAAAGGGATAAACCCCAATGCCAGTAAATTTCCCTGCATTTTAGATAATTCCTCCAAATTTTATACGGTTATTCTATCGCCCGCATTTGTTCAATCAGGGATTGTTTTTTCTGTCTGCGAATTGTCCATACAGACAAGATCAGCTCCATTCCAAACAATACTAGAGCGAACAGGCCCATTTCCAAAACCGGGAATTGATAAGGCACTACATTTCCGGCAGAAGCGCCTATACTCATTTTTCTGCAAGCAAAGATGGAAGCGGGAAGCCCGACGATTAGCGTCGCCAATGCTGCAAAGAGCGCATAGCACAGCCCCTCGCAGATGTTCATTTTACACAGCTGTTTTTGTGTCAGACCGACGGAGCGCAAAATACTGTTTTCCCGCTTTCGGGCTATCTGGTTAGAGAGGGTCGTATTGATAAGGTTGATAACGCCAAAGAGGAACACCATCCATGAAAGTACCTCCATACTGCCAAACGCAAGAGAATTTGACATTTTTTCAAATTCAATCGCTGTATTGATTTCGTCTAAGGCAATATTACTATGGCTGGCTACAATATTTTTCAATTCAGACTCTACATGATCCGCTTTTTTCGGATCGCTTACAATGCTCCATGAATAATCAAACGAGGTTATTTCTGGATGCAATTCATGGAATAATGCTTCCGGTGCAAATTCAAGCGGACCGTCAATGTGGAGTGCTCCATGTCCATTGGTTTGTATGCTCTTGTTGTCAAACACTTCGGATATCGTAACAGGAAGGGTTGATTTCCCGGAGATAAGTTCAACTGTTTCTCCTGCTCCTATATTATTATTGTTACTTGTATGCGAATCAATTATGATGCTGCGTGCATCCGGTGGCAAAGTTCCATCTATCAATGCAGCTTCAACCACAGAATAATTTTGTTCAGTCAGTATATCACACATACCACCATCCTCTATTCCGTTGGCACGATAATTTACATGAAGGCTTTGCCTTTTTGCAATCACATCGGTTACACCATCAATGGACAAAATTTCCTGCTTTAATTCTTCATTTAGTGGATTTCCCGCCGCCATAACTTCTTGTTCTGTCAACTCAGAACGCAAATAAATTTTATAGTCACCATTCGGGAAAACCTGTCTTGCAAGCGCCTCTGGGGAGCGCAACAAAACGAGGGAGGATACCACAAGCAGAATAATTCCACCTAAGCTTAATGACGCAATAATACTGATTGTCCTTTTTCGGTCACTCTTAAAATTCGTTATTCCCATTGAAACCGGATTGAGCTTGATGTTCTTTTTCCGGCTGCGGATGTTCTTTTGTACCGAGGTGAAACGGACGGCTTCAATCGGGGAAATCCCTGCCGCAATTTTCACCGGTTTACGGATGGAAACAGATACCATAATCCAACTGCTTATGAGCGTCAAAATAACCGTTACCACATAAGAAACAGCGTTAAAACCCTTGAAAAACAGGAAAAATCCGCCGCATACGCCCAGCACTGTGCCAATCAGAATCCCGATACTGCCGAGTTTGCATCCCTCCTTTTTTACAATCCGCTTGATTTGTTTTTGCGTCGCACCAATCGTCCGAAGCTGTCCGTAGCTCTGGATTTTGTCGTTGATGGAGATACGGAAGATACTCTGGATCACAATGCATCCGCCGATTAGGGCAATGGCAATCACGCCAGCCATCGGTGCAAAATCAAAGGATTTAGAAGCATAGACAAAATACTTACTGTTCATTTTGGACATAGGAAGCTGATATTCCTCCGCAATCTCCCTGCAATAAGAGGTCATCAGTTCTTCGTCCAACTGGTCGCTGTTTTTGAAATGGACATAGGCGCGATACCCAGCCGGGTCAAACCCGTTCCATTCTGTCAGGGCAGCTTTAGAGATAATGATAGCGCAGGCATTCGCTTCTTTTTCATTTACGCTTTCCATAATGCCGGTAACGACATAATCGCCATGAAAACTCTCTGTATCTAAAGTCACAGTGTCCCCAATTCTGGCATTGTTTCCATAGGTGGAAAGAAAGTATTCGCTTACGACAACTTCATTTGCTTTTTCAGGAACCCGTCCCTCTAATAACTCCATCTGTGCTTTGGTAATCTCCATCATTTGCGCGTCACAATACACATAGGACGCATGATAGCCCTGTTCCGAAAGCTCCTCACCGAGCACATAGTAGCCGCCTACACGCTCAAACTCCGGCACCCCTTTCAGTTTTTCAATGTCGGTTTCCTCTACGCCCAGCCAGACCGCCTCATAAGTATCGACAACTTGATTGCGCTGTATTTGTGTCAGGGAAGTAGATACGATTCCCGTAAAGCAGATCAGAAACGCCGCCAGCGCAACGGCGATTATCACCATCAAATTCCGGCGCTTCTCACTTTGTAAACTTTTCTTTGCCAGCTTCTTTGTAATGGCGCTGGTATCATTCTCAAAAGGCAATGTCATAGCCTGCCACCTCCTTATTCCACAATCCTGCCGTCCTCAATGCGGACAATCCGATCTGCAAGGCAGGCAACATCGTTGTTGTGGGTAATCATCACGACAGTTTGCCCAAACTCTGCGCTGGTGCGCTTAATCAACCCCAGCACCTCGACGCTGGTCCTGCTGTCAAGGTTGCCGGAAAGATTGTTCGGCATATTTTTCAGCTTATCTTCCAGCCACAGCAGGTGAACGGTCTCGTCCAAAAACTTCTGATCCACCGTGTCCCCGTCCAGCTCCACCGGCAGGACGATGTTCTCATACACATTCAGGATGGGAACAAGGTTGTAGTTCTGGAAGATAAAACCGATGTTGCGGCGGCGGAAGATGGTGAGCTGTTCGTCGTTCTTCTTTGCCAGTTCTTCGCCCTGGACAATCACGGTTCCGCCGGTGGGGGTGTCCAGCCCGCCCATCATGTGAAGCAGGGTAGACTTTCCGCTGCCGGAGGTTCCCACAACGGTCACAAATTCGCCCTCGTCCACGGAGAAGTTCACGCCGTCAAGGGCGCGGGTAATGTTCGGCTCTGCGCCGTAATGCTTTTTTAGGTCGATAGTCTGTAAAACGCTCATATGCAAAGCTCCTTTCAAGGCTTTCTGCCTGTTGATAAGGGTATTGTAAAACCCAAATGTCCGCGAAATGTTACAGCGGCCAAAAAATTTCATCGAAAATCACGGTGAAATGTTACAACGCTCGGACATTTCAAAAAAATTTACGGCGGGCAGCCGGAAATAGCCGTCCGCCGCGTTCTATTTTGTCGGCAGCATAATGGAAAATTCCGAACCCCTGCCCGGCTCCGAAACCAGTCTGATATAGCCGCCCTGCCGCGTTATGATCTCGCGGGCCAGATACAGGCCAATGCCCACGCCCTGCTGTTCGTGTACTTTCTCCTCACGATAGAAGCGCCGGAAGATAGCTGCCTGATTGCTTTCGGAAATGCCCTTGCCGGTGTCGGCTGCTTTGATCTCCACATACATTTCCCACAGTACCACCGACACAGCGATTTTCCCGCCTGCCGGGGTGATTACGTTGTACCTACTTATTTTTTGTAGCAGTAGTCATTACTTCAAATCGAATATGATCGCGAAGCAGTATATGGTCTAGCTAAGTCTTTACAGCAAAATGGAGTAACTGATTTTGGAATTATCCCTTATTTTACATTAACGGCAGCTACCATATTAGAAATGCTTCGTTTCTTAAAAAAGAGCCTTAATGAAATTGCTACTGCTTTTGTTCCTCATGTTCCAATTTCTCCCA
>Ga0224746_10139_pt1 | contig 14039 bp, 18 predicted proteins | sample LIM_F_Water_Bulk_FD_183000 | JGI IMG/M metagenome (GOLD analysis project Ga0224746, IMG submission 183000) | Enriched cells from gastrointestinal tract of the lab mouse from Pacific Northwest National Laboratory (PNNL), Richland, Washington... | ecosystem: Host-associated > Mammals > Digestive... | reverse complement strand
GGTTAGAACCATACTTTCCTCAAGTCGATGTATTCCATACTCTCCATTTTACCACACCTGTTCCTGATTTCCTAGCTTTTTTCTCGAAAGTAATACCAAAGCAACCAGCCATACATGACTGCCGCGATCAGTACAGCCAGTATGCAATAGCCCGCACGTTTTAACGTATCCATGGTCACCTACCCCAGCGCCACATCCAGCGCCAGCATGACGGTAAACCCCGCCGCGAAGAACAGCGTCCCCAGATTGGAGTGTTCTCCGGCGGATGCCTCCGGGATCAGCTCCTCCACCACCACATAGATCATGGCTCCCGCCGCGAAGCTGAGCAGGTAGGGCAGAGCGGGCAGGATCAGTCCTGCCGCCAGCATGGTCAGAATCGCCGCCAAAGGCTCCACGATGCCGGAGAGAACGCCGTACAGGAAAGCACGTCCTTTCCTCATTCCTTCCGTCCGGAGCGGCATGGAGATGATGGCTCCCTCCGGGAAGTTCTGAAGGGCGATGCCGAGAGACAATGCCAGCGTACCGGCGGCGGTGATGCCGCTGTTCCCAGCGATCCAGCCCGCCAGCACCACGCCTACCGCCATCCCCTCCGGGATGTTGTGGAGGGTGACGGCCAGTACCAGCATGGTGGTTCGTTTCAGCCGGATATGGGGGCCTTCCGGCTGACTGCTGTTCTGGTGCAGATGGGGGATCACCCTGTCCAGAACCAGCAGGAACAGGACACCCAGCCAAAACCCGGTCACCGCGGGGAGAAACGCCCACCGGCCCATTTCCTCCGCCTGTTCCATGGCGGGGACAAGCAGGCTCCAGACAGACGCCGCCACCATGACCCCGGCCGCGAAGCCGGTGAGCGTCCTCTGGATTATGGGGTGCAGGCCGTCCCTCATAAAAAATACGCAGCCCGCCCCGAAAAATGTTCCCAAAAAGGGGAGAAGAATCTCTTGTATTACCGCAACCGGCATATCCATCCGCCTTTCCCATATCATCCATGGGAGTTTCCCCGGACAGGGACACCCTTATTCCGCCTTTTCAGCCGCCGGGAGCGTCTTGACGCCCAGGCAAAAATAGACGATGTGGAACACCCACACGCAGCCCAGCACGATATAGCATACCTTTTTGATGTTCATACCCGATACTCCAATCGTCTTTTTTCCTTTTCCGTACCGCTCCCGCACCAGGAGATTCATATCCATCAGTGTCGCCATCATCTTCGTGACGGAGGCTTTCGAGCAGTTCAGAGCCTTTGCCACAGCCTGCGTCCCCACATCTGGGGTGCTTTTGCCCAATTCGTAGATCGCCAGCAAATAGCGAAGATGGGCTTCCCGTAATTCTGCCATAGAATGGTTCCTCCCCAATGAGAGGAGGCATGAGCAGATCCCACTGCCCATGCCTCCTCACCATGTTTTGCTGATTTGAAGTTTTTAGTGACAGCCGCGGCAGTTCCCGCAGTCGCCGTTACAGCCGCCGCCAGATTTACGGGATTTCCACAGGGACCGGACAGCCAGTGCCACAACGCCTGCCAGTACCAGCAGAACGACAATTTCTCCAAGAGTCATGTTTCGTTACCCCCTCACTGTGCGGCGGCCACGGAGGTCAGCCGCCGGGCGTTCTCCTCGCCCTGATAACCCTTGCGGAACAGCAGGCAGAGGATACCGGCCAGCAGAACCAAGGCCGCAACGGTCCACAGGCTGAAGCTGGCGGCACCCGTGATCAGCCCACCGAGCTGGTAGACAATCAGGGAGATCACATAGGCGAACACGCACATATAGCCAATGGCAAAGGCAGTCCACTTGGCATTATTCATCTCCCGCTTGATGGCTCCCATGGCGGCGAAGCAGGGGGCGCACAGCAGGTTGAAGATCATGAAGCTGTAGGCGGTGATGGCGCCGAAGTCCGCCCCCACCAAGGCCCAGATCTCCTCACCGTTCTCGCTGACTTCACCAGCGAAACCGTAAAGAGTTGCCAGCGTAGCAACCACGTTCTCCTTGGCGGTGAGGCCAACGAAGGAGGCCACGGTGGCTTTCCAGGCCATGTCACCCGTCCAGCCCAGGGGATAGAAGATCCAGGCAATCGCGTTGCCGATGGCGGCCAGCAGGGAGGTATTGTTGTCCTCCACAGGGCCAAACGCGCCGCCGGTGAAGCCGTAGCCCTGGAGGAACCACAGCACGATGGTGGACAGCAGGATCACCGTCCCCGCCCGTTTGATGAAGCTCCAGCCCCGCTCCCAGGTGGCCCGGAGCACGTTGCTGGCCGACGGCGCGTGGTAGGCGGGCAGCTCCATGACAAAGGGAGCGGGCTCCCCGGCAAAGGCTTTGAATTTCTTCAGCATGATGCCGGAAATGACTACCGCAGCAATGCCGATGAAGAAAGCAGAGGTGGCCACCAGGGAAGAGCCTCCGAACACCGCCCCGGCGAACAGGCCGATGATGGGCATTTTGGCTCCGCAGGGGATGAAGCCGGTGGTCATGATGGTCATTTTCCGATCCCGGTCCTGCTCGATGGTCCGGGAGGCCATGATGCCGGGAACGCCGCAGCCGGTGGCCACCAGCATGGGGATGAAACTTTTGCCGGACAGCCCGAAGCGGCGGAACAGCCGGTCCATGATGAACGCCACGCGGGCCATATAGCCCACGTCCTCCAGGATAGCCAGCAGAAGGAACAGCACCAGCATCTGAGGCACGAAGCCCAGCACCGCGCCCACGCCGGCCACGATGCCGTCCTGGATCAAGCCGTAGAGCCAGCCGCCCTCGGCTACACCCAAAGCGCCCAGGATGGTATCAAACAGGCCGGGAACCCACTCGCCAAAGAGGACGTCATTAGCCCAATCAGTCCCCATGGTGCCGATGGAGATAGCCCAGCCGCCCATGGCAATGGCATAGATGCCGAACATGATCACGGCAAAAATGGGCAGGGCCAGGATACGGTTGGTGACGATCTGGTCGATTTTGTCAGAGACGGACAAACTGCCCTTGGCCGCTTTCTTCTTCACGGCCTTGGTGACCACAGAGTTGATGTAGGAATACCGCTGGTTGGTGATGATGCTCTCGGCGTCGTCGTCCAGCTCCTTCTCGCAGTCGGCGATGTGCTGTTCCAGGTGGGCTTTCAGGTCGGCGGAGAGGTTCAACTCCTCCAGGACCTTTTCATCCCGCTCGAAAATCTTGATGGCGTACCAGCGGAGATAGCCCTCCGATACCTTGCCCTGGATGGATTCCTCGATATGGGCCAGGGCGTGTTCCACGCTGCCGGTAAACACATGGGGCAGCTCCCCGGCCTGCTTCTTCTGCGCCAGAGCCACGGCCTTTTCCGCCGCCGCCATGCCGCCCTCGCCCTTGAGGGCGCTCATCTCCACAACCTCACAGCCCAGGGCCTCGCCCAGCTTATTGAGTTTGATGGTGTCGCCGTTTTTCCGCACCAGGTCGATCATGTTCACGGCCACTACTACGGGCAGGCCCAGCTCGATCAGTTGGGTGGTGAGGTAGAGGTTCCGCTCAATGTTGGTGCCGTCCACGATGTTGAGGATGGCGTCCGGCTGCTCGTTCACCAGATAACTTCGGGCCACCACTTCCTCCAACGTATAGGGGGACAGGGAGTAGATGCCGGGCAGGTCCTGGATCACCACATCCTTATGACCCTTCAGCCTGCCCTCCTTCTTTTCCACGGTAACACCGGGCCAGTTGCCCACATACTGGCTGGAGCCGGTGAGGGCGTTGAACAGCGTGGTCTTGCCGCAGTTGGGGTTGCCCGCCAGGGCAATCTTGATGTCCATTGTCGTTCTCTCCTTTCGGTTGTTAGCTATAGCTAACTTTTGTGCTAAAGAATAGCGGCCTCCTGCCGCATTGATTTACTGAACCTCGATCATCTCCGCGTCGCCCTTACGGACGGACAGCTCGTAGCCCCGGACGTTCAATTCCATAGGGTCGCCCAAGGGAGCCACCTTGCGGACGAAGATATCCACGCCCTTGGTGATGCCCATGTCCATGATCCGGCGCTTCACCGGGCCTTCGCCGTGGAGCTTCGCCACGGTCACGGTTTCGCCCACCTTCACATCTTTCAGCGTTTTCATCTTGCTCTCCTCCTTTTAATTCTTAAATCATAATGCGGATTGCCATCGTTTTGTCCAGCGCAATGCGGCTGTCCTTCACCTGCACGATCAGATTTCCTCCAATCTCGCTGACCACCGTCACATCGCTGTCCACCACAAATCCCAGCTCCGCCAAATGCTGGCGCACCTCGTCTTTGCCGGAGATTTTGCGGATAGTCGCGGTTTCTCCTGCCTTTGCCATTGTCAGCGGCATCATTTCCTCGCCTCCTCCGGGATGTAGTTAGCATGTGCTAACCTCGAAATCAGCCCCAGTTTACTACCGCTAACTGCCAATGTCAAGACCTATTTCAAAAAAACTTACATTCCCGGTTAAAATTTGCTAACCTATGCACAGAGATTTCTGTGGAAGGAGGATTTTTTGTGAATATTCACGAATCGGCTGAGGACCATTTAGAGACGATCTTAAAACTCCGGGAAGATCACGGAATGGTGCGCTCCATTGATATTGTCCATGAATTGGGCTTTTCCAACCCCAGCGTCAGCATCGCAATGCGGAATCTCCGAGAGAACGGCTATATTCAGATGGACGATGACGTCTATATCACGCGTTTGCCTCCCGGTGAGGAAATTGCCCAGCGTATCTATGACAGGCACAAGCTGCTGACACAGGTTTTTATTCAGTTGGGTATTTCCCCGGAGACAGCGGCGGCGGACGCCTGCAGGGTAGAGCATGATCTGAGTGATGAAACTTTTGAAAAAATCAAAGCCCATGCCGCTGGCGGAAAAGACAACATTAGGGTTTGTTTGAAAAAGCAAGAAAGCAGTGGTATTACTTACGAGAGAAAAGCTAGGAAAGCAGGAACAGGTGTGGTAAAATGGAGCGTATGGAATACATCGACTTGAGGAAAGCAGGGAGCACGGGACTCAAGGAATAGGGGAAAAGAAATTGAGGAATTAACCGGCGTACAGCAGAATCGCGCCAGCGAAATATGGACGGCGTATCAACAAGAAGGATCAGCCTCCCTGAAACGGAAGAAATACGGGCGAAAGCCCGGAAGTCATATGGTGCTAACCCCGGAAGAGCAAGAGAATATCCGGAAGCAGAGGGTCAATATGATCTCTGCCATCAGCAGCCAGGGCAGCGTCCGGTTCATGGTTTATCAGGACGCCATGAACCAACAGCGGCTGATCCGTTTCATGGAGCGGCTGATGCGCACATCTTGAAAATTTCCGTTCACTCGGGACAGCTGCCCTATACTGCGGAAGATATTTCCCACAAAATCCAGTCATTTATGCGCAGATTACAACATCATCCCTCTGCTGTTTCCAGTTTCTTCCTCCATTCGCCGTTTTGCTATCTTTGGCCGCAGAAGTAATATCACCCCTGGCAGCGCAATCCCCTCTTCTACCCGGATCTCTTTCCCGCAAAAAATTTCCGCCCGCCTCTACAAGCGGACGGAAATCTATTTTCAAAACGGTGCAAGGCATATTTTCATGCCGTCCTCACGCTGGAAGCCCATGTCCCCGCAGCAGCCTGCGGCGGGGGGCAGTCTCCTCCAGCAGGCACAGCAGCTCGTCGGGCACTGCGCTGCTGTAGCTGATCTCCATCAGCATCCGCTCCTCCTGGCCCTCGGTGTCCCTGGCCAGCAGCTCCGGGTCCAGAAAGTCCATGTGCTGGAGGGAGGCCCGTATGCCGGTGTCCAGCGCCACCCACAGATCCCGCCCCTCCAGGGCGTAGGTCTCTCTCCGGTAGCTGAGCAGCACCCTGGGCAGCAGCATCCGCCGGGTCAGGCCGTCATGAAAATCCTGTAGCAGCGGGTTTCGGGAATCCAGCAGCCAGTCCGTCTCCCCGTCCAGCAGGGCCCGGCACTCGGCCTCGGTGACCATCGCGGCCTCCGTCTCCCCGTCCTGCTGCCGCTCCAGCAGCAGATATGTGGGGTCATTGTCAAAGTAGCGCAGGCTGAACACAGGCTCCGTCCGGTCCTCCTCCGGCTCCTCCTCCACCTGGCCGGGGAGCATATAGCGCCGGTAGCTGGCAAAAAGCAGCATGTGGACGCTCTCCCCGGTCTCCTCCGGCGCGGCGGAGGCCAGGCGGGCGCGCAAAGCGCTGTAGTCCGCCGGTGTAATCTGATAGCGTATCTGGTTAGAATAGCGGCAGCTCGTCATGGGGCATCCTCCTTTGGTGTAATCACTATAACCAAAGAAAAAGAACTGGTGATGACTGGATTTTGAACAAAGTGTTAAGGAAAACCGGGCCATGCCTCACGCCCCCGCCAGCCGCTCCAGCAGCGCCGCGTTTCCCCGCAGCCGCTCATTGCCCGGCTCCAGCTCCAGAGCCCGCCGGGCCGCCTCCAGGGCTTCCCCGAGCCGGCCGGTGCGGTGCAGGGCAATGGCCCGCAGGTCCCAGGGCAGGCTGCCCCAGCTGGCCGCCTCGCAGATGTAGGTCCGGGGCCGCTCGGTGACGGCCAGGGCGCAGCCGGTGAAGTAGAGCACCCCGTCCCACTCCTCCTGCTCGTAGAGCAGGAGCGCCATGTCCACCCAGGGCTCCCGGAGATGGGGCGCCTCCGCCGCCGCCCGGAGATACCAGTCTCTGGCCGCCGCCCGGTCCCCCTTGCCTGCATAGGCCCTGGCAATATAGCGCATGGAGGCGGCCCGCTCATCCCGCCACCGGGCCGTGGGCATGGCCAGATGCCGGAGGAGGACAGCAATGCACGCATCCCACCGGCCCTTGTACATGTACTCCCGCCCCAGGTAGTGGACGTTGCGGTCGTCCTCCGGGTCCTCCTCCACCGACAGCTCCAGCAGGGGCAGGTACTGCCCCCTGGACTTGCTGTGGTCCGGGTGGTGATCTAGCTGCACCCCCTCCGCCTTGATCTTCCCGCCGGGCTGTCCCTCGCCGATCCACTGGAGCACCTCGTGGACCGGGTGCACCCAGCGCCAGCCCCGGCGGGAGTGGATCTTCTCGCTCCAGAACACCACCCCCTCCCCGCCGTCCGGCGTGAAGCTCCAGGTGTAGCGGTAGGCCGCCTGGGAGGCACCGGGCCGCCAGGCCCGCTCCAGCGCCTCCCGCCAGCCGGGGTGGAACACCTCGTCCAAATCCGTGCACACGCAGATCTCCGCCTCCGGGTCCACCAGCTCCAGGGAGCGGTTTCGGGCCGTGTCAAACCGCCAGGGGGAGACGATCTCCTCCGTCACCTCCGCCCCCCGTTCCCGCAGCCGGCGGACAGTGCCGTCAGTGGACCCTGTGTCCAGCACCACTACCCGGTCCGCCTCCCCCATGGAGTCCATCCACCGGTCCACAAACTGCTCCTCATTTTTACAGATCGCATAGACAACGATATTCATAGCCCCTCCTTCGCATTGATGCGCCAGCAGCGGCGTTTCCCGAGAATCCGGGAGGGCGGCGCATGCGCGCCGCCCTCCCCTTCTTCTGTATATCACAGCGCTGTCCTCAGACGGCCAGCAGCCCGGCGGCCCGCAGATTGGCCAGCAGCAGGTTGAACTGCGTCAGCAAATCCACCGCGCTGGTGGCATCCGCCACCGCCGCCGCCGGCGTAATCGTCCCCTCCGGGCCGGCGGGGCCTGTAGCGCCGTCAATATATGCACAACATAGGAAACCCCGCAATTATGCGGATTGTTCATATCTTAAAGACAATTAAACAGCCCTTATAATTACACCAAAAACGCCGTAGCAAGGTTGGACAAGCCTTGATATGGCGTTTTTAAGCGGTGGATTGTCTGCGCCGTAGGTTTTCAAAATCTGCGGCGTTTTTTCATGTCCAGACACCGAAAGGAGCGGAGAACCATGCCAGTATTCCGCGTGGAGAGAAACAAGGGGTACACGGTCATGTCCAACTACCACCTGCGGGACAAGTCCCTGTCCCTGAAAGCCAAGGGCCTGCTGTCGCAGATTTTGTCACTCCCGGAAGATTGGGATTATACCCTGTCGGGCCTGTGCTATATCAACCGGGAGAGCAAAGATGCCATCCGTACTGCCGTCAATGAGCTGGAGCGGGCCGGGTACATCGAGCGCCACCAGACTACGGACGAGGGCGGCAAGTTCAGCAGCAACGAGTACATCATCCACGAACAGCCTGTTTCTTTGCCGCCGTCGTTGGATAAACCGTCGTCGGAAAACCCGACAACGGGAAAACCGGCGTCGGAAAATCCAACGCAATTAAATAAAGATAGAGAAACTAAAGACCAATCTATTACTGACCCATCAATTACCCATTCCCTTCCCTCCCTTTCGCCCCCTCCCCTCGTCGGCACAAGCTCCGCATCCCTCGCTTCGCCGCAAGCGGCAAAGCTCACTCGCTGCGCTGTGCCTCCTCTCCCCACGCAACCCGCTTCGCTGGGCTTGCGCGGGGGCCCCGGAGTTGCGGCTTCGCCGCCGGAAAGGAAAAGAACGGAAGCGGCCACGCAGAGCGCGGTTGAGATTTATCGGGACATCATCAAGGAGAACATCGAGTACGACCACCTCCTGCGCCACTCCAAGATCGACCGGGAGGAATTGGACGGCATCGTGGAATTGCTGGTGGAAACTGTCTGCACGGCCCGAAAGACAATCCGGGTGGCCGGTGACGACTACCCCGCCGAGCTGGTAAAGGCCAAGCTGCTGAAACTCAACAGCGGCCACATTGAGTTCGTCATGGACTGTATGCGGGAGAACACCACGAAAATCCGCAACATCAAGAAATACTTGCTGGCGGTGCTGTTCAACGCCCCCAGCACGATGGGAAGCTACTACACCGCCCTCGTCGCCCACGATATGGCAGAGGGCAAAATCTGACAAAGGAGGCCCGACTATGATACAGGGCGCATTGATCTTCGACGAGCGGACAGACCGCTACGACATCCGCTTTGACCTGGCCGACTACTACGGCGGTCTGCACTGTGGACAGTGCTTCGACGTGATGGTGGGCGGGCGCTGGAAGCCCACCCGCATTGAGTACGCCGCCGACTGGTATCTGGTGGGCATCCGGGCCGACGATCTGAACGGTTTGCGGGTGCGTATCTGATGCGGATTTACCTGCGGCGGCTGGTAGTGCCGCCTTAGTTTTTATCCCCGACTTCTGGCAAAGGAGGTATGACGCTTGCAGGAGGAAGTCACTCAAAAGACCATCGCGTTATCCATGAAAACCGGGAAGCTGACGGCCCAAGTGCTGCAAATGGCCCTGAAAAAGTTTTTGGAGGCCCAGAAGCACGGCCCCAAGCTCCATCAGGGCCAGCAGAGCCTAAAGCAGTTGAAGCAGCACGGGGCGGCGCTGTCCAACATCGAGATCACCGACGCCAATATCGCCGCTTTCAAGCCCTGCGCCAAGAAATACGGCGTGGACTTCGCCTTGCGGAAGGACAAGACCACCCAGCCGCCCCACTACATCGTGATCTTCAAGAGCCGGGACGCCGACAATCTGGAACAGGCTTTCAAGGAGTTCACCGCCAAGAAGCTGTCGCGGGAGGCCAAGCCCTCCATCCGCAAGGCGCTGTCTGTCCTGCGGGAAGCGGCTGGCCGGAATGTGCAGAGGGCCAAGGAGAAGATCAGGGAAAGGGGGATGGAGCTGTGAAGCCGGATGTAAAGAAAATCATCATCACAAACCTGCCCTATCTGTTGTTCGTGTGGCTGTTCGGCAAGATGGGCGAGGCGTGGCGGCTGGCGGCGGGGGCAGACGCCTCCCAAAAGATGCTCCACTTCATGGACAGTTTGGCGGCGGCGTTCGCCAACGGCCTGCCCAGCCTCCACCCCTTTGACCTGTGTATCGGCATAGCGGGTGCGGGTCTGGTGCGGCTGACGGTGTACCTGAAAGGCAAGAACGCCAAGAAATACCGCCACGGTATGGAATACGGCAGCGCCCGATTTGGGAACGCCAAAGACATAGCGCCGTATATCGACCCCGTATTTGAAAACAACATCCTGCTCACGCAGACCGAACGGCTGACGATGAACGGCAGGCCCAAAGACCCCAAGACCGCCCGGAACAAAAATGTGCTGGTGATCGGCGGTTCCGGCAGCGGAAAAACGAGATTTTTTGTTAAGCCCAGTGCGTCCGTAAGGGCAGAGTGACGCCTGCCCGCGGAGCTGTTGAAATCCCACCTTGAGCAAGTGGTGGACAAGGTATCACGCGGTGGTCAATCCACAGGGAGAAGGAGGCCCACACAGACCACACAACGCAACCCATCATCCCCCGTCTAACCCCGAAAGGGAAACCGGAGGGCGACCATAGCATGACGGAGTACACGGGCCGGTACGAGCTTCACGGACGGCGGCGTGGAGGGATGAAAAGATGTGCATGAGGATGAAAGCTATACTGCCTGCTTGACAGCCAGAGATTGGGCCCAGACAGTGCCCCCGGCGTATGGAAGCTAAACCCGCCGGCGCTCCTGACAAAGTTAGTGTTCGGCTCTATCTTTGCAGATACCCGGAGTGAATCCAGCCACGGGAAAGTGGAAAATGGCGAACGTCACATACCGACAGCACATCACGCTCGTTTCAGCAGTTCTAAACGGAGATTGCTCTAAAGCGGAGCGCCGCCCAGGTGCGGCTATGGGAGCTATGAGAAAAGCGGCCCTGAAAATCCGCCAAGGCAACGGAGCTGTCATAGTAGTCTGAGGACCCTGGATTGACAGGGATAGCCGTAAAAACGGAAGCGAATAATGACGCCCACATGGCGAAGGACAGCGGCCAATCATTTTGATACAAGAGAGGACGGTGCGCGAGGCACCATGAGAAATCCGATTGATGTATTGAAGCTCCTCACGGAGAAAGCAAGTGTAAAAGGCTATACTTTTGAGCGGTTATACCGCAATCTGTATAACCCGGACTTCTATCTGCTGGCCTACAAGAATATTGCGGCCTCACCGGGCAGCATGACCACAGGCGCGGATGGATTGTCCATCGACAATATGAGCATGGCTCGTATCAACAAAATCATCAAATCCCTGAAAGACCAGACCTACCAGCCCAATCCGGCTCGGAGGACGTACATCGCCAAGAAAAATAACCCGGCGAAGCAACGCCCTTTGGGTATCCCTTCCACCAACGATAAGCTGGTGCAGGAAATCATTCGGATGCTGCTGGAGGCCATCTACGAACCCACCTTCTCCAATCTGTCCCACGGCTTCCGACCCAAGCGAAGCTGCCATACGGCATTGTCCCAAATCAAGGATACCTTCACAGGTGTACGTTGGATGGTGGAGGGCGACATCAAGGCTTGCTTTGACTGTTTCGACCACCACGTTCTCATTGATATTCTACGGCGGCGCATTAAGGATGAAGCGTTTTTGTCCCTCATGTGGAAGTTCCTGAAAGCCGGATATATGCAACCGCCGCCTTTACTCTGGACGTTTACGGTCACGTCACCGAGCAGATGAAAAGAGAAAGTGCTGACCGGATGGATTGCTTTATCAAGAATGTTGCCGCCGGTTAAGGGAAACTGCGCAATAAGGGTAAAATAAGGGAAACATTTCCCCGTCATCATCAGAAAATCCCCCGAAGCCCTGCGGTTTCAGGGGGTTCTTCTGATGAAGTCCACTATCCAGTATCAAGTGAACACCGCCGTTTCCTACTCGGAGCTGATTGCCCGTATCAACTCGGCCCCGTTGAAAAAAAGTCAATCCCACCGCCTTAACGACCAGATAGCCGCAAAGGAAAAGGAATTGACCCGGATAACCCGCTACAAGCAGTCACTGTATCAAGATTGGAAAGACGGGGAAATCACCCAGCAGGAATACCGGGATATGAAAGCCGATTATGAACGGCAGGCCGCCGAGCTTGCGGATGTGCTGGCCCGGCTGAACGCGGAACGGGCGGAGCTCTTGAATGGCGTTGACAAGGAACACCCCGCGCTGGTAGCCTTTGCAAAGTATCAAAGCATTGAAACGCTCACCCGTGAAATCCTCACGGACTTGGTAGACCATATCAAGATTTACGAAAACGGCAATATCAGCGTTCATTTTAAGTTTGTGGACGAGTTCCGCCGGATTGCCGAGTACATTGAAATCAATACCACCGAGGCGAGCTGACCCCCGCCAAAGCATGAAAACCCGCAATTTACAGATTTTCCTAATATGAAGCAATCATATGCTTGCTACGTTACCCCTTCCCCCGTTCCGCTTCCTCCGTCCTCCGTACTAATAAGACACCTGGAGAAAGCAAAAATGCTCACCAAAGGCAGGCGTTTTCGGGAAAAGAGCGCAAAAAAATAGAGGCCGCTTCGCTCTTGCAAAACGACCTCTATTCGTCTAATTTGATTGCTCCGTCAATAGTAGCCTCGACGATGGACAGATACTTTTCCGGGCAAAGCTGCAACTTGTGGCTGACACGCTGGCGCTGGGCACTGACCTCCCCAATAAGCTCAGGGCTGAAATAGCGTTCTATCGGCAGGCGGCAAATCCGTACCAACCGCAGCATAACAGGGATGCTTGGAATGGTTGGCTTTAATTCGATTTCTGAAAGATACCGTGGGTCAACATACACCTGCTCTGCCAGCGCCTTGATCGTAAGCCCCAGCGCCTCCCTTGCGGCCCGCACATCTTCGCCAAAAGTTTCAAAACCGGGACAGTCCTTGATTTTCGCCATATCACATCACCCTACAACAGTATATAGTTCATATATTATCCTTGGGAATGATGCTATATGCACTTGCTCACTGTTTATAGTTCATATACTTTTTGTGAAAATCTTTATGAAATCTTCAAAATCATAGGATATGCTATCGTTACAATCTAAAAAGGGGTTGATTATATGGATATGATCTTAAAAACAACTGTCCTCTGTAAAAGCTTCAAAGGGCAGATGGCCGTGAACAATGTGTCACTGAATATTCAGCGCAACTCAATTTATGGGCTGCTTGGGCCGAATGGTGCGGGGAAATCTACCATCTTGAAAATGATTACAGGTATTCTCCGTCCCACCTCTGGCGCGATTGAATTTGACGGACATCCGTGGAACCGGGCGGATTTGGAAAACATTGGTGCTTTGATTGAGATGCCTCCGCTCTATGAAAATCTCTCGGCCTATGAAAACCTGAAAGCCCGTACTCTGGCCCTGGGGCTTCCAGAAAGCCGCATCAAGCAAGTGCTTGGTATTGTGCAGCTTGAGAATACTGGGAAAAAACGGGCAGGCCATTTTTCGCTGGGAATGAAACAGCGGCTCGGAATTGCCTTGGCTCTGTTGTCACAGCCCAAATTGCTTATCTTGGACGAACCGACAAACGGGTTAGACCCGATTGGTATTCAAGATTTGCGTGAGCTGATCAGAAGTTTTCCGCAAAAAGGGATCACCGTCATATTGTCCAGTCATATACTATCCGAGGTTGAGCAAATTGCTGACCACATTGGCATTATATCTGCCGGACATTTAGGCTATGAAAACGAAATCCATAAGAACCACGATCTGGAACGTATTTTTATGGATGTTGTTGGCGCACATAGGGAAAGGAGTGAGAAATAATGTTCGGGATTGTACGTTCGGAACTTCTTAAAATGCGGCACAGCTTCTCAATGAAATTGATTTTTGGTGCGCCATTGGCAACTGTACTTGTCGGCTTTTTATTGAGCAGTCATGCAGTACAATATTCGGCTTACAACTGGTGGTACACTATGCTTCTTCCTGTTGTGACCGCACTGTGGGCCGCAGGTACAGTTATCCGTGAGAAAAATACAGGGCTGCAAAACATTGTTTGTTTGCCGTTCCCTTCTGCGAAAATATGGATTGGCAAAGGACTTACCCTGACTGCTGTGCTTTTTATCAGCAATCTGCTCATGTGGTTATTTACTACGGGAATTGCCAGTTTTACGACTATGAATATTTCGCCGCTGGACAGCATAATCGGCTGTATGCTGCTGTTCCTTACTTGCTTGTGGCAACTCCCTTTTGTTATGCTGATAGCAAGCAAAACAGGGTATCTTCCCTCTGTGCTAATAACTTTTGTGGCAAATATTGTTTCATCTACTATTGGCGCAGAAAAAGCATGGTTCTTTCTTAATCCATACGCTA
>Ga0224746_10138_pt1 | contig 14056 bp, 16 predicted proteins | sample LIM_F_Water_Bulk_FD_183000 | JGI IMG/M metagenome (GOLD analysis project Ga0224746, IMG submission 183000) | Enriched cells from gastrointestinal tract of the lab mouse from Pacific Northwest National Laboratory (PNNL), Richland, Washington... | ecosystem: Host-associated > Mammals > Digestive... | reverse complement strand
CGATTCATTCCATTTATGCAAAACCAATTATTGACATTGTGATTGGTCTCCATGATTTGAATGATATTTCACCTTATATGCAACTGTTGGAAGAACACGGTTTTATTTTTCGCGGGGAAGATGTTGCCGGGCAATTTCTATTTGTAATGGGTGATTTTGAAAAAGATACGCGCACACATCATATCCATGCAGTGAAATGGAATGGGACAGAATGGAAGAACTATATCAATTTTCGGGATTATCTGAATTGCCATCCTGATAGAGCCATGCGATATGATGCCTGTAAGAAAAAAATGGCGTTACAATTTCCAGATGACCGAAGAAGCTATACAGAGGGCAAGCAGGAATGCATAGAATGCCTGCTGAAGGAAGCATATGTATGGAGACAGCTTCAGGATACATAGAGAACACAAAGAGACGATGAAGGAGGTAAAAACAATGCGTCATATTTATATTCGGGGAAGTCTGGGATTGATCTGGCTGGTTGCAGCCATTGTATGCGGGGTATCCGGTAACTTCCCAATGATGGGGCTTTATCTGGTATTGGCAGGTGTATTCCTGTACTCCGCCTATGCGACATGGAAAAAAGGGAAGGACGGCAAAGGGGGGAGATAAGATGGGAGAAACGCTCCTGACGATTAAAAATCTAAGTGCGTGGTACAGTGAAGAGAAAAGGATACTTTCGGGGTTTTCTTTTTCGCTGGCGGAGCATGAAGTGGCAGGCCTGATCGGTCTGAACGGAGCCGGGAAAACCACATTTCTGAAGGTGCTTTCCGGCCTGCTCCCAACCTTCCGTTCAGACGGTATCTGCTTTAGCGGCGCTCCTGTGGATTTCCGGAAGCAGGATTTTAAGCTCTGCCGCTATACGGTGTTTGCCGAGGACAATTCCTTTTCGTATTTTACTTTCCGGGAATACCTGGCCTATGTATGCGCCGCCTATGGGAAAGAAGTTCCGGATGTGTCGGAGCTGGTACAGGGCTTTCACTTTGAAGAATATACAGATACCCTGTTACGGGAGCTGTCAACCGGGAACCGGAAAAAAGCATTTCTGATTACGGCTTTTGCCCTGAAACCCAGACTGCTCTTTTTGGACGAACCGGTCAATGGCCTGGATTTCCAGAGTACGGAATACCTGTACCAGCGGATTCTTGGCTATAAAGAGTATGGGACTGTGCTGTTTTCTTCCCATATCCTGGAGAGCATTACGCTGACCTCTGACCGGGTGTTTGTCCTAGAAGACGGTAAGATCCGGCAGACTTTTGAAGGCGGGCAGATCAATGCCGCGGATATCCGGGAGGCTCTGCATGATGAAAATGACAGGTAAAGCCTTTGCCAAAAAACTGTTTGGGGCAAGATACGAGCGGCTGCCCCGGACACTTTTGATGGATGTGATTATATTTTGGGGGCTGTATATCGCAGGCTTTCAGGTGCAGATTGCGGCCTCTGTGCGGATCCTGATGATAAGCGCCTTTACAGCCGGCGTGATGTGGCAGGCCCTTTCTTCCAGAGATAACGCTGTGGAGCTGAAACATATGCTGATGCTGCCGCAACAGCCCAAAGAATTTGTCTTCTCCTATGTGGCGGTGCTGGGAGGCTATACGGTTCTTACAAAGACAGGTCTGCTTTTGGCGGTTCTGCTGGCTGTGTCTGCATGGAAGCCCATAGAGCTGGCAGGAATGGCCATCAGTATGCTTCATGCGGTCCTTATGGCCGCCGCAGCCTACTGTCTAAGAAAATATTGGTATGCGGGCGGCATCTGGGCAACTGCCATAGTGTCCGCCATTCTGTTTTTAGGAAGCAGATCATGGTTTGGACTGTTGCTGCTTGCGAATAGTTTCATCGCTATTCTGATTTTGTGGAAGGCAGACGGATACGCTTTTTATCAGGGGGAGTGTGAGAAACACCCTCCGGGTATACCTGTATGCGTAAAAAGCAGCGCAGAAGATAAGAAAAGCCATGCTATTAAGCAGCGGAAGAGAGGTTCCTTATGGCGGTACTTTTTCCGGTATCTGAGCTGCCACAGGAATTATCTGGTTAATACTGCTGTGATGTGGTGCGTAGCCATTGTAATGCCGTATTTCTTAAGAGAAATGGCCGGGCTGTCTGTTGTCCCGGTGGGCTTTGCAATTTTATCCCTGAATACGCCCATCTGTATCCTGCTGTCCTGCGACCGTGACCTGGAGCAGGCAGTCCGTTTCCTGCCCGGACAGAAACGGCGCTTTTGCATCCCATACTGCCTGTTTATCTTTTCCTGTAATATGGCGGCGGATGTGCTATTCCTCTTAAGCTGGCAGATACAAAACGGCGGTGTCACTGTCCTGATGATTGCCGGGGCTGTTTTCTTTGCCCTGCAGAGTGCGGTGCTGTCTGTGCTCCTGGAATGGTTTTATCCCATTCGTGGCGGGAAGATTGAAAGCGACCTGTGGCATCATCCCCGGAAATATGTGGTTCCTGTGGTAATGCTGCTGCTTGCAGGAGCCGCCTCGGCCTGGCCGGTACTGCTGTATGTCCTGTTGGCTCTGTTGGCTTTAGAAACCGTAGTTTTATTAGGGATATGTTGGAGGTAAATAAAATTGGAAGTATTGAGAGCAGAGAGCATTTCAAAAATATATTGCCAAAATGCGGTGTCATTGCAGGCGCTGCGCAGCGTATCGGTGACAATTCAAAAAGGGAAATTTGTGGCCATACCGGGGAGAAGTGGTTCGGGGAAATCAACACTTTTAAATATTCTTGCCGGTCTGGACAAACCTTCCGAGGGAAAGGTCTATATTGACGGTACGGATATTTTTCATCTGAGTGAAGAAAAAAGGACGCTTCTTCGGTGGGAAAAAATAGGATTTGTATTTCAGGCATATGAATTACTGCACGCACTGACTGTCACTGAAAATATTCGTCTGCCGGAGCTTAAAGCAAATGCGGATTATGTAGGGGAACTTCTTGATGCGCTGGGAATCAGGCAATATGAGAAATGTTATCCAGATCAATTATCGGGAGGAGAACAGCAGAGAGTGTCCATTGCAAGGGCGCTGATCAACCATCCGCCCATTCTTTTTGCCGACGAGCCTACTGGAAATCTTGATTCCAAGAGGGAAAGAATCGTCATAGATTTGTTAAAAAATCTGGCAGAAAAGTATGGAACCAGTATCCTGATGGTTACGCATAATGAAGATCTTGTAAAAGATGCGGACCGAGTGATCCGCTTAGAGGACGGTGAAATTGTCAATGGATAGAAGGAAAATCTTATCTGTAGTGAGGGGATATCTTTTAAAAGAGAAAAGAAATACCGTCCTGACAGGCCTGTTCCTCTGTTTTGTCACGGTATTTCTTCTAATTGGGAATCAGCTATTTGCAAATGTCCAGACGGCAAACAGATTGAATGCGCAGGCCCTGGAAGGACGGCAGCATGTAACATATTCTGATATTTCAGAGGCAGAGTTTCAGAAAATCAAAGCCTGTGATTTCGTCGCGGATGCCGGGCTGAGCTTCCACCTAGGGCAGGCGGAGGATGGAACGGCATTTGATTATATAGATGAAAGTTTCCGGAATTTAGGAGCAACTGTAGCAGAGGCGAATATCAAGCAGGTCATAAACGGGCGCTGGGCACAAAAAGAAGAGGAAATTGTATTTACAAAAAATTATATGGAAAAATATGGGCTGGAATTAGGCGATACGGTTTCTGTCAGCCTGTCTGCTACAGACGCGGCTACGGGAGATGTGGCATTTCGTATACAGGGGCTTACCTTTACGATTGTAGGAGTCACTGACAACGTGACCGGATTTACGGATCGGAAAAACGGGTATGTCTCAGAGGCACTTGCAGAAAAAATACTCCGGGAAAAAAGCGGGCGGGTAAACGCCGTGGTCCGGTTTGTCGATGATGAAAAAATCCCGGAAAATCTTGATAAGCTGAATGCTTATTTAGGCTATGGGGAGGAAGAGGCAGAAACCTTAAAAACGCAGATCAATTATATGCTTGCAGAAGCTGTCACGGATGGAGGAACCCTGAAAAAACAGAATACGGCCATGAATTTTACCGTATGGCTGGTAGGTATCTTGGTTGTGTATAACATTTTTTATAACCGTCTTTTTGAAAAGAAACGGGACTTTATCGCTCTAAGAAAAATAGGTTTTCAGACAAGGGATTTGATGAAAATTGCCGGGGTGGAATTCCTGATCCTCATTTTGATCGGATTTGCGGCAGGAATCCTGGCAGGATATTTCCTGAATCAGGCGGTATATGGTGAGATCATGAAAGCATTCGCCCATGCTTATGATGCAGAGGGACTGGTTTCACCTAAGCTGTCATGGGACAGCGTAGGGAACACGGGAGTGATGCTCCTGCTCATGGTCATACCGAGTATGGCAGGCATTCTGTTCCAGATTCAAAATGCCATGCCAACGGAATTTATGCGCGGTAAAAGAAAAAATACAAGGAAACAGGTACTGGCGCTCCTGATTGTGTCGCTTTCTGCAATCCTGACCAGCATCCTGGGAACCCAGGATAACCACAGTGACGAAGGGATTCTTTTTGTTAAGGAATATGTCCTTGGGGATCTTCAGGTGACAGCAGGCAGCATCTATGAAAATATACAGGGCGGGGATATCCCATCCATATCTGATTCGGTTTTTCAGGAAATGAAAGCCGCTCCGGGTATCCGGCAGGTGCAGGATTATGAAATCAATTACGACAGAGGACTCTTCCTGTGCGAGGACAGGGAAAAATTAAACGCTGACAGCGGGAATTATGAGTCGATGCTCGCTATGGAACAGGATATTGATGGAAAGAAGCAATGCTTATACAATCTGGTTTTGGCGACAACGGATAATATGGAGGCGCTGGCGCCGGGGTATGACGAAAAAGAGGACGGCCACGCCGCAATCATGGAACCAGAGCTGGCAAAGACATTGAATCTGGAGATTGGGGATACGTTTACCATCTATGATGAGCAATTGATCATAAACGGCTCGAAAGAGGGATGTAAGTCTGTCTGTGTAAAGCTTTTGGACATACGAAATGTTATATTGTCGGAAAATCATATCGGGGGAAATCTTCTGGTTGTAGATGAGGAAACTGCCAGGGCTTTTCCGGGCGGTCTGTATCGGCAGGTTGTCAATGTGTGGACTGAGGAGGGCGTGGAGGCAGTTGTCGCATCCAACTTGGAGCGTATTTCAGATACGAACGGATATTCCTTCCGCAATGCCAACAGTCAAATACAGAAGTATGTGGATTCGGATCACAGCCAGAAGGTGATGCAATGCTTTTTTATCATCATTCTTGCGGTGATCGGCCTTTTGGTCTATTTCAATACTGCATTTACAAACCTGCTGAACAGGAGAAATGATTTTAAAATCATGCATAAAATCGGCATCCGGAAAAAAGAGATGTGTTGGATGGCAATGAAAGAGGGGATGCGTCAGGGTTGCATGGCAGTAGGAGTGTCAGTAATCGTGCAGGCCGTTTTGAGTATAAATAGGCAGGAGTCGTTTTTCAGGATGTTTGTGGTGACAGATGCGATAGTGGTGGCTGCATGCGCATTGTTCCCGGTTTTTATACTTTGGTATATGTTTCGTAAAAAGATGGCAGTTTCTTAATGTGTTGGAGATTATCATGAAAGACAATAAGATATTATATGTAGAAGATGATTTAAGCCTGATTGAAGGCCTGAAATACACACTTGAGAAAAATGTTTTCTGGTAGATAATGCCCGTACTGTAATGGAAGCATATCAATTCTTCCGGGCAGGCCAGTATGGCCTTAGGATGTGTCACCGGATGTGTACTGGGATTGCCGTTGAATAAGATGATGTTCCAGTTCCTGATTGCAGGTAAATGGGGAACAACCTGGCAGCTCCCGGTTGCCTCCCTGCTGCTGATCGTCATGCTATGTTTCGGCTCTGCGGCGCTGGCGATTCGGCGGCCAATCAAAAGAATCGGGCAATTGTCCATTGTGGATACCATAAAGCTGCAGCAGTGACACATGGATACTGACTAAAAATTTTGAAATGTCCGAGCTTTGTAACAATTCAGGCCGTTTTTAAGCAGATCGGATGAATGATACGGACATTTCTGTGACATTTGGGTTTTACAATGTTCCTTAAAATAGAGAAATGCATATATGGCAAGTTCTCCATTATTTAGACAGGAGCCGTTCCAATAATGGAACATAATATTATACGATTCAGCTGAAACTTATTTTATCCTCTAAGAACCGGCATGAGCAATGTTTCCATGCAATATCATAAAGAAGCCAGCGGAACAGACAGCAAAATCTGAACGCCGGCTTCTTTGTTTTTCAGGATATTATATTTCGCTGTTGCAAACATTTATAGACAGGCTATCAGATCCGGAAATTGAGCCTGCGCCTATGAGTGCAACAGCTGTGGCTACCAGGACAGATAATGCTTTTTCATCACAAAGCGGGAGCAGTCTTAAAAGCTCCTGGTATGTAGAGCCGGTTCTGTCATGGTGGTCCTGGAAAATACAATCATCCGCAGAGATATCCAGTGTTCTGCAGATATGGTAGAAATTTTCGATACTAGGGGAACAGCGGCAGCGCTCCAGAACCTTCTGGAAGGATACCGAATGGTCAAGCAATTCTGCACACTGTGCCTGGGTTAGATGCTTTTTCTTCCTGGCTTTCTTCAGGGCAGCACCGAAAACCTGGGCATCATTGATAGATAGAGACATTGTGGTCACCTCCTAATAGTAGTGTAGTGGCACACTTTATAAAAGTAAAAATGGTACAAACACTCTAAAAAGTAGAGTGTTAAACTACTAAGCACCCAGACATCTGGTGAACAAAAAAACATGGTTCATCAGGGTTTTATTTGGGTGCCTTTTTGCGGCCATGGGAGAGGTACATGGTCTGCAGTGAGGAAGCATTATAAGCTGGATTATAGCAAAGAAATCTCATTAAAAAAATCATAAGCTTCAAAAGGGCAGAAAACGCCCAAAATGGTAGTGCTACAAACTACTTTTTAGAGGGAGGGCAAAAAACGTGGAAAAAGAACGGTTATCCAGGATGGGATTGGGATAATAGTTCTTTTTGCTTTATTATACGCGGATCCACCAGAGCCTATTTTATCAGAGGTCCGCCAGTCATGCGTTTGAACCAAATGCAAAAAAGACTGGAGGACGAAAGGATGAAAGAAAAACATACAGATTCCGTGCAGAACCGCTTTACAGCTTATCTGGTAGCTGCTGTAGGGAATACACGGAAAAAATACTGGGAGCGGAAATACCGGCTGCAGGGCAGGGAATTTGCCCAAGAAGAGCTGCTTGATCGGAAATATACAGACTTTGAGGAGCAATACCGTGCCTATGCGGGAGAACATACGGATTTTATTTTCCGGGACTGGCAGAGGTTCGGGGAGCTGCTGGCTCTGCTGGAGAGCGACCGTCTGGCAAAAGCCATAAGCCGTCTGAAGGACCGCGACAGGGTACTCCTGTTCGCAAGGGTATATGGAGAGCTTACCTTTGCGAAACTGGGGGAGAAGTTCCAGATGGAGCCGAAGCAGGCTGAGATGGCATATTACTATGTGCTTAGAAAATTGAGAAAGGAGTTGAATGGAAAGGATGAGTTTTGAAAAATTACTGGAGCAGGCGAAAGTAGGGGATAGGAACGCTCAGGAGGAGATCTTCCGGATGTACCGCCCGCTTCTGGTAAAAAACGCCATGGAGCAGAACCGGTTTGAGGAAGATCTGTATCAGGAGCTTTCAGCAACCCTGCTGAACTGCATACGGAAATTCCGGATCTAAAAATGGCAGGAAGCTGTTGCTATTTTGACATTCTCTGCGTATAGAATGATGTGTCGCAAAAGGTATGGTATCTGACCTGCGATATCGCAAAAAAGATTTTGAACCTTTTGCGACAGGAAAATGCCTGAAAGAGCATAGTGAATTTCATATCTCCAAAGGTATACCTTTTGCGACACAGATTTCTGCAGAATAGGAGGCGGTTTTATGGATTTTGGATATGTGCGTGTTTCCACTAAGGATCAGAACCCTGCCAGACAGATCAGGATTCTGATGGACATGGGGATTGAGGAACGGAACATCTATGTGGAGAAAAAGTCCGGGCATAACTTTGAACGGGAACGGTATGACATGCTTGTGAACCATATCATGCGTCCTGGCGACAGACTGACGGTGACGGAGCTGAAGAGGTTTGGAAGGAATTACAGGGAGATTTATCGGGAGTGGCATCATATTACGAAGGAGCTGGGCATGGATATTCGGGTGGCAGATAATAAAATCCTGGACACTTCGCTCAATAAGGATCTTCTGGGGCAGGTTATCACGGATGTGGTGCTGGCGTTACTGTCCTATGTGGCGGAAGGCGACTGGGAGGAACGGCATGAGTTGCAGCGCCAGGGAATCGAAACAGCGAAAGAAGCCGGGAAGTATCTGGGCCGGCCCCGTGTAGAGTATCCGGAGAACTGGAGCGAATGTTATGGCGCATGGAAGGAAGGGAGTATTACTGCAGTGGAAGCAATGCGCCGGACCGGGCTTAAAAAGGACAGTTTCTATCGTCTGGTGAAAAAATATGAGGATGGGGAATAAGTTTTTTCAAGGAAGCAGTATGGGAGGGTATCTTTACTTATTAAATAACTTTCAAGGAGGAGAGAAATGAAACAGGGCACATTATTTTATGACAGGAAAAGTGACAGGTACAATTTCCATTACACGGATGAGGATGGTAACAAACGGGATTATGGGGGCATCCACTGCGGGGAAGTTTTTGAGTTTAAGCTGAACAACATCTGGGTTCCTGCCCGTGTAGAGATGGGGATGGACAATCAATGGTATCTGGTCGGCCTGCCGGGACTCCGGCTGGATGGTCTGGAAGTAAGGCAGGAATAAGAGCAGTAAGGCATCCACAAAATTATACTATCAGTATAATGACAAATCCGGGAATTGGTGCTATAGTAGTTACAGTTAAGAAAAAGCGGACCGGATGAGTCCAGAAAGGAAAGTATCATGGCAACAGTTAATTTCGCTGCGAATGGCTTCGCATATTATCTGCATAGCGAACATTATGAGGCACTGTTCAGTAAAGAAAAAGAACAGAGTCTGGTTAAGATGCGCTCATGTAAGATAAGGAAAAAGAGAAAAGCTGTGTGATGCTCATGGCAGTTTTTGGAAGACTGCCGGAAAAGACCATAGATTTCAAGTACCGCTTATCTTGTATGAGAAAATCTTTACAGGATGGGCGGTATTTTTATGCTCCATTAGCTCAGCTGGGAGAGTACTCGACTTTTAATCGAGTGGCCATGGGTCCGAGTCCCATATGGAGCATTACCGCCTGGTTATAGCATTTGGATAACAGGAGGTGAGGATCATGGTGAATATGCCAGTTATAGATATGATAAGAACCGGACAGAACATAGGCAGGCTGCGGAAGCAGGCAGGTCTGTCTGTAAGGGACCTGCAGGATATTTTTGGTTTTGCCACGCCGCAGGCTATATACAAGTGGCAACAGGGAGCGGCTTTGCCGACTATAGACAATCTGGTGGTGCTTGCGGCAATCCTGCAGGTGCGTGTGGATGATATTCTGGTTACGGATACAGCTGCGCAGGTACAGATCAGCGCATGAATGGAACTAAGAAAGAAAAATAACAGTGACAACGTGCAGGCAGAGAAGTGCCTGCAGTAAGGTCCCCTGGTCTAAAGGTCAGGACACCGGCCTTTCAAGCCGGAGGTATTGGGTTCAAGTCCCATGGGGATCATTAAGGCTCCTTAGTCTAAAGGCCAGGACGCCGGCCTCTCAAGCCGGAAATGATGGGTTCGAGTCCCGCAGGAGCTACGGTGGCTATAGGATAATGGTAGTCCGGCAGATTGTGGCTCTGCTTATGGGGGTTCGATTCCCTCTGGTCGCCCTTTGGATGGGTATGCCTAGAGGCGAGGTTGCTATGGTCCAGTGGACCATGCTTAGCAACGACCGGAGCGGAGCGTAGACCAGCGGACTGTAAATCCGTCACACAGAAACACCGCAGGTTCGATTCCTGCCCCATCCACTTTCCGTTTGCGTGTCCGAGCGGTCTATGGTGCCACTCTGCTAAAGTGGTGTGCGGCAACGCACCGAAGGTTCAAATCCTTCCGCAAACGCTTTTATCGGAAGATATATTATAGTTAAAAAGGACCGGTGAGAACCGGTCCGAAATCATTGCAAACACTTTTTATACCGTTAATAATTCATTTTGAAGACTGAGAAGTTCCTCCTCCGTAAGGCCGGTAGCTTTCATAATTTTTACGATTTCAGTACCATCTTCCAGTAAAGACTTTGCAATTTCTATGGCTTTTTCCCTTACCTTCTGGTTCGCATATTCAATTTTTTCTTTCTCATAAAGCTGTCCTAACTGTGTCATGTTTGTATGCCTCCGTATCTGTTCTGCTAAATTTACAGTATTCTTTCAGAGCAGTGAATTGTTAGGGAGAAGCTAAGGTAAATGAAAGAAATCGTGGCCCACTGCTTTGCTGGTATTATACAGTTACATTCTCATCCTGAAGGCGAAGTAACTCTGCCTCAGTCAGTCCGGTAACTTTCATAATCTTAATAATGTCGTCACCTTCATCCATCAAGGATTTAGCCATTTCTATGACTTTTTCCCTTGCTTTCTGATTACCATATTCAATTTTTTCCTTCTCATAAAGCTGTCCTAACTGTGTCATGTTGATGCGCCTCCTTATTTGATCCATGTAATTCCTGTTTATAAATTTGTCACTTGCAACTATCACGCCGGACAGGGTAAAAATCCGCTGCCCTTCGTCCGGTATCTGTTCAGCCAGGTCAACGATTCTCTCCAGCATACTCTGTTTCCCTTCCGTACCGGGAACCGTAAGCGGTAGGATCACCAACCGCATCAGGTCATCATTTGCCAAAGGGATGCCGGACTGGAGTTTGCCCTGAATTTCATGAAAGGCTGCCTCGCCGTCTATATGAGACAGGAAAGCCTGCTCGGTACGCAGGGTAAAACAGTCCGTTTCAAGCGTTGGCTCCGCGCTTTGTACGTCGCTGGTGTAGATAACGATCAGGCGCAGGTTGAATGTTTCATCTTCCTTAAAGTATTTTTCCATTACCCGTGCGATATAATTCAGATATTTTATCTTATTCGCCTTTTTGTATACCGATTCATAATCTACAATCGCATAAGTTCCGTCTTCCAGCAGAAACAGGTTGTCAATGCTTTTTTCATTTGCAGCAATCTTCGGCAGGTCTGTGGGAAGCAGTTCCCTGATCGGCGGCAGGTCAATGCCATATGCCGCAAAACTTTTTTCTTTATAAGTCTGGCCGAGGATCTTAAATAAAATATCCTTATTCTGATAAACGATTCCTTCTGACATTATATTCCCTCTTACCTCTGTAATAAAGTCATATACTGGAGTTCCATATCCTTGTCCAGTTTAATTTCAGTTACTCTTTTATGAATTGCCTTGACTAACGGGCTGGAGGTCTGCTGCACACAGGTGTCAGTGCTGTTTTCGATATAAGCCAGAAAATCCTTCATTTCATCATCCACATCATCCTTTTTACTCTTGGTGCTGAGGAATATTTCAGCGGTTTCATCACCGAGCGTCAGAGACAAATTTTCCAGACACCGGTTTTCAAAGGTGTAGAGGTGCCGCCCGTCGGAAAATGGATCAAAGGTGCAGATAAAGATGATGTACGATTTCTTCAGTTTTGTGCTTTCTTCTCCAGGGAAGATTATGCTTGAGTCAATATTGCATTGAAAATATCTTGTTTTTCTAAGAAGCTCCTCATCTCCACAGCACAGTATCTCCACAGAGTATATGGTATCCTGCTCATCACTGATGCAGGCATCTAAGCGGACGCCCACGCCGTCATGTGCAATGTCAGTAGTTTTCCGGGTAACAGGGAACTCTACCTTTTTAATGGGGATATTTAATATTTTTTCCAGTACTATGCGGCATATTTCCGTGTCGCTCATTACTTTCCCAAATAAAAAATTATCTGCCAGGTTCAGTTCCTGAATCGTGTTCGTTTTGTTTGCCATAAATAGCATACCTCTCTTTCTCAAATTATAGCATGATTCTGCCGTTTTGTCAGTTGCGATTTGTAATTGGTTTACGGATTGCGAACCGAATCCGTATATAGAACAAGTACCCTGTGACTTCCAAATACTTGAAAAAAGCTGCCATATTTCAGACAGCTTTTTCAAGATTTATGACGATAAGAAAACTTATGCCGACAGCATTTCCCAAAATTCCTGCTCAGTCAGGATTTTAACGCCGAGCTGCTCTGCCTTTGCCAGCTTGCTGCCTGCCTTTTCTCCGCAGATCAGGTAATCCGTCTTTTTGGTAACGGAGCTGCCGGGCGTGGCGCCGAGGCTGATAATTTTGGCGTTGATCCCGTCGCGGGTGAAGTTCTCAAGTTTTCCGGTCGCTACGATGGTGCATCCTGCAAATGTGTTGTTCGTTGTTTCGTTCATATTGTTCTCCTCTCCGGATGTCTGTGCATCCAAACCATTTTCAAAGTGTAATTCGTTCTGTAAGCTGCCCCATAACAGGAGATTATTCGGGTTACGGAACCATTTGTGGAGGTTGCTGCTCATAATGTCCCCAATCCCTTCCAGGCAGGTAAAGTCAAAGCGGTCCAGTGCAGCCAGCCTCAGCTCCCGCAGGCTGCTGTGGAAATGCCTGTCCAGTATCCTGCTGGCAGTCCTGCCGATCAGAGGAATATCCATTGCCACAAGGAAGCGTACAAAGGTTGTGTTGCGACTTTCATTGATGGAAGCAATCAGGTTTTCGTAGGATTTTTCCCCAAAGCCCTCCAGTGCAATGATCTCCTTCCGGTAACGGTCAAGGTGGTACAGATCCTGGTAGCTTTTTAATGCACCGAGCCGGATGAGCTGGTCCAGTGTTGCTTCGGAAAGTCCTTTGATGTTCATAGCTTTCTTTTCTGCGAAGTGGACGAAGCGCTGAAGGATGCGGCTTCCACATTCCGGATTGTCACAGTGCAGTGTTTCCACGATACGCCCCCTGTCACTGGCTCTGGAATAGGTACGTGCAGGCTGCCCACAGCAGGGACAGGTCTGCGGTATCATATCCTGATAGTTCCCGCGGTCCAGATTTTCCTCCACATGGGGGATGATCATGTTGCGCTTGGAGACCAGGATACGGCATCCGGGATACAGTTCCAGGTTTTTGATAAAAGTCAGATTATGAAGGCTTGCCCTTGATACCTCACAGCCGTCGATTTCCACGGTGTCAAATACTGCGACCGGTGCAATTTCACCACTGCGCCCTGTCTGCCATTCGATAGAGCGGAAGATGGTCTCATATACATCATCCTCAAATTTAAAAGCAATGCCGTCATGGTAATGATGACCGGTCCTGCCCAGGCTTTCCGAGTAAGCAAGGTCCTCAAAACGGATGACCATGCCGTCGATGGGAATGTCGGAAAGGTCTGCAAGCGCCTGCATGGATTCGATTTGTCCTTGAAGAAATTCCTCTGAGATGTTTCCGTCCAGAGTCTGGAAAGGACAGATGCCAAAACCATATTCCATAAGGCAAAGGAGCTTTCCATCGCGGCTGTTCTTCAGACCGGGAAATTCGTCCAGTCCTTTCAGGACATGAAAGGCAAAAAAGCTGATCTCCCGTTCTTTGCAGACCGCCGCATCCAGGCTGCGGATGGAACCGGAAGCAAGGTTGCGGGCATTCCGATAAGGCCTGCCGTCACTGCCGACCAGCGTGTTCTTCAGACGCTCAAAGGTACTTTTGTGGATAAATCCTTCTCCTGAGACTTCAAGATGTTTCTGATAGGGAATGGTCATGGGCACGTTGCAGAAGGCAGCGACGTTGTGTGTGATAACCTCGCCCACATCGCCGTCTCCTCTGGTGGACGCCTCTGTCAGTTTTCCTCCCTCATAGACCAGCTTAATAGTAAGTCCGTCCAGCTTTAACATCAGGAGCGCTGCCTTTCCCTTCAGGAAGGAAATCACCTCGCGGAGGGATTTTGTCTTGTCAAGGGAAAGCAGCGGGATGTCATGCTTTACAGTGGGCAGGCTGCCGACTACCTGGTATCCTACCGTCTGGG
>Ga0224746_10137_pt1 | contig 14061 bp, 19 predicted proteins | sample LIM_F_Water_Bulk_FD_183000 | JGI IMG/M metagenome (GOLD analysis project Ga0224746, IMG submission 183000) | Enriched cells from gastrointestinal tract of the lab mouse from Pacific Northwest National Laboratory (PNNL), Richland, Washington... | ecosystem: Host-associated > Mammals > Digestive... | reverse complement strand
GTGCAGGTATCCAGGACGCTGAAAATCTCGTCCAGCGTTTCCTGCTGGCAGGCCAAGTCCTCCGGGGTATACTGGCAGGGCAAAAGGCCCTCGGCAGCGACTATGTACTCGTCAAACTCGCGGCTGTCCCAATGCCGCCGTCGTTCGTGGGAAAGGTTCTCGGCCTTGCGCCGTCCTGCGTCCATGCAATCTGCGACCTCGGCGCTGACCTCAACAACGGTCATGCGCCCATTGATTTTGATGGTGATTTCCATCTGTTGTCCTCCTGTTCAGATTTGGGTTTTGCGAAATCTGAACAGGAAGGGCGGGGAGCGGCACCGTGGCAAACTGCTGTTTAGTTCAAAATGGAGCCGACAAGAAACGACAACGCCCGCACAGCGTTGTACTGTGCAGGCGCATGAAATGACATTATTCTTTATATACTGGCAAATTTCGTGTTCCTGGTCGGAGTAACCCGGCAAAGGGGTTATGCTTTTTTTGACAAGTCAGGTAGAACGGGGATAAAAAAGGACATGACGATACCTCCCGGATACCGCCGTGTCCTTAAAAATGGGCGACTTTAACACACCCTCCGTTTTCTATTTTTTCAAAAGGAAACGGCGGCTTTGAATTTGGTATTTCAAAACCGCCGCAAGGCCACTTGTTCTTTTGTTTGGGCGCACAAATACCAGCCGCCAAAACAACGGTTTTTTTATATGCCGTTTGGCGGATGATACTTTGATAATTGATTTAGTATTCTATTTCGATGTTATTATTGGATAGCGCAAAATCGTTTTCAGCCTGTTTGTTTCAACCCGTTTTGGGTTATTCAAATGTATTTCTCTATGGCTGTTTTCTTTGCACGTTAGTCCATGATCCTTTGCAAATTGCGCCATTTTCTCAAAAGAAGCGGGTTCATCATCATAGGAACCAATATGTAAAATCTCAATGCATTTTCCGTCCTGCATAGTATCAAAACGCATTTCACTATAAAGAGAATTTGGCTTTTTTGCTTTTATCCGTTCCAACACAGAAGTTGTCATGTTTTCGGTTATAAAATGCGGTTGCCGTATCATAATGGTATATTCCGATTCTCTCCTGTCGGGCCTGTCGCCGTGTTTAAGGCTCCACACTACCTCCAATGGATATACGGCAAAATCATGTACCTCGTTATTATTCATGATCGCAGCAGCTTTATAATCCATTTTTAATGCATAGGCAAACGCATACAGAGCGGCGGCCTTCTTTGAAAAATCTTGGTCATTTGGATTTCCACTTCCGCTAATCATGATGTAATTCTGCTTTGGGACAGTAATTAAGGTAGGTGTTCTCTTTGCTCCATATAATTCTCTATCATGTTTTTTCCATTCGTATTTCAAAATGACATCTCCTTAATATGGAATAAATTCAATGTTTCGGAACAATCGAAATATAAAGATAGCAGTGAACTCTGCCGTCCTTTGTGTATTCTTTTGGAACCGTACTTTCAAAGTCGTCAGTAAAGGCCCGTGATATTATTCCATTAGCCTGATCTGCATTGACACATTCCCATGCTCTCTTTGAGCATTCTTCCAAATCGAAAGTATCACTGGAATAATCGTATTTTTTGTATATGCCAGCCTGCGCCTTTTGTTCAAGCGCGTAAAAGAATGTTTTAGTTACCCCCAGTATGCTTAAAGTGAATTTTGACTTGTCATCCACTGAGTAATCACTATACTTTAGAACAGGCGATACCCCAACTGCAAAGTTATGTTCGCTATCAAAAAGTATGGGGAGTTTTCCTTGTTCAATATCGCCCCATAGTTCGCGCATAGCGGATGTATTTACCGGCCCACGGGTGCAAAGCGTTATTGCTTCCAATCTATATGCCATATTGTTCACCTGTACTTTCTGAAATCTTTAGAAATTATCAATCACTCCATTGTAGGCCTTTGTCCTCTCTACCAAAGGCCCTTTAGCGCCCATGGTGAAAGCGATATTACTGCTTCTAATGGACATCAACTTATTGCCAGGACACAAATGAAGATATTCCAATGTTTTCACAGGAATTGTGATACTTCCATCGTTACTTAACGGCAACCAGGAATAACTTCTTCCCTTATATGGAATGAATGTTCCGGCCAAAATGGAACCATGATTTTTCAATTCGGGTAAATCGTCCAGTATCTTGTGCAGTTTCGATGCAGATAACATTTTCTGATTTGTGACACAAAATCCGCCTGTGATTTTTGCTCCAGTAAAAATAATGATTTCTTGTTCTTCCAACAAATCATATTCGGTTAAAACCATTGGCGGAAAATGTACTGTTCGGTCATCGGCTATCTTCGACCATCCAAATACATATTTTCCGCCTTTATTTAGCTGGGGCATATTTTCCCTCCTTTACAACAGAAAAGTTTAATGATATAGTAATATTGGTACATTGGACAAGCACTATATATATAGAGTACTACAATTATAAAGTATTGTCAAGGGGGTAAATTAATGCTCACTAAATCTGCCACGATTATTTTGGGGATAATTCAAGAGCATCCAATCAATGCCTATGAGCTAATTAAGGTGTTGTCAACATTTCGTATAAAAGACTGGTATGAGATTGCGGACTCAAGCGTTTATGCAACACTAAAATCTTTGGAGAAGAAGAATTATATTATCGGAGAAACACAAAAATCCGGGAATATGCCTGATAAAACGGTGTATTCGTTGACTTCCTCTGGAAAAACAGAACTCAAAAAAACTATCAAAAATTTTATCGTACATTTTGATTATGATTTAGTACCTTTTTTGATCGCTTGCTTTTTTGTTGATGTTATAGGGCGGGAAGATGCTCTAAGTTGCTTGCAAGAGAGATACGATTTTCTTCTAAAAAATAGTGACGGTCTTAAAAAGCAAATTCAGAAGCTGAAAAGCGATACAGAAATTCCGGCTTATGTAATATGCAATGTAGAACACAATTGTATGATTGTTGAAACTGAAATTTCCGCAACGCAAAAGATGATTGCCTCATTACAGGAAACAGAATGATGTACGGTTTATAGTGAAAAGAAATACTACTAAAACATAAAATTGAACTTCGTTCTCATATCCGCCCCCGAAATGTAAAATAATGCGGGGGTGATATGAAAATGTACCAGTTTGAGAAAGATTTCGATTTCCATGCTTTAGGCCGGGAAATCAAACGCAAACGGAAGGATAAGGGCTGGACGCAGGAGTATTTGGCCCAACTTCTTGACCGGACACCGCGCTCCATCATGTATATGGAGAACCGGGGCCAGCACCCCAGCTTGAACATTCTTTTCAAAATCGCCACGCTGTTAGAAATTTCTATTGACCAGTTCTTCTTTCCGGCCCAATGCGATATGGAGAACGAGCGCCGGAAACACATTGATCGGATGCTGGGCAGCATGGATGAAAGAGAATTAGCCATTATGGAGGCAACGGCAGAGGGTATTGTAAAGTCCAGAGAAGTGGAGGCCAGATAAGCGGCCCCCACTTCTCCTTTGCTATCGGAGTTTCCTCCGCACATTTTCCACCTGCGCCGCTACCTGGGACAGATCATCCTCGGTCAATTCCCTGCGGCCCAAAGTTGCCTTGCATTCCAGATAGTTAGTCAGATGCTCAAGCAATGTTTCCGCCATATCATCAGGAGTAGCGCACAACTTCACGCTGATCCACTCTTGACAACAGGCATCCCATTCCAGTATCGTATAGCCGTGGGAGGTCGAAACAACTTCGTATACTCCCTCTGCAAGAAAGGGTCGGAACACATCCAGCACCTTATCAAACGTCAGCATTAAATCTCCCCCTAAACATAAATCAGATCAGCCATAATGATTTCTTCCACCCTGGCCCTGCAATTATTCACCAGCCCTACCCACGCCAGTTGGTCATGGGCTTTCAGTTCCTCGGTCACGCCAGCGGCCTCCATCATCTGCGGGAGCATCCTGTCCATCCACTCCTGGGCGGTATCGTCAATATCCAGCAGGTGAGCGGTGAGTTTGCCGCTACCCGCCAGTTCCCGCCACAGGTCATGCTTGTACTGCTTCAAGTAGCTGCGCCGCAGACTGCCGTATTTGTCCACCGTCCTGACCGGCTCCGGCTCGTCCGCTACCAGATTAGGGATATAATAATCTCCTACACGAATATAAGTCAATTCCATAGTGACAATCTCCTTTCGCATTCTCAAACTGCTGCACTGGCCTGTGCCGCCCTCTGCGGTTCCTTCCGGGGCAGCTTGCCCACGGGGGTATAAACGCCCTTTGCCATATCCTCGGCCCGGATAGCGTCCCTTTTCGCGTCCATTTCAGCCTTTTTCGCCGCCTTGATTTTATCCTCATACCGTTTTTGCGCTCCACTGGCCTTGCGCTGAAGATAGGCCCGATGCAACTTTTCCCGGCGTTCCTCCTTCTGCCGAAGGACCTCCAATTCCTCCTGGGTCGGCTCCGCCGCTTTCAAGGTGGGCGGGATGTACTTTCCAACGAAATTGAAGTAGATTTCTACCTCCTGCCCGGTGTCCTGACGGCCCTTCTGGTCACGCTCATGGACAAGAATTTTCTCGACAAATTCATTGAGCATGGTCGTGGTCATGGTGTCAAAATCCTGGTATTTGTCAATCATGGCAATGAATTTCTCGGCAGACCGTTTGCCCTGGTCGTAGCCCTTGACGGACTTCTCCAACTCGGTGATCTCCTTGGAAAGCACCTCCTGCTCCTTGGCGTACCGTGCGTCCAGGGCGGCATACCGGGCATCCGGCAGACGGCCCAGGGCGTTGTCCTCGTAAATCTTACACATGAGCCGTTCTAACTCTCCGGCCCGCTTCTGCGCCGCCGCCAGCCTGCGCCGCTTCTTCTTGATGTCGCTGTCCTGCTGGTTGACCTGGGCTTCCTGGACGGTGCGGATGAACGCCGCCCGGTCAGTCTTGGCGTAGTCAGCTATGGCGTGGAGCGTATCAGAGACAAGGGAGAGGACTACCTTTTCCGCTATGCGGTGCTGGGTGGGGCAGAGGGTTCCCACGGGGACTTTGCTGTACTGGGAGCAAGTGTACTGTGAAACCCGCTTGCCGTTGTTGACACGGTGGACGTACATCTTGCCGCCGCAGTCGGCGCAATAGAGAAGCCCGGTCAGCGGTGCGGCCTCGCCCCAGCCGTCAGGGTAGCGGCGGACGTTGGAACGGATGCGCTGGACGTTATCATACATTTCCTGCGTGATGATCGGCTCATGGGTGTTCTCGAAAATCGTCCACTCGCTTTCATCGACATAGTGGCTTTTCTTGTCCTTAAAATGCTTCTGCGTCTTGAAATTGACCGTATGACCTAAGTATTCGCGCTTTTTCAGAATATTGACGATGGTGGACGATCCCCAGCCGTAAATGTCCTTGATGGCTCGATTCTGGTTCACGCCCTCGCCATACCGGGCAAGGTGGACGGAGGGGATTTCGATTTTCTCCTGGGACAGCCGGGAGGAAATTTGATAAGGGCCATAGCCCTCCAGTGTCATGGCGAAGATGCGCCGGACGATGGCGGCAGCTTCCTCGTCCACAATCCAGTTCTCCCGCTTCTCGTCCCACAGGTAGCCGTAAATGACGGTTCCGGTCATGTGCTTGCCGCTCATGCCCTTTGCCTTGAACACGGATTTTATCTTTCTGCTGGTATCACGGGCATAAAACTCATACATGATGTTCTTTCTGTAGAGAAAAAAGATGCAACCCTGTATCTATTGAACCACAATAGATACAGGGTTGTCCAGATTTTACGAAGGTTTTATACCTATCCACAATAATTATACTATTTGTAAATGCGTTGCGCTCTTTCCCCATCATTTCTTTTTCAACTCCGCCCTACGTCTTAACAAAGCGTGAATGCCATTTACGGTAAGTTGCATTTTCTTCACAGTTTCTGTTGCATTGCTCTTGTCTACATGATTTGCTAACTCTGACAGAACTTGAAGTTGTTTCGCAATGTTGTTTTCACACGTGGTTACACTGATGTTCCCGCACCCGAAATCGCTCTCTACAGAAAGCTTTTCCACCAAGCACTTGACCGCATATAGCAGTGAAAAAAATTCATCGCAATTGACATAAGCCTGAGTAGCCTTGAGACTGTCTTGCACATCACGCACCAAAAGGTAGGGCTCCCGTTTAACGAGTATTGCATTCACAGCGGTTGGAGCAGGTTTGTGGTTTAACTGTCGTCCTACAAAAAACAAAGATACAGTGAATCCCGTCAGCCATATGTACCAGAAAATCCGAATTTCTGTAATCAAATGCGCTTTAGATAAGGCGGTATATGGGTTTTGCAAGACAACAATGATATTTTGGGGGTCTGTAAACAACCAGTCAAAGAATGAAACTGTCTGTCCATATATCATTGGGATAATAATAAAGTATGCCACCAGCCCCACAAGCAGGAAAATTATAGGAATGAAAAACAAGAGTTTTTTGGTAATTGTTTTTCTGGTTGCTGCCGATTGGGCAAAATGAATCTCCCCTGATATACCCGCATGATTTCCTCTGGAAGACTGAGAAATTTTTACATTTTGGGCAACGTCAATTTTCGCATTTAAATCGTCACCTGGTGCGCGATGTACAGTCTGCTCATTTTTTCGTGCCACAGAATCACCCCTCGTCTTGTAAGAGAATTAATGCGGCGTTATCTCCATTATCTGCTATCTTTGAAGTAGCTTCCTTTCTGCCAGCTTGATAGCTGGCATTTTCTGTTAGTGAAACGTTTGTAACACTTCATTGCAAAGCAGAAGAAAATCTCGCATCGACAGGATCTTACTGTCGAAAACAACCATTTCTTTTTGATTGGACCGTTTTCAAGATAAGAACAGCATACAACTCTGATCGTTCAGTGGCTTTCGTGCTTACTAGCCCTCACCGTGTATTCGTTACTCAATGCGTACTTAAAGTTTGTGACCGCAGTTACCGCAGAACTTCATACCGGCTTCATTTTCACAACCGCAGGTTGGACACTTAATTAGACCCAGAGGTTTCCCGCAGTTGCCACAGAACTTCATTCTAGAAACAACTTTAGTCCCGCAGTGAGGACAAGCTAAAGTTGCTGGTGGTGTCGTACTATCTACACTCTGGTCAGTTCCAGCAAGAGTATTTCCCTCTTGCCTTATCATCCCAAGGTTCACACCAAAGCTTCTACCCGCATCGGCAACGCTACCAGACGAAGTGTTTTCAGCCATCTTCTCCAAAATATCCAGCGACCTGCGCTGTTGGTAAAAATCTGGACCAAGCGCTAATTCCTCTTTATAGCCCTGCAGTTTATCATACTCACCTGGCCGGGGAACGATGGCCTCACAGAAAAAATTAACAAGTTCAATACCGAATCGATCAAATTCATCGTTGAGTACCATCTGAAGAGTATTGGACAACTCCGACAGGTATAGAGAAATCTCCAAGAAGGAGATTTTCTTTTGAATCAAATAACCTGCCGTAACGGATTTGATCTTGGAGTTAATCAGGCCATTGAAATACTTCAGAACCATCATATGGTTTGATGTAGTACCATTGGGAACTGCACCAATCAGTCTGGCTACAAATAACCGTCCATTGCTGATTCGCACTCCATATTGTCCTCTGGCTCTTATATTTAAAATCAAGCCATACTTTGGATCTTCCAGCGGGATCGGGGTAGAGGTGCCCCATTTCATATCAAGATTATCTGTCTTATTAACATAATATATTTCGGCGGAAAAGGGAGTCTTTCCTCCAAACGGCAAGTTCACAATCTTATGTAGAAGCGGCAAATTCCCAGTAGACAGGGTATGAGTGCCAGGGCCAAAAAGGTCTAAAGCCTCGCCGCCCTTGAAGAACAGCGCCTCTTGTCCCTGGTTTACGATCAATTGGGATCCGAGAACGAATTGATCGGAGGGGCATTTGTGAATCAACCACTGTCCGCCATTATCGGGACCATCAAATTTAATCCTGTTAATGATTTCCATTCTATGATTCCCCAAGTTTTTATTTTAACTGCTTTCGGAGTTCTGCCGAAAAAACTGTGTAGGCAGGGTCATGACTCAATTCATCGCAGTAATTACGCACAGTAGCGGTAGCTTCCTGGCTCTCTGCTTTCGCAAGGTAGTATGCTTTCAAAAAAATATTTAGAACCTCGACAGCATGGACGGGTAGGTGCTTTCCAGAAAAAAAGCCGCCTTCTAATTCACACCATTTGACACGAATCTGACGGAATTTTGCCATTGAGAAAAAAGCTCTCCAATCATTTGGGCAGAGGTCGATGGCCAAAGAAGCGATTTCTGAGTCATCACAGCCGATCACGCGAGAAACCAAATCAAAGATATGGTGGCGCTCCTTTCTAGTGGCGGTGTTAAATACTCGGATAAACGCAGCGCGCAAATCCCGATCCGGCAGATATCGTGTCATATCTACAAAGGTATCCGCCTCCTGCCTCTCCTCCTCGGCGATACTATAGGCTTTCCGGTACGCAGGTACAATAGACAAGTATCCGGCCCTATCCCCGCCCGTAGAAGCATAGCCCAGCCATGCGCTCCAACACTCAGGTTCAATGTCGATTGCCTGTTTGAATTTGGCGTTGGCCTTCCTATCGTCGCCAATATCCATGAGGCGGTAGCCATCGACTAGTAACTCTTCTACGTCTTTTCCCTGATAACCGTAAACATGCTTCGTAATGTTTTGCGTAATCTTTTGAATAATTTGATCCTGCTTTATGACAAATTGAGTAAGGCAATGTTCACAAGTTCCAATCTCATGGGAGTTGTCCAGAATAATATTTCCCCCGCATTGCTCACAGATAAGACTAATTTTCGCCATACAAGAAATCTCCCCCTTGATGTGGAAACTTAATCACAGTTTTCATTAATCGAAGTGTCTTGGCAAATTTATAGCGAAAAGAATAATGTATAATAATATGGATAGGACAAGGTGGAACATCTTATCCCATCCATATTTTGGTCACTCGATTAGCTTTCGCTAGAAATCTGCCTGGACACAGACTTATAACCGCTATTGCACTGTTTCAAGTTCAGTTTGCCAAATGCGGACTCGGTCGCGGCTTTCGCTGACGCATAATAAGCGTTGCGCTTTTGTTGTTTGAACGCATTGTCAGTCAATGCAGAGAGTCCCGCTAGGAGGCTAATCTTTTCCTGAATCATCAGATACACCTCAACGTATAGGTAGGTGCCAACTGTTGTGTTCGAAATCGCAATTTGTGCCTCATCATCCACTTGAATTACGACACACTGTTCCTTTGTGCCCGCCAATGCGCCCAGCAAACCCTTCCCGGTGGCCTTGATAGTGGAAATCGTGGCTTTCAAGGGATACTTTTTAGTATTTAACTCGTTTAAAATTGTCTGCTCCAGTTGATCACGCATACCACCAGCCTCGTCAAAAATATAGCTGTCGCTGATGCCGGTAAATCTCGAATTTGCCATATTTCTCCTCCTTTATACAGTCATCCTAAATATCCTTAAACCGTCGCCTCGTGCGACGCATTAGAAAACCGTGCAAATAACCCGTATACTGCCACAAACTACCACATGTCAACATTATTTTACACGAGTTCAGTGAGATTGTCAATGTTCATGCCCTGTGTTTTTATGAAAGTCAACATTAAAATAGTATTCCTGCGCTGCTAAACTGAATTATCTTTTCTGATTATCCCTTTAGTTCAGCTAAGCGCAACCCATTGAGCCACAATGGGTCAGCCCAATAAATAGTGGAGATACTCCACTATCGAAATGCACCTTTGGCTCATAACTGGGTTTCGGTTGTGAAGCCAAGTATGGCAAATCCCGCCTATTACAAGGTTTGGCTGGCTGAGTAAAAGGGATAACCATATTATCTTTTAATCAATCTTCGTTTCTCGTACATGCCTGATTACAGCCAACCTTTCCGCTGGATCAAGCCACAAGTGGAAGTCTGCCGCAATCTCTGGGTAAGCTCTCACACTTCCACCTTTGCCCTGTTTCACATACATTCCAACAGCGTGCGTCCTCCGAATCCACAAAGATGGCGTAACCGTCAATGATGTCGTATGTGCCTCATGAATTAACTCCTCGCAGGCCCTATCATTAAATCCTCCGTTCATGTCATTTTCCCATCGGCGGAGGAACTCCAAAGTATTGCGACTTCGCATCCAGCTTTGAATGACATATCCAGGAGAATCCTCTGTGTATTGCTTCGCTATTTTTGTCAACGAAACCATATCTCCGCAGGCCATGGCTCTCACGTAGTGCTGCATAATTTCGGTTTGACTTCTAATCTTTTGGGATGCCCGCAATTTTTCTTCATTCAGAGAATCGTAAAAAGTCTTTCTGTGACTGTCTACAAAGTCTTGATCTAACAGTCCCTTCCCAGCAAGCCGATCAACCGTAGACTCATAATGGAATGCAATGCGTATGTATAGATCGCTCATTTCCTCCGGCGTCATGATCCAGTTCTCCCCTTTTTCTGCCAGTATAACAGAAAAATCGAGATTTGAATAGCCTTAATTTATTAAAGGGATGGAGATTGATATCTGGTTGCTTTTCTGGGATGTCCAGTTCTGTCATAATCTACGTTACACCGGCGCTCCCGTTCGAATTGAGCATCCATATATGTCCTCACGCCAACAATGGGAATATATTTTGCATTGGATAGGAGTTTGTCCACCGCCGCTCTACCCCATTTAGGATTACCAGATGGGGAAAGGATGCCCTTTGCATGAAGCATATCCACAATCTTTCCTAAGCTGGCTCCAGCAAGATAGTATTCAAATATACTGCGGACAGCATCTGCTTTTTCTTCATGAACAATGATTTCCTCGTTAACTAAAACGTATCCATACGGAAGTTTCATGATGACCTCACTTTCTTAAACACAAATAAAAGCAGGTTTAAGTGAGAATGACTTCACCCAAGCCTGCAATACAACATCTTGAAACGTGTGATAATAAACAAATTATATGGTGATTTTGTAGCAATTTTGCCAGATTTCGATTAAACCTGCGTATAAGTGACATTATAAACAGGCTTTGTCTACTGTTCCTTCTGTAGAGAAAAAAGATGCAGGCCCGTAACCGTTGCAGCGCAACGGGTTTGAAGATATACTGCCCAATCTGCGGGAATTGTGGCTACAACGGGAAAACGTCCGGCAGGGCGGGAGCATCTTGTGTTCCCGCCCTGCCGGACGCTTTTCACAGCTTCAGTCGGATGATCTGCTCGTACAGCAGAACATATTTCTTTTGGATGATCCTGTCCATGTGGTAATGCCCGAAGAAGTGGTATTTGAACTTGCACCGCCGGGTGACTTCCTCCAGGAAATCTGTCAGGGTGTCAGCCTGATAAAATCCGCCGCTCAGTTCATCCTGCACCGAGGTGGAGCAGCAGTGGGTGAGGATGTAGTCCACCTCCCAGCCCGCTTTGCCCAGGTTGGCCCTGGCGGTCTGGTACTCCTCCTCGCTGGGCAGTTCCTCCTTCCACCAGGACAGGTGGTTCACCCGGTACATTGCGCCCTTGGCGTCCAGCTCCCTGCATTTCTTTTTGAGCAGAGGATCGTCCGGCTCCAAGATGCCGTCTTGGATGTCGTGGCTGCTGGCCCCGCCCATGGTGAAGAACCGCTTCCCACCCAGGTTGAATATCTGGCCTCGCTCCAGCAGGATCAACGAGGGGCGGATTCGCCGGATGATCCCGCCCCGCCATTTCTCCAGCGGATATTTCCGCAGGGCATCATAATTTTCGTGGTTCCCTGTCACGAAGGACGTGGTGAAGGGCCTACTCTCCAGCCAGTCCAGACCCTCGTCATCCCGTCCATCGCCGTGCCAAACACAGCCGAAGTCACCTGCCACCAGAACGAAGTCCTCTTTTGTGAGGCCCTCCTGCTCATAGAAGATTTCGGGTTGGAAGCGCCGGAGATCTCCGTGGAGGTCTCCCGTGATATAAATTTCCATCATGATCCTCCCTGTCAGTTCAGGCTTTTGTCAACCTCCAGCCCCGGATAGAGGAACTTGATGCGGATGGTCTCAGCGTCCAGGACTGTGATCTGCTCCACAAACTTGCGGGTGATGGCGTCATCGTATACCGCAAATTTCGTTTCCCTCCGCTCAACAAATTCCCGCAGGCTGTTCATCCGGGCCGCTTGGCCAGCCTGCCGCTCATCTGCCTGCCGAAGCGTCCCAAGCTGGTGCAGGATGCTCTCCCGCTCCTCTGCGATCTCCCTGAGTCGGGCGTTCAATTCTTTGTTTTCCATATTATCTGGCAGTGCCAGCGCCTGTTCCATCAGCACTGGCTCCACATACCGGCACCCGCTCTTATACTTACCAGGGAACAGAATCTCCTCCAGCTCTGCGTTGGTGATGTCATCATCCAGCGGCCACGCGATTTGCTTCTCCTTTGCTGCTTGCAGAACGCTGCGGACGGTGTGCCGCGAACAATGTACCGTTGATTCGATTGTTCGTTGGCTGTGGTTGAGGCTATCCAGTCTCAAGATCTCCAGATAGTTTGGCATGGTGGGACCTCCAATTGATATAGTCACAGTTTCCTGTGCTACGCCAATTATACAGGTCCCTTTCTTTACTTTCGTGAAGTGGGGCTCCCTTCCGGCTGGGTGGGGCTAAAATTCCGTGCAGATGGAGCTGCTGGTCCGGTGTATGCATTTTTCCCGAACTCCGTCTGCGTTGCCGCAGGAGCCAGAACCTTGGCCCGCATTTTTGCGCCTGTTTCGATCAGCTCCCAGGCCAGCCCCTCGGTGAACGTACTGACATAGAATTTTGTCGCGCAGTAGGTAACAGCCGTGGGGACAATGGTATAGCCGCCGCAGGAGGACAGGTTGATAAGCTGTGTTCCCGGAGTATCCTTATAGTCTCGGACGAACAGCGAGGACAGGATGGTTAGGGCTTCAATATTCAGCCGGAGCATGGTGTCGATCTTCCCCAAGTCCTGCTGTGCCACGCTGTCATAGTTTCCAAAGCCCGCATTGTTGATCCAGGTTTCCAGCCGGAAGTCCTTTAGACTGGAATAAAACTGATATACGTTTTCCAGCACAGACAGGTCAACCGTCCTGATAACAACATCCAGCGTGGGGTGCTGCTCCAAAATCTCACACTTTAAGGCTTCAAGATTTTCTGTGCGGCGGGCGGCAATAATTAGGCTCTTGCCCCGGTTCGCAAAGGCTTTTGCGGTTTCCCTGCCTATCCCGGAGCTGGCCCCGGTGATGACGGTGTATTTTTTTGTGGTTTCCATTTGAAATTCCTCCATTCATCAGGTATAATGAGAGCATACAATGTAGAGTAAACTCTATGTCAAGAGGATGGGGGGATTTTTTTGGATTACTCCATTGGAGAATTTTCAAAGGTCACGGGGCTGGGGATACATACTCTGCGCTACTATGAGCATGAAAACCTGATTATCCCGTTACGGAACGCCAGCAACCGCCGCCGCTATTCGGAAAAGGATATTGCCTGGATCGCCTTTATTAAACGGCTAAAAGCAACAGGGATGCCGATCAAGGAAATCAAGAAATATGCGGCGTTACGGGCCAAGGGTGATGTTACCCTTTCAGAACGTATGGAAATGCTGATACAACACCGCCAATCTCTGAATGAGCAAATTAGGCAGTTGCAGGAGCATGAGGCCATGCTGGATGAAAAGATTGCCTTTTACCGGCAGGAGATCGAGGGCCACCGGGAGAACACGCCCTAAATTTGCAGCAGTCTTTCGATGTTACTGCCTAACGCCAGTTCTGTGACAGAATGGGATGGACTGACAAATTCAATGAGCTGCCTGCATAGCTGCGGCTCCCCAAACGGTGCGTCAGAACCGAACAGACATTTTTCCGGCACTTCCGTCAGGGCCGTCTTGACTGACAGCGGCGTAAAGGCCGCAGACAAGTCCAAATATGCCTGTCCATGCTCCTTTGCAAAGGAGATCACGTCCATCCAGTTTGAACCGCCCATGTGCCCAAAGATAACCGGCACAGCGGGGTATTTTCGGCACAGGCCCATGAGAATTTTTATGCCATTCAGCGTAACCGGGTTGAAGGTGTGTACCCAAATGGGGAGGCTGTGATAATCTTCCAGGGCTTTGAACACAGGCTCTAACTGCTCAATCTGCGTTTCC
>Ga0224746_10136_pt1 | contig 14071 bp, 12 predicted proteins | sample LIM_F_Water_Bulk_FD_183000 | JGI IMG/M metagenome (GOLD analysis project Ga0224746, IMG submission 183000) | Enriched cells from gastrointestinal tract of the lab mouse from Pacific Northwest National Laboratory (PNNL), Richland, Washington... | ecosystem: Host-associated > Mammals > Digestive... | reverse complement strand
GTGTTCCTGTTCACCGAATCCTTTGTTGACAGCCACGTTGAACTGAACATATTGTGTTTTGTTCTAGCTGGTCTGGAGGTCAAGGTCTGCTGTGACTCTGGCTAAAGTTGAGATTTGTGTAAACATGGTTTATGATGAATAAGCAAAATTATGTGATGTTTTGTTTTTAATATGAAACGGTTGAAGCGGGCGTTATCTCCTCCACGCCAAGCAGGTTGTCTGTCAGTGCCGCTTTGGTTAAGAGCGGGTTCTGCCCGGATGGGGTACTATCTGAGGTCTTGAAATAAAACCGGTAGAAGACACCGGAACGGATATGGAAGGTGACGCTTGCCGGATCTCCGGGTTCACCTCGACGCTGCTGGTCAGGGTGATACTGGTGATGACTGAACGTCCATTAAGCCCCCAGCAGAGCTGGGGAGAACAGAGTGAGCAGTAGCGATCCTTAAAGTACCAAAAATAGATTTGGGTCTAGGCAGCCTAATCAACAATAGCAGGAGGTATCCATAATGGATAATCAGATATGAAAAGGGTTTATGCGTATCTGTCAATATGATACAGGACAGAGATACTATTTCACAAAATACAGGGAAAACGGCTCTTACCACCACGACAGCCATCCGTCTGCTGCTGAATCAGGCGGCTACAGTGGAAGAAGCGCTGGAGCTGCTTTCGCAGTATGATCTCCACGCCTCCATGAATTACATGGTTCATTTTGCCATAGCGGATGCGGACGGAAACAGCGTGGCGGTGAAGTATATCGACAATGAAATAGTGGTGACCAAGACCCCATACTGACAAATTTTTATCTGGCAGAGAGGGAAAAACAGGGAATTGGTACAAGTCAGTCCCATGAGAGGTTTGATATATTGTCAGAGACGCTTACAGGGAAACCATCCATGACGCAGGAGGCTGCAGAAAAGGAAGCTGGAAAAGCTGCTCTTATACGCATAGGATCATTCCCATTATTACAGGAGGGCATTTAGGAGCCTGCAAAGATAACAGGGAAAATATGCAGACAGGTAGGAGAACTGCTGGCAGATAAAAAGCTGGATGAGATTCAATTTTCAGTCCGGTTTGTGGAGCAGATCGCACCGGATCAGCATACAGGGAAAAAAGCATTGATCATAAAGAGGACGGAGGATAAGAGAAATGACGAGGATGAACATTATCGGGAAGCAATTTGATGAGGAACGGGCGTTGTACCATTTACAGAACGCAGATGTGACGGACTGTATCTTTGCAGGAACAGTCAGGACGTGAAGCTGCGGAGCGTAAAGATGAAGGGAAAATATTCTTTCCAGTATATGGAAAAACTGGAGATAGACGACTGCGAGCTGGACACGAAGGAGGCCTTCTGGCACAGCAAAAATGTCACGGTGAGGGACAGTATCGTGAAAGGCGAGTAAAATGTTAAGCGGTTACCAGACGGAGGAAGAACTGATTCAGAACATGCCCCACGCCTCACGCAGCGGGAGCTTCCGGTAATCGTAGCGGGGAGTGATCTCCGGCTCCAGTAAGAAACTTATATAAAAGACGTCCCGCCATTGGACGGAACGCCAGGAAGCACTAAGTTTCACGCAGGGAGATTGGGGATGCAGAAAAAAACAACGATCTATCAAAGATTAACAGAAGAAGGCGCTGACCCTGCGCTACTGGAGCAATACCGGCGTTATCAGGAGACAGGCAACACACAGGGGCAGTGCGGGCTGATCTGCCGTTTCCGCAGGGAAAAGATGAAAGAGATCATTTTTCAGAGAACAGATATGGTAAAAACATTTCCACCTTTCTTTATCCGGGAAGGTCGGGGACGCGGCAGTAGTATTAGACAGTGTATCGCAGTACGAAAAGTATTGTGATATTTTTGTGACATTTTCGTGTTATCCTATAAGCGAAAGGAAGTGATGCCATGAGGCTTTTAGTCGTTGAGGATGACCGTCTCTTGAACAATACGCTCTGCTATAATCTTTCAGTGGCGGGCTACACAGTGGACGCTGCCATGACAAAATCAGCAGCCGTCAGTTTCTGTGAAGCGCAGGACTATGATCTGATTGTGCTGGATGTCAATTTGCCGGATGGAAACGGATTTGACTTCTGTATGGAAATCAAAGAGCGCCGTCCAGATACCGCCGTGATTTTCCTGACCGCAAACGATATGGAAAGCGATATGCTGAGAGGGTTTGAATTGGGAGCAGACGATTATGTGACAAAGCCGTTCCATATCAGCGTATTCCGAAAAAAGGTTTCCGCTTTGCTGAGCCGCATCCAGAAGCAGACAGGTGGAGATTGCTACACAGACGGCACACTGTCCGTCAATTTTTCGGAATTGACTGCCACTCTCGCAGGAGAGACGGTTATCTTCACGCCGATGGAATACCGTTTGCTAAAAGTGCTGGTGAGAAATCCGCAAGTCGTTCTGACCCGGCAGAGGCTCCTTGAAAAGTTGTGGGACGCAGATGAAAATTTTGTGGATGAACACGCATTGACTGTAGCGATCAGCCGTATCCGGGGAAAAATCGAAGCAGGCGGCATGCAGTATATCAAAACGGTCTACGGCATGGGCTACATGTGGATTGGGGGGATAAAGAAGTGAATCACAGCAGACTTTCTATCAACTGCGCCTGTGCGGTGGGGGCAGCCTTTTTAGGTTCGCTTTCCATGATGACCGTTACCGCGGCTTTTCTCTATACCAAAAATCCGGCAATCGTGTGGCTGGGGTTGCTGTTTATCCTGCTGGTGTTTACCTGTGCAGCTCTTTTCGTCGTCTTTCTGCGCCGGAAGCTGGCAGTGTTTTCGGACAGGCTGTGCGAAACAATGGATCATATGCTGGACGGAGTATCGGCTCCACCGCAAGTCTGTGAGGAAGAAGATTTGTTTTGCAAGATCGATCACCGGCTGATCCGCCTATATGAAGTTATGCGGGAAAACAGGGAGAGCATCGCAAACGAGAGGGCTGATTTGCAGGAATTGATCTCTGATATTTCCCATCAGGTAAAGACGCCGATTGCGAATCTACAGATGATAAACGCCACTTTGCTGGAACAGCCTTTGACAGAGGAAAAGCGTCAGGAATTTTTGCAGGCATCCAGCAGCCAGCTTGAAAAACTGGACTTTCTTATGCGGGCAATGATAAAGACCTCTCGGCTGGAAATCGGCGTGATCTGTCTGGACAGAAAGACGCAGCCAATTTACGACACGTTGGCGGCGGCGCTGGGTGGGATTCTGCTGAGCGCAGAAAAGAAAGCGATTCATGTCAGTGCAGACTGCCCCTCCGATATACTGCTGACCCATGACAGGAAATGGACAAGCGAGGCCCTGTTCAATATTTTGGATAATGCTGTGAAGTACACGCCGTCGGATGGCGCTATCCAGGTGTCCGTTCACAGCTGGGAGCTGTATGTGAAGGTTGACATCACAGACAGCGGCAAAGGTATAGCGGAGAGCCGGCAGGGGATGATCTTCAAACGCTTTTACCGGGAGGAAGAAGTACACGATGTTGAGGGCATTGGCATAGGGCTGTACATCGCCCGTGAGATCGTCACCATGCAGGGTGGCTACATCAAGGTGACTTCGGCAGCGGGCAGCGGCTCTACATTTTCTGTGTTCCTGCCGCGCAATTAAATACAATTGAATATATGAAAAGTCACGAAACTGTGACATTTCAAGGGTGAAAAACCAGCGGCCTGTGACATTTCTGTGAGAATTGGCTGTTATGATAGCGGCATCACAGAAAGGATGGTGCTTACCATGAACGTTTTGCAGACAACTGATCTCAAAAAATATTACGGCGCGGAGCCGAACATCACAAAGGCGCTGGACGGTGTGACGCTCTCCATTGAGCAGGGGGAATTTGTCGCCATTGTCGGAACTTCCGGCAGCGGCAAGTCTACCCTGTTGAACATGATGGGCGGTCTGGATGTGCCGACCTCCGGCAGCGTCAAGGTAAAGGACAGGGAACTGGCAAAACTGGACGACGAGCAGCTTACGATCTTCCGCCGGCGCAACATCGGCTTTGTCTTCCAAAACTACAATCTTGTCCCTGTTTTGAATGTCTATGAAAACATCGTCCTGCCCGTAGAACTGGACGGCGATACGGTGGATAAAAAATTTATGGACGAAGTAGTACGCCTGCTGACCCTCGGGGACAAACTGAACAATATGCCGAACAATCTGTCCGGCGGGCAGCAGCAGCGCGTCGCCATAGCCCGCGCCCTCGTTTCCAAACCTGCCATCGTCCTGGCTGACGAACCGACCGGCAATCTGGACAGCCGGACAAGCAGCGACGTGTTGGGGCTTTTGAAAGTTACCAGCGATACATTCCATCAAACCGTGGTGATGATTACGCACAACAACGAGATCGCCCAGCTTGCCGACCGCATTGTCCGCATTGAGGACGGTAAAATCGTGCAGTAAAGGAGGGGCAGGAACATGAATGATATTCTCTTTGGGAACAACAATACAAAAGTAATTAGAAACCTTTCAAAAAGGTATTTCAAGAAAAACAGGGTGCGAAATGTTACCGCGATCCTGGCTATCACAATGACAGCGTTTTTATTTACTTCAATTATCTCTCACTCATATCAATATCATCTGATAATTTATTAGCTGCCCTTAACACTTGTATTCTTGTTTCTGTCAATAGATCTATGTCCTCAATCGTTGCCCTTTTATATGTTATATTCATTGCTCTTTCCTCGCAAATCCCGATTTAGCATTCCTTCTTATAAATTAACATTCCGTTACCATAAGGGTCATCTTCCGCCCCAAATTCTTCCTTAACGAACTCATAACCATTCTTTTCAAGAACTCTCACAGAAGCATTATTTCCACGCATCACACGTCCGTATAAAACATTCATTCCAAAAGTTCTTTTTATATACGCTGTCATCGCTTTTAATAATTCAGCAGCATACCCGTTGCCACTATACTTTTTACATATCCCGTAACCTATTTCTACCTCATCAGGACTTCCTTCTACCTCATTTACACCTGTATCGCCTATCAATTCACCTGTTTCTTTCAGCTCAACAGCCAACACATACGGTAAATGCCTGCCATTCACACAGTCCACATAAAATTTGATCGCTTCTTTCGTTTCTTCCAGATCTGCATAGCTTTCATTTGGGATCCACCTTTTTACTTCTTCCTCCAAATGATTTTCATATAGGCATTGGGCATCTTCCATCTCAAATTTTCTAATCCTCAAGTGTTCTGTTTCAAATATATATTCCATGCCGTTCTCTCCTTACATCCATTCCGTAGATTATATCACTTTTAATCTCCATTTTCCACAAAAATATGGAGCATAGCAGCCGCCACACCCCATACTTCTTTCCACAGCTTTTTCCTTAACCTGCTCCCCACACTTCCAGACAGCAAATCTACAATTACTTACCGATCTTCATACTGCATCGGAACATACGGAAGAATTCCCCAGGTTATCTCATCAGCATAATGAACTTCCGTATGTATCATAGAGCGATAATCCGCAGACGTTGCCTTTATACATGGAAATTCCTCACACTCCATGCACTCTGCCACTTCCTTCTTCGACGCACACGCTTTCGCATTGCATAGATCATCTTTGCAATAGCAATTGTCACTGTAGCACCCCTCACAACGCATACTCCAATCTGTCTGCCCCCACATTTTACTTAATGAACCTTCCATAGTCGTCCGCAGTTCATCACTTGTATGAATATAATGGACACACAAGTCACAACGCTGACCACATTTGGAATATAGCGCATTCTCCTTTGGAAAAGGCTTGCGATTCGGCTTCTTTTTCATGAATATGAGTTTTTTGACCTCTTCTAATTGCGCCAAAGTGTTTACATCAATATACATCCATTTCCCATCATGGTAAACTTTTGAATTGTCATAATGATCACACACATATTTTGAAAATTCGCTTTTCTGCATTTCAAAACATTCACGCTCTTTTTTGCCAAAAATAATTAAAAAAGTAAATTTATCCTCATGAATATATACTGTAACAATCGTCTTTTGACCCTGCTTAAATTTCAATTCACCTTTGCCATCTCCGATTTCGTCCAAACAGTATTTGCCACGCATAAACACCATTGTTTCATGGCTTATCTGCTCAAGGATCGTCCGACTGGAAATAGTCTTTAGATAGTCAATAATTTCTAACGGCGATCCTGCCTGCAAAAAATTATTCTTCCTGCCAACCGGCTGCTGTGTTCCCTCTTTGAAATACCATACCGCCTGAATTGCCTTCATCCCTAACATTTCCGCAGTTTCCAATTCCTGACTGCCGCCATCACCTACATATAAACATTCTTCAGCATTCACGTGAAGTTTTTCCATACACCGATAATAGATTTCTTTATCGGGTTTTGAAATACCTTGTTCAAACGATAAACAGCTAACATCAAAATATGGAAATAGAATGCTGTTTTTGATCGCACTTACTTCTTCTGAAAAACAATTACTAATTAGTCCTATTTTTATTTGCTTTTCTTTTAGAATACGCAGCATAGGAATTATTTCTTTATTTAAATGTTCAAAACACTCGTTTTTAGCGTCTATTCGTTTTTGTACTACGAAATCTAATAATTCTCCTGAATAACATTCGCTTTTTCTCATAATATCTTCGAGTGCATCTTCCAAGGTTATTTTCCCAATCGTTCTATCGTGATCTGTATGTCCCCATAACTCTTGAAATATATTTTCGGGTATTCCTAAATCTTGTGCTATCTGCACTCCAAAATATAGCGGACTGTCATAATGAGTTACTAAAGTTTCATACATATCAAAAATAACTGCCTTGATCATACTTACACTCCTCTATCAATGTTCATTCGTCCATATCTTTCATGTTTTGATCATATCACTTTCAACCGCTACTTTCCATCATAAATATAGGACACAGCAACCGCCATGAGTACTAGCACTCCACAAGACAGAAATTAGAACTGTAAGCTGCATGGGTCGCATCAAACTTAAAAAACCAGGGAAAATCCCCCGGTTTTTCAAATTATAAGATTTATTCCACCATTCTCAACCGCTCGACTACCGTTCCATTGTTAAAGAAATGCAGCGCAATGGCAGGAATGACCGTCGCCAGCATTCCATAGACCAATGCCACGATCAGAGCAGGGGCCAGCGTAAAGTGCATCGTAAAGAACCACATAGATGGCGCATTCAAGGCATTTTTCAGGACTGTCAGCGCAGATATAGCCGCAGTCATACAGCCAGCTATATCTGCTCCTGCGGCATAATATAACCCCTCATAGACCATTAGACGGCGAAGCTGCCGGTTTGTCATGCCAATGCTCTGCATCGTAGCAAATTCGTTGCGGCGGGCAATAATGCTGGTGATCATCATATTGGTAAAGTTGATCAGCCCGGCAAAAGCCATGATCGCTGCGATCATGCCGCCCACCAGCAAAACAATGATCCGCATGGATGCCGTTTGTTGTTTCAGCAGTTCGGTGGAGGTATAGGCAACAGCGGGATTGCTCTGTGTGAGATCACTCAAAAAAGCATCTATCTGTGCTTCCTGCCCCTCGGACACATTGAACCCATAACTGAATCTGGTTGGATTGTCATAGATCTGCATGAACATACTGTCGGTCATGTAGATGAGCGGGGCATCTCTTCCGATGTTATTCTGTGCGGTCGTCGACGAATTCGTTTCTCTTTCCATGCCTACCACCTTTGCCCTTGCGAGGATCGTACAAGTCTGAAACAGTTCGCCCTCTTTATAGAAAGAAATGCGGTCTCCTACTTGCAGCTGCTCTGTAAGGAGCGTTTCTTTAGGCTCTCCGGTCAGATTGTCCACAAAACATCCAAGTATCACATATTCCCCGGTCTGCAACTTCTGGTTTAGAACTTCTGCATCTTTTTCGCCATCAAAGATTGTCAGATCAGTGAAAAACTGTTCAGATGCCCCATAGATATTTCCATAAAAAAGATTTTCCGCCTCGGGCGCAGTCAACATGGAAAAGCCACTATACGATCTACTGATACGACCGTCTTCTTCCTCCCAGGTACCTGAGCAGGATAAACGCCCAATACCATAATCAACCAACACATTTGTGTCATCCAGCGTGTTTCGGTAAAGGCTTCTCCCGCTTTCGATCCCCGGTTGCTGGTTGATAAAATCAACAACCGATGTGGGAAGTTCGTCTGAATGGTATTTGAACCCTTCATAAACATTGGCAACAATAGCGTTGTAAACCGTATAGTCTGTTTTTGTGCTGCGGCTGATAAATTTTTCCTCATCGATACTTTGCGTGATAATGACAGCCGAATTGACAAAAACCATGCATAACAGCAAGGAAATGATAATAAATGCCGAGCGCCGTTTGCTCCGTCCGAAGTTGGCCAACGCCATGAGGGGCAGTTTGGCTCCATGGATTCGCTTAGAAAATTTCCTTCTATGATCATCTTGTTCTGTGTACCGGACAGCTTCTAACGGCGATACATTCGCTGCTTTTTTTGCAGGCTTTCGCGTGCTGATATATACAGTAAAAATTGTAAACAAGGACGCAATGACAAAGATCAAAGGGGAAGTTGAGATCTGCATTGCCGACATTGCCGACTTGTGTTCAAAGCGGAAAAAGTTCATCACAACCGGCAGTGCCAGCCATCCGGCAAAAAAGCCGGCGATTAACCCGACCGGTAAACCAATGAGGGTCAGCCAGAATGCCTGCCGGATTACCAGTTTTTTAATCTGCCGGGAAGATGTTCCGATCGTCCGCAGCAAACCATATTGCCGCACATCCTGCATGACAGAAATATCAAAAACATTGTAGATCAGCAGATAGCCGCATACCACAAATAAAAGCGCAGCTATCACAGCAAATAAAACGGTTTCCCCTGATGTCATTCCCTGAGTCATTTGATTTGCGCTGCAAAGGATAAAATTATCGGTCCCGATGTTGCCCGGGTTGGCACCTATGCTGCGCACAAAATCTTCTAACTGGTCTTTTACATTTCCCTTGTTTTTCAACACCACATCAGAGAACGTAAGCCCTGCCATTTCCCCGTCCGCTGCATAGGTGTTTTGGAATATTTCGGGGTTTTCCTCTACGAACTGCTCTGATACAATCATTCGGCTGACACCATCGTAGCGGGCTTCCCACCAGCCGGAAAGCACCATGTCATAGTGATACGTCTGCCCACGCACTTCAAATTCTACCGGAACCGAAGCGCCGATTTTGACTTCGACGCCCAAAGCCTTGAGCGCACGGTCGGTGGTGGTAATCTCATTCGCCTTTTGGGGCGCGACACCATGGCTCGGCGCACAGAATGTCAATTCCTGCTGTACGCTGTCAGCATAGTTGATCTCAACAGCATGGCCAACAGCGTTGCCGGCATACGCAAGGAAACGCCTGTGCCCTGCTTCCTGAATGAGATCGCTCTTGGCAAGCTGCTGATACTGTTCTTCTGTCATATAACTCAGCGTACCATCTGCCTTGCTTCCCTTTTGCATATACATGGAGAGCTGCAGGGAAGAGACCATGTTAAATGCGAGAGAGATAATTGAAGTAAATAAAAACGCTGTCATTGTGATAGCCAGGATCGCGGTAACATTTCGCACCCTGTTTTTCTTGAAATACCTTTTTGAAAGGTTTCTAATTACTTTTGTATTGTTGTTCCCAAAGAGAATATCATTCATGTTCCTGCCCCTCCTTTACTGCACGATTTTACCGTCCTCAATGCGGACAATGCGGTCGGCAAGCTGGGCGATCTCGTTGTTGTGCGTAATCATCACCACGGTTTGATGGAATGTATCGCTGGTAACTTTCAAAAGCCCCAACACGTCGCTGCTTGTCCGGCTGTCCAGATTGCCGGTCGGTTCGTCAGCCAGGACGATGGCAGGTTTGGAAACGAGGGCGCGGGCTATGGCGACGCGCTGCTGCTGCCCGCCGGACAGATTGTTCGGCATATTGTTCAGTTTGTCCCCGAGGGTCAGCAGGCGTACTACTTCGTCCATAAATTTTTTATCCACCGTATCGCCGTCCAGTTCTACGGGCAGGACGATGTTTTCATAGACATTCAAAACAGGGACAAGATTGTAGTTTTGGAAGACAAAGCCGATGTTGCGCCGGCGGAAGATCGTAAGCTGCTCGTCGTCCAGTTTTGCCAGTTCCCTGTCCTTTACCTTGACGCTGCCGGAGGTCGGCACATCCAGACCGCCCATCATGTTCAACAGGGTAGACTTGCCGCTGCCGGAAGTTCCGACAATGGCGACAAATTCCCCCTGCTCAATGGAGAGCGTCACACCGTCCAGCGCCTTTGTGATGTTCGGCTCCGCGCCGTAATATTTTTTGAGATCAGTTGTCTGCAAAACGTTCATGGTAAGCACCATCCTTTCTGTGATGCCGCTATCATAACAGCCAATTCTCACAGAAATGTCACAGGCCGCTGGTTTTTCACCCTTGAAATGTCACAGTTTCGTGACTTTTCATATATTCAATTGTATTTAATTGCGCGGCAGGAACACAGAAAATGTAGAGCCGCTGCCCGCTGCCGAAGTCACCTTGATGTAGCCACCCTGCATGGTGACGATCTCACGGGCGATGTACAGCCCTATGCCAATGCCCTCAACATCGTGTACTTCTTCCTCCCGGTAAAAGCGTTTGAAGATCATCCCCTGCCGGCTCTCCGCTATACCTTTGCCGCTGTCTGTGATGTCAACCTTCACATACAGCTCCCAGCTGTGAACGGACACCTGGATAGCGCCATCCGACGGCGTGTACTTCACAGCATTATCCAAAATATTGAACAGGGCCTCGCTTGTCCATTTCCTGTCATGGGTCAGCAGTATATCGGAGGGGCAGTCTGCACTGACATGAATCGCTTTCTTTTCTGCGCTCAGCAGAATCCCACCCAGCGCCGCCGCCAACGTGTCGTAAATTGGCTGCGTCTTTCTGTCCAGACAGATCACGCCGATTTCCAGCCGAGAGGTCTTTATCATTGCCCGCATAAGAAAGTCCAGTTTTTCAAGCTGGCTGCTGGATGCCTGCAAAAATTCCTGACGCTTTTCCTCTGTCAAAGGCTGTTCCAGCAAAGTGGCGTTTATCATCTGTAGATTCGCAATCGGCGTCTTTACCTGATGGGAAATATCAGAGATCAATTCCTGCAAATCAGCCCTCTCGTTTGCGATGCTCTCCCTGTTTTCCCGCATAACTTCATATAGGCGGATCAGCCGGTGATCGATCTTGCAAAACAAATCTTCTTCCTCACAGACTTGCGGTGGAGCCGATACTCCGTCCAGCATATGATCCATTGTTTCGCACAGCCTGTCCGAAAACACTGCCAGCTTCCGGCGCAGAAAGACGACGAAAAGAGCTGCACAGGTAAACACCAGCAGGATAAACAGCAACCCCAGCCACACGATTGCCGGATTTTTGGTATAGAGAAAAGCCGCGGTAACGGTCATCATGGAAAGCGAACCTAAAAAGGCTGCCCCCACCGCACAGGCGCAGTTGATAGAAAGTCTGCTGTGATTCACTTCTTTATCCCCCCAATCCACATGTAGCCCATGCCGTAGACCGTTTTGATATACTGCATGCCGCCTGCTTCGATTTTTCCCCGGATACGGCTGATCGCTACAGTCAATGCGTGTTCATCCACAAAATTTTCATCTGCGTCCCACAACTTTTCAAGGAGCCTCTGCCGGGTCAGAACGACTTGCGGATTTCTCACCAGCACTTTTAGCAAACGGTATTCCATCGGCGTGAAGATAACCGTCTCTCCTGCGAGAGTGGCAGTCAATTCCGAAAAATTGACGGACAGTGTGCCGTCTGTGTAGCAATCTCCACCTGTCTGCTTCTGGATGCGGCTCAGCAAAGCGGAAACCTTTTTTCGGAATACGCTGATATGGAACGGCTTTGTCACATAATCGTCTGCTCCCAATTCAAACCCTCTCAGCATATCGCTTTCCATATCGTTTGCGGTCAGGAAAATCACGGCGGTATCTGGACGGCGCTCTTTGATTTCCATACAGAAGTCAAATCCGTTTCCATCCGGCAAATTGACATCCAGCACAATCAGATCATAGTCCTGCGCTTCACAGAAACTGACGGCTGCTGATTTTGTCATGGCAGCGTCCACTGTGTAGCCCGCCACTGAAAGATTATAGCAGAGCGTATTGTTCAAGAGACGGTCATCCTCAACGACTAAAAGCCTCATGGCATCACTTCCTTTCGCTTATAGGATAACACGAAAATGTCACAAAAATATCACAATACTTTTCGTACTGCGATACACTGTCTAATACTACTGCCGCGTCCCCGACCTTCCCGGATAAAGAAAGGTGGAAATGTTTTTACCATATCTGTTCTCTGAAAAATGATCTCTTTCATCTTTTCCCTGCGGAAACGGCAGATCAGCCCGCACTGCCCCTGTGTGTTGCCTGTCTCCTGATAACGCCGGTATTGCTCCAGTAGCGCAGGGTCAGCGCCTTCTTCTGTTAATCTTTGATAGATCGTTGTTTTTTTCTGCATCCCCAATCTCCCTGCGTGAAACTTAGTGCTTCCTGGCGTTCCGTCCAATGGCGGGACGTCTTTTATATAAGTTTCTTACTGGAGCCGGAGATCACTCCCCGCTACGATTACCGGAAGCTCCCGCTGCGTGAGGCGTGGGGCATGTTCTGAATCAGTTCTTCCTCCGTCTGGTAACCGCTTAACATTTTACTCGCCTTTCACGATACTGTCCCTCACCGTGACATTTTTGCTGTGCCAGAAGGCCTCCTTCGTGTCCAGCTCGCAGTCGTCTATCTCCAGTTTTTCCATATACTGGAAAGAATATTTTCCCTTCATCTTTACGCTCCGCAGCTTCACGTCCTGACTGTTCCTGCAAAGATACAGTCCGTCACATCTGCGTTCTGTAAATGGTACAACGCCCGTTCCTCATCAAATTGCTTCCCGATAATGTTCATCCTCGTCATTTCTCTTATCCTCCGTCCTCTTTATGATCAATGCTTTTTTCCCTGTATGCTGATCCGGTGCGATCTGCTCCACAAACCGGACTGAAAATTGAATCTCATCCAGCTTTTTATCTGCCAGCAGTTCTCCTACCTGTCTGCATATTTTCCCTGTTATCTTTGCAGGCTCCTAAATGCCCTCCTGTAATAATGGGAATGATCCTATGCGTATAAGAGCAGCTTTTCCAGCTTCCTTTTCTGCAGCCTCCTGCGTCATGGATGGTTTCCCTGTAAGCGTCTCTGACAATATATCAAACCTCTCATGGGACTGACTTGTACCAATTCCCTGTTTTTCCCTCTCTGCCAGATAAAAATTTGTCAGTATGGGGTCTTGGTCACCACTATTTCATTGTCGATATACTTCACCGCCACGCTGTTTCCGTCCGCATCCGCTATGGCAAAATGAACCATGTAATTCATGGAGGCGTGGAGATCATACTGCGAAAGCAGCTCCAGCGCTTCTTCCACTGTAGCCGCCTGATTCAGCAGCAGACGGATGGCTGTCGTGGTGGTAAGAGCCGTTTTCCCTGTATTTTGTGAAATAGTATCTCTGTCCTGTATCATATTGACAGATACGCATAAACCCTTTTCATATCTGATTATCCATTATGGATACCTCCTGCTATTGTTGATTAGGCTGCCTAGACCCAAATCTATTTTTGGTACTTTAAGGATCGCTACTGCTCACTCTGTTCTCCCCAGCTCTGCTGGGGGCTTAATGGACGTTCAGTCATCACCAGTATCACCCTGACCAGCAGCGTCGAGGTGAACCCGGAGATCCGGCAAGCGTCACCTTCCATATCCGTTCCGGTGTCTTCTACCGGTTTTATTTCAAGACCTCAGATAGTACCCCATCCGGGCAGAACCCGCTCTTAACCAAAGCGGCACTGACAGACAACCTGCTTGGCGTGGAGGAGATAACGCCCGCTTCAACCGTTTCATATTAAAAACAAAACATCACATAATTTTGCTTATTCATCATAAACCATGTTTACACAAATCTCAACTTTAGCCAGAGTCACAGCAGACCTTGACCTCCAGACCAGCTAGAACAAAACACAATATGTTCAGTTCAACGTGGCTGTCAACAAAGGATTCGGTGAACAGGAACAC
>Ga0224746_10135_pt1 | contig 14108 bp, 11 predicted proteins | sample LIM_F_Water_Bulk_FD_183000 | JGI IMG/M metagenome (GOLD analysis project Ga0224746, IMG submission 183000) | Enriched cells from gastrointestinal tract of the lab mouse from Pacific Northwest National Laboratory (PNNL), Richland, Washington... | ecosystem: Host-associated > Mammals > Digestive... | reverse complement strand
TCATTACCTACATTATCTGCATCGTCCATGTCGGTGCTGACCCAGGGAGCATTCAAATCCAGCAGAGAGACCAGCCGGCCCTTCCCAGTGCGTTTCCCGGAACGGTAGCGGACGCCATACTCTCGCTCAAGTTCTCCGATGCTGGCGTTCAGTAGCCGGGTCAGTGTGTTCGGCTCGGCGTTGATTTCCGTTTCCGCCTTCAACTCGTCCAGCAGCACAGCGGCGTAACCCCGCCACACGCCATGCACCTGGGTGAAGGTCTGAACGGCAGTCAGGATAGGGTCAGGCTCTTTCTGTGAGGCCTCGCCCCCAAAGGAAACAAACTCCCACACTTTCCTCTGCTTGTCAAAGCGGAGGTTCAGTTGAGTGTCGGCCACCTCCCGCCCGGTCACATCCAGCGTGGCGGAGGTCTCCATCCGGGAGGACTTTTGCAGGACAAGCGCCCCGTCAGCGCACCCCAGCAGGCCAGTCGTGCCGGAGATCATGTTGAAGGAGTCGGCGGACCCGGCCTTGCGGGTGTGGTGGACTACCAACACCGTTATCAGGGATCGGTCGGCGATTTTCTTCAAGGCGCATACCGTCTCGTAGTCGCTGGCATAGTTGTACTGCTCCTGCCCGGCCTTGCGAACGCGCTGGAGGGTGTCGATGATTGCCAGCTTCACATGGGGATGGGCGGCGAGGAAATTGGTAAGCTGTTCCTCGAAGCCCTCGCCGATATACAGGGCCTCGGTCGCCAGCCAGATGCTGCCGGGAGTTCCACCGCTGACATCGTTCAGCCTCTGCTGCATCCTCTGGAAGGTATCCTCCAGGCTGATGTAGAGGACACCACATTGTTCCGTTTTCATTCCCCAGACCGGCTCGCCCTTGCTGACCTGGTTCGCCAGCCACAGCACCAGCCAGGACTTGCCCACCTTGGGCGCTCCGGCGAGGATGTAGATGCCTTGACCCATCAAACCGTCAATCAAAGTGCCGGACGGGGCGTAGGTCGTGTCCAGCAGTTCCTCCGCCGGGATTACTTTCAGTTCAGGGATTTTCTGTTTTTCTTCCGTCATTCACAGTTCCTTTCACGGCATCCGCCAGCGAACACCATAACGCTGGCGGAGACAGTGGGTGAAGCGGCGAAGCGGCCCGGATGACCTCCTTCCTGTCCGGGCTGGCCGCTGATTTGGCATGTATGCCGGGTTGTTCTATATACGGAAGTTTATAGAGTTCAATTCTGAACTGCACTTATCATTATAGCCGTTCAGAAATGTGCTGTCAAGTGATTTGCAAAAATTCCTTTCATTTTTGAACGGCGTGTGATATAATATCCGGCAGGACGGCTATACTCAAATCAACACCAGAACAGGGAGGGCGCGGCATGGAACTGCTGTCAATTAACTCGACATTGGGAGAGCGAATAAGGTTTTACCGCCAGCAGGCGGGGCTGACGCAAAAAGAACTCGCCGCCCTATGCGAGGTCAGCGAGTCCGCTATCAGGAATTATGAACTGGGGAACCGAGTGCCGGATTTTCTCACGCTCCATATAATCGCCGAAAAACTCCGGGTCAACTACGCCGCCATCAGCGGTGAAAAAATCTCGGATATGGAAGGGGCGCTGCAGGCGTTATATAAGCTGGAGGAGATTTACGGATTGTACCCGACGGAGGTGGGCGGGCATATCCATTTTGTGTTCAGGGACAGTGTGGCAATGGACGATTTCAAGCCGGATATAGAGACCATCACGAGAAGTCCCGGTGCGTTGCTCCAATACCGTACTCTGGGATTTATGAAAGCCTGCGCCCAGCACGATGCCGGAGAAATGACCGATGAGGAGTACGCCCTCTGGAAAAGCAAGTTCCCGGCGTTCCTGAGCGACTTCTACGAATTTCGGAAACAGGCAGGGCAGACAGAAGAAGAAAACTTTGATGGCGATGCTCCCGTCTCTTCTGAAAAACCGCAGTCCCCGAAGCGGAGACGGGAACGGAAAATCAACAGTGGGCGGTAGCCAGAAGCGGCGGAACGCCGCGCAACCAACCTCGGTAACGAGGTTGTTCAAAGGGTTTGGGACGCTTCCCAACAAGCAGAAACAGCGATTTCCGGCGGAGCCGGGAACCGCTGTTTCGAGGCTTTGTGGGAACAAAGACACTGCTTGCGGGATAGCGAAATTCCATCAATGGACAGAGTGTTTCCATTGATTTTAGAGTAGTAAAGTGGGATGGACAGAATTTGTCCACCCCACTACAGTAACGAGTTCTTTTGCCCAGTTGCCATCAATCCATATTTTGGGTGCGGGTCATTTTGACCCGCACCAGATTGATACAACCTCTCGGGGCAAAGTGGTCTTATGTTAGAAGTGCGCTACTGGGCAAGCAGGGCGTTTGTATATACAAACGCTTAAAACGGACTTCCAGCGTTGCCGCCGGAAATCCGTTTTTGCTTGCTGGGGTAGCACCCCAGACCCTTTGAACAGCCCCTTGCCGGGGCTGGTTGCGCGTTCGGTTTTCCGAACACTTAATTTCAACTTTGGAGTTTCAAAGGAATTTGTTCATATCAACCGGAAGGCCCACAGCTTTCATATTCTTTGCTAAATCCATTTTCCACGCTCCTGAACTATCCATAGGTACATACAAAACGCCACTGAGATCACCAGGGGTTTCAACATCTCCTTTGACAAATGCACAAACGTGGTCGCGTCCTAATTTTCCAATAAAGAAGCCGTGTTCAAATACGACATTTTGCCTCGCACGATACTTCTCAGAACCCGCAGGTGTTTTTTTGTCGCGTCCCAGGTCACATTCTGTATAGAGGATTACAGCAAAACTCACATCCACATAATTCTCAAACTTCTCAATGATGGTGCGCCCTGCATCAGGTTGCTCATGAAGGATAATGGCCTCAAACCCCGCCTTTTCTAAAGTGCGTGCCATATCTAGTTTTGCAGCCTCATCGTGACCATGAACGATGAAAATTTTATTACTCATAATGCTCCTTCCTGCACCATCCGGCATCTGAATTATGTTTGCCTTAAAAAAATCTGTATCTGTGGACAGAGCCCGCAAGTGTCCCATCATATCTTTATAAGATGATGTCCTCTTGTGAAAATATGTATTGTGTATGCTATCATGCAAAGGATGGCTTTTTAAATGCCGCTCATTAAAAATGTTGATTTCACCCATCCACGCATCATACAACGGACCAGAGACACTTGAAACGGGAACCCCATTTCCAGCTGGATGAAATTCTATCCTTCCAATATCTAAACCACGCTGAATAAATTCATCTACTTTTGCTTTAATTGGATTATCTGAGATTTCAGCATTCTCACGTTCTTTTTTCAATAAATATGTCCTCAGCTTTGAAGCAATCAACTGAAGTTCTGGTCGATAATCAGCGCCACAGGCAAATGTAGGTACCTTTCTATAGATAGGAAGATTTTGCATAAAGTTATCTATTGGCCCACTATAGCGATTAACAAGCTCGGCATAAAGCCCTTCACTGCCGTTTACCGATTTTTGGCTTTCACATCTCCCGATGTCCTGTTCTACTTGAATTTTGAATAACGGTGATATTGACATATCGCTCACCTGCTTCCTTTTATCTATCAGCTGTGTTTACCAGAGGCATCAAAGCAGGACGTCTCAATTTCTGAGTAATATTTACGAATAACTTCTGTCCATTTTTGAATTGTCTGGATGAAAACCAGTCCATCCCCATACGGTATTGAGTTAAAAAAGTATGTCGAGATAATGGAAAGCGAAATAGCTGAGTTGACAGCTGGCATGGCAAGACCATAATCACTATGCCCAACAGGTATAAAATGTTCAAGACCAGGGCCATTCGCCAATCGCCCAAACGTTCCTTGGGGTGATGCGTGGACAACCTTGTTGGAGAGTTTATATTGTCCCCTCCACACATCATTTTGGGCGGTACACTTTCTTTTGATGTTGTCAAAGGATACGTGTCTATTGTTTGCAAAAAAAGGAGCTGCCTTTGCCCAGTCATGATAGTCATCTTCCGTATTTGCAGCTTCGCAGTATGCTTTCGCAACATCTTCATCATTTTTGCTGATGAATTCGGCGATGACACTCAACTCATATATCGACCGCCAGCGAGCATAGGCACCGTCTGCAAATCCATTTTTCAATAAATGAAGGATCTCCAAAAACTGTTGGCAAGCCCTGCCATGAATTGCACATAACGCTGCATATTGAAACTGCTTATCAGAAATATCTTCTTGAGGCAAACTCGCAACATAGTCATTAAATGTTTGTGCCAACTCTAACGAAACAATATATAAGGCTTCCGAAGCAACAAACCCTTTCCCCCATATTTGTTCGTTGTGAGCAATGAATTGAGCGGCCTTTGCTCGTTCTTCCAAAACTCGCTCATACATTGTACTTTCCATCAAGGCAACTGTATCGGAGGCCATTACCGCACTAACATTCATAAGTGCATTCTCGATTTTCAATTCGGATATTTTATCTATTATTTCAGAATCAGACAATCCGTCAGCCCCAAGTTCCTCCACTCTCTGCTGAAGAACGGTATTCAAAAGTTCCAGTGTAAAATCGTTAGCCATTTATTCCCTCCGTCAAACTTTGATACATCCTCATCAGTTCTGCCACGCATACGCTCTCGGTCATGTCCCTTACAGAAAACCCATAAGCCTGCATAACTGCTCGATCATTATCCTGATGCGCCTTTCGCAATTCCGGGGGCATAGTCAATTCATCATAGAGATCAGCAAGACTGCTTTCCGGATAGCGGGCGCGGGCGTCCAGAATTGCCTGGGCAGTCTGCTCAATTTTGGTCTTTTGCGTATCGGTGGGTGTGGGCCAAGGGAAGTTGTTGTAAACCACATCTTTGGAGTAGCGATAGTCGCTCTTAATGCGGCCACAGACAGCCCTTGTCCATGCCATATGCACGTTTGACATCATAATGCCAAAATGATAAATCTTAGCATCTGGGATGATTTGCACAGCGTCATTGACCACTATTTGCGGCTGCACAAATCCAAACGGAATATAACGGCGTGTTTCAGAGGAATGGCGAGGGATGATGATATACTCACCGTCAGGATGCCGGATTTCCTGGAACAAAGTCGGAGTATCCGCACTCCTCTGTGTAGCCGCTTTTGTGCTGTTCAGTCGGAACTGCCTTACTTGCTCCACTCGCTCCATGATGAATGGGGACTTGCGCAGTTCAGAAGGAGATGCGCCGACCAGCCACAGGCAGTAGCGGGCTTTATTGTTGATGTACTCGGTTGCGCCATATATTTGCCGGATAAACTTTTCCGTTCCCGGTTCACGCTTGAGCAGTTCGTCACGTTCTTCTGGGGATAGGAATAGAAAGCCGCCATCTGTTGGTTTATTCCCATATACCATCTGCGGTACATTGCAAATAGAATTGGTTCGGCTATCAATAAATACATTGGGGGCATCAAGCAGATAGGGATTGATATTCTCTACTTCTTGATATCGCTCTGTTGTATAAATCCGCTTAGGCGCAGGATTAGGCTCATTACTGAACCCCACAATCACACAATGGACATGAGCCTTAATACTGGCTTCGCTGTCCCAACGGAATGTGCGGTGCGCAAAGTCAATATGAATACCGAAACGTTCATAAAGCGGCTTCCAAACTCCTGCGACCTGTTCGCCTTGGGTAATGGAATTGGTAGACACAAACGCTGTCCGAACGGCGGTTCCCTGCATCAACTGTGCCGCCTTGAAATACCAGCCGGAAACATAGTCAATCTTGCCCGCTGTTTTGTAAGGCTTGCCCTTTTCATCAACATAGACGGAGAGAATATCATCTTTCTGTGCTTTGCTTTGCAGTGAGTAACCTACAAACGGCGGATTCCCCATAATGTAGTTCAGCTCATGCTTGGGGACAACACTTGCCCAGTCTACCTGGAGAGCGTTCCCCTCGGTGATATTGGCATAGGATTTCAACGGCAGAAAGTCCAAGGACATATGCACCACATCCTCGGTTTCTTTCATCATCTGACTTTCCGCAATCCATAGGGCGGTCTTTGCCACTGTCACGGCGAAGTCGTTGATCTCGATGCCGTAAAATTGACCGATGGACACTTGGATAGGATCGCCAACATCCAACATAATCTGCCCCCGGTGGAGTAGGGAGAGCATCTCGTTTTCCAGCCGTCGAAGGGAGATGTATGTCTCAGTCAGGAAATTTCCAGAGCCGCAAGCCGGATCAAGAAATTTCAGACCAGCCAACTTCTTTTGAAATGATTCCAATTTGGCCTTGCGGGTTCGGTCAACTGTAATTTCTTTGATTTCCGCAAACTCGGCTTTCAGTCCGTCCAGGAACAACGGGTCAATCAGCTTGTGGATGTTCTCGATAGATGTATAGTGCATCCCTCCGCTGCGCCGGGTCTCCGGGTTTAATGTGCTTTCAAAAACTGCGCCGAAAATAGTAGGGCTGATGTCGCTCCAGTTAAAATCCTCGCTGGCATTTTCCAGAAGGAGCGTTTTCAATTCTTCTGTGAAAGGCGGGATTTCAATATCCTCGTCACTGAACAAGCCGCCATTAACATAAGGGAATACCGCCAGTGCCGGATTATCATCCGCAAGGTATTTGTCGCGAGATTCCGGTTTCTGATCTAAGATTTTGAATAACTCCACCAACGCCCTACGAATACCACTGACAGGAACATCCCTGAGATAATCGTGGAACATACTTTTGCCGCCGAAAATCCCAGCATCTTCCGCATAAAGGCAGAATACCAGCCGGACACAGAGCTTGTTCAGGCTTTGAAGCGTTGACTGACTGCTGGGGTCCTTGTACTGTTTCAAAAGCGCGTCATAAAGCACCCCTACCAGTTCGCCAGCTTGTAGGGAGATTTCCATTTCTTTTTTGATGTGTTCACTCCCAGTGTCCACCAGGAATTGCAACCGGTAATACTCCTTCTCCAAATCCGCAAGGAGAATCACTTCCGGATCGCCGCCGGGCCGCTCCATATCATACACATGGAATTCGGCAAAATTGCAAATCACAATCCAGTGGGGGCGCTGGGAATAAGGCAGTTCGGCGGCGTACCGCTTTGCCTGCTGGAACGGGGACAGCAGCGAACCGTCAGACTGCTTGATGGCGGCTTTCAAGTTTTTGTCAATGCTCTTTTGCTCAATCAGCACATGGGTAGAGGGGATAATGCCGTCAATGAAGCTGGTATGGTCCAGCTTCACCTGTTCCTCAAACGTGATAAAACTGCCCACATCCTCAACACCCAGCACATCAGAGAGCAGCGTCAGCCAAAATGTCTGGCTTTGCCCCTTCTCATAGCCTTTATCTTTCCAGTAAGCCGCGAACTTCCTGGCGGCTACCTTTTGTTGCGTATCAGTCATACTATCACCTCAGCGTCAATCGGACATTGAAAATAGCCTGTCCTTCAATGCGCTTATATCCTCAAAAACTACTATACCACATAGAACGGCAGATTTCCAGATAAACCCCAATAATTCTCCAAGCAATCTCGTTGTTTGTCACACAGAAACGCTGAAAGCCGGCCTACTTGTAGTAAGCCGGCTTTCGGTATTTGCGCACTCACAGTAGCGCATTTGCAAGGGCATTGAACCCACTAAGCATTGCATATCTCGTCTCTGATAATTTCTTCAGCACAACTGGCGATGCTGTTCATGGCCTGTACCCACGCCCATTGAGAACGCCGCTTCAAGTCCTCAGTTACGCCTTCGGTATCAGCCATCTGCTGGACAATGAGACGGTAGCGGTTTTGTGCTTGTTCGTTAAGGTCGGCAAGGTATGTGTGCAGCTTGCCCGTCAAAATCAGATGGTTGAGCAGAAGCGGGGTCGTTTCTTTCAGGTATGCCCGGTGCATCCGTCCCCATTTCCCAATGGGGCGGTCATCGTCCTCCGGCAGTTCAATGGCCGGAATGTAGTAGTCCCCAACAAGGATGTAGTCGAGGCCGTTTGTCTCGTCATGGATTCTCGCTTTCAATTCGTTCATCGTCTTTGCCTCCTATGTGGTAGTCCAGTTTGATTATCGGAAGGCCGCTACCGATAATACGCTGCACCATCTCGCCGGAGGTAATTGACCGCCAATGCACTGCTTTTTATATCATTCTTTATGTAAGGTTGACTAACGATTTTTATGCCAAAGATACCAGTAAAAAGGTTCGTTCTGTTCTGAAAGCCAGAGGCACCAGCGGCAAGCACATGGGCAAACCGCCCTACGGCTACCGCTTCGACCCGGCCGACCGTAACCACTGGATCATTGACGAGGATGCCGCGCCGGTGGTCAAGCGTATCTTTGACCTGTCGATTGATGGAAAGGGACCGAGCCAGATCGCCCGGATTTTGGAGGCGGACAAGGTTCTGACTGCCAAGGCACTGTATGCTCAGCGGAAAGGCGGGCTGTTGCCGGAGCGTCCCTACCACTGGATGGAGCAGTCTGTTGTCGGCATTCTGGAACGGATGGAGTACACCGGCTGCGTCTGCAACTTCAAAACCTACTCCAAGTCCTATAAGCTCAAGAAGCGCATCCCCAACGCCAGTGAGGATATGTTCATCCTGCCCGACACGCAAGAGGCCATCGTGCCGAAAGAGCAGTGGGACAGGGTGCAGGAGCTGCGCCAGCACAAGCGCCGCCCCGTCAAGGGAGAGCGTCAGGGAATGTTTGCCGGGTTGGTGGTCTGCGCCGACTGTGGGAGCAAGCTCCACTTCGCCACCTGTAAGAACTTTGACGGCAAGCAGGACCACTACGTCTGTGCCAAGTACAAGAGCGGACGGGGGACTTGTTCGGCACACTATATTCGGGAGGATGTTCTGCGGGATGTGGTGCTTGAGCGCATCCGGGCTGTGACAGAGTATATCCGGGCCGATGTGGAGGGTTTTCAAGAGGAATGGCTGATGTGCCGGAGGGAGGAACAGGAGAAGTCTATCCGGGAGGACAAGCGGCGGCTGGAGAAATCAAAGAAGCGGCTGGCGGACATCGACAAGCTCATCACCCGTATCTATGAGGACATGGTACTCGGCGATCTAAGCCAGGAGCGTTACCAGAAGATGCTGGAGGGCTATGAGGCGGAGCAGGCGGCGCTCAATAACGAGGTCATCGGTCTTGAGGACTGGGTTGCGACCCGCGAGGAAATGGAGGACAATGTTGACCAGTTCCTTGCCCTGCTGGAAAAGTACGTGGACATCCCGGAGCTGACAACCACCATCGTGAACGAGTTCATCAAGCAGATCATCGTCTACGCCCCGGAAAAGGTCAACGGAAAGCGGACGCAGAAGGTCAAGATCGTTTTCAACTTCCTGGAGGAAGTGGAAGTACCGGAAATCAGCGAACCTGTTATTACTGAAACTACCTATGGACGCAGAAAGACGGCGTGACACTCGGTCACGCCGCCCTCTGCGGCAAATAGTTACTTGTCACTATTAAGCCTTGATTTTCCGGGGTTTTTGAGCAATTTTGATACGGTTTGAACAGCCGATTAACGCTTGCTGAACTGCGGCGCGCGTCTTGCGGCCTTGAGGCCGTACTTCTTGCGTTCCTTCATACGCGGGTCACGGGTGAGAAACCCGGCCTTCTTGAGAACGGGACGATTGTCATCGCTGGCCAGCAACAGAGCGCGGGAAATACCGTGGCGCAGGGCGCCTGCCTGTCCGCTGACACCGCCGCCCTTGACTGTGGCGACAATGTCCACCTTGCCCTCGTTGGCGGTAGCCACCAGGGGCTGACGGACAATCATCTTCAGGGTATCAAGGCCAAAATATTCCTCAATGTCACGGCCGTTGATGGTGATGGATCCAGTGCCGCCCGGATAGACCTGGACGCGGGCGACAGAGGACTTCCGACGGCCTGTGCCGTACAGATAGGGCTTTTTAGACTGATACATGTTCCTCTACCTCCTTATTCCGCGTAGAGCTCAGGCTTCTGAGCCTGCTGCTCGTGGGTGTCGCCGGCGTAGACGTGCAGGCGCTTGAGGGAATCCTTGGTGACCACATTGCGGGGCATCATGCCGCGCACGGCCACACGCATGGCCAGCTCGGGCTTCTTGGCCATCATATCCTTGTAGTTGGTCTCCTTGAGGCCGCCCACCCAGCCGGAGTGGGTGCGGTACATCTTCTGCTCCAGCTTCTTGCCGGTAAGCACGGCCTTGGATGCGTTGATGACGATGACATTGTCGCCGCAGTCGGCGTGGGGGGTGTAGGTGGGCTTACGCTTGCCGCGCAGAAGGTCAGCGACGATGACGGCGGTCTTGCCCAAGGGCTTGCCGGCGGCGTCAACAACGTACCACTTGCGGACGATATTGCCCTTGTTTGCCATAAAAGTGGACATGGCTGTTTTCTCCTTTTTCTGGTTCCTTCGATTACGAAAGAACAGGAGTGGGTTAAGGCTCCTGCCGTCTCGTCATCGAAGGAATACTTGTTTTTTTACGCGAAATCAGTTACAATGCTGTTTACGCGCAATCATATTTATACCACAGGACCAAGCGGTTTGTCAACAGCATTTTAATTTATCATAGTATAATCTCCTGATATCTTCTGTTTTCTTTGATTATCTTCTGATTTCTTTACTTCAATTTTCAAAATTCATGGCAACGCCAGGAAGGGGGCGGCGCGATGCAGCGCATTTTATCTCTGGTCCGCCGGTGTGTGGAGGACTACAATATGATTGACGCTGGGGACGTGGTGGCGGTGGGCGTCAGCGGAGGGAAGGACTCAGTGCTGACGCTGGCGGCGCTGGCGAAGCTGCGGGATTTCTACCCGAAGAGATTTGAGGTGGCGGCGCTGACTATCGACAGTGCCGCCCCGGGGATGGATTTTGGACCCATCGCCAGACTGTGCGGGGAGCTGGGCGTCCCATATCATCTGATCCCGGTGCCCATTTATGAAATCGTGTTTGAGTACCGGAAAGAGAAGAATCCGTGTTCGCTGTGCGCAAAACTGCGGCGGGGGGCGCTGAGTACGGAGATGAACCGTCTGGGGCTGAGCAAAATTGCACTGGGACACCATTATGACGATGCGGTGGAGACAATGGTGATGAGCTTGTTCCTGGAGGGGCGGATCGGGTGCTTCCAGCCGGTGACGTATCTGGACAGGAGCGGGGTGACGCAGATCAGGCCGTTGCTGTATGTGCAGGAACGGGAGGTCCGCGGCGCGGTACGCCGCCTGAATCTTCCTGTGGTGAAAAATCCGTGTCCGGCCAACGGAACTACCAAGCGGGAAGAGACAAAGGAACTGCTTCTCCGGTTGGAAAAGCAGTTCCCACAGTTGAAAAAGAAGATTTTCGGCGCTATTCAGCGGTACCCGCTGTATGGTTGGAGCTTGGAGGAGGAGCAGAGGTGATGTATTACTTCCGCCCTTTCAGTCCGGAAAGCGCCTCACAGGGGCGGCGGTCAGGAGCAGGTGACTTTTGATTTTTCCTCTATGAGGGCCAGCCACTTTTGCCGGCTCCAAATGGAGAATTTTTTCTTCACCAGCTTTCCGTTGGATTCGGATTGATAGGTGATTTTGATGCCCATCGGCATCAGCATAATCAGACATTTACCCAATTCGCGGATCTGAGAGTAGGGGATGATGATGTCGTCGCCTGCGCCGGTCCAGATAAATTTTTCTTCGGTGAAGCAGGCAAACCCTGGCTTGGGCCGCTGGAGCAGGACGCCGCCGATTCCGAATTGGATGTAGTTGGCGTAGGCAGCGTCGATCATTGTGTCGGCTGGGGCAATAGCGCCCGATTTTTTGAGGGATTCCTTCAAGTTCTCTTTCTTTTTATTGCTCAGTGCCATGAATTTCATCCTTTCTTAAAATTGAAATAGCTCAACGGCGCTGTCCGCAGGGCGGGAGTCCCCGCCCTGCGGACAGCGCCGAGACAACAAAAGCGGCGCAGAATTATTCCCGCACCGCCGAAGCTGCAACACAAGGCCCATTCTCCCCTTGCTAAATTTCAGGAAAACGGTTATAATGGGCGTGGCGCAGTTATATCTGCTGTGTGGGAGGCGTGATCTCCTGCATAGGGGCGTGGGGGAGAGGGGTCCTCCACGCCCTGCTTCTGCCATCTCGCACATTTATTTTACTACATAATTATTGGATTGCAAGAGGCTTTCCCTGAATTAGCGCAAGGGCAGGACCTATAGGGTCTTGTCTTGTATTGAAAAATATTGAGCAGCGATTGGCCTGTGCAGGGGCGCACAGTGTGCGCCCGCAAAGCGAAGGGCAGATGCGCAGTACAGCAGGCGCGAAGCAGTCCTTCGGTGCGCGGGTGGATGATATCCGCCCCTACGCAGATGCATCGTACAGAAAGCATCCCGCGGCAGAACGCCCCGCCGGGCCGTCATTGTGCCTGCGGCCCAACGGCCGGCCCGGCAGTGCCGCTAGCGCGTCACTGCCTAGATGGCTCTGACCCTTTAACAGGGCGTCAGCCGGAGTTGGTCAATTGCCAGACCACTAGATCAGATGCCCGAAGGACCTCTTGTTCACGGGGCGCCGCAGCTCTTCACTTGCAGGCGTGTCCAAAAATCCCTCGCCGAGGTCATGCCGCAGGCATCACCGAGAAGGGAGTCCAGAACCGTAGGTTCTGGTGTGTTTTTGGTTACTTTTTGCACAAGCAAAAAGTAACCGCAGGTCCGGGCTGCGCAAGCCCGGGGTAACAAATAGAACCAATTAACCCTCGCGCCGGGACGGCGCGAAGAAAGGATCCATCATGTTTACAGGCTTTTCGGATAAAACAATCGAATTCATGTGGGGAATCCGCCTGAACAACAACCGGGACTGGTTCATGGCCCACAAGCAGGACTATACCGACCATCTCTACACCCCGACAGTGGAATTAGGAAAAGAAGTCTATGACAAATTCATGGACAAGCACCCAAAGCTGGACCTGAACCTCCACGTCTGCCGCATCTACCGTGACGCCCGCCGTCTCCATGGCCGAGGGCCATACAAGGACCATCTGTGGTTTACCATCCGCCCGGAGAACGACATCTGGAGCCACCAGCCGGTATTCTGGTTCGAGATCACCCCGGAGGAGTGGAGCTACGGTGTCGGCTTCTGGAACGCGGACGCCCAGACCCTGGCGGCCATGCGCCGCGACATGGATGAGGACCCCAGGCGGCTGGAAAAGCTGGTGCGGCGGCTGAACAAGGATGGCCGTTTCGCGGTCCAAGGCCAGGACTACGCCCGCAAAAAAGGGGACGCCACCCCGCTGCTGGCGGAGTGGTACAATAAAAAGGACCTCTCAGTCGGCCGCTACAGCCCCATAGATGAAGCGCTGTATACGCCGGAGCTGGTGGACACGCTGTCAGACGGCTACAGCTTCCTGGAACCATTTTACCAGTATTTCAAGAGCTTCTGCAAAGCGGGATTGGACGATCTGAAATAAAAGGACGGGCAGCGCTGCTGCCCGTCCTTTTATTCCTGCAATGCATCCCCTGTACAGGTTATCCAAAAGCGCTGAACGCCGCTTTCATTGCAAAACAGGTCTTTCAGTCCGGCCTGGTGATCCCATAAAACCGCAGCCCATTCTCCAGCGTGATTCTGGCGCATTCCTCAAAGGATATCCCCTTGATCTCCGCCAGCTTCTCGCAGACATGGCGGACATACCCGGAATCGTTCCGCTTCCCGCGGTGGGGCACAGGGGCCATATACGGACTGTCCGTCTCAATCATAATGCGGTCCAGGGGCGCCGCCTGGGCGGCCTCCACGGCCTTCCGGGCGTTTTTGTAGGTCAGCACCCCGGTAAATGATATCATCCACCCCAGCTTCACCAGCTCCCGCGCCATTCCGGCGCTGCCGGAGAAGCAGTGGAACACCCCCCGCACCTGGGGAAACTCCCTGATGATGGAAAGGCTGTCCCCATGGGCTTCCCGGTCGTGGACGATGACCGGCAGCTCCAGCTCCCGGGCCAGAGCCATCTGGTCCCGGAAAACCCGCCGCTGGAGCTCCCTGGGCGGATTTTCCTCCCAATAGTAGTCCAGTCCGATTTCCCCGATGGCGACAACCTTCGGGTCCCGGGCCAGCTCCCGGAAAACATCCAATTCCGCCGGATCGTAGGGTCCGCACTCCTCCGGATGATACCCCACGGCGGCGTACAGGAACGGCCATTGGCGGGCCAGCTCCACGGCTTTCCGGGAAGAGCGGATATCGCA
>Ga0224746_10134_pt1 | contig 14118 bp, 9 predicted proteins | sample LIM_F_Water_Bulk_FD_183000 | JGI IMG/M metagenome (GOLD analysis project Ga0224746, IMG submission 183000) | Enriched cells from gastrointestinal tract of the lab mouse from Pacific Northwest National Laboratory (PNNL), Richland, Washington... | ecosystem: Host-associated > Mammals > Digestive... | reverse complement strand
CGTCGGCGTATCGGAAGAAGGGTTGTAACGTCCCTCTACTTTGTTTCCGTTCAAATCCATGAGCACCATATCGTCCGGCGTCAGTTTCTCATAGTCCACACCCGAAGGTTTGATGGCAAAGATGCCGGATTCCTCATCGATCTCACTGACATTGCCCCATGTAAAGGTGACAAGACCGTATTTGGGCAGAAGCATATTGGCTTCATAAACACGTTGTTTTAATTCTTCCAACATAGTCGTATGTTCCTTTCTTTTAGATGATCAAAATATGAATGTCATTTCCATTTATCATTTATTATAAACATTCTACTGCGGCTCTTTCAATCCCGAGTCCCTTCGCATAACGCTCCATGAACTTGTCAAAGCCTTCCACATCCTCTTTTACAGGCGCTTCTTTGCTGCCTGCCTGGCCGGCAAATACTTTCTTGGTCAAGAAATCCGCCAGAGCTTCGCCGTTTTCTTTATGCAGCATATAAGAAGCCAGTAATGCCATACCCCATGCGCCGCCTTCGCCGGCAGTCTCCATAACGCTTACGGAGGCATTGATCGCAGCTGCCATAATACGCTGTCCGACGCCTTTGGTCTTAAACAGACCGCCGTGTCCGAGCATCTCGTCTACACGTACGCCTTCTTCTTTCAGCAGAATATCCAGTCCTGTTTTTAATGCGCCGAGCGCCGTAAAAAGATGCACTCTCATAAAGTTGGCAAGGTTAAAGTTATCGGAAGGGGTGCGGACGAATAAAGGACGTCCCTCCTCAAATCCGGTAATATGTTCTCCGGAGAAATAATTATATGCCAGCAGTCCGCCGCAGTCACTGTCTCCCTCCAGAGCTTTACGGTACAGGGTGCCGAACAGTTCGTTCATATCCACTTTCATGCCCATGCTTTCCGCAAACTCCTTAAAAATATTGACCCACGCATTTAAGTCGGAGGTACAGTTATTGCAGTGTACCATAGCCACCAAAGAACCATCGGGCGTCGTTACAAGATCGATTGCATCGTATACTTTCTGCAGTTCTTTCTCCAGTACGATCATGGCAAATACGCTCGTACCTGCGGAGACGTTACCGGTTCTCTTAGCCACGGAATTGGTCGCCGCCATACCGGTTCCGGCATCTCCCTCAGGCGGGCAGAAAGGTACGCCGGCCTGTAATTTCCCTGTCGGGTCAAGAAGCGCTGCGCCTTCCGCCGTCAGGCTTCCTGCATTCTCTCCCGCTTTCAGGACTTTCGGCATGATATCACGCAGTTTCCACGGGAAATTCTTATCCGCAACCAGTTCGTCAAACTGTGCAATCTTTTTTTCGTTAAAATCACCTGTTGCAATATCGATCGGGAACATACCGGACGCTTCACCGACACCGAGCGTACGCTCCCCGGTCAGCTTCCAATGTATGTATCCTGCCAGCGTCGTAAAGAAACGTACTGAAGGAACATGCTCTTCCGCATTCAAAACTGCCTGATAAAGATGCGCGATGCTCCATCTCTGCGGAATATGATAGTTGAATACTTCCGTCAGTTTATCGGACGCCTGTCCGGTGATCGTATTTCTCCAGGTACGGAAAGGCACAAGAAGTTCGCCTTTCTCATCAAAAGCCATATAGCCGTGCATCATGGCGCTGAACCCGATCGCACCGATCTTTACAAGTTCCGTGCCATACTGTTTTTTTACATCTTCCGCCAGATTTTTATAGCAGTCCTGAAGGCCGTTCCAAATATCGTCCAGGCTGTATGTCCAGATCCCGTTTTCCAATCTGTTCTCCCAGTCATGCGCACCGGATGCAATAGGTGCGTTATCTTCCGCAACTAAAATTGCTTTGATTCTGGTCGAACCAAACTCGATACCGAGTACGGTTCTGCCATCATCGATCTGTTTTCTGATTTCTTCTGCCGAAAAACCCATGTTATAACCCTCCTTCATTATGAGCGGAATGCCGCCTCATTCCATCTTAATTCATTCTTGAAATTACGGATCGTGGTATCTTTATCAATGACAACACTTTCGATTCCCATTGCCGCCGCCCAGTCAACCATCTGGTCTACCGTCAGGTCATAAGAGAATGCCGTATGATGTGCGCCTCCCGCAAGGATCCATGCCGTCGCTCCAATCTCCATGTTGGGCTGCGGTGTCCAGAATGCAGTACCTACCGGCAGCTTCGGCATCGGTTTCTCAACCTTCTTACAATCCACAGCATTGATCAGCAGTCTGAATCTGGTTCCGAGATCGACCAGAGAGCACGCTACTGCAGGACCTGTCTTGGACGTAAATACAAGACGGGCAGGATCTTCCCTGTTACCCATGGAGAGCGGGCAGACTTTGATGCCGATCTCGCCATCCGCCACGGAAGGACACACCTCCAGCATATGTGCCTGCAGGATGCCTTCTTTACCCGGAACAAGATGATACGTATAATCTTCCATCATGGACGTACCTTTGGCGTCTTTCATACCGGCGGTCATCAGTTTCATCATACGCACCATAGCCGCTACCTTCCAGTCACCTTCCGCACCAAAACCATATCCTTTTTCCATAAGTCTTTGAATGGAAAGACCCGGAAGCTGCTTTAAGCCGCCTAACATGCCGAAATGTGTAACGACTGCATGATAATCGTTATCTACCAGGAATTTCTCAATACCGATCTCCTGTCTGGCCTGTACCGCTACATGCGCTTTAAACTCATTCAAATCTCTGCCTTCGTCAAGGATCTTATATTTACTGTAATATTCCTCGACCAGAGCGTCTACATCACCCTGCGGTACGGCATCGACATATTCCACTAAATCGTTGACACAATAATGGTCGATCTCCCAGCCGAATTTGATCTGTGCTTCTACTTTGTCGCCTTCCGTTACGGCTACGTTGTTCATGTTGTCACCGAAACGGCATACTCTGATGTGGGAAGACTCAATGATGCCAAGCGCCGTTCTCATCCAGCTTCCAAGCTGTTCCTGTACGTGAGGCGCCGCCCAGTGGCCGACAATGATCTTTCTTTCGATTCCCATACGGCTTACAATATGACCATATTCTCTGTCACCATGCGCCGACTGGTTCTCATTCATAAAGTCCATATCTATTGTATCATATGGAAGCGCTTCGTTAAACTGTGTATGCAGATGACAAAGCGGTTTTTTAAATTCCTTTAAACCGAGGATCCACATTTTAGCCGGTGAAAACGTGTGCATCCATGTAATGACGCCTGCACATTCCGCATCATTATTTGCATCGTTAAAAGTTTTTCTGATAGATGCCTGGCTGATCAGCGTAGGCTTCAACACGATCTCAAAAGGCAGCTTCCCGGAAGCATTCAGTCCTTCCACAATTTTAGCGGAATGATCCGCCACTTTTCTCAAACATTCGTCTCCGTACAGATCCTGTGATCCGGTACAAAACCAGAACTTATAATTTTTTGCCTGCATAGGCCCTCTCTTTCCGCCGCTTCTGCGGCCTGCTTATTATAATTTTCTCAGTTATTTCATCTAAACGACTCAATAATTTCTCAAAAAGCTGCCAAATCGGCAATCGCAATTACCGGCATGGCAGCCTCGTATTTATCCTGACGAAACCTTACTCTGGAAATATTTAATTCCGACAGGTTTTTCTTAACGTTTTTTCTTACGTGCGATTACCACACTCTGGATGACCAGGAACAGACACAACATTACCGCAATCGTAATTCCTGTCCACCATGCATCCTGTAATCCGGCAGAAGAAACGATATTCTTGATCGTATTGAGCGATACTACGCCGAAGAATGTTCCTATGATGTTTCCGACACCGCCGGTCAGCATCGTACCGCCTATGATCGATGAAGCGATCGCGTTCATTTCTGCACCGCTTCCGTTAGATACGGCACCGGATCCAACGTGCAGGAAATAAACAAATCCACCGATTCCCGCTAACAATCCGCACAGCAGATGCGCCAGGAATTTGGTTCTCTTTACATTGATACCAAGCATCAGTGCACTCTGGCTGTTTCCGCCGACTGCATAGAACTGACGGCCCAATTTCGTCCATTTCAGCACGCAGAACAGTACGATAACAACGATGACCGCCACTACGACGCCAAGCTCCACATATGCTTCCACATATTTTCCCGCTTTTGTCATATAACCCAGACCCGGAATAACGACACGCGCATTTTTCAAAGCAACAAACGCCTCGTTCGCCACGTTGAAGGGATTGACGTTAACAATCGTCGTCATACCGCGTGCAAAGAACATTCCGGCCAGAGTAACAATGAACGGCTGAATATCCAGATAAGCGATCAAAAATCCCTGTACAAGGCCGAATCCGAGACCGATCGCCAATGCGATCACGACAGCCATAAATACATTACCGCCCTTGAAATCCAGATAGACCGCACAGCACATGCTGACTAATGCCGTAACACCGCCTACGGAAATATCAATGCTCTGTGTGATCATAACAAGACTCAGTCCGCAGGAAAGAATAATCAATCCCGCATTATCATTCAGTATCTTAAAGAACATCTGTGGTCTTCTGAAACCTGCCCCTAAAAATATCATAGCGCCAATGTACATCAGAAAGAAAACCACGATCGTAATCGTAAGGAGCAGACCAGTGTCTGTCATATTTTTCAGTTTATTCTGCAAACCGCCCGGCGCAGATGTTTTTTGATTCGATGACATACTATGCTACCTCCTTCGTCTGGAATTTCTTCATCATGGACGTAAACCATGCACGTACCGTCGGTGCGCTGATAACAACCAGAATGATAACGACCACCGCCTTATATGCCGGAAGCGCATCAGACTGTACATTGAATTTATATAATGTCGTTGTAAGCAGCTGAATAACATAAGCGCCAAGCACAGAAGCTATCATGTTGAATTTACCGCCGCCCAGAGCGTTTCCGCCGAGCGCTACTGCCAAAATGGCGTCCATTTCAATATCTTTGGCGATAACCGAATAGTTGATCGTCGAATTACGGCTTACTTTGATCAGGCCGACAACCGCAACGCACAGACCGAGGATCACGAAAGTAAGTACCTTGATCAGCGCAGGGTTCAAACCATTTAATTTAGAAGAATTTTCATTAATACCAACTGCCTGCGTATAAAGTCTGAGGTTGGTAAACTTCAGTACAAGACACATAATAATAACACAGGCAAGCATGATAAAGAACGGCGTCGGAATCGGAATTCCCGGAATATAACCGCCGAAGTATTTGAATGACTGTTCGCTGACGATAGGCAGCTCATTATTGTTGACCCATGCGGCAATGGAACGACCCGCCGTATACAGGATCAGAGTTGCGACCATAGGCTGTATTCTGAAATATGCGACAAGCACGCCGTTGAATGCACCAAACAGCATTGCCACGATACAGCTTACAAGGAATGCCAGGATAACCGGAGACTGCAGAGTTTCCGCACGCGTATCGCCCCCGCACAGTACCCGCAAAAGCACGCTGCCGGCAATCGCTACTGCCGCGCCGACACTGATATCCTGGCCGCCGGAAGCCGCCGTAACAAGTGTCATGCCGATCGCAAGGATCGCAACTTCGGAACCGTTATCCAGAATTCTGATCAGATAACCTCCCAAAACCGGGTTGCCTAAATTATTGGTGCCCAGAGTAATTTCCAGGAAAGAAGGATCCATGATAATATTAAATATCACGAGTATCAGCAGGGCAAATATCGGAATAAACATCTGCTGTCTGACGATCCTTGAAAAAAAGTTTCCATTATTTGATTTCTTCATTTCCTTATGCATCGTTATTTGTCACCTCCCGCAATCGTACCCATAACCTTGTTCTGGTTCAGATCATCACCCGTCAGCTCGCCTACTACCCTGCGGTCTCTCATAACGATCAGACGGGAACAGGTACGCAGCATTTCATCCATTTCGGAAGATATAAAGGTAACGCTCATGCCTTCCGATGCAAGTTTCAGTACCAGTTTCTGTATATCCACTTTTGTACCGACATCAATACCACGCGTCGGCTCATCCAGAATCAGATATTCCGGATGCGTTAAGAGCCATCTGGCAAGAATAACCTTCTGCTGGTTACCGCCGGAAAGCGATTTGATCGGCGTATCCGCAGATGCGGTCTTAATGCTTAACAGTTTTATGTATTCATCCGCAAATTTATTTGCTTCCGCTTTCGAGAACGGTCTGAAGAAACCTTTGAGTACCTGCTGCGCAAGAATCAGATTATCGCGGACGGAAAGATCGCCAACGATACCATCGATCTTACGGTCTTCAGGCAGATATGCGATTCCGTTCTTCATCGCATCGAGCGGCTTGTTGATCTTGATCACCTTGCCGTCTTTTTTCACGGTACCGCCGAGTACTCTGTCCGCGCCGAAGATCGCACGCACACACTCGCTTCTGCCGGAACCGAGCAGTCCTGTGAAGCCGTTTACTTCCCCCTTATCGATATGGAAATCAAACGGTTTGATACCGGCATCGCTTACAAGTCCTTCTGCCTCCAGTACAGGTACCGAACCCTCTTTGCGCTCAAATTTAGGCGCCTCACTCTGAATATCCGCCATATCGTCCAGCTCTTTGCCAAGCATCTTGGAAACAAGCTGTACACGGGGCAGATCTTTGATCGGGTATTCACCTACCAGTTTACCATCGCGCATAACCGTGATCGTGTCACATACCTCATACACCTGATCCAGGAAGTGTGTAACGAAAATAATGCCGACACCTTTGGCCTTCAGTTCACGCATAAGTTTAAATAATTTAGCAACCTCCTGCTCATCAAGCGAAGAGGTAGGTTCATCCAGAATAAGTACTTTACAGTCCATATCTACCGCACGCGCGATAGCGATCATCTGCTGAACCGCAATAGAACAGCTCTCAAGCTGCTGTGTTGCTTTCGCAGGAATATCCAAAGACTGTAAAATTTTCTCCGTATCGGCGTTCATCTTCTTCCAATTCTGATATACGCTTTTCGTACGGCCAATAAATATATTTTCAGCGACCGAAAGATTCGGACACAATGTAATCTCCTGATATACGGTACTGATACCGACTTTCTGAGCATCCTGCGGCGAACGGATCGTCGCTACGCTGCCCTCAAGGGATATCTGTCCCTCGTCTTTTTCGTAAACCCCAGTCAGAACTTTAATCAATGTTGATTTTCCGGCACCGTTCTCCCCCATCAATGCATGTACTTCACCTTTTCGCAGTGTGAAGTCTACCCCCTGCAAGGCCCGTACGCCGGGAAAGCTTTTATGAATATTTCTCATTTCCAGTAAAGCGCTTTCTTTCACCCCTAAGTTCACCTCCTACATAATCCTTTCAAGAAAATAACGGATGCCACGCTCCGCGAGAACATCCTTGTCTTTCCATTAAAAAAGTGTCTTTGACACCTTCTGATTCCAAATCCGTTCCCCAACGGACTTTCCTATAAATAAGGCGCGGTACAGAGCTTTAAAAATATTCTGCGCCGCGCCCTTACTTACCTTAACAATAAGTTACGTATCAGCTTTTCAGTTTAGATACCATACTTCTCAACATCATCTGCTGTGATCTCAGTAGCGTCAAAGCCTTTTTCATCCATGATGATGGTCTTCTGGTCGATTGTTCCGCCGCTCTCAAGAGTCTTGATGATATCGTTGATATAAGAAGACTGGAACGGGTTACACTGACCGTCGTAGTTCCAGTTCTGGTCAAGTAATTCCTGAAGTGCCCACTTGTTGCAGTCAAATCCCATGATGATTACGTCTTTGCCAACACCGTGAGAAATGTTTGCCGCATCAAGTGCTGCTACAGCGCCTCTTGCCATATCGTCATTCTCTGCATAGATAACATTGAATTCCTGTCCGGAATCGATTACGGACTGTACGATCTGCTGAGCTGTTTCAGCATTCCACTCTGCTGTCTGCTGTGTAACAATGTTCCATCCTTCGGAAGCTGCTGCTGCATCCATTGCTGCGGAACGGCCCTTCTGTGCTGCTGTTCCCATAACGCCCTGAAGGTGGATAATGTTGTAAGACTCAAGTCCCTGTCCTTTTAACCAGTCAACAGCTGTCTGGCCTTCTTTTTCCATATCGGAAACGATAGATGCTTCATAAAGGCTCTCGTCAGCGTCGATTACACGGTCAAACAGGATAACCTTAATGCCTGCGTTCTGTGCATCTGTCAATACGGAATCCCAACCTGCTGTATCAGCTGCGGAAAGAAGAAGATAATCAACTTCGTTCTGGATAAATGTCTGTGCATATGCGATCTGCTCGTCATTTACATTGCTGTAAGAGAAAGATGCATCGTATCCGTTTTCTTCTGTAAAGGTTGCTTTCAGATCGTTGTCATTTGCTGTACGATATCCGGATTCATTCGGATTGTTGTTAATAATACCAACTTTGATCAGTTCTCCTGAAGAAGCTGTATCTGCTGTGTCATCTGCTGCCGCATCATCCGTTGCCGTGTCTGCTGCCGCATCATCTGTTGCCGTGTCTGCTGCCGCATCATCTGTTGCCGTGTCTGCTGCTGCATCATCTGTTGCTGTGTCTGCTGCCGCATCATCTGTTGCTGCCGTGTCTGCTGTTGTAGTTGTGCTGCCGTCGTTTCCACAACCGGTTACCAGCGCTGCTACCATAGCTACACTAAGTACCATGGTTAATAACTTCTTTTTCATTCTTTCATCCTCCTTTTTTGTAAGGCCGTTTTGTCTTTGCCGTCCTTACTGGTTAAAGTCTAACAGAAGTTTGTAATTCCGACAAGTAATTTTTCGTTGTTATAGCTAATTTGAACGGTTTTTATAATACAAATTGTGCGGATAAACATACAGATTCGATACAAATTTTTCTGTTTTTACAATTTTTTACGATTTTAAAACGTTTTACGTCCGATTTTTTTTGATATCTTAAAATACCTTCAAGAAATTGGCAGCTTTTTTATGGTCAATTCTCCTATACCGGATAGAAAAAAGCCAGTTTTTTTACTCCTTTTTGATAAAAGTTAAATTTTTTATGAAAAAATATGCCTCCGCATCTTATTTTAATTAAAAAAATATGATATTTTTATAATAGAGAATTTGATTGGGAGCAGTCATGGGTACAAAATACAGACAACTGGCGGAACAATTGAAGAAAGAACTGACAGATTATATCCGGTACGAACATTCCAAACTTCCTACGGAGCAGGAGTTGTGCGCGCATTTTCAGGTCAGCCGGCAAACCGTCCGGCAGGCGCTCCTTCTTCTGGAAGAAGAAGGACTGATCTCCCGCAGGCAGGGAAGCGGCTCTTATGCCACAGGTCTGCTTCCGGATGCAGGCCAGAATCACGTTGCCATTTTGCTTTCTTCCGACACGGAGTACATTTTCCCCGCACTTTTGGGCGACCTGAAAGCATTTTTGTCCAAAGAAGGCTATTCCGTTTCCGTCTTTATCACAGATAACCGGACCGATACGGAACGGATTATTTTACAAAGGCTGAGCGAAGAACCTCTGCGCGGCCTGATTGCCGAACCTTCCCGTTCGGCGCTTCCGACGCCGAACTTTGACTTGTACGAACGCCTTTCCGCCGCAGGAACGAACATCGTCTTTTTTCACGGCTATTATTCCAACCTGCCGCCCTCTTTGTATGTAAAAGATGACAATTTCAACGGCGGTTTTGCTTTAGGACAGTTCTTAATGGAACAGAATCATAAACAGATCGCCGGAATCTTTCAGTTAGATACCATCCAGGGACAGGAACGCCATCTGGGGTTCGTGCGTTCCATGTTAGAGGCCGGCCTGCCGATCAATGAGGATACGATTGCCTGGTTTACGACAGAGCAGCTTACACGGCTGCAAAAAAAGCAGGACACCCGGTTCCTGTCCGATTTTATCGGCCAGACCCTGCAGTCCTGCTCCGCCGTTATCTGTCACAATGACGAGATCGCCTACTGGCTGATCAAAGAATTATCATACAGCAATATCCGTGTACCGGAAGACATCAGTATCGTCAGCTTTGACAACAGCTACCTGAGCGATTTGTCCTCTCCCGGCCTGACTTCGCTTTCCCATGAGCCGCATGCAATGGCCGAAGCTGCAGTATCTCTTCTGAGCCGGAAAATGCAGGGCCGCAGCGCGGAATCCATGGAGCTTTCATGGAATCTTGTCGGACGCGGGAGCTGTGTCCGCCGCAAAGACTGACTTTCTATGCCCGGTATTCCCTGGGCGTACAGCCCTGTGTTTTTTTGAATACAAAACTGAAATAATGCGGGTTTTTATAGCCGACCGCAAGCGCAATTTCACTGGCCCGCATCTCTGTCTCCAGCAGTAACTGCTTGGCTTTCTCCATACGCTTATCCGTTACATACTCCACGAAAGTCATCTGCATTTCCTGAGAAAACATCGCGCTGAAATAATTCGGCGTCACATCCATAATGGCCGCGATCTCATTCAGTGACAGACTTTCCTGCATATAATTCTCTTCGATATATGCAAGCGCTTTTTTTAACGCTTTTCTGCCCTGACTGTCATTTTCCTTATCCCGCAGCGCGACTGCCTGCGTCAGCAGTTCTTCCGTATAACGCTGCATATTCTCCAGGCTGATCTCCATTTTCTGAATATTATCGATCCGGATGGTCTGCAGAAACTCCTGTTTGGTCACACCAAGACCCTCTATATAAGAAAGTACGGTAAACCAGCTGTTTAAAAGCAGATAATCCCAGAAGATCTTGGAATGAAGCGCCTGCCCGATCCCGTTTAGGAAATTACTGACAAAATCTTTCACTTCCTCTTTCTGTCCCTTTGCAAGAAAGCTTTTGATCAGTTCAGGATTGACCTTGGACATATCGATCGTTTCCAATGTGCCTTCTCCGCCTTCCGGCGCCTTACCTTCCGCCGCCTCCTCCGATATAATATGTTTGGATGGCTCGAAGAAACGATAACCGAAAACATGATTTAATTTCCGGTAACAGTCCGAAAGCAGGCTGAATCGTTCTACGGCGCTGCCTGCCGCTGCATACCAGTCGATCTCTTCTTCATACTGTCTGCAGATCTGCTCCATACCTTCCAGACACTTATTCGTCCGCTCTGCAATGGTTTCTTCTTCTCCCTGGATCATAATGCCATATACATTGACATTCCATCGGAACACAAGATAATAATTCGGGAAACGCATCAGGAAACGCATCAGCTCTTCATAACATTTCTGACAGGTCTCCCATGATTTACGTTTCTCGCCTTTTCCCTGTACATCGATCAAAACCAGATTATAGCAGGGCGCATTCATGTTCAGAGAATGTTTCTGCGCCTCTTCATAAATTTCCTGAATGGAAAGCTGTCCCGCAAAAACCTTCTCAAAAAAATTACGCAGGACAAACTGCTCATAATCATGCATTTCATCCCGAAATTTGTTCATATAATTTTTCTGCTCCTGCTCGGATTCGACCTTTTCCTTTACTTCCGTCAGCGCCTTCTGCAGATTCCTTCTCGTGATCGGTTTTAGCAGATATTGTTCGACGCCTACCTTGATCGCCTGTCTTGCATATTCAAAATCGTCATATCCGCTGATAATAATGATCTTCATTTCCGGAAATTCCTGTCCGACAATATGGCTGAGCGTCAGTCCGTCCATAAACGGCATCTTGATATCCGTGATCAGGACATCCGGTTTCGTTTTACGGATCAGCGGCAGCGCCATCTCTCCATCGCCCGCTTCCCCGACAAACTGGTACCCGAACTGCTCCCACGGAATATTGTCTCTCAGGCCTTCCCTGACTACGCTTTCGTCTTCTACCAAAAAAATTTTCAACGCCATGATCCGTCACTCTTTACCTCTAATAAGTCCTCGTGTCCAAATATTCACCTACATTTTCCGGCGTAAAGATCTGCTCCTTCACACAGTTTTCTTTTTCTACCATTTCGTTATTTTCCAGTCTGTAAAGAATATCCGCAATATACTCTCCCTGTACGGGATTGCACTCTACATCCACATTAATGACGCCCTGCGCCACCATCTCAAGCGCTTCCCGCACCGCATCGAAAGAAATCAATATCACATCTCCGTTCACACCGGTCGTAATTCCTTTTTCATCCATAGCCTGCAGCACCCCGAACGTCATATCGTCATTCTGGGAAACGACTACGTCGATATTCGGATACTTTCTAAGAAACTGTTCCATGACCTCTTTGCCCTTGGCTGTCGTAAAATCCGCCGGCTCCTGCTGCAGAATATGCCAGTTAGGATGCGCCCCGGCGATCGCATCAAAACCTTCCGTCCTCCCGATCTGGGAAGAAGACCCTATCGTTCCCTGCAATACTACGATGTTGATCTCCTCATCGCTTCTCCCGGTCTGCCGCAGATACTCTTCCAACCAGATACCGGCGTTCTCTCCCTCTTTTCGCATATCGGAACCGACCCAGGTCGTATATAAAGATTCATCGACGGATGCCTTTCTGTCCACCAGGATTACAGGAATGCCTGCGTCTTTGGCTTCCTGCAGCACCGTCTCCCACCCCTCTTCCGTCACCGGGGAAAACACAATATAATCCACACGCTGGGAAATAAAACCCCTGATCGCCTTGATCTGATTATCCTGTTTCTGCCTGGCATTGTTAAATTCCAGAAAAAATCCGTTTTCTCTCGTCAACGTTCCCTGTATGGACTCCGAGTTGGCGGTTCTCCATACTGATTCGCTGCCAAGCTGTGAAAACCCGACCACAATCAAATCTTCTTCCGCATCGGAAAGCGCATCCTCTTCCTTTCCCTGCGGCATCACATCCCAGAAAGATCCGCATCCCGCAAGCAATATGCCTATAAGCAGACATGCCAGCATCAAAGAAAGACTTCTCCTGCATTTCCTATACACCATTTTATGACTCTTCATGTATACCTCCTTTCGGCGCATGCTCCATGATCTGAGCCGGGATCACAACCTGCACGGTCGTCCCTTCTCCTTTCTTTGACGTGATCGTCATCCCGTACGCTGCCCCGAAATTCATACGGATCCGTTCATTGACATTGGCAAGGCCGAATCCCGATTCCGTTTCTTTACATGGTCTGATAATTTCTTTCTGCAAACGCTCAACTTCTTCCGCCTCCATGCCCACACCGTTATCCTTTACGGTCAGACAGATTTCAGGTTCTGCGTCAGTTTGCACCACGGAACCGGTTATCGTGATCTTACCCATTGCCCTTTTATACTTAATGCCGTGATAAAGGGCATTTTCTACAAGCGGCTGCAGCGTCAGTTTTAAGATCCGGTACGGATATATCTGCGGGTCGATGGCAATTTCATAATCGAGGATATCATGATAACGCACCTGCTGGATCTCCAGGTAACTGCGGATATGACGTTCCTCATCCCGGATCGTGATGAATTCTTTCCCATGGCTCAGTACCAGCCGGAAAAAATCAGAAAGCGACACGACCATATCCACAGCCTGTCCTGTCAGATTGCCTTCGATCAGCCAGATGATCGTATCCAGTGTATTATATAGAAAATGCGGGTTGATCTGTTCCTGCAGCAAACGCAGTTCCGCGTACCGCATCTTACGTTCGTCCTCTTTGATCTGATTGACCATGATCTCCAGATGCTGTGACATCTCATTGATACTGTCAGCCAGCTGCGCTACTTCATCCTGTGTCCAAACACCCGCACGGGCGCTGAAATCACCTTCGGATATCTGCCTCGTCACATCACATAATTTCCTGATCGGTCTCGTTATCCCGTTAGAGATAAAAGAAGAAACAATAAATACACCGACAATAATGCACAAAAGCAGCACGGTCCATAAAACGATAAACTTCTCAACCTGTATATTCAACTGCCCCTTTAAATTCTCGATGCTCTGTGTCTGATAGTAGATATAATACTGAATATCATCCTGTATCAGTTCCGTCAGAATATAAATATTATTATCAAGCATTTCAATGTTTTCATCATAATGCCCGCCTTCATCCAGATTATATTGGATATCGTTTACACGATCCTCTAACGTATCGATATTCCTTAACAGCCTCTGCAGCCAGGATTTACTGTCTTTATCCGTCGTGATGCGCATTAAGACATCGAAATCTTCCCGCAGATCTCCTATTACTTTATAGGGATCTTCCAACGCAGCGTCTTCGCTTATGTTGGCAAATGTTACGGCGCCTACGACCAGTTTATACAGGCTTTCATCCATTTCTTCCTTAAAGTTCAGATTGTA
>Ga0224746_10133_pt1 | contig 14151 bp, 12 predicted proteins | sample LIM_F_Water_Bulk_FD_183000 | JGI IMG/M metagenome (GOLD analysis project Ga0224746, IMG submission 183000) | Enriched cells from gastrointestinal tract of the lab mouse from Pacific Northwest National Laboratory (PNNL), Richland, Washington... | ecosystem: Host-associated > Mammals > Digestive... | reverse complement strand
AGTTAAACGTTGGGGGCGAAGAATTTCAATTGAACTGTATAGCAGTAAATCCAAAAACGATACGGGCAGTGATGATAAATGAAATTGTGCCCGCGAATGCGGCAGATGATTTCTACGGGGGAACAGAAGCTGCTTATTTGTCAACCACTATTCCATTGTTTCAAAAGGCCGGGATACAGGTAAATAGTATTCAGGATATTTTGGATAGAGGGGTTTATATTACCAATGCTGTAAAAATGCCGAAGACAGAATCTACAATTGCAAAGGAAAGCATAGCAAAAAGCCTGCCATATCTGGAACGGGAACTGTCACTGTTTCCCAATGTGAAAGTTATCATGCTGATGGGGGATGTGGCAAAAAAAGCTTTTAATATGATTAGTAGGAAAGAAACAGGAAAAAATGCGGTTCCGGGCATTTCTACCTATAAATTGCGGAGCAGCGAAATCTTTTATAATGGTATCCGTATCATACCATCCTATATCATGACAGGAAAGAATCTGTTGATTGAAAAATCGAAATTTGAAATGGCTTCTGAGGATATTGCTGCAATGTACAAGCTGATATCGAAATGAGTTTCAAGAAAGCTCCCGCCAGCAGGATTCTTTTTTATCGCACTGCGACGGATGGAGAGTATATCGCCACCACGGCCCGCCGCAGGCGGAGAATCCTTTAAGCAGGATTCTTTTTCAAAACAGCGAAAGCTTGAGCGTTTTTTGAGATTTGGCTGTTATAATAAGTATTAAAAACTGCAAATGGAGATGATTGCATGAGACAAAAGCTTCTTATTGTAGACGATGAGCCGGGAATTGTGGATATGATGGTAAGCTACTTTTCTTCTCAATACGAAGTGCTGGCCGCTTATGGCGGGAATGATGCGCTTCAAAAATTAGCAAAGCAACCCGACTTGATTCTACTCGACATCAATATGCCGGATATGGACGGGCTGGCCCTGTGCCGGAAAATCCGGGAACTGATTACCTGCCCTATTCTTTTTTTAACAGCAAGGGTCGAATCTGCTGATAAAATCATTGGCTTTCAGGCAGGGGCAGATGATTATATCATGAAGCCTTTTGACTTAGACGAATTAGGGGCGCGGGTTGCGGCGCACCTGCGAAGGGAGCAGAGGCGCAGGGATAAGGCGGCAATCCGCTTGTTTGGCGAGCTGGCGATTGACTATTCCGCACGCACTCTTACGGTTGCCGGAAAGCCCATTGCTTTATCGAAAAGGGAATTTGATATTGTGGAGCTGCTTTCACTACATGCCGGGCAAGTATTTGACCGGGAGCGGATTTATGAAGCAATATGGGGGCTGGATAGCGAGGGCAGCAGCGGCACCGTCATGGAACATATTAGAAAAATCCGGGCGAAACTGGCTGCTGTTACGCTTCACAGCTATATTGATACGGTTTGGGGGTGCGGTTACCGGTGGAACGCTTGAAAAACATGGAGTTAAAGAAAACTTTTCTCGTCCTGTCTTCGTCCTGCGTTTTGCTGGCCCTCCTGCTGTTAGTATTGGTCTTTATGGTATGCAATTCGATTAGCAGCGCCTTCCCCAATGGTGGGATAGCAATATTATCAGACGGTTCGACTATTAAGCTGGAGGCGCCCACAGCATTCCAACAAGGCATATTGTCGGTGCTGGGTATCATTCAGGTGGTGTCCTGCATCGTCCTCCCTATGGGCGGGCTGGCTCTATCCGGCATCTTATATTATCGTATCAAATTGAAACAGCCGATTGCCGCACTTTGGGATGGGATTACACGGATTCAAAACCATGATCTTAACTTTTTTATGCCGGTTCACTCGGATGATGAATTAGGTCAGCTTTGCGCCGCTTTTGATACTATGCGGGAAGAACTTTTGAAAACAAATCGGGAACTATGGCGGCAGGCGGAAGAACGCAGACGGTTAAACGCCGCCTTTTCCCATGATTTACGCAATCCAATCACGGTCTTAAAGGGGAATGTCAAATTACTGCGGCAGGGTATGGCGGATGAACAAACCATTGACAGGATGGAAAGCTACACATTGCGGATAGAACAGTATGTGGAAGCCATGAGCAGTATCCAGAGATTAGAACAAATGCCGGTGAGGAGAAAGGAATGTTCCTGTTCCCTGTTGCATTCCGAATTAGAGGAAACAGCAAAAATCCTTGCAGGAACATTGGAGCTGTCTGTTTCTGGGCCTGATAATGGAACTATGGAACTGGATTATGGAATGTTTTTGACTGTTGCAGAAAATCTGATTGGAAATGCGGCCCGGTTCGCCAAAAGTAAAATCATGATTTGCCTAGAGCGGAATGATTCCTTTTTACTGTTATCGGTTACGGACGATGGCCCCGGGTATCCTGTGGAATTAATACGAAGCGGCCCCAAACCATTTGGAAAAGTCAAATACCCTGCGTCAGATTATGAAGTATCTGACCTTTGCAGCGTTCCCCAAATGGGTGTGCAAGACTCTGCACTTGGCTCATTGCCTGCGGGAACGGGGATGAAGGAAGATTCCGGACACTTTGGCATGGGATTGTACAGCAGCCGGATGTTATGCCTGAAACACGAAGGAACACTTACGCTGGAAAATAGAAAAGGCTATGGTGCAACAGCTATTGCTTCTTTCAAAATACACCGGGAATCTTGAGCGATTTTTGAGATTTCTGTTTTACACTTTCCTTATACTATAATAAGGAGAGTGTTTTTTATGGATATTGAGGCAAAGGATTTATCAAAAATTTATGGTAGCGGCATTAGCCGTGTGGTTGCCTTGGATAAGGTAAACCTTAAAATTACATCCGGCGATTTTATCTCTATTATGGGACCGTCCGGCAGCGGAAAAAGCACCTTGCTCCATCTGCTGTCCGGGCTGGATGGGCCGACTTCCGGTAGTCTCACATACGATGGAAAGGATATATATAGTTTCAACGACAAAGAACTGTCTGCTTTTCGCCGTCGGCGAATCGGCTTCATTTTCCAGCAATTCAACCTGCTTCCGGTCCTGAGCGCAAAGGAAAATATCATTATGCCTTTGCTATTAGACAGAAAACAGCCGGACGAAGCGTATCTAACGCAGCTTACGGATTTGCTGGGGATCCGTGGACGTCTTGCCCATTTGCCCCATGAGCTTTCCGGAGGCCAGCAGCAGCGCGTAGCCATTGCCCGCGCCCTGATTGCCAAACCGGATATTATTTTTGCAGACGAACCCACAGGGAATTTGGACAGCAAAAGCGGCGGCGAAGTTATGGAAATGCTGCAAAATATATGGAAGAAGATGGGGAAAACAATTGCTGTCATTACCCACGACAGCCATATTGCAGAAATGGCAGACCGGCAATTTACAATTGTGGACGGCATTCTTTCGGAGGTGACAGTAGTGTGAAAAATCAGCTCGATAGCTGATTTTATCACATGGCTATTTGTGCCGGAGCGTCACAAATAAGCTCTGGTGGCAGACGCAAATTTAGATATGCGTCGCCCCGTCGCGTAAACGCTCCGGAATGGAGATTAAGATGAAATCTTATTTGGCATTTGCATGGAAAGAACTGAAAGTACAGAAAATCACGGCATTCCTGATTTGGGTTGCGGTTATCATGTCCACGATTATGACAACGGTGGTGGGCCAGTCTATCGGGATATTGCAATCCATGCGTATCGGGCAGGCGGCAAGCCTGAATGGAAACCGCTATGCAACCTTTCATCAGCTTGGCAGGGAACAGTCACAAAAGCTGCATGAAGATAACCGTCTGTATGATGTAGGGGATAGAATATTTGTGGGCAGTATGCCGTTAGGCAACAGCAGTTTATCTTTACATCTTCGGGAATATCATGGCGACGCATTATCCATGTACCCGGCAATTGGGAACGTAAAAGATGGGAAACTGCCAAAAGAAGCAGGCGAAATTGCACTGTCGGAAGATACGCTTCAATATCTTGGATTGGAGGCTGCGGTTGGAAATGTGATTTCGCTGGATTTATGCGCGCTTGTTATGGACGGGTCACTGCCGGAGTTTAATTATTCTGCTGATTTTGTATTGACGGGTATTCTGGAAGGTAGTTCTATCGGTTACCTATCGGGTGTAGTTGAGGGGATTGCCGGAAATGGAACTGCAGAAGAACTGTTACCGGAAGAATATCTGCTTTATGCCACGGATTTTAAGACTTATGACAAGAAGAATTTTCAGAGCATCGTTTATGAACTGGCAGAGAAATGGAATGTAAACGGACGATATATCCAATATAACTGGATTTTGCTTGATGCGATTGGCATTTCTTATGACGAAGAGGCAGGCGGCGATATTGGCATAGGGTTTTCTTTTATGGCTGCAGCGTGTATTCTGGTGGGGGTACTGGTCTTGCTGGCAGCCGGGCTGGTGATTTACAACATTTTGAAAATCTCTATTACAAAGCATGTGAAAGAATACGGAACGCTTCGTGCCATTGGTGGAGAGCGCGGGCAAATCTACTGCTTGGTTTCCTTACAGCTTTTGATTCTTTGCGGAGCCGGTATCCCCATCGGGCTGCTGCTCGGTACATGGTCGGCAAAAGGTGTATTGATTGCGGCTACGGGGGTCCTGAATCCCGATTTGTTTATGGTAAACAGTGTTTCAGAATTGAACCTTGCAATTAGCGCCGCCGGCACGGTAAAGCTGCCGATGCTTTTTGCCGGTATTGCAGTTACGCTTCTGTTTGCCCTGTTGGCCGCTTTTCCTGCTGCTTGGTACGCATCCCATGTATCTCCGGTTGTGGCTATGTCGGGGCAAGCTGTGAAGATAAAACGCCGGGTAAAAAGAAACCGCAAAATCCGCAACTTTGAGGCAGAGTATGCATGGCTTAATCTGAAGCGCGGGCGCGGCAGAACGGTAGTTACCATGCTGTCCTTGGTTATGAGTATTACCGTATTCATTGCCTTGCAGAGCTTTACAGGGCTGCTTGATGTCAGCAGTTCGGTTCAGGATATGTATATCGGCGATTACGCAATAACAAATGAGATTTTCGGTATCCCGGTGGAAGCTGTAGAAACATTAAAAGAAAATAGCATGGTAGAAAGCGTTTCTACCACCCGGCTTTCCGTATTTATGCTAGGAGCCGGGGATGCGCCGCCCTTTGCGACAGACTTATCTTTGCAGAACCATGAAACTTTACAGCTTGTGAATGTGGATGAAGCGCGGTTGCAACGCTGTGCGCCGGATTTGTCTTCTCAGGATATGCAGGCACTCGGCGATGGAACAGGCTGCCTGGTCAAAAATCCCATCCCCTTTTCCTATGGAGATACACCGGTGCAGCATACGGAGCTGGGTGTGGGCGATACAATCCGGTTAGGGGAAAAGCCGCTTCAGGTAGTAGGTGTGATTGATGTGCCGATTACGATTAACAATGACGGCTTTGCAAACGGTGTCCAAATCTTAGTGAATGATGAATTATACGGTGCATTGATTGGGGATGACAACTATTCGGAAGTATACCCGACGCTGCGGGATAAGGCTGACACAGATACTTTTGAAAGCTGGCTGGGCAACTTGTGCGGCGAATATCCGGGAATACATTGGCTTTCCTACCTCCAAAGCATCAAAGAAATGGCAGAGAGCTTTGAACAAATCAACATGCTGTGCTGGGTGCTGATTATCTTTATCGGTATTATTGGTATACTGAATATCATAAACACCGTTTACAGCAATATCCATACCCGTGTCGGTGAGATTGGTATGCAGCGGGCTATTGGAATGAGCGCCGCAAGCCTTTATAGGACATTTCTGTGGGAGGGCGCTTACTACGGCATTTCCGCATCGCTGGTTGGCGCGGTGTTAGGCTATATTTGCTGTATTTTTGTGGGGGCGGCACAGACAGACGCTTTAGGGCTTGTTGCCGTTCCTGTCAGGGCGATTGCTGAAGTCGCGGTAATTTCTGTTGCTGCCTGTCTGCTGGCAACGGCAATCCCGCTACGTGCTATCGCAAGGATGGCCATTGTGGATTCCATTGAAACCGTGGAATAATGGAATGATGATTATAGGATGCACGATAAAATAACCTGGGGTATCGTTTCCAATGTCATTTAGTTAACGGTACAGGACGCCGTGAGGAACATAAAATGCTCTGTCACCACGCTTCCGCTCGGTAAAAAGCGTAACGGACACTAAACTCGTGAGGAACCTCGTTAAGTGCCGACGTTTTTTAACGGGTTCCTTGAGCATTTTATGTTCCTCACGGCTGAATCAAGACGCTAACTAAATGACATTGGTATCGTTTCCTTGTTGCTTTATGGATGGAAAGCGGGGGCAGCAGGAGAAAGGGAAGCTGCTGAAGAGGAAATATGGACAGAAAATATGAATGAGATAAGGAAATAGATAAGCGTCTGGCGCTCAGGGCTTCTGTAGCTCCTGTGCATAAAATGTTTCACTGTCCATGTATTGCAAACTGATATTTTGAGCATCGAGATTAAGATGCCCTGACGCAATCGCTTCTATCTTATCCTGCTCTTTTGCATCCATAATGCCGTCTTTGCTGACAACAAAAATATTCGCGGAGATAATTTCGTTATCAGAATCCTCCAAAGCAACCCAAACTCCAACAATATTTTCCTTATCATAATCATATAGTGCCTGCATCAATTCGATTTCTTTTTGAACCTTCTGTTCCTGTATAGGGGTTGAATCTGTAACTGCCGCCATGCCTTCATTCTTTTGGACCGTTAAACTCCTTGCTATGCCAAGATAAAAGGTGCCACAAAGAATAGCAACAAGCAATATTCCGGATAAATAAATGGTCTTTTTAGGAAAATCTTTGTGTTTCATAATGGCATTTAACCTTTCTTTCAGATTTTTCTTGTCTTTAAGCATAGGCATCGAAATAGGAACCTTCCTTATTATATCAGCGGCAACCATAATTAGTGCATTGCCATAATGCTGCCTTCCGGCATTGTCCAATTTTTTTATGACAGACTCGTCACAAGCTAATTCACATGCTCTGTCAATCTCCCGGCGGACAAAGTAGGTAACGGGATTAAACCAATGCAGTGCGCCAACCAGAATCAACAACCATTTGATCACAATATCATGCTTCCTCATATGTGTAATTTCATGTAAAAGAATACTTTGAAGCTCTATATTTTCATATTTTTTATCGGGCAAAATGATTGCCGGGCGGAATATTCCAACCAAAACAGGGGTTGCCGTTGCCGGATTTTTATACAACCCCGGAATATTCTTACTTCCTGATAGCCCATGCAGCAACTCCATTTCCTGCTGATTTGCATTTCTGTTATATTTTTTGAGTCTTTGGACATATAGTGCATAACAGACAATTTGAAAGCTGAAGAACAAAATCGTTCCCAATTGCCAGAAAAGAAAGAATACGGTTGCAACATTTGGAAAATGTGCAGTAGTTTTCAGGGCTTCTTGCCCGTTTTCCATCTGGGGTGCTAATAAGAAATCAATAGGCTGGACAGACGCTTTATCCACAATCCATTGGGCAATATCCTGCGTGGACTTCATTGGCATTGCCGGACTGCCCAAAGCAGGTATTGCAACGATTTGGGATAACGGCAGCAGGAAAGCCATTATCACCGGAAACCACATGTAATATTGAAAGCCTTTTGGCAGCTTGTTTTTGATGATTGGCTTTATTGCAAATAGAAAAAATGATACGGTACTCCCGGTCAATGTCATGGCAAGAATAAGCTTAACAATTTCCATAACATACTCTTCGGCAACACTCATTTGTTTTCCTCCTCCATTCGGAAATATGTTTTTAGCTCGTCTATATCAGCTTCTGTGAGTTCCCCGCTTTGGCAAAGGGATGCGACAAAGTTCTTTACACTGCCCTCAAAAAGTTTATCTATAAAACTTTTTTTCCTGAACCGGATATAATCTTCTTTTGAGATATTCGGCATATAATAATGAATTTCTTTCTCTTGGAATGAAATGGCCCCTTTTCGCTGCAGCCTTCTAAGAAGCGTTGCGATTGTGGATTTTTCCCAGCCCATTTTATTATGCAATTCAGTACGGATACTACTAAACGGTACCGGCTGCTTTTCACGCCAAAGTATATTCATCACCTCAAGCTCTGCATCAGAAATTTTACAGTCCACCGGATTCATTCGTGACTCCTTCCTCAAACGTACTACATTTGTAACACAACTATAGTTTACGTTATCCCATTCTTTCTGTCAATAAAAAGTATGATTAGGGAGGGAAGAAAGAGCTAAAAGTACGATAGCTTTTTGTCTGGAAACAGGCTTGTCAATGAAACGATTGATAACAGTAAATGTGTTTAGTCGATTTTGTGACAATGCCATCATACTTTGAGGCTACTTCTTAAAAATATCAACGGCATGGTTTATGGTTGCTTTTATTTTTTTATATTTGTATACGCCATTTGTTATGTATATTTTTTTGAGAGATAACCAAAACAAATAGCAATGATAATATATTTGATAAAGTTATTCTAATTATCATCAATTCATCTGCTCCTGTTTCCGTCACCGTATGTAAGGAATTGCTTATGAAATTGTTAAATAAATGTTCTGCTGCACCTATCCAAAGCGTTCCAGACAATGCTGCACACATCCCCCATTCATAGGCTAAAATTCCGGACAATAGTATATATCCTATGCCCATAAAAACTGCCATAGCAATATTCATGGAACCGTCAAGCAGAGGATTTATTATGTTGGTAATATGCCATATTCCAAAAAGCAGGGCCTGTATTATATTAGCTGTCTTTTGAGAATAGTATTGTATGCCAATTTTATAAAACAGTCCTCTAAACAGTCCCTCTTCCGCATAGACATTTACTATGTTGCCAATCATGCACACTGTCACTGCTGATAGGGAACTGCCATTTGTATGTATTTGTGTAAGTGAAAAATTTGTAATATAAAATCGCAAAGATGGGTGTTTGCCCATTACAAACAATACAATAAATTCTGCAGCGTAAGAAAGAAAAAAGGTGCTTATGCCAAGAGCAAGACCATATTTCAAACCAGTAAATACCCCTTTTTTTGAAAATCCCAAATCACTCCAATGAAGCCTAAGCATATCCAATGAAATCCATATCAGCAAAATGCAGCAGATTTTATGTAATATATTTTCACCAACCCATGTTTGGTCGGTTTTTACAAAAACAATTTCTATCACTCTAACAATCATTAACAAAACAAACATCACACTGATAACGCTTATTGTTCTTCTATTTTCCATGTTTCTTTTCCTCTGAATGGTTGTGGCAGTAGCCCTTCTTAGTCTTGATTTTTATTCCGGTTCTTAATTAGCAAATTGATTTCTTTTGCTTCTTGTTTCATTTGTAACAAATTCAAAAAATGTGAAATGATATATATTATAACTCCCATAAAAACAAGCAGTAAAAATGATAAACTTGCAAACCAATCAAACAATCGCCCAAACACAAGAAGTTCGCACACTATAAATAAGATTTCCAGCACCATTTCAGTAAAAATATTTTTTAATTCTATTTTTTGAATAATCATTATTCCTAAATGGGTAATGATGTTTATACAAAAAGCCTGAAACACTGTTTCCAAATAAATACAACTTGCATGAAAAAACAGGGCAACGACTGAAAGCAGCAGCAAGGAAATTCCCGTTGTAGCCAAAATATTTACAATATTCTTTTTCATACTTCTTTATCTCCTCCCAATGCATTTTTTACTCCATTTAAATAATTGCGATTGATATTAACCTTTTCACCATTTTTCAATGTTGCTTCCATTCTGCTATTGAAAAGAGGTCTAATGCTGTCCAAAGCGTTTATGTTTAAGACACATGATTTGCTGATTTGCACAAAACCATATGTTTGTAATTTGTTTTTTAGTTGGTATAACCGAAAATCGGTACGGTACACTGCATTTTCAAGATATACAAAAGTCTTTTTGTCAACGCTCTCTATGTAATAAATATCCAAAATATTTATCATTTGCTCGGCATTATCGCCAGCACATTTTATTTCCATGTCAAATGACTGCAAAAAATCTATAATACGATTAATTTGTTTGTCCTTTTGGGAATATCTAATTATTACTTCTGGTTCTTTACAGGACAAATCCTCTTCTGTCTTTATTTTCATTTTTTCACCCCTTTAAAAGTTATAGCATAGTCTTTCGGCAAAAGAAACATACTTACAACTAAGATACATTTTCACCTTACCAAGATACAAATATTGCGGATTTTTTTATATGCTGTATTATATACAGTCAAATAAATATTAACAACACAATGCTTGTTTTGTGGTCTTTGATTTTTTCGGTTTGGAAAAGTGTGGTGCTGGCGGTCTATCTCTTGCTTTCGGTTTCCTAATTCTTTACCGTACATGAGAAAGAAAACAAGTGCGTTTTTGCCTCATTCTGTTATAATGGGTTTAAAGATAAGTTGGGTTTTTATGATGGGAAGCGGATAAGATAGAACGCTATATTAGGTTTACTGCAAAAACTGTAATACAAAACGAAGTGTTCCCTTGTCCGTTGGGGGTATGGATTGGTTGGGAAAGGATAAAATAGCAGGATGAACGAAGAGAGGATAGTCCGTAAGCATATGGATATTTATGGAAGAGTTCAGGGCGTCGGTTTCCGGTATAGCGCGTGTTATGCGGCGTCCGACCTTGGGCTGACAGGCTGGGTGCGCAACCGGTGGGATGGCAGTGTGGAAATGGAAGTGCAGGGAACGGAAGAGCGGATACGGGAACTTTTGGGCATGTTAAACCGGGGCCGTTTTATTTCAATAGAAAAGATTGAGGAAAAGACAATTCCGATAGTAAGCAAGGAAACCAAATTCAAAATACGTTAAAGGATTTATGTGAGGATTTATATGCCTTTTGCGGCATGTCTGTTTGATGCGTTGTAAATGGGAATAGAGGAGGTAAAAACATGGGAATCGCAGCAGCATTTATGGTTCCCCATCCGCCTTTAATTGTGCCGGATGTGGGAAAGGGTGAAGAAAAGAAAATTATGGATACCATCCACGCTTATCATGAAATAGGAAAAAGGATTGGGGAACTGAAACCGGATACTATTGTTGTCGTTTCCCCTCATCAGACAATGTATGCGGATTATTTCCATATATCGCCCGGCAAAGGGGCAAAGGGGGACTTGGGGCAGTTCCGTGCAGGGAATGTAAAAATGGAAGTTTCCTATGATACAGAGTTTGTAAAGGAACTTTGCAGGCTGGCGGATATAGGAAGGATTCCGGCAGGGACCTTAGGGGAGAGGGAAAAGCGGTTGGATCATGGAACGATGGTGCCGTTGTACTTTGTGGGGCAATATTGGAAAGGATATCATCTGGTAAGGATTGGGTTGTCCGGCTTGCCGCTGATTACACATTATGAATTGGGGCAATGTATCCAAAAGGCGTCGGAAAGCCTGGGAAGGAAAACGGTGCTGATTGGCAGCGGGGACTTATCCCATAGATTGAAAGAAGACGGGCCCTATGGCTACCGGGAGGAAGGGCCTGCCTATGACAGCCGTATTATGGATATCATGGCAAGAGGGGGATTTGGCGAATTGCTGGAGTTTCCGGAAGATTTTTGCGAAAAAGCGGGGGAATGCGGGCATCGTTCGTTTACCATAATGGCAGGGGCTTTGGACCGGTTGGAATTAGAGGCGGAGCGGCTTTCTTATGAAGGGCCTTTTGGGGTGGGTTATGGCATTTGCAGCTATATTCCCTGCGGATGGAATCCGGAAAGGGATTTTGGAGAAAAATATGAGCAAAAGGAAAAGGAAAGACTGTTGGAACTGCGGGGGAAAGAAGATGAGTATGTACGGCTGGCCAGAAAAACTATAGAGGAATATGTCCGGAATAAGAAAAAGATAAATCTGCCGGAAGGGTTACCGGAAGAAATGTCCGGCCGGGCAGCAGGGGTCTTTGTGTCCTTAAAAAAGGACGGCAGGCTGCGGGGCTGTATCGGTACCATTTGTGCCGTACAGAAGTCCGTTGCGGAAGAAATTATAGAAAATGCCATTAGCGCATCTGTCAGGGATTCCAGATTTGAACCGGTGGAGCCGGAAGAACTGGATAAGCTGGTAATCAGTGTGGATGTGCTGGGCGATACGGAGAAAATAGAATCCCCCGCACAGTTGGACGTGAAAAGGTATGGGGTTATTGTAACCAAAGGATATAAAAGGGGATTATTGCTGCCCAATCTGGACGGAGTGGATACGGTGGAAGAGCAGATTGCCATCGCCAAACGTAAGGCCGGAATCGGGGAGCCGGAGCAGGTGGAGCTGGAAAGGTTTGAAGTAGTAAGGCACTTTTAAGGGATATCTGAAAGAAGAATTATCCTAAGGCGTGCCGGTTTCGGGGAACGGCAGCATTGGGGGAAATGGCAGTTTGGAGAAAACAGGAGAAGGGAACGGAATATGGGAAAAACAGTATGTTATACTTGTATGCATCGCTGTAGTTTGAATCCGGGGCAGCAGGGGATTTGTTTGGCGCGGAAAAATGTGGAGGGTAAGATTATATGCGACAACTACGGGATGGCCACATCCCTTGCTTTGGATCCTATTGAGAAAAAACCGTTAAAAATGTATCGTCCGGGCAGTCTGATTTTGTCGGTGGGCAGTTTTGGCTGTAATTTAAAATGCCCCTTCTGCCAAAACCACGAAATTTCCATGATAGATAAGAAAACGGCAAGGGAGACGATTGGGTCAATTTATATTTCCCCTGAAGAATTGACGGATAGGGCATTGGAATGCCGAAAGGAAGGAAATATCGGCGTAGCGTTTACTTATAATGAACCGCTGGTGGGATGGGAATATGTGCGGGATGCCGCCAGGCTGGTGAAGGAAGCCGGGATGGATAATGTACTGGTGACTAACGGTTCGGTCTCGCTGGAGGTATTGGAACAGGTTCTGCCTTATATTGATGCGATGAACATTGACTTGAAAGGTTTCCGGGAGGCATACTACAGGAAATTGGGAGGGGATTTTGAAACGGTGAAAGCATTTATTGCCCGTGCTGCCGGAAGCTGCCATGTGGAATTGACTACTTTAATTGTGCCGGGGGAAAATGACGGGCCAAAAGAGATGGAAGAAGAGGCGGAATGGATTGCTTCTATTAATAGAGAAATCCCACTCCATGTGAGCCGCTTCTTTCCCCTATATCGCATGAAGGACAGGGGGGCGACGGAAAGGAAGGCAGTATATGCCCTTGCAGATATTGCGAGGAAGCATTTGGAAAATGTATTTGTGGGAAATTGCTGAACATAGTTTTTGCTTTATTTTTGCTTTAAGATATTTAAAATACACATTAAGATAAAACCGGAAGGCCGGGCATTGATGAAAAGGCTTTTGGCATGCAGAAAATATTTGTATACGGTAAAAAGGCTGTATGTTGAAAATGCTTTTCTGGCCGCCAGCCGTTGCCTGGCCCCGGATATCCACAGTACGTATTTCTTTTTTGCCTCGGTGGAAAAATGTATTACCGGTTGATATGCTGTTTGGCAAGATAATTTGCCCCAAGAAGTCCGGCCGCATTCCCTAATGCAGCAGTTTTGATTTCGACATGGCCGAAACTTGGCATAATGCTTTGCGGCATTTTTTCTTTGATTTTCTGCAGGATGCAAGGCTGTACCATAATCCCGCCGCCAAGTATGATGCAGGATGGATTAAAAATATGAATCAATGTAGTAAGTCCAAGAACGATTTCCGTAATCCAGCAATCCAAAATACCTTGGATTTGTTCATCCTCTAATTTTTCAAAAACCTGTTTGCCGCTGGTGATGGAGGGGTCGTAAGCGGCGGCAGCGTTTACTAAAGCGGTGGTGGAAGCATAACGTTCGTAGCAGCCGTCGAAAAAGTCGTTGCCAAGGATTTTGGCTGTGCCGTGGGTTACCATCGCGCCGAACTCTCCGGCGGAGAAACTGGAACCATGATAGATTTCCCTATCTCTGATAATGGCCCCGCCCACTCCGGTGCCGTAAGTGAGGCAGAGGAAATCGGAATGCCCTTGCCCCGCTCCATATATGGCTTCCCCTAAGGCCGCTGCGTTTACATCGTTTTCAACAGCAACCGGAACATGGAAAAGTTCTTCCAGCTCCGTCCGTATCTGGGTTCCCGTATAGCCCGGGAGATTAGTGTTGGCATAAATGATAGAGCCTGTTTCGGCATTCACTTGCCCGGCAGTGCTGATTCCGATGGCATCAAAAGAGGTGTCTT
>Ga0224746_10080_pt2 | contig 14199 bp, 10 predicted proteins | sample LIM_F_Water_Bulk_FD_183000 | JGI IMG/M metagenome (GOLD analysis project Ga0224746, IMG submission 183000) | Enriched cells from gastrointestinal tract of the lab mouse from Pacific Northwest National Laboratory (PNNL), Richland, Washington... | ecosystem: Host-associated > Mammals > Digestive... | reverse complement strand
CCGGATGCTTTGCGGGCTGTACCCGGGGAAGAATATCACCCACCTGGGCTTTGACGGAACGGACATCCTCTCCGCCCTGCTGGAGTGCCGGGAGGCCTTCCACCCGAGGAAGATCGGGCTGTGCTTCCAGCATGACGGGCTGGAAACCGTGCTCCCCGGGCTCAGCGAGCTCTGCCAGGCGGAGCTGAAGCTCTATGAGGTCGTGGACGAGCAGACCGCCCATGAGGCGGTGGAGGCCTGCCGCCAGGACGGCATGGAGGCCATTGTCAGCGGCGGGACCGTCAGCAACATCTGCCGGGAGCAGGGGTTCCCCTGTACCTACATCCATATCCGGCCTGCCACGCTGGAGCGGGCGATCCAGGAGTCCCTGAACGCCGCCCGGCTCATCAATACCGAGCGGACAAAAACCAACATCATCCGCATGATCCTGGACAACAGCGACGACGCGGTGATGGCGGTGGATGAAACCGGGCACATTCTGGAGGCCAACGACCGGGCCTACCAGCTCTACGGCCTGGCCTTTATCCCGGGCTGGCGGGGCGGTTCCGTGGAGCAGCTGGACGCCGGGCTGACCTTCATCGGCAGCCGGGAGGCCCCCTGCCGGGACGGAGAGGAGAAGGTAGTGGCCATTGGCAGCCAGAAGTATTACGTCCGCTATAAGCTCATCTCCGGCGAGGATTCCGGCGTGGGCACGCTGATTACCACCAGCGCCGCGTCCAAAATCCTCCAGGAGGAGCGCAGAATCCGGAAGAGCCTGGTCCGGAAGGGCCCCGCCGCCAAGTACACGTTCCGCAGCATCATTGCCGTGAACCCGGAGATGCGGAAAAAGGTGGAGATTGCCAAGAAATTCAGCAGGGCCGATTCCGACGTGCTGATCACCGGGGAAACCGGAACGGGCAAGGAGCTTTTCGCCCACAGCATCCACTCCGCCAGCGGGCGGATGTCCCAGCCGTTTGTGGCCATCAACTGTGCCACGCTGCCGGAAAACCTGCTGGAGAGCGAGCTGTTCGGCTATGAGCCGGGCTCCTTCTCCGGTGCCTCCCGGGAGGGGAGGATGGGCCTTTTCGAGCTGGCCCACCGGGGGACCATCTTCCTGGATGAGATCGGGGAGATTCCCGTGGCCCTCCAGGCAAAGCTGCTCCGGGTCCTCCAGGAGAAGGAGATCCGCCGCATCGGCAGCGCGGCGGTTATCCCCATCGACGTGCGGGTCATTGCCGCCACCAACGTCAACATCCGGGAGCAGATCGCTCTGGGGAAATTCCGGAGCGACCTCCTCTACCGCCTCAACGCCCTGGAGATTTCCATCCCTCCCCTGCGGGAACGGCCGGACGATGTGATCCCCTTGATGGAGGGCCAGCTCCGCATCCTGGCGGCGGGCCTGGGCAAACAGGTGCCCAAGCTCACCCAGGAGGCCCAGGAGCTCTTGCGGCACTACGCCTGGCCCGGCAACGTCCGGGAGCTGCGGAACATCTGCGAGCGGCTGGTGGTCCTGTCCGACGCGGCGGATGTGACGGTGGAGGACCTCAACGAGCTGCACAGCTTTTCCATGGCTCCCGCCAGCGTTCCTGCGGCCTGCCCGCCGCCAGTCCCGCCCCCCTCCCCACCGGGCAAGACCAAGCAGGAGATCGCCCGGGAGCTGGGTGTCAGCCGGACCACCCTCTGGCGGATGGGCAAGCGGCAGGAGGGACTGAAATAGTCCGGCATACCAACCAAATGCCAGAAGGGGGATTGCATGCTCCAAACGGTTCTGACCCTGGCGCTCTGCACAGCCGTGGGCTTTCTCTTTTACCGGAGGCGCGTCCCGGCGGGAATGCTCATCGGCGCGGTAACAGCCTCGGCGGCGCTGGCCGCCGGGTTCCCATCCAGCGGAGTGCTGCCCATTTCCAAGCACGCTGCCCAGGTGGTGGCGGGGGTCTTCATCGGCTGTTCCGCCAGCCGGGATGATTTCCGGCAGCTGAAGACCTTCTGGAAGCCCGTGATTATGATCACCTGTTCGCTGCTGCTGGTCAATGTGGTCATTGGCGTGCTGCTGTTTTTCGCTGGATACGCCGATCTTTTGACCTGCCTGGTCTGCGCGGTCCCCGGGGGCATCTCCGATGTGACGCTGATTGCCGTGGATTTCGGGACGGACGCGTCCAAGGTGCTGCTGGTTCATTTCTGCCGCCTGGTGGTGGGAGTGGCGGTGTTTCCCACAGTGGTGCAGCGCATCACGCCCCCCATGCCGGAAGGAGCGGGAGAGCCCGCAGTCCGGAAGGGTGGAAAGCTGGACCGCCGGGGCGCGGCCCGGCTGCTCCTGGCGCTGGGGGTTTCTTCCGCCGGGGCCTGGCTGGGGAACTGGCTGGACATTCCCGCCGCCTCCATTCTGGTCCCCTTGTTTATCACCTTCGCGCTGAACCTCTCCGGATTTTCCATTCCCTTTCCCTCCTGGCTCCGGCAGGCGGCGCAGGTGGTTTCCGGCGCGTACATAGGGGGCCTCCTGGACCCCGGCAAGTTTGGAAATCCGGTGACGGTGCTCTCCGCCGCCGCCATCACCATCGCCATCCTGCTGGCCAACGCCTTTTTCTTCGGCAAGTGGATGGAGAAGCGGTTCCAGGTGCCCCTGCGGGAGGGGATGCTGATGCTCACCCCGGCCGGGGCGGGGGACATGGCGCTGATTTCCGCGGACATCGGCGTCAGCAGCCCCCGGCTGATCCTGGTGCAGATTTACCGCCTGCTGATTGCTACCGCGATTTTCCCCCACCTGTGCCTGGTGATTGCCCGGGCCTTCGGCGGGTAAGGGGAGCCCATAACTTTTGAGAGGAGTCTTTCCATGGAAACCATTACCGATCTCATCAAACACCAGCCCATTCCCAAAATGGTCCGCATCCGGCAGAACTTCGACCGGAGCCACATTCCCGTGGAGGACATCGCCTCCACCGTGCGGCGGGAGCTGGACCGGGAGGCCCTGGGCGGGAAGATCCAGCCCGGCATGAAAATTGCCATCACCTGCGGCAGCCGGGGCATGACCAACAACGCCCTCATGGCCCGGGCCATGGTGGACTTCGTCAAATCCAAGGGGGCGGAGCCTTACATCGTGGCGTCCATGGGCAGCCACGGGGGCGCCACCGCCGAGGGGCAGACCCAGATTCTCAAGGATTACGGCATCACGGAGGAGGCCATGGGCTGCCCCGTCAAGAGCTCCATGGAGACGGTGCAGATCGGCCTCTCCGGCGTGCGGAAGCAGCCGGTGTTCATCGATAAGAACGCCTCGGAGGCGGACGGCATCCTGCTCTTCAACCGGATCAAGCCCCACACCTCCTTCCGGGGCCCCTATGAAAGCGGCCTGATGAAGATGATGGCCATCGGCCTGGGCAAGCAGAAGGGGGCGGAGTCCATCCACCACCAGAGCCCCGCCATCATGCATGAGCTGGTGGAGGAGTATGGCCGGACCATCCTGGAGAACTGCCCCGTGCTGGGGGGCATCGCCGTCATCGAAAACGCCTATGACGACACCTATCTCATCAAGGGTCTCACGCCCCAGGAGATCATCGACGAGGAACCGAAGCTGAAGGAAATCTCCTACCAGACCATTGCCAAGCTCCTCTTTGACGAGTGCGACGTGCTGGTGGTGGACAAAATCGGGAAGAACATCTCCGGCGACGGCATGGACCCCAACATCTCCGGACGCTTCGTCCTGCCTCAGTACTGCTCCGGCGGCATCGACGCGGAAAAGGTGGTCATTCTGGACATCACCGACGAAACCCACGGAAACGCCCAGGGCATCGGCCTGGCGGAGGTGACCACCCGGCGGCTGGTGAACCGGATGAAGCTGGAAATGACCTATCCCACCGGCGTGACCAACACTTTTTTGCACCTGATGAAGATTCCCATGATTATGGACAACGACCGGGAGGCCCTCCAGCTGGCCCTGATGTGCTGCCCCGAGGCGGAGGACCACGACCACATGAAGCTGATCCGCATTCCCAACACCGCCCATATCGGGGAGATTGAAATTTCCGAGGGCCTGCTGCCCCTGGCGAAAGCCAATCCCAACATTGAGATTCTCACGGACCTGTACGACCTGCCCTTCGACGGACAGGGCAATCTGTTCTAAAATCCCTTATCCCTTGTCCCCGGGGGGACGCTCCTCCGGGGCGAAACCGTGTGTGTGTTTAAAAAGGAGAAACATCTATGGTTACACCCGCAATGCTGATTTTGCACTTGGCCATCGCCATTGCCATCATTTTGGTGTGCATCATCGTCTTGAAGCTCAACGCCTCCATCGGAATGGTGCTGGCCTGCCTGTACATGGGCGGTATGGGCGGCCTGGGCCTGATGGACACCGTGTCCACCATCTCCTCCGGCTTCGGCAATATGATGACCGGCATCGGCCTGCCCATCGGCTTCGGCGTGATTCTCGGCCAACTGCTGAACGACAGCGGAGCCGCCGGAGTTATCGCCGACAAGATTGTCTCCGCCTTTCCGGAGAAGCGGGCCATGTGGGCCATCTCCCTGGCGGGCTTCGTTCTGTCTATCCCTGTGTTTTTCGATGTGACTTTTGTCATCCTGATTCCTATTGGAATCACCATCGCCGCGAAAATCAGCAAGAAAATGTGCTATGTCACCGGCTGTTTGACCATCGGAGCCACCACCGCCCACTGCGTCGTGCCCCCCACGCCCAACCCTCTGGCGGCGGCGGATATCTTTGGCTTTGACCTGGGCGTCATGATGGGCGTGGGCCTGGTGGTGGGTCTGATCACCGTGCTGCTCAGCGACTTCGTGTTCATCAAGATTCACGACCGGGGCATCTGGAACGAGGAAAAGGACGTGAACCACAGCTCCAACGTGGTGACGGAACTGCTGGAGTCCGCCAAGAGAGACGCCGCTGCGGACCGCCCCCGCCCCTCCTTCGCCATGAGCCTGCTTCCCATCGTCATCCCCATTGTCTGCATCTTGGCAGGCACCGTGGGAACGGCCCTCTTTGAGGAGTCCCCCGTGATCTGCCGATTCCTGGGGGAGAAGGTCATCGCCATGCTGCTGGGCACCCTGGGCGCCTATCTGGTGAGCATCCGATTCATCGGCCGGGAGAACTTCGAGAAGTCCGTCGGCGAGGCCCTGAAAAGCGCCGGCGTGGTGCTGCTGATCACCGGAGCGGGCGGAAGCTTCTCCTCCGTCATCGCCGCCACGGGCATCGGGGACTCCATTGTCTCCCTGCTCAGCACGGGGGCCAGCTCCGTGGTTCCGGCCATGTTCCTCTGCTATCTGATCGGTATGATCTTCCGGGTGGCCCAAGGCTCCGGCACAGTGGCGGGCATGACCTCCATGACCATCATGGCCACCGTGGCCCCCGCCATCGGCTGTCATCCCGTGTGGCTGGCCTTGGCCTGCCTCTCCGGCGGCAACTCCATCGGCCATGTGAACGACTCCGGCTTCTGGGTGGCCACCAATATGTCTGGCCTCACCATCACCGGCGGACTAAAGACCTACACCCTGGGCTCCTTCATTTCCTCCGTGTTCATTTTCCTGCTGGCGCTGATTGGTGCGCTGGTGATTCCGCTGTAAGCGAAACGTTTCGCGGCTTTGGCCGCGGGTTAAGGAGTGAAACCATATGCTAAACGCAATGCGCATTGACCCCGCCGACAACGTGGTGGTGGCCATCGAACCCATCGCCAAGGGCGAAGTGGTGGAATTTGACGCCGGCGGCGAAGTCCGGCAGCTCACCGCCCTGGAGGACATCACCATTTACCACAAGCTGGCCTGCCGGGACATCCCCAAGGGGGAGCCGGTGGTGAAATACGGCCAGCACATCGGCTCCGCCGTCACGGCCATCCGGGCCGGGCAGCATGTCCACGTCCACAACGTGGAAAGCCACTCCACCAATGTTTGAGGAGGGAATCGAATGACATTCTATGGCTATGAACGGCCCGATGGCCGGGTGGGCGTCCGCAACTACGTGCTGATTCTGCCCGCCAGCGTCTGCGCCTCCGACACCACCCGGATTGTGGCCCAGCAGGTCAACGGCGCGGTGACCTTCAACAACCAGCAGGGCTGCTCCCAGGTGGAGTCCGACCAGCAGCTGACCATGGACGTCATGGCGGGCTACGCCGCCAACCCCAACGTCTATGGCACCGTGGTGGTTTCCCTGGGCTGCGAGAACTGCCAGATGGACCTGGTGGTCAAGGCCATTCAGGAGCGGACCAACAAGCCCCTCAAGCAGGTCATTATCCAAGAGGTGGGCGGCACCTTGAAAGCGGTGGACATCGCCGTGCGCTATGCCAAGGAGATGGCGGCGGAGGCGTCGCTGCTGCAAAAGAAGGAGTTCCCCATGTCGGAACTGATTGTGGGCACGGAGTGCGGCGGCAGCGACCCCACCAGCGGCCTCGCGGCCAACCCCGTCATTGGGGAGCTCAGCGACCGGCTGGTGAAGGACGGCGGCTGCTCCATTTTGAGCGAGACCACCGAGTTTATCGGCGCGGAGCACATCCTGGCGAAGCGGGCCGCCACGCCGGAGGTCCACGACCGCATTCTGGAAATTGTCCGCCGCTACGAGAAGGCCCTGCGGCTGGTAGGGGAGGAGGTCCGGGAGGGCAATCCCTCTCCCGGCAACAAGGCCGGGGGCATCACCACCCTGGAGGAGAAGTCCCTGGGATGCATCCACAAAGGGGGCCACAGCCCCGTGATGGCGGTCTACGACTACGCCAAGCAGGTGAAGGCCAAGAGCGGCCTGGTCATCATGGATACCCCGGGCAACGATCCCTCGTCGGTTGCCGCCATGGCGGCGGGGGGGGCCCAGGTGGTGGTCTTCTCCAGCGGCCGGGGGTCCCCCACGGGCAACCCCATTGTCCCCGTGGTGAAGATCACCGGGAATAAGCTGACCTTCGCCAAGATGGAAGACAACATCGACCTGGACGCCTCCCCCCTCATCTACGGGGAAAAGACCCTGGAGGAACTGGGCGGGGAGCTCTACGAGCTGGTGCGGCAGGTGGCCTGCGGCCGCCAGACCAAGGCCGAGGCCCTGGGCTTCACGGAAATGGCCATCGCCCGGGTCTGCAACTACGTATAAGTAAGGAGTGATTCTGGTATGAACAAACAATACGCCGTCATGGACGGCAACACAGCGGCGGCCCACGTGGCCTACGCGTTCACAGAGGTAGCGGCCATCTATCCCATCACCCCCTCCTCTCCCATGGCGGAGAAGGTGGACGAGTGGTCCGCCAAGGGGCGGAAGAACCTGTTCGGGTCCACGGTGGACGTGATCCAGATGCAGTCCGAGGCCGGGGCGGCGGGCACCTGCCACGGCGCGGCCCAGGCGGGCGCGCTGACCACCACCTTTACCTCCTCCCAGGGCCTGATGCTGATGATTCCCGCCATGTACGCCATGGGGGGCCAGTTCCTGCCCAACGTCATGCACATCGCCTCCCGGGTGGTCACCAGCAACCACCACTCCATCTTCGGGGACCACACGGACTTCATGACCTGCCGCACCACCGGATACGCCATGCTCATGTCCGCCTCCCCCCAGGAGGCCATGGACCTTGGCGCGGTGGCCCACCTCAGCGCCATCCATTCCAAGTACGCCTTCATGCACTGCTTCGACGGTTTCCGCACCTCCCATGAGATGCAGCGGATCGAGGCCCTGGACTACGAGGACCTGCGGGGCCTGGTGGACTGGGAGGCGGTGCAGGCGTTCCGCCGCCAGTGCCTGAACCCGGAGCACCCCACCAACCGGGGCAACAACGTGAACCCGGACGTGTACTTCCAGTGCAAGGAGGGCGTGAACGAAATCAGCGCCGCCCTGCCGGATACCGTCCAGCACTACATGGACGAGATCAACCAGCTGACGGGCCGGAATTACCAGCTCTTCAACTACTACGGCGCGCCAGACGCCGAGGAAGTCATCGTGGTCATGTGTTCCGCCTCCGAAGCGGTGAAGGAGACCGTGGACTACCTGAACCAGCAGGGCCGGAAGGTGGGCCTGGTTCAGATCCACCTCTACCGCCCCTTCTCTGTGAAGCACTTTGCCGCCGCCATTCCCGCCACCTGTAAGAAAATCGCCGTGCTGGACCGCAGCAAGGAGGCGGGCAGCGTAGGGGAGCCTGTTTACCTGGACGTGGTGACGGCCCTGAGCCAGGCGGGCCGGGGGAACATCCAGGTGGTGGGGGGCCGGTACGGCCTCAGCTCCAAGGACACCACCCCGGGCCAGTTCATCGGCGTCTATGACAACCTGAAACAGGAGACGCCGAAAAATAACTTCACCATCGGAATCGTGGACGACGTGACCCACACCTCCCTGGACTACCAGGAGGTCGAGCTGCCCCATCCCGGGCAGGTCTCCTGCAAGCTCTGGGGCCTGGGGGGCGACGGCACCGTGGGAGCCAACAAGAACGCCATTTCCACCATCGGCCTCATTGCGGGGAAATACGCCCAGGCCTATTTCTCCTACGATACCATGAAGTCTGGCGGCCTGACCCAGAGCCACCTGCGCTTTGGCGACGAGCCCATCCGGTCCACGTACTTAGTTTCCGCCGCAGACTTTGTGGCGGTCCACGCCCCCACCTATGTCAACAAATACGACACCTCCGGGGACCTGAAAGAGGGCGGCGTGTACCTCCTCAACTGCCCCTGGAGCGTGGAAGAACTGGAGGAAAAACTCCCCGGGAAGCTGAAACGGGACTTGGCCAGCAAGCACGCCCAGTTCTACACCATTGACGCCGCGAAGCTGGCGGTGCAGGTGGGCCTGGGGGCCAACCGGACCAACAGCATCCTCCAGGCCGCCTTCTTCGCCCTGACCAAGGTCATTCCCCTGGACGTGGCCGTGGAGGACATGAAGAAAAACAACTACAACTCCTACTTCAAAAAAGCCGGGCAGAAAATCGTGGACATGAACAACGCCGCCGTGGACGTGGGCATCAGCGCGGCGGTGAAGGTGGAGATTCCCGAACACTGGGCCAGCGCCGCCGACGTACCCGCGCCGGAGCGGAAGGTCACGGACTTCGTCCGGGACATTGTGCTGCCCATGGACCGCCAGCAGGGCGACAAGCTGCCCGTGTCCGTGTTCAAGAAGTACGGCGTGCTGGACGGCACCTGGGAAAACGGCACTTCCGCCTACTCCAAGCGGGGCGTGGCGGTTACGGTGCCCAAGTGGAACGCCGGGAGCTGCATCCAGTGCAACCGCTGCGCCATGGCCTGCCCCCACGCGGCCATCCGCCCGGTGCTGCTGACGGAGGAGGAGAAGGCCGGGGTTCCCGCCGCCTTCGCCACCGTCCCCGCCAAGGGCCTGGGGAAGGACGCGCCGTCCTACAGCTTCCGCATGCAGGTGAGCCCCTACGACTGCCTGGGCTGCGGCGTGTGCCTGACGGCCTGCCCCGCCAACCAGAGCGAAAAGAGCGCCGACGCCCTGGTCATGACCCCCTTCGAGGAGATGAAGCCGGAGCAGGAGCTCTTCGACGGCGTGGCGATGGACGAGAAATACCTGAAACCGGACGTGGTGAACAGCAAAAGCGTGAAAAACATCCAGTTTGCCAAGCCCTATTTCCAGTTCTCCGCCGCCTGCGCGGGCTGCGCGGAAACCACCTACCTCAAGCTGGTGAGCCAGCTGGCGGGGGACCGCATGTACATCGGCAACGCGGCGGGCTGCTCCTCTGCCTACAGCGGCGGCGCGCCCATCCTGCCCTACTGCCGGGACGGGCAGGGCCGGGGCCCCGCCTGGGAGCACTCGCTGTTTGAGGACAACGCCGAGTTTGCCTACGGCTTCTTCCACGCCCAGGACGCCCTGCGCAAGGAACTCCTCATCCGCCTGGAGGCCCTGAAGGAGGCGGGCGTGGCCGCCGAGGCCGTCAGCGCGTATCTCGCGGGCTGGGAGGACACAGAGAAATCCCGGGCCCTCACCGATGCCCTGGTCCAGGCCCTGGAGGCCGCGGAGCCCACGCCGGAGGTCCGGTACATCCTGGAGAACAAGGAGTTCCTGGCCAAGAAGTCCGTGTGGGCCGTGGGGGGCGACGGCTGGGCCTATGACATCGGCTTTGGCGGCATCGACCACGTGCTGGCCCAGAACCGGGACGTGAACCTGCTGGTGCTGGACACCGAGGTGTACTCCAACACGGGCGGCCAGTCCTCCAAGGCCACGCCCACCTCGGCGGTGGCGAAGTTCGCCGCTGGAGGCAAGCAGATTGCCAAGAAGGACCTGGGGGCCATCTTCATGAACTACGGCTACGTGTACGTGGCCCAAGTGGCCATGGGCGCGGACCAGGCCCAGACCCTGAAGGCCCTCCGGGAGGCGGAGAGCTATCCCGGCCCGTCCATTGTCATCTGCTACTGCCCCTGTCTGGAACAGCATATCAAAAAGGGTATGGGCTGCTCCCAGGATGAGATGAAGAAGGCGGTGGAGTGCGGTTACTGGCAGCTGTACCGCTACGATCCCCGCCGGACGGCGGAGGGCAAGAACCCCTTCCAGCTGGACTCCGCCGAGCCGGACACGGAGAAGCTGCTGCCCTTCCTGATGGGGGAGAACCGCTTCGCCTCCTTGAAGAATAACTTCCCCGGCAAGGCCGACGCCCTCTATGAGAAGGCTCTGGCGGACGTCAAGGCCCGCTGCGCCCGGTATCAGAAGCTGGCGGAAGAGGGCTGAGCCCCGCCGCTAAAGGACAACGGAAGAAAACCCGCCTGGAGAGTTCCTCCAGGCGGGTTTTTAAGGTCTTGCCAGGAAAAGGGCAAAAGACCGTCTTGGGGCACCCCGGGATGTTTCAAACAAGGCCTAGGCCCTGTTTGAAAAATGGCAAAACGCCGTCTCGGGGCGTCTTTTTCCGCCAGGACTGCGTTGATTTTCTTTGCCGGGCGACAGCCCGCCTGCAAAAAATCGCCTTGCCCGGCAAAAAAATCTGCCCCAATCCGGCATTCCGCCAATTTTCAAACAGGGCCTAGCCCAGGTTGTCTAAAATTTCCCGGACATCCCGGAAGGTTTCCGTGGGCTGGAAGCCGTACCGTCCGATGTCCTCCGGCACGCCCTCGCCGGAGAGGACGAAAGCGGTGTCGATTCCCGCCCGGACGCCGCAGGCGATGTCGGTGTAAATCCGGTCCCCCACCAGCAGGGTTTCCTCCTTGGAACAGCCCCAGCGGTCCATGGCCAGCAGGGCCATCTCCGGTTCCGGCTTGCCCAGGACCTTGGGCCTCCGGCCCGTGGCCCGGAAGAGCATCTCGCACACCGAGCCGCAGTCCGGCACGGAGCCCCAGGCCGTGGGACAGACCCAGTCGGGATTTGTGGCGAGGAAGCCTACCTGGGGATCCCCCAGGAGGATGCACGCGTCCTCCAGCTTCTGGAACGTCAGCTCGGTGTCAAAGCCGCAGGCCAGGAGGGAAATTCCCGGTTCCAAGCGGTCCGTGACGTGGAAGCCCGCCTCCTGGAGCTGCTGGCGGAAGGTACGGGTGCCGAAGGCGTAAATCAGGGCCCCGCTGTACTTTCCCCGGAGGTACCAGATCAGGGCGTCGGTGGAGGTGAGGAAGTCCTCCTCCACGGCGTCAATGCCCATGCGCCGGAGGCGCTCCACGTAGGCTGCGGCGCTCCGGGAGGAGTTGTTGGTGGCGAAGAGGTACCGGCCTCCCTTTTCCCGCACCCGGCGGAGCAGGTCCAAGGTCCCGTCAAAGAGCTGGTCCCCCAGGTAGAGGGTGCCGTCCATGTCCAGGAGGAAGAGCTTCTTTTTAGAGAGGTCCAGCATGGTTACAGCCGGGCGACGCCGGACTTCCGGGCGGCGGCGGCCACGGCCTTGGCCACGGCGGGTCCCACCCGCTTGTCAAAGGCCTTGGGGATGATATAGTCGGCGCTTAGTTCCTCGTCGGAGATCAGGCCCGCCAGGGCTTCGGCGGCGGCCATCTTCATTTCCTCGTTGATGTCGCTGGCCCGCACGTCGAAGGTCCCCCGGAATACGCCGGGGAAGGCCAGGACGTTGTTGATCTGGTTGGGATAGTCGCTGCGCCCGGTGGAAACCACCGCCGCGCCGCCTGCCTTGGCCTCATCGGGGAAGATTTCCGGCGTGGGGTTGGCGCAGGCGAAGACAATGGCGTCCCGGTTCATGGTGTTCACCATCCCGGTGGTGACGGTCCCCGGGGCGGAGACGCCGATGAACACATCCGCGCCCACCAGGGCGTCGGCCAGGGTTCCGGCCTGCCGGTCCAGGTTTGTCACCTGGGCCATCTCCTCCTTGATCCAGTTCAGGCCCTCCCGGCCCTGGTAGACCGTGCCCCTCCGGTCGCACATGGTGACGTTCCGGAAGCCTGCGGACAGCAGCAGCTTGACGATGGAGACGGCGGCGGCCCCCGCGCCGGAGGTGACCACCTTCACGTCCTCCTTCCGTTTGCCCACCACCTTCAGGGCATTGGACAGGCCCGCCAGGGTGATGATGGCGGTGCCGTGCTGGTCGTCGTGGAAAATGGGGATGTCGCATTTTTCCTTCAGCTTCCGCTCGATTTCAAAGCAGCGGGGGGCGGCGATATCCTCCAGGTTGATGCCGCCGAAGGACCCGGACATCAGGTAGACGGCGTTGACAAACTCGTCCACGTCATGGGTCTTCACGCAAAGGGGGAAGGCGTCCACGCCGCCGAAGGCCTTGAAGAGGACGCACTTGCCCTCCATGACGGGCATGCCCGCCTCGGGGCCGATGTCACCCAGCCCCAGGACGGCGGAGCCGTCGGTGATGACGGCGCAGAGGTTGTGCCGCCGGGTGAGCTCGTAGCTCTTGCGGATGTCCTTCTGGATTTCCAGGCAGGGCTGGGCTACGCCGGGGGTGTAGGCCAGGCTCAGGTCGTCTTTGGTCTCCACGGGGACGGTGGCCACGACCTCGATTTTTCCCTTCCACTCGCCATGGAGCCGGAGGGATTCTTTTGCGTAATCCATACTGTCATTCCTCCTTGCCCGCCGGGCGGCGCCTGCCTCCCATGTGCCGTCCCGCCGGGGTATTTTTAACGACATACAGTATAGCAAGCGGCCCTGAAAATTGCAAGCGGTTTCCCCGCCGGGGGAGCGCCCCCGGCACATTTATTAGGAAGCTATAGGGCACCCGTCCGCCCGGGACGGCCAGGTTCCCGGCGGGCCCGTATCATGCCCCCACTGGGCGCCTCTCCCGCCGGAAGCAGAGAAGGGCCCGGCCAGGCACAATGCCTGGCCGGGCCCTGGGCCGCAGCGGGAAGGTCTTCAAGCCTCTTGATAGAGCTCCAAAATTGCTCCGTCCTTCCAGACGAAGGCCAGGCGGTCGCCTTTTTCATTGGCCGCCATGGGGCCGCAGATCACGCGGTCGGCATCGGCTACGTATTTTTCCAGGTCATCCACTTTATAGGCCACATGGGGGTGGCGGTGGATGTCCTCGGGGAAGGGAGTACCCTCCTCGAATTTCAGGTACTCGATTTTGTAGTCGTAGTCGTCCACATTGCTGACCCAGAATTTGCCTCCCTCCTGGTAGGTCATGTTGGGCTTGCGGTTGGTGACGGGGATTCCAATGTGCATGTATTCGGCGGACATAGCGGTTCCTCCTATTTTTGATGTTGGACCTCTTGATAGACCTCGTAGGCCTGCTTGGGGGTATAGCCCTCGTGGACCACCTTGCCGATGGCCTGGGCCATGCCCGCCGGGGAGCTGGACTGGAAGATGTTCCGGCCCATATCCACCCCATGGGCCCCCTCTTGAATGGCCTTGTATGCCATTTCCAGGGCCTCCAATTCCGGCAGCTTCTTGCCCCCGGCTATAACGATGGGCACGGGGCAGGCGGCGGCCACCCGCTCAAAGCCCTCGCAGTAGTAGCTCTTGACGATGCTGGCCCCGTTCTCCGCCAGCACTCTGGTGGCCAGGAGGAAGAACTTCTCCGTCCGCTGTATTCGGCGGACATAGCGGTTCCTCCTATTTTTGATGTTGGACCTCTTGATAGACCTCGTAGGCCTGCTTGGGGGTATAGCCCTCGTGGACCACCTTGCCGATGGCCTGGGCCATGCCCGCCGGGGAGCTGGACTGGAAGATGTTCCGGCCCATATCCACCCCATGGGCCCCCTCTTGAATGGCCTTGTATGCCATTTCCAGGGCCTCCAATTCCGGCAGCTTCTTGCCCCCGGCTATAACGATGGGCACGGGGCAGGCGGCGGCCACCCGCTCAAAGCCCTCGCAGTAGTAGCTCTTGACGATGCTGGCCCCGTTCTCCGCCAGCACTCTGGTGGCCAGGAGGAAGAACTTCTCCGTCCGCT
>Ga0224746_10132_pt1 | contig 14229 bp, 13 predicted proteins | sample LIM_F_Water_Bulk_FD_183000 | JGI IMG/M metagenome (GOLD analysis project Ga0224746, IMG submission 183000) | Enriched cells from gastrointestinal tract of the lab mouse from Pacific Northwest National Laboratory (PNNL), Richland, Washington... | ecosystem: Host-associated > Mammals > Digestive... | reverse complement strand
TGTGGAGGACAACTGTGACGCGCTGGGCAGCCGGTACTGCCTGCACGGGGAATGGCGTTATACGGGAACGGTGGGGCATATCGGAAAGCCAGCCGCAACCGTTATCACTTCATCCCCTGGCAAGATCCTCCGCTCTTCCAGAAGCGGAGAGGTCAGCGCCATAAAAGCCAGCAGATTGGCAGAGGAACCGGAATTTACAACACTGCAATACCGGACTCCCAGCCACTCCGCAAACTCCTTTTCAAACCGGGCCGTGTAACGTCCTGCCGTAAGCCAGAATTCCAGGGCGCTGTCCGCCAGATTCACCATTTCCGTCTCGTCGTAGACGCGGCCGGCATAAGAGATTCTGTCCCCGGGGATATATTCTTTTCTGCCGGAGCCGTCCTGTTGACCGCCATGGTACGTCCTGCAGTATTCCCTTACCAGCTCCAGAATCTCCTCCCTGGCCTGGGATTCACTTTTATTTTCAAATATGCCTTTCTTCACTGCCATACCCTCCACGGCACCTTGCCGCTTTCCCAGAGTTTTTCCAAATATGCTTTGTCCCGGATATTGTCCATGGGCATCCAGAAGCCCTCGTGTTTGTATGCGCTCATCTGGCCTTCCATGGCCAGCCTTTCAAAGGGTCCCTCTTCCAGCATCTCGCTTCCGTCCCCCAGATAGTCGAACACCTGGGGATTCATCACCATAAATCCCGCGTTCACCCACGCCTGATCCGTCCTGGCCTTTTCTTTGAAGCGCAGTACCTGACTGGTCTCATGATTCATCTGCAGCGCACCAAAGCGCCCGGAAGGCTGCACCGTGGTGATGGTGGCTATCCTGCCCTGTTCCTTGTGAAATTCTATGAGCTTCCCGATATCCACATCCGACACGCCGTCTCCGTAAGTCAGAAGAAACGGCTCGTCTCCGATATAATCTCTCACCCGCAGAATCCGACCCGCGGTAAGGGTATCCAGGCCCGTATTTGCCAGCGTAACCTTCCAGGGCTCCGCCTTACTCTTATGCAGCAGCCGTTGCTGAGAATTCAGAAAAAAGGTGGTATCCGCCTGATACATATCATAGTGCACAAAGTATTCCTTGATCATCTGTCCCTTATACCCGCAGCAGATGATAAATTCTCTGAACCCATAATGAGAGTACAGTTTCATGATATGCCAGAGGATGGGCTTCCCGCCGATCTCCACCATGGGCTTGGGTTTGATCCTGGACTCTTCGCTGATCCTGGTTCCACGGCCCCCTGCTAAAATAACTGCCTTCATTTAACCCTCCCCGTTGGGCCTTCCGATCCACACAGCGCCCCCCTGCTCCCAAAGCTTCTCGGCATCCGCAAGTTCCCGCTTTGTCTCCAGGGTAGTCCAATACCCTTCATGTCGGTAGGCTCCCACCTGGCCCAGCTTTGACAAGGCATGAAACACCTGCTCCTCCAGGTTACAGTCCCCCTTGAGATAGTTCAGAACCTTTTTATCCAATACAAAGCAGTCCGCATTGACCCAGGCCGCCTCAGCCACCGCCGGACTCAGGTTTTCATAATCCAGAAGGCCGTCTTCATCAATGGTCAACAGCTGCTTCCGCCCCTGGGGCTTAGCCATCACCAGTGTCACCAGCCGGTTATTTTTTCGGTGGGTTCCCAACAGTTCGTCCGCATCCACATCAGACAGACAGTCGCCGTAAGTCACAAGAAAGGCATCCTCCGCTTCTCCCCCTGTCTCCTGCAGGTATTCAGCGATGGCGCGGATGCGCTGTCCGGGCGTTGCGGTCAGTCCCGTATCCACCACCGTCACCTTCCAGTCTTCCGTTCGTTTTTTGTGAATCTCCACTGTATTCTTTTCCAGATCAACGGTAATATCGGACTCATAGATATAAAAATCCGTAAAATACTCCTTAATCATATCTACCCGGTAACCGCCGCATACAATAAATTCCTTTAATCCAAATTGGGAAAAATGCTTCATGATGTGCCAGAGCAGCGGCCTTCCCCCGATTTCCACCATGGGCTTGGGGATCCCCTCTCTGGTATCGCTGATCGTACTCTGCTGGCCTCCTGCCAAAATAACTACCTTCATAGTAGCCCTCCAAAGCTTTTACTGTGCGTATAGCATACTTCAAGCCGGCGCTCATCCCTTCCAGACTTGATACGTCTCCACTCCGTCAAATACATCATCATTGGTAAACACCTGTCTGATGTCCTCACTCACCTGACAACCACCATCAAACAGCATCCCAAACAACTGATCCGCAAAATCTCTTTGATCCTTCCAGCGGGGAACCAGTTCTTTTATTTCCATCATATCCCGCTGATAACGCAGAATGCCTTGCTGCACTTTCTGAACCACTGAAAAACTGTCATTTTCATCCTTCTCATAAATAAATTTATCACTTTCCACATGATTCAGTGTGGGATAACCGTCAACCATGATTGTCTCCAAAAACAAATAATGTTTAGCCACCTGGTTTTCCACACCATAAGAGCATATATTACCATAGGCGGAAACGATATCTTCCTCCAGGTGATATCTCACAACTGGATGATTCATTGTCGCGAAATATACACCCACAAGTCTCTCATTCAGCAGTTTCTGCATAAAATACTGAACTGTTCCACCCGCCACAAAGTCAAAAATCGCCTGCTTCTTTTCATTCAACAGCCCCAGACTTCTCAAATACGCCAGGTAATTGCACCTCTCCTGTTCTGCCTGCAAAAAAATTTCCTCCTGATAAGACAAAACATACTCCCGAATGTCATACACAGGCGCTCCCTTTACCTTTCGGTTTTGCAGCGCGTCTCCCGGCCGGGGATTCACTCCATACCTTCTTTGCAGCAATTCCCCATATGTTCCCTGAAATCCCCTTTCCGCGAGAAGCAGAATATCCTCCGTTGACTGAATTGCCGCAACAGAGACTGCTCTGCGGGATGCCTTAAAATATTTATACTCAAAGGACTGCACCCCTTGCTGTATAAGCATCTGCTCTATCAGAAACCCGTCCCGTGCGGGTAAAAGCAGCTGCTCAATCTCTTTTCCAGCCAATTCTCCTGCCAACCATCCAACAAACTCATCGTAAAGTACCCCCAGAAAAAGCTCTCCAATCTTCTCCGGAGAATCTACCGCCAGAACCCCTTTTCCCTTCTGCAATACAAAGGGATTCTCACAGCACCTCCAGATCAGGTTCCCCAAAATGCATCTTTGCTCCAGTGACTCAACATGGGCTAATGTAGTTTGCATGGCAGAAGCCATCCACATTTCATAACCGCTGTATATTTGGAAAGTATCCAATCCGTATTCGCGGGCCATTTCCCCATCACTCCGCCGGTTATCTCCAATATGCAAGTATTTCTCACCGGCTACATGCTGCTTGTAAACAGCAAAAAGCCCCCCCTCAGACTTTCCTCTTCCATAATCGCAGGAAACAAACAATCCATCCCAATCCTCAACACCGCACTTTCTGAGGAATCTTTCCATCTCCTTTTCCGGAAAGTACATGTCCGATATCAGAAAAACTTTTTTCCCCTGGTCAAGCGCATAACGATACAGTTCTATCATTTTTCCGCGGGGAACAAGCACCCTACTTTCCACCATTGTTTCCAACTGCATCCATTGACACAATATTTCCTCTGAAATATAATATCTTTTGCCCAGTTCCTCATAAATCTGCCCGATGGCAGGATACTTCAATGCCTCCTCAGCGCTTACCCTTCGTTCCCGAAACCGATTATTTTCAAATCCTTTTTCTTCCAGCAGCCGTTCCACAATGTCAAAAACATCCGTCGGCTCCAGTACCTTTCGCATGATGAGCGTATCAAAAATGTCAAAAGAAATATATTCATGGCTGTCTATCGCATTTCGCAAATCCGCTTCCGCTATGTTCCAGTACGGCAGGTTCTGGTTGCTGTATTTTCTTTCCTTCTGCCCCAACAATTCTCCCCTGAAATTATAGATCGGAATATCATGCTTTTCCTGCATGTATGCAATACGCTGATAAATGACCGGAACAATGGATTCTCTGGCAATAATCACGACTCGTGGTTTCAGTTCCAAAACTTCCTGATCAGACAATACTTTCAGTCCCCAGAATTTATTTCCCACATTTCTGGCATCCATCAGGCCTGCAAACTGATAACCCTTTGCCCCCTGCAATATTGCCTCTGTATTTTTTCCAAGTCCATAAAGCACAAAGGGCTCCTCACGCCAATTCAGAAATGCCTTTTGAAACTGCTGTACCACAAACTCCTGCTCACTCATTGCCATGCTCCTGTCGAAAATCTTATTCTCTGGTTCTTGCAAGCCGCTTCAGTTCCTCATATTCCTGCCGGTCTACAATCGTATATTTCGACTTCCGAAGATTCCCCTGCATCTGAACCCCAGCTTCAATCACTTTAGTCGGCAGTGTCCCCAAATCGCAGTAATTGCAGGCATCTGCACTTTCACTGTAAAACATCTCTTTCAGCTTGTCTCTGATCTCCTCCGGCGTATCCTCGGGTTTCAAATCAAAATAGTCCCGCTCTGACTCATAGGCTCCCAGAGACAGCATCCTGGCACTTCTCGCACAGGTGTGAAATTTACCATTATGAAATCCCTTTATCACTCTGCTTTGATCGCAGTTTAAATAGCTAAATCTCAGCTCCTGCGCTTCCCGACCACGGTACTCCACTCCCCCCATATCTGTCCAGGTCTGCTCCGTCAACACCTTAAAGAAAATATCCTTCTCCTCCAGCACCTGAATCAGGCGGCTCATCTTCTCCAAATGGCCATAATCACTGATTTCTACAAGAATTTTGGGATTTTTCAGCAGCTCCAACACCTCCGGTTTCGGCAAAAGAGTGCTGTTCGTAATCAGCATGATACCAAGTACTTTTTTCTGAGCCAGCAAATATTCAAGAATTTCCTTCAGATTTGGGTACAGAAAAGGCTCTCCTCCCACTGTAATCCGAATACATTCGTCCACTCCCGAAAAAAACAATTCAAAGTCCTGCAAAATCTGACCGATCTCAATATCACACGGCTTATCAAAAAGCGGAAGTAATGACGAGCAACCCTTACACCGCATATTGCAGCGTGTTGTGGGCATAATCATTATTCGCGGAACAACAAAAGGACGCTCCACACCATTCCCGCCCCGTATATATGCTTCCTTTTTCTGCAACAGCTCTGTTCTTTCCTGACCGCTGATATGGTATTGTTCCAATACCACTTCATACTCCTTCAGGCACTCCTTCAGAAAACGCTCTTCAAAAAACTCTTCACTCCCGGCTGAATATGCCACTTTCAGCTCCGGAAAAGCATAAATTTCCGGCTGAACAGAAAATTCCATTCCCTTAAGCTGCTTCTCCATGGCTCTATAATGTCCTGAAGTCAATAGAATGACCGTGTTTTCATCCAAATGTGCCGGCAACTCAGTCGGTGCGATTACCGGGTAAAACTGTCCCCCCAGCTCTATATCGCACCCTTGCTTTCTCACATCATTATCCACCAGGCAAATAACAGCCTGCCGTATCGGTTCATACCGCAGCGCCTCCTCTGCCATCAAGCCTGTGCCAAAGCAGATAAGCTTTTTCTCATTTATCTCCTTCAGTAAGTCTCTCAATGTCCTCATACCCTGCCTCCCCGTCAACAGCCTTTCTCAGCAGTCCACACTCACATTCTGTCTGCTGTCCATTTATCATTCCGTCATAGTGCCGAGCCTGCTATCAATCGCCGTTTTACCACATCCCTCAGACTACCATTGACAGCGAAATAATTCGCTCCAACGGAATTCCACCTTGCAGCAACTCTTCCATGATCTCCTGGAAATAAAATTCCGGGGTCACCAAAACACAACAATCCTTCGGCACTTGTTCCAGCTGGAACAGGTTCAACACTGGCAGTCCATCCTTTTCTCCCCCAAAACGCCCCGCGTTTTTATCTATAAAGCAGACCACTTCCATACCTGCTTCCGCCAAGTCCTGATAAACCTGTGCGCCCAACCCATTTATTCCATATAAAGCAACTCTTCCGATTCCCCGCACTCGCAGATTTTCTCCAAGGCTTCCGCCCTGAACCCTGGCAGTCAGCCATTTAACCAGCGTATCATACATATATGCAAACTGCTCTTTGTTATAAATTCCATTATACATACTTAGCCCTCACGCAAAACTGCTCTGTTTTCTAACCGCTGCAAATCCATCTATATGATGTTACTGTACAAAGCATTTCGCAGAAAACTTACAGATTCGTTTCTTGCTTTTTCCAGTTTCCGTCCAAATTTTGTATAGTCAATTTGTCCTGTCACTTCTGTCATATCCCTAAAGTCTGTGAAAAATCTATTTTCCATCCCAAGTCCGGATACCATATCCTTCACCCGCGAAAGCATGGCCCGCTTTGCCGTATAAGTGTAAAATGGCTTGCGATATATCATGGAAAAGCATGTACCATGAAAAGAGTTGGTAAATACACAGGCAGCATTTTTCACATAACCCAGAAACTCTCCCGGACCCGCAAAGGCAAAACACCCTGCATTCTGAGGGAATACCCTGCCCGGATAGTCCGCAAAATAGTGGATCACCCGAAGTCCCAGCTTCCTCGCCATCATATTGGTATAGTCCACCACAGCCGGATCATGTGTTAAAAAATAGGCTAACAGGTACGGTGCACTCTTCATCTCATCATTTTCCAACACCAATCCATCATAGTCCTCCGCTTCCAACAACAAAGAGGGATCCAATACCGCAGACACCTTTTTCTTCGTAAATCGCTGAATACTCTGTACCGCAGATATCTCCCTTACCGAAACAGCATCAAAATCCGGCAGATACTCTTCAAACAGAGCATCTGCCTCCGTATATCCCAGTTGATCCAAAATCACGCTGGCCGCATAGGATATCCTACTGCTATCCGGCGAAGCGCACTTCAAAAAGTATACCGGATCCAGACCAGAAAACTCTTTCCCCCAGACAATATCACTGCCTACTATGCAGACATCATATTTGCCGAGACTTCTGGAAAGTTTTTCCTCATCATCCAGACTATCATCTGACTCCTGCTCCATTCCGAGATGACGTCTTCTAAACTCCTGAAATTTCCTGCACTTTTCCTGATACTGCTGTTGAAGACGCGCTTCCTGAAAATACTGATATTCCGGCAAGGCAGGACGATAGGGCAGTATATCCGCCTTTTCTACACCAAGCTTCTGCAGCGTCCTGCGAAGTGCATACGCCTGCAGGACAGAACCGAAATTATTATAAAAGTGCAGAGTCGCTATGACCGCTTTCGCCATATCAGACCTCCCCCCTCAGAATAATAACTGCATATCATGAATCAAGCTTTCTCAAAATAAGCTGTGCCGTCTTCCGCACATCATCGTTAGATACACATACATTACAGTCCTTACAGTACCGCATCATACAACGCTTTCCCTGTAAGTGAGTCCTTTGTATTCCTTTCAGCTTCTGTGAATTCCACAATTCAAGTAAGCCTGCGTTTTGCACCTCTCCGTATTTGGTTGCAAATTTCCAATCCTGAGGACATACACACACATTGCCATTAGAATGTATCGTCATTGTTGTAAGGGGAAAACTGCATATCTTATCCTTATCCATCATATCACCAATATTTCCTGCCTCGTAATTTCCCTCCGGCACATATGCCTCAAATTCTGACCATGCCTGTGTGGTATCCTGTATATATGTATAGTCTGAAATCGCTTCATAAATATCATAAAAGCGATTCGCATCGGCATCATCTTTCAAGGCAACATTCAATGTCTTGACAGAAACCTTCGTATCTGTTCCTCTGCTTATCTGATATAAATACGCAATCTGATCCACAAGCTCCTGATAGTTCATATCAACCTTGCAGATATTCCTGTAGTCCTCCTCATTTAATGCTTCAATGGAAAACCGCATCATGTCAACCCCGGCTTCCACCAATTCACGGCTAAGCTGCTCTGTCAGCAGCAATCCGTTTGTCGTAATTCGAATTTCCCGGCAAACCTTTTTCTCCTTCAGCACACGAACCATTTCTGCAATATTTCTGTTCAACAGCGGCTCACCAAACCCATAAAGATTAATAACCTTAACCGGTTCCTCAAACTGCATCAGGTCATCAACTATTTTATTAAACAGCTTGCTGTCCATCATTTTATGCCGTTCCGCATTCATAAAGTCCGCAGTGTTGCAGGGGCAAAATGCACAACTCAGATTGCACGCACCGCAGGGATCAACAAAAACCACATAGGGCGCCTTGAGCGGTACTACCTCCGATAACACAGCTCTTGAATTTGCTTTTTCCAGTCTGTCTCGATTTACCATCCTTACTCCTTCCCACCTGTTTTACCATTATTTCTTCTCTATGTGATCAAATTATTAAAAATATCGTTTTCAAATGCTTCAGCTATTGTTTCACCTGCTGCTTCGTTGATATGCACCCCGTCTCCACAGTCAAATCTCCTGTCCAGCTCTGTATCTGTTTCGTTCGTTACCAGCTTAGCCACATCTATGCATCTATCAAACGGCGCCTGCTTCATTATCCAATAATTTATCTTCTTCCTCAGTTCGTTCCTGGCTTCCGTATAGTCTTGATCAATTACTCTCGGACAAATTGTCAGTCCAATAATCCTCACCCCTTTTTCATGTGCCTTTCGAATCAATTCACTCGCACAGGCTGTATATGTGTCAAAAGTAAGCGGCCTATTTCCTTCTTCTTCTGGCAGAGCCAGATCATTTAATCCCATGGCAAAAACACATACCGATATTCCTTCCAGCTCCAGAACATCGTGTTCGAATCTTAATTGTCCGTTGTATCCAAGACAATCCAACTGCCCACTGGGAGAACCATTCAAAAGCCTTGACCCATTAATCGCCACTTCAAATACCGCAAGCTTTCCCGGATACAATCTGTACATTCGATCAATCAAGGGCTTCGACCAGTTTCCCCAATGAGTAATGCTGTCTCCAAAAAGTGCCGCCACATGCACCTGCTCCTCGCAAAATACCTCTAGAGACTGCAATATCATTACAATCCCCGGCCTGAAAGTATTACCTGATTCCGGACGCTTTGACGATGCAAATTTCATCTCCACCTTCACTTCACAGGGCTCTATGTCTACATACAAACAATCCGAATAACAATCTGCTTCGTTTGATACGAAAAAAGCTTCCTTCCCATCCCTCCGCATAACATACGCTTTTTTTCCCATTGTCAGCTTTACGGATGACACTTCACACACAGCCTTCCCATACCAATTACTGTACTTCAGCCTGCACCCGGTGCCATGCAGATTATTTCGAAAAGTATAAATAAAGGATGTCTGTTCCCAAAAAGTAAAGTTTGTCCCTCTCTGCGCATAACTCCAGCTTGTTTTCCAGGGCATACTATATGCTCCATTCATCTATTGTCTTATGGGAAGCACACCACGGAACAGGTGTCATTCTATTACATGCATCGCAATATTCACACAGAGGTACAGGTCTGGAGATCTCCGCACACAATTCGTCCACACTGTCAACTGAGTAAATATCCACACCATTTTCTTCCGGTCCCGGCAACTGCTTATCAAAATAATTATTAAATAAATCAATATATGCGCTGTTAGCGCAGGGATACAGCCGCCCATCCCGAATAATATATTGCATACACAGACAGGAATCAAAATTTTGTTTTGCATCCAGGCCACCAGCCAGTTTCAACGGCAGTCCCCACATCTCCTTTGGCTTTTCCGCCGAATTTCCTGTATTTCCGAAAGTAACAACTATGCCTTCGCTGTCAAGCTTCTTGCGCAGCTCCTCATATGGAAGTTTCAAGGGATACTGAGAAATCCAGATATTCACCTTATTATCTGTACAAGAACGGAAAAATTCTTCTTTCATTGATTCCAGTCTGGTCGCATTTGTAATAATGATTATCTGTGTCTTTCTAAAATATTTTCGCACGATATACGGAAACTCATGCACCCGAGGATGCAACAAAGGTTCCCCCCCAGACAACTGAAATTCGTCTACGTCTCCGTTTGTCAGCTCAGCCAGCCTCCTGCAGTCTTTCTCAAAATCATCCAAATCTAAGAAGAATTCCTTTTTTGCCAATGGTGAAAAGTGAGAGCATCTCACACAGCTGAGATTACAATGGTCTGTCAGGTGAACCATAATGCAGGAAAAACGCTTCACTTTGCTGTTTAGCTTCTTTGCCCGTATGAACTCCTCAAACGTATAGATAATTGCATTTTCTAATTCAGTCAATGATTCTTTGATTTCTTCCACTACTTCGGGTGTTCTTGCCGTTATAATTATTTCCGTTGGTTCATCCTTATATTCTTGGTATAATCTTTCCGGTGAGATTATCTCTACCCCGTTAAAGTAATTTCCCTGCTTCTGTTTATCCTTGTCACAAATGTAGTCAACCTGACATCCTGAAGAAACCAATGGTTGATATACCATACGCAGATTTTGTGTCCCTGCTCCGTATAATATTACTTTTGTGCTCTTCCCACGTCGTTCCATACACACCGCTTTCTATGAATTACTTTCAATCGTTGTTTTTGCATAGCAGACCGTATCGCACCATTCTGTTGAATGATGTCTTACAATCATGCTGTATTCCGGAACAAATCTCTTTAAAAGCATTGGTATTTCAAACAAGTCCTGAATACTGTGGTAGATGCAGATTGCGCAGATCGGCTTCTTATTTCTGATCAGACTCACTGCTCCCGATAATGCCTCCTGCTCACTACCTTCTATATCCATCTTCAAAAAGGTTACCTGCTTTTCACAAAACATCTCATCCAGGGGGATGATCTCGCCCATAAGCTTACCGTTGTTCATGACAGAAGAGTTTCCGCCATTATAATTATATCTTATCCATTCTCTATTCCTTCCCACTCCGCAATTAAAAGTTTTAATCCTGGAGGCAGTTCTTTCAGGCATCTTATCGACAACAGCTCTAAGTTCCTTATAATTCTGTTTATCTAATTCAAAACATACATACTCTCTATAGTCATCGTATCGAATATCTTCTACTAAAGAAGATATTGTATCCCCGATATATGCCCCACAGTCAACCATGATTTCCTGTTTCCCAAGATATTTTCCGCCATCAAAAAAATACTGCGGCTGTATGCATAAGCTTTCAAAATCAATCTTACTCAGTTCTCCGCCATCTTCTTTTATGCCAAATATTTCCTTTAAATGACACCATATAACCTTCAGCGACTCCTCATCTTCAAACATATTCAACAGATCGTTCGTTTTCTGTAACACATCCTCTTTATCCATGTTCAGAAAAAGTGTCATTGCTTCCAGATAAAAATCAGGGTATAGTTCAGAAAAGATATTTTTTACATTATTTTCTACTAACTGCCGCTTTATCTCGTCCAGAAATTGAGCTCCTGCCGCTATAAAGCAAAAAACATTATTTCCATCTCCACATGCCTTCTGCGGTGACACAACTGCTATTCTTCTATTCTGCGGCGTAAGAAACTCCGTTCCCCATTTATTCGAATCATTATCACACAAGAAACCAACCTCTACTCCCAGCTCCTCAAGGCAGGTACAAATTTTCTCCCCCATTAACGCCGCACCGAAAACAATTATTTTGCCACCACTATTGCTCCAATGCCGCCAATAATCCAGTTGTTTTTTCCTTACATTAAAGAAAATATCAATATTATTTTTAATCGTCTCCTGAATACAATCTCTCAAATTCATCCCGATCTTTCCTTTCACACAAATCTGCATGATTCCGCTTTGCGAAACCGTAGAATAATTTCGCGAAATGCCTCGCGTACCTCAGATGATCATTCTTTTCTGACTGCATAACAAACAGTTTCATTCAGTAAATCTGTATGATGGCGAATAAAGATATCATAATCCGGCCAATTTGTCTTTATATGCAGTGGAATCTCCCACAAATCGCGCGGACTGTGATAAATACAGATCGCCATCTTCGGGCGATATTTCGATATTGTCTTGTTAGCTCCCCGCAAAGCCTGCATTTCTGCTCCCTCAATATCCATTTTTATAAATGATACCAATCCACGATCAACAAAATAATCATCCAATGCAATTACTTCCCCTATCTGGGTTCCGCCGTCTTCCATTTTAGACCCCTCATCATATTCCCCATATTGAATAACGCCCGTTTCCCCGGAAACTCCTTTATTTTCCAGAACGAACTTATCTGCGTGCTCGCTCCAGTTTTCAAATACATATTCTTTCATTTTTTCAAAATTACTTTTACTCAGTTCAAAAGCATAATACCTTTGAAATTGTCCTCCTGTATAATGCATAAAGTCCGGAATATTATCACCCGTGTATGCCCCGCAGTCTACATACACCTCTGCCCCGCTGTTTCTTATGATATCCTTCGGGAAATATTGGGGGACTGTATACAAATCATCTGTCTGGCCGAAACAATATTCACTTGTCACCCACTCCTGAATCAAACGTGCAAGCAGTCTGCAGGACTCTTCATCCGCCAAAATATCAATTGTATTAATCAGCCGTTGAACCGCCTCCTGTATACTATTTTCGGATAAATAATTTTCTATAGATAATTTTCCGGCTAAGGCCCTGTCCACCATCGGGAATCCTAATTCCTTTAACTGCCTGTATATTTCCTTGTAATATCGTGTTGGTATCAATACCGCTGTTTCTTCTTTATATTTTTTCAGTTCCTCCACAGATATAACATCAATTCCATATCCATAAGGATCTTTCTTGCCTGTTTTCTGCAGATCGTTATCGCAATAAAAATCTATTTTTCTTCCCATAGCATCTGCAAGTTCCAACACCCCCCTGCCCATATTCCCCACACTGAACCCACATATGTACTTATATCCCTTATATCTCTTCTTTAGAAACTCAACATAGCTTGGTTTATAGCCAATCAAATAATCTCTAATGAGCTTTTTATATTTTTCTTTATATAATTCCATAATTTACCCTCTTTCCCGCCTTCAACAGGTATTCATCTCCGTTCTTCGAAGTACCGCACCGTTCTTCTGAAGCCTTCTGCCGTATTAATCTGAGGACTCCATCCTAATTCCTTGAGAAAACTTGTATATTTTAATACTTTTCCCTGCCCTTCAATTGCTCTTTTCTTCGCACATGTATAGCTCAGTTTTCGCTCCGGAAATACATTCTGGGTTAAAAAAATCGCCAGTTCTTCAACCGTCATTTGTTCATCATCATTATGAACAACATAAGGTGTCGATATCTCCCCCTCAAATAATACCTTAAAGAAAGCTGTCACCGCATCTGTTATATACGTCATACCTATATAACCCTGGCCATCTCCTTTAATCATCAAATTTCGATTATTAATTATTGCTTTCACAAAGTCAGAATACAAATGTCCATCCTCTAAATCAATATACGGACCATAGGTATATCCGATACGAATTATTTTCGCAGGAACATTATATTCTTGTGCAAAATCTGCACACAGATTTTCCCCCAGACGTTTACTCATATTATAACAATTCCTGTAATCCAGGGGTTCCAAGCCATTGTACGTCACATTATCTTTTGTAGGACCGCCATATACGGCGCCGCTGCTGAAAAAGAGAAAACCCTTTACTTTTTTCGCCATCGCAAATTGCAGCAATTTATAGGTTCCTATTGCATTAGCGGAAGCAATTTCAACCGGATTAGTATAAAAGAAAGAAGTTGCGGACACACAAGCGGCATGAAGAATATAATCAACATCCCCTTCAAATTCTACTTCATCTTCAACATTGCCCTTTAATATAATGAAGTTCGGATCATCCAAATAATCTGCCCATATATTTTGTGCCTTCTCTAAATTACGGCATTGTGCAATGACCCTGCAGGGCTTATCCCGATTTTCCTCTGCCAGCTTCATCAATGCCATCACACAATACCTCGCCAATGACCCCGTTGAACCGGTAATAAAAAATGTTTTACCAAGGACATTTGTTATTTCCAGTGTTTTGATAATCGCTGAAATATCTTCTTTTTCAATCTGATACATGTCTTCCCTCTCAGCTATACTAATATTTTTCCGTCTATTTCCGTAAGAATACCCTGATAATACTGTGCCATCTTCTGAATGGTCTTCCCGAAATCCTCAAATTGATAAGTTCCCATCTCCGAAAATAATCTGGCGTTATCTCCTGAGTATTCCAGTTTATATCCCTCCGAAGCAACAATAAACTCACACTCCCTTTGCAGTGCTTCCCTGATAATATTTCCCAGCGAGTACAAATCAATATGCTCTCCACGACATACATTATAATGTTTGTGCT
>Ga0224746_10130_pt1 | contig 14294 bp, 12 predicted proteins | sample LIM_F_Water_Bulk_FD_183000 | JGI IMG/M metagenome (GOLD analysis project Ga0224746, IMG submission 183000) | Enriched cells from gastrointestinal tract of the lab mouse from Pacific Northwest National Laboratory (PNNL), Richland, Washington... | ecosystem: Host-associated > Mammals > Digestive... | reverse complement strand
GGCGCTGGCCGTGGTCGTGTTGCCAATCCCCATCTCGCCCACGGCAAGGATGTCATAGCCGGCCCCCTTCCTCTCCCCGGCAATACGGATGCCTTCATGGATCCCTTCCAACGCCTGCCCCAGGGCCATGGCCGGCCCTTTGTGGAAATTGGCGGTGCCCCGGGCTATTTTGTGGACCAGGACCCCTGGTTCCCGGATTTCGCCGGCCACCCCCAGATCCACCGGCAGCACGTCCGCCCCGGCCACCGCCGCCATCCGGTTGACGCTGGCCACGCCTTTGGCAAAGTTTTCCGCCACCGCCAAAGTTACGGTGCTGTCTGCCTGGGCCACCCCTTCCTCCACCACGCCGTTATCCCCGCAAAACACGACTACCCCTTTCCGGCGCAGGGCAACATCCTCGGACCGCCGGATACCGGCGATCTTAGTAATCATCTCTTCCAGAAGCCCCAATCCCCCTATGGGCTTGGCGATCCCGTCCCAACGCCTGCGGCTGGCCTCCATGGCAGACGGGTCAGCAGGACGCACGTTTTTGCAAAGGCAGTCCAATTGCTGCCGAAAATATTGTTCCATCCCTTGCCTCCTTTGTTCCCTTTCGCCTCACGCTTCTGAAACCCCCCGGTACCCCCGGGGCGTCACCATTTTCCCTCCCATTGCCCTGGTTTGGGAATTTCCCACAAACACAGTGGTGAACATATCCACCTGCCGGCCTCCCAGTTCTTTCAAGGTCAGCACCTCCACGCCCTGGCCTTCCCTCCCTATGGAATATGCCAGGCCGCATACCCGTTCCCCCCCGGTTTCCTCCATTATAATGTTGCAGGCCCTCTTTAAATAGCCGGCCCTCTTTTTGCTGGAAGGGTTGTAAAGGCAAATCGCCATGTCTGCCATGGCCGCAAAGCGGAGCCTTTTCTCAATCACTTCCCAGGGGGTCAGCAAATCGCTTAAGCTGACCACTGCGAAGTCATGCCCCAAAGGCGCCCCCAGCAAAGCCCCGCCGGACAAAGCCGCCGTCACCCCGGGCACCACCTCCACCTGGCAGCCCGGATACCCTTCCCCCAGCTCCAGCATCAGCCCGGCCATCCCGTACACCCCGGCATCCCCGCTGCACACCATAGCCACCCGCCTGCCTTTTTGGGCTTCTTCCAAAGCAATGCGGCAACGTTCCACTTCCCTGCGCATCGGGGTTTCCCGATAAGTTTTATCCGGCAGGATTTCCTTTAGCAGCTCCACATAAACCGTATATCCCACAATAAGGTCGCAGGCCTCCAAAACCTGCCGGGCCTGTCCGGTCATCTGTTCCGGGCCCCCCGGCCCCATACCTACCACGTAAACTTGGTTCATCTGCTTGTCCGCCCCTTCCCGTCTGTTATTCTTCCGGCCTTTTATGGCCCGCGTGATTTGGCCCTTTTACCACTAGCAAAGAGTAATATCCGGCCGTTTCATCCAGCTCGTCCACCGATAGGCACACCCGTTCCCCGTCCATCCCGCAGTTTTCCACCATGGCCGCCTCCAATCCCGCTTCTTTCAGCCAGGCCTTTACCTGCCCGATATTCTTCCCCATCTTCATAATCACTTTTGTCCCCGGAAGTTTAAGGCCCTCCGGGATCTGCTCTGGTTGGGCCAGGATATGGAGCTGTTGGGCGTTTTCCGCCAGCCCTGTCCCCAGCCTGGCAGCCGCCGCGCAAAAAGAAGGCACCCCGTTGACCAGCTCTGCCAGGTACCCCCGGGACTTCACCATACGGTGGATATATAAATAAGAAGCATAGATGGTTACGTCGCCCAGGTTTAAAAAACCGACCGACTTTCCCTGCCGCAAATACCCTTCCACCACGTCCGCCACCTTTTTGTGGCAGCTTTTTAACACCTGGGGATCCCTGGTCATCGGCAGCCTGGCCCCGGCGCATTCCTTTTTAGCCAGCTCCGGCACGGCCTGCACGGCGATGCGGTAAGCGATGCTGCAGCGGCAGTCCTCCCCCGGGGCCATGATCACGTCGCAGGCCCGGATTGTCCGTACTGCCTTCAGCGTCAAAAGCTCCGGATCCCCCGGCCCTACGCCAATCCCGTACAGGATCCCCTCCCCGGCCTTCCCTTCACACATTCTCTGCCTCCTTTTCCGCTTCCTTCCCATGGCCCACATAGATTTGCCGGATGCCGGCATATTCCCCCAGCCCCCTCATCACACATTCCACTTCATATCCGCTACGTAAGAAACGGGATTTCCAGGAACCTTCCCCGCCCCCGGCCATATCTTTGTGGGCATGGTCGCCGGCCACTACCAAAAACGGGGTTAATACTACTTTCCGTGAACGCCGCGACCGCACCTGTTTCATCATATTTTCCAGCGTAGGCGAAGCCTCCACTGTCCCCACCAGGCAATCCTCAAACCCTTCTTCCATAAACGCCTGCTGCAGCTTTGCATAGGAAGCATTGGCCTCATGCCCGGTCCCGTGGCCCATAAATACCAAGGCTGTCCCCGGGCCGCGGTACGGCCCCAGCTCCCGCCCCAGGATCCGGACCACTTTACGGTAATCTTCTTCACCTGCCAAAAGAGGCCCTCCATAGGAAAGCCGGTCAAACCGGCCCCGGTATCCTTCCAGCGTATCCTTCATCCTGTTGTACTCAAAGCCACGGATCACATGGGTGGCCTGGGCCACCACTTTTTGATACCCTTCTTTCCACAGCCTGTCTAGGGCGCCGGCCACGTCGTCCACACAGATCCCGTCCCGCTGCTGCAAAATGCGCCGGACTGTCGGGCTGGTATAGGCCCTGCAAAACTCATATCCGGGAAAAGCTTCCCGGATATCCTTTTCAATAACGTCAAGGGCCTTCTCCCTGGTTTCCTTAAAACTGGTCCCAAAGCTGACGGCCAGAACCGCTTTTTTCTCCTGATTTTCCATGCTTTCCCCATTATCCTCTAAGATCTTTTTATAGCTTTTCAACCTCATGTCAATGTTTTATTTTCATGATATTGCCGAAAGCCGCCTGTAGGCCCCATCTCCCATTACAGCATACCCTTTCGGAATATGGGCAGGCTTTCCGGCACGCTCTAGCAGTATAACACAAATTTCTGATTTTGGCGATATTAACCTGCCGGTAAATATCCGTGAGGCAAAGGCGGCCGGCAACCTTAACGTCAACCACAAATTCCGGCTTTTTGGCTTCTATATCATTATTTTCCATAAAAATTTCTTAATTTTATATTTTTAGTATGTATGTTTTATATAATACTATTAATAGTATGTTGAATTATTTTTTTATATTTATAGTCTATATTATAGAAAATGAATCCTGCGGCGGCAGGCCGCTGTAGTGACATAAGAGAAGCTGATTTCAAAGAATTTGAGCTTTTTGTTATCTGCCGTTTAATCGTTCACAGTGAAGATACAATAATAATCATAGTTCTAAGGTTCCCACAAATACATGAAAGCACTTCTGTTGATAACTGGCGAACTATGGCAAGCTGTGATCCCGTATTTTGAAAGGTTGAATGCTATGCCTTTATCCGTTATTTTAGGGACGCGTGTCCGTTTTTACCGAAAACAAAAAGGGTTAAGCCAAGAAAAATTAGCTGAGTTATGTGGGCTCCACCCATCTTACGTCGGTCAAATTGAACGGGGGGAAAAAAATATTACCGTTGAAATCCTATATCGGCTATCCCAAGGCCTGGACGTCTCCATGGCTGATTTATTGCAGGATATTGACAACCCCGCTTCTGCCGGCAACAAAATCTTATCCGAAATCTATAATGTCCTGTTCCAGCTTTCCGACGGCGATCTCAAACGCATGAAACGCCTTTTTGACGATGTTTTGGAATTAATGTTACGCCGCCCCTGACAGCCTTCTTTATGTGCTTCTATAGGCCCTCATCATGGCCATCTTATCCAACGGGCGCTTCTTCCCGGCCTTAAGTTGGCGGGCCGGCGCCTTGTGCCGGTTTTTCCTTACCTTCCGGCAGATACACGCATCATGCTAAAAGCAGGCGTTTTTGCGTAGCCGGCATAGGCATACCGTAAGGATTCAGCCTTTACGCAAAAAAAAGCAGCCCTGGAGGATAATATCTTGGCCTATCAGCCTCCAAAACTGCTTTTTTTAATGCCGCCGCCATAAATCAAAAAACCAGGGCGCCCTATCCGTTTTTATCCGCTATACCTAACATCCCTAAATCTTTCTGTCCGCAATGGGAAATTTTCATACTAAAAATTACTGGGACATAGACGCTACCCACACGCCGTCATCGCCTACATAGTAGCCGTCAACCCACTGGCTGGCAGCCATGGCGCCTTTTGTACCGTCGGAAACCGGGTTCAAATAATACCACTTGCCATCCACCTGCTGCCATCCGCTGGCCATGGCGCCAGAATCATTGGTATAGAACCATTTCTGATATGTTTCGTCAAAGATCCATCCGGCTACCATCTTGCATTGGTTATCCCCTTGTTCCGGGTTCAGGTAATACCATTGGCCGTCCACATACACCCAACCTGTCATGGCATATGTATCGGCGCCAAAGTAATACCAGCTACCGTTAATACGCCCCCAAGAGTTTGCGGCATAGGAACCTTGGGCCTGTAAAAACCTCCAGCCACGGCTATCTTTCTGCCAAGCCCCGGCCATAGTATCTGCATTGGGGTTTGAGTAGGAGCGGCCTCCGCCACTGCTGCTTCCGCCACTGCCGCTTCCGCCGCCGGGCCTGACGGGCCTGGGGTTATCCGGGTTATCCGGGTTGTCCGGGTTATCTGGGTCGTCGGGGTTGTCCGGGGTATCCGGGCCGTCCTGCCCATCCACTGCCGCCAAAACAAAAATGCTGAATTTATCCACGTCAAACTGGATAAGCCCCTCTTCGCCCTCTACCTCTTTTACCTCAATCAGGCTGCCCGCTTCGTTGCCATGGAAATGGATTACCACAATTTCTTTTCCGCCGTTTTTTGCCGCCGCCAAAACATCCGGCAGCTCTACTTGAACCGTAACAGGCTTTCCGGCTGCCGGCTGCTTTCCGCCTAGGTTAATTTCCAATTGGAATATGGAACTTTCGTCAAGGCCTTGATACCCCTCCTTTGACAGGACCTGGCCCAAATCGTCTGCCGTTTTTTTCGCACTGTCCGCAACCGCTTCCACAACCAGTTTTGCACCCTGCGGAAGCCCCACCGCAGAAATCTGCTTATCCTCCAAAACCGGGCTTGTCATGGTGACGACGGTAGCCGCATACAGATGGGTCTCCGAAGCCGGCAAATCAAAATACCCACTTTCCCATTGAATTTCCGTATCCAGGTTGCCCTCTTGCGTCAACCAAATATACTTGGTAGTATCTTCCCCCTGGGTTAAAAGGGAACGCAATTGTGCTTCCTGGACCGCTTCGTCCAAAACATTCTTCTCCAGGCTGCCAACCATACCATTCTCAAAATCCGGGTCCTCTTCGCCCCCAACGGCAAAAGTCGTCACCTTTCCGCTTTTACCTACCGCCACCAGCCTGCCGCTGGGACTCGAATCCGACGGCGTCGCTGTTGCGTCGGAACTTGTCGCATTGGAAGATGTCCCTACGGCCACTGCTTCAAACTTTAACGGATTTCCAAACTCGCTGCTTTCATCCGCATGAAGGGTAATTAACCGGTATCCTTCCCCCTTCTCCCCAAATACGTCACCTGCGCTTATTACCTGGGCCAACGAAGAAAAACCTGTAGAGGTTACAATCGTCGTTACCATCAGCAGACGTGCAAGCTTTGTTTTCAGTTTCTTTGCTTTCATAAATCCCCTATCTCCTTTATTTATACTAACCCTGACGCCATTCATCGTACAAAAGTATGCTGTAATTGGCCAAGATTGTATTTATAGTATATATTTATATCAAATCAATGTCAATAGTATATATTATAAATTAACCAGAAACCAGCGGGCGTCACGGAAAAACCGCAGGCCCATCCGATCCCTTGAAAATGCTGCGGCACATCCGCCCCTTCCCGCGATACGCCAATAATTGCAGCAAAGAATATGGGGCCGCCACAGCTACATGCCGCGCCGTGCCTTTTCTTCAAAAAGGGCCCCGAAACTTCATACTTCCGCATATGGCGTTTTCTGCCCCGGCCAGCCGAAGTGGACGGCCCGGCAAAAATACCATAAATTCTTAGTGACAATCTTTTTTTTTGTGGTAAAATACACATAGGCAACCAAATACCCCACAAACGCCGGAGTATTTGGCACCCGTCTGGCTGTACATGCCTTTGGCAAATTGCCTGTGCAGCTACAGCGCCTGGCCCATTGTCCACAAAATCAAAAAATGGGCCTGCCCTTTTCACAGTATGCCCGCAAGGGCCAGGAAAAGAAAAAACGAACGTTTGGAGAACAGGTAAAAAGCGTTTTACCCATACCGGTTTGTGCTGTGAAACGTGCATAGAATGGAGGAAACCATGAAAATTATCATTATCGGATGTGGCAAGGTAGGGTTTGCCCTGGCCGAAGGCCTTATCCAAGAGAACCATGACGTAACCATTATTGACTCTTCCGCAGAACGGATGCAGGGCGTGACCGAGGAGCTGGACGCCATGCCGGTGATCGGCAACGGCTCTAGCATCAGCACCCTGTTGGAAGCAGGGGCTACGGACGCCGACCTGGTCATCGCCGTCACAGGCTCCGACGAGCTGAACCTGTTATGCTGCCTTATCGCAAAGAAACAGTGGAATTGCCACACCGTAGCCCGGGTGCGCAACCCCGTCTACAACCAGGAAATCGAACTGATTAAACAAAGCCTTGGCATATCCATGATCATCAACCCTGAGCTGGCAGCCTCTGCCGAGATTGCGCGGCTGCTCCGCTTTCCGTCTGCCATCAAGATCGACACCTTTGCCAAAGGCCGGGTAGAGCTGCTTAAATTCCGCCTGCTTCCGGAATTTAAGTTAAATCAGATCACCATCGCCGACCTTCCCCGCCACGCCAAATGCGACGTGCTGGTAGCCGGGGTGGAGCGGGGGGAAAACGCCCATATCCCCAACGGTAACTTTGTGCTCCAGGATGGGGACTTAATTACCATTATCGCCTCACCCAAAAACGCCGCCGCCTTTTTCCGGAACATCGGCCTGAAAACCAACCAGGTAAAAAACTGCATTATCGTAGGCGGCGGTACCATCGCCGTATACCTGGCCAGGCAGCTTTTGGAGATGAAAATCCGGGTCGTCATCATTGAGCGGAACGAGCACCGGTGCCAGGAGTTAAACGAATACCTTCCGGAAGCCACCATCATCCATGGGGACGGGACCAACAAAAAGTTGTTGATGGAAGAAAACCTGGAAGGCGCGGAAGCTTTTGTCACATTGACCAACATGGATGAAGAAAACATTATGCTGTCTTTGTTTGCCCGCAAAATTTCCAAAGCCAAACTGATTACGAAAGTAAACCGGATGTCTTTTGACAATATTTTAGACCAGCTGGATTTAGGCAGCATTATATACCCCAAATACATCACTGCCGACTACATCCTCCAGTATGGCCGCGCCATGCAAAATTCCATTGGCAGCAATGTGGAAACCCTATACCACATCCTGGACAACAAGGCGGAAGCCCTGGAATTTTGTATTTTGAAAAACTCGCCGGTGGTGGACATCCCCTTAAAGGACCTGCGCCTTAAGCGCAACCTGCTTTTGGGCTGCATCCACCGCAAGGGCAAAGTCATTATCCCCCGGGGCAACGACAGCATCCAAGTGGGGGATACGGTAGTGGTGGTCACCACACAAAAGGGCCTGGATGACATTCAGGATATTCTGGAAAAATAGAGGGCAGATCAATGAATTATCGAATCATATTATACATAGTCGGATGGGTTTTAAATATAGAAGCCGCGTTCATGCTGCTTCCCATCCTTACCGGAGCCCTGTACGGGGAACCGGACCTCTGGGCCTTTGTCGTCACCGGGGCCCTATGCCTGGCCATCGGTGGGGCATTGACCTTCCGCAAGCCCAAACGGCAGTATTTTTATGTAAAAGAGGGCTATGTGACCGTTTCCCTGTGTTGGGTTGCCTTGAGCGTTATGGGCGCGCTGCCCTTCCTCATCAGCGGTTCCATCCCCCACCCCATTGACGCGCTGTTTGAAACGGTTTCCGGCTTTACCACCACCGGGGCCAGCATCCTCCCTGCCGTGGAAGGCCTGCCGAAATGCATTTTATTCTGGCGCAGCTTCACCCACTGGATCGGCGGCATGGGGGTTTTGGTATTTCTGCTGTCCCTGTTAAAACTGGCCGGCGGCTCCCACATGAACCTGATGAAGGCGGAAAGCCCCGGCCCTTCCGTCACCAAGCTCCTCCCCAAAGTCCATTCCACCGCAAAGATCCTGTACGGGATTTACATTGCCATAACCCTGCTGCAGATTGTCGTCTTGTTGGTGAGCGGCATGCCTTTATTTGACGCGGTAACTACCTCCCTGGGCACTGCCGGCACCGGGGGGTTTGGCATCAAAAATGACAGTATCGCCAGCTATTCCCCCTTGATCCAGGTGGAAGTGACGATTTTCATGATTTTATTCGGCGTCAATTTCAACGCCTATTTCCTGCTTTTGCTGCGCAAATGGAAGCAGGCCTTCAGCAACGAAGAGGTACGCTGGTATTTCATCATTATTTTTGCCGCTATCCTCTTAATCGGATGGGACATCCGGGGCCTTTACGGCAATTTAGGAGCGGCATTCCGCCATTCCGCCTTCCAGGTAGGCTCCATCATCACCACTACCGGGTTTGCCACAACGGATTTCAACCTTTGGCCCCAGCTTTCACGGACCGTATTAGTCCTTTTGATGTTTATCGGGGCCTGCGCTGGCAGTACGGGGGGCGGCATTAAAGTATCCCGTTTCATTATCCTGCTGAAATCCTCCCGGAAGGAATTAAGCCAATACCTCCATCCCCGGCAGGTAAAGAAAATCCACATGGACGGCAAGTCCATTGACCGGGAAATCATCCGCAACGTCAACGTCTTTTTGGTGGTATATGTGCTGATCTTTGCCTTCTCCATGTTGGTGCTGGCCTGTGACGGGACCGACCTGGTCACCAATTTTACCGCCATAGCCGCCACCATAAACAACATCGGCCCCGGCCTGGAGCTGGTGGGGCCATCGGCCAATTTCGGCCTCTTCTCCTGCCCTGCCAAGCTGGTGCTGATTTTTGACATGCTGGCCGGACGTTTGGAGATCTTCCCGCTGCTGCTGCTGTTTGTGCGGGATACCTGGCGGAAGTTTTAAAGGGGCCGCCGGATCCGGGCAGCAAAATACATGGCCCGCTGCCGGCGGCGTTCCCATACCAAGGCAGAAAGGGCCGCAGCCCCGGCCGGACGGCCAGGGCTGCGGCCCTGTTTTTGTTTCCCCTTATCCCATTCATGGGCAAATCCCTTTAGTTCCCCTCGTAGGTAATTGCCGATTCCACCTGGTAGCCTTTCAGTTTCTCCCGGCCTTTTAACCCTGCCAGTTCCATGACGAAACAGATTTTCACCACTTCCCCGCCAAGCTGCTCCACCAGCCGGACAATAGCCTCGATGGTACCCCCTGTGGCCATCAAATCGTCGATAATTACGACTTTTTGCCCCGGGAGGATGGCGTCCTTATGTATCTCAACCTCCGCCATGCCATATTCCAAAGCGTATTTTGCGGAAATGGTTTCGCAGGGCAGCTTCCCTTTCTTGCGCACCGGGACAAAGCTTTTATGCCGGGCATAGGCCACAGGCACGCCAAAAATGAACCCTCTGGATTCCGGCCCCAGCACCAGGTCGTAATCCACGTTTTCCAACATGCCAAGGAGCCGGTTGACGGCCAGCTGCAGCCCGTCTGCATCCTGCAAAATAGATGTCACGTCCCGGAAGATAATACCCGGTTTAGGGAAATCCGGTATGCTCCTCACATAATCTTCTAATTTTTTCATACGCACCGTCCTTTTCTTTTCAGCCATATCACGTTAATCCAATATTTTCATTAAATTGGCTACCTCTGCCTGGCAGGCCGATTCCTGGAAAGAGCTGTAGGCGTAAAAACAATACCCGGAAACCTGCCCGCTTTCCCGCCCGGCCTCCACCTGCCGCTTAATAATGTCATTGCGCCGCAGCCACTCGGGCACCTGGTTATTGTCGGCGCTCCCTGAGCCGGCCTTATACATAGCCAGCCCCAGGTACAGCCGCACGTCCCCCTTGCTTTTCAAATCCAGCCAGGTCTCCAGGTTTTTGGAGAAAGCGAAAGGCGCCGGCGCCCCGTCGGACAATTTGTGTTCAAATCCCCAATAAATCTGGGGCATCAAATAGTCCACATAGCCGGGCTGGGACACCCAGGTATCCACATCCGCAAAAAGGCGGTTATCGCTTCGCAGGTTCTTCACATAGCCCTCCGGGCTAATCCCGAACTGGACCTGGGGCTTGCGTACTTTCACAGCCTGGTAGACGTCCCGGATCAAGGCGTTGACATTCTCCCTCCTCCAGCTGCCAATGTCCATGGGCGACCCGGAAAGGTTATACTCGGGTTTGTCAAACCACCGGTCAGGATCCTGGTCGTCTACTTCGGGATAAAAATAATCGTCAAAGTGGACCCCGTCCACGTCATAGTTTTCCACCACTTCCACGACCCCCCGGACAATCAGTTCCCGCACCGGGCCTGCCGCCGGGTTCAAATAGTATTCGCCGTCCTGCTTTAACGCCCACCGGTCATTGGACGGGTCTTCGTCAGACAGCCACTGCCGCACGGGGCTTTGCTCCGAAACCTGGTTCCAACGGTTCAAATATCCGGTCACCCGGTAAGGGTTGAACCACGCATGGAACTGCAGCCCCCTGTCGTGGGCTGCCTGGACGAAATAAGCCAGCGGGTCATATCCGGGGTCTTTCCCCTGCACGCCGGCCACAAACCGGGACCACGGGAAATAGGCAGAAGGGTACATGGCGTCCGCATCCGGCCGCACATGGACAAAAACGGCGTTCATCTTTAATTCCACGCACCGGGCCAGAATCTGGTCCACAGCCTTTTGATACCCGGCCTTGTCCGATGGCATCTTTTCCCAATCCAGGTAAGAAATCCAGACGGCCCTTAATTCCGTCGAAGCCGGCCCGTCCCCCGGCGCGGCCAAAGCCCATGTTGCCCCCCACTGGAAAACCATGGCCGCGGCCAGCCATACCCCTAAAATCCTCCGGACCCACTTTTGCCCCTTGCCTCTTTTTTTCCTCATCCCGTAAACCATATGCCCTCCATTTTTCTGACGTTCCAATAATAGCCATAAAATAGTATAGCAAAACTGCCTGGGCAGGACAATGATTGAGAATTTACATTTTTCTTAATATTCGGAGTCAGGGACGGCAAAAACGGCCCCCGCCCTTTTATTTTGGCAGCAGGGGGCAATGGCAGCGGCCCGGGGCACGCAACGCCTTGCTTGCATTCTTCCCTATCCTATGCTATGATGTTGGGAATAAAAGGTAAAAACGCCCGTCGGGCAAAGCCAAAAAATTCAATTGGAAACGAGGAAAAAACCATGGCCCATTACATCACCATAACCAGCGATAAAAGCAAGACAACCGCATTTGTCCTTTGCCTTTTCTTTGGATGGCTCGGCGCCCACCGCTATTATGTGGGGAAAATCTTCACCGGCTTCCTCTATACCGTTACTTTCGGCTGTTTTGGGGCCGGATGGCTCTTAGACTTGGCAAAAATTTTGTTGGGATGTTTCCGGGACAACGTCAAAGCCCCCTTACGGCGCTGACCGCCCCCTAATATCCCTCACCGTGTCGCGGATAATCAGCCGGTTCTCCAGATAGATCCGGCTGTTGTCCACGACCCCGTCTTCCAGCCGCCGCAGCATGACCCGGGTGCCTTCTTTGGCGATTTCGCTCATGCTCCTCTCCACGGTGGTCAGGCGCATGTTCCCGTACCCGGACATGTCCCAGTTGTCAAACCCTACCAGGGATACGTCCCCCGGCACTTCCAGCCCCGCTTCCGAGATGGCCTGCTTGGCGCCAAACGCCATTTCGTCATTGAAGCACAGGATAGCCGTAGGCCTGTATTCCAATAAAAATTTGGCCCCTTGGTAGCCGCTGGCATACCGGTATGTCCCCGGCACCGACGGGACCGCGTCCGGGTTTAAGCCATGTTTTTGGGCTGAGGCCCGCCAGCCCTGGCGCCGCAGCCTGGTGGAATCCAAATTGGGGGCGCCCTCGATGACGCAGATATTCCGGTGCCCGTTGTCAATCAGGTAATCCATGGCTTTTTCCATGGCTGCCGCCTCGTTGGTAGTCACGTTGGGCACGTTGATAAATACTTCCCGGCAGATAACCACCATGGGGATCTTTTTCTCCATCACTTCTTCCATAAAAGACAAATCCTCGGTACGTTGGCTTAACACGATAATACCGTCAAAATAGCTCGGGTTCAAAGTCCCCGGCTCGTGCATGTCAATCCCTTTCACCGCCACGTTATATTTACTGCCCACAATACTGTAGACCCCTGTGAGCACGTCATGTAAGACAAAAGGCGAGCTCATTTTGCTGATTGTGGAGAAATACAGCCCGATCACATAAGAACGGGACAATTTCAGGTTTAGGGCCGCCTGGTTCCTCACATACCCCATCTCATTGGCCAGCTCCTGGATCCTTTTATTGTTCTTGCCCTGCCCTCCCCCTACGTTGTTCAATGCCCGGGACACGGTGGAATAAGAAACCCCCGCCTCTTTTGCTATATCTTTAATGGTCACTGCCATAAACCTCTCCCCCTTCCTGCCATTGCATGGCCCAAAACCCTTGCCGGCCTCCATGTAAAAGCCTTGAACCTATGCCATCCTTATGATTGGGCATACCCCCTTCCAGCCATGGGCCAATGCCTAAGCCAAACGGCAGGCCGGGAAAATATAAAAAAGGCTATCGGATTTCCAATTGCCCGATCCCGTCCAAAAGGAATTTATCCCCTTCCTGCCCTGTGACCTCAACATCCTGCAAAGACAGCCGGTCAATGTTCCGGGCGAAAACCCCCAGCCTTTTGCAGGGGGCGGCGCCTTCCATCATAGCCGGCAGCCCTTCCCTGGGATTTTGGGCAAAACGGATATGCACCTGTTCCATTACCACTTCCCGGATCTTTTTCTCCGGCAGCCCATACAGGAAGGCCGCCGCCACATGGCAGTTGGAAGCCTCGACCTTTTTAAACACAAGGGAACGGACCTGTGGCGTCCTATCGTCTACCGGCAGCGCCTTTTTTGTCTTCACATATTCCGAAAACCCGTCCGGGTCGCAATTATAAAAACTATTGACGACAAAAGGCGTCATCACATGGTCCATTTGTATATTTTCAAATAAAATCCCGTCCAGCACGGCATCCTTCCCCCGGCCCCGGCGGGTTTTCACCCGCAGCCCCCTGTCCGTATGGGAAAAACGGCAGTCTTTTACCGTGAGGCCCTTCACCCCTCCGGCCATCTCGCTGCCCAAGGTAATGGAGCCGTGGCCGTTTTCCATATAGCATTGGCGGATCAAAACATTTTCACAGGGGACCTTGTACTTGGATCCCATATAAATTTTCCCCGACTTTACCGCAATACAGTCGTCCCCCAGGGAAAAATACACTCCCACAACCTCCACGTCTTTGCAGGATTCCGGATCCAGCCCGTCTGTGTTGGGGGAGTCTTTGGGGTTAAGGACCGTAAGGTCCACAAATCTCAGTTTTCGGGAAAAATAGGGGTGTATATTCCAGCTGGGGCTGTTTAGCACCTGGATCCCCTGTACGGTTATGTCCTCACAATAATTCAGGAAAATCATCCGCGGGCGCCAGGCAATCCTCATTACCTTAGGATTATACCACCAATTTCCCCAATTGTCATTCGCATTTCCGTTTATCGTCCCTTGCCCGTAGATTGCCACATGCTTTACATTAATGCCGGTGATAATCCCCGAAAACATGGGGAGGGGGTTCCCTTCCCATGTGCCCAGGTTATACTCCCCTTCCTCGTCATAAGACTGCACCATCCCCGGGAAAACCGGAAAACGGGTACGGTCTGACTCTGCCGACAGCACCGCCCCTTTGGCCAGTTCCAATTGCAGATAGTCCTTTAAAAACAAACTGGTGACCCGGTAAGTCCCCGGCGGCACCAACACCCGGCTGTTCCTGGGGCAGGCCATGACCGCCGCCTGGATAAAGCCGGTATCATCCTGCACCCCGTCGCCTTTGGCACCGAAATCCCGGACGTTGAGGGTAACAAACTCATAATCGGTCTGTACTTCCAAAAACGCCCCTTCTTCCCCCGCCCGGACGTCAATCCGGTAAAGTGTGTCCGGCTTCAACCCGTAAATGCTGGTGACGACCCGCCTTGTCTGCCCATAAT
>Ga0224746_10129_pt1 | contig 14354 bp, 10 predicted proteins | sample LIM_F_Water_Bulk_FD_183000 | JGI IMG/M metagenome (GOLD analysis project Ga0224746, IMG submission 183000) | Enriched cells from gastrointestinal tract of the lab mouse from Pacific Northwest National Laboratory (PNNL), Richland, Washington... | ecosystem: Host-associated > Mammals > Digestive... | reverse complement strand
TCGCCACCGATATTTATAACACCAAGTTCGCGACGTTCAAGGAAGTATTCAGCCTTTAGTGGGTCGATTGTCTCAAGCTCTACAACTTTTCCTACGGGTACCACGCCACCAAAGATTATACGGTCATACATAGAATATGTAAGATTAATCTTATTTTCTTCCATGACTTTAGGCATCATGAAGCGAGCACGTAGCTGCTTGGTGTCATAATGTTTCACGTCATCTGGATGACATGCGCGCATTACAGTATAGTCAGTCTGAGCCATAGCGGTTAGAGATGCTAATGCAATAGATGCAGTGATAAATATTTTCTTCATTTTATAATTATGTTGATTTTTTTCAAATAAGTTGATTTAAGGGCGGTCCTCAATTGAGATTTTGCGACGATTCCAGCCTACCAAAGCAACAGTACAGATAGTAAGGATGCCTGCTCCTACATAGGTAAGGTTATGGCAGCATTGGAATATTATCCAAGCAAGAGGACTACCAGCAAAGTCAAGGCTTCCGCCAGAGAATCCCTCAGGGATAGCAACGGCTGCATCACCAGTATTGGCGTATACATCACGAGCAGCTTCAGTAAAGAAAGGCGCAAGGTTAGTAACAAAGTATAGAGCAAGAACTATCACCACTAATCCAACAATGAATGTCTTGATGACATTACCCTTGGTATATGGAAGTACGAGAGGGAAAAGGTAGAACATACCGGCAAGAGATGCCAACGGGAGAAACTGATTTCCGGGAAGCACTACAGCCAGAAGCAGAGTTACAGGGATAAGTAAAAGTGACACTACAAGAGTGGTTGGATGACCGATTACAAGTGCAGGACTCATACCAATAGAGAGACCTTTGGCGCCCTTGAATTTTTTGCCAATAAGCTCGCGAGTAGCATCGGAAATAGGTTTTAAACCTTCGATAAAAAGAACTGTAACGCGAGGAATCAATTCCATTACAGCGCCCATCTTGATACCCAAGCCAAGGATATAAGGAATCTTGTCTACAATTTCAGTGCCAGTTGTGCAGGTCAAGCAACCTATCGCTACACCAACAATAACACCGAGGAAAAGCGGTTCACCAAGAATACCAAACTTGCGCTTCAGACCCTCAGCATCAATCTCAAGTTTTTCCATGCCTGGAATCTTATCAAGCACCTTATTTATACCCCATGCAAAAGGAACAAAACCGGCACAAAAAGGCTGCGGGATTGATATGCCTTCCATGTCTTTATAAAAATGCTGGAACTTGTGAGCGGTAAGGTCTGCAATAACGAGAGTTATAACATAGCAGATAATAGCAGCGAAGAAGCCCCACAGAATAGAGCCAGAAGCAAAATAAACTACCGCACCGATAAAAGCAAAATGCCAGTAGTTCCAAAGGTCGATATTTACGGTACGTGTGCCTTTGAGAAGGAGGAGAAGGATATTCACGCCAAGACAAACGGGAATAATAAAGGCACCTACCGCAGTGTTGTAAGCCACTGCAGCTGCAGCCGGCCATCCCATGTCAAAAACTTGAAGTTGGAGGTCATATATACCTACCACACTATTCAACGCTGGTCCGAGGCTGGAGGTCAGGAGGGCAGTAACAACGGAGAGACCGATGAAACCGACTCCGACTTTCAGACCACACATCAAGGCTTTTCCGAACTTGATGCCAATGCATAGACCAAGAATAGTGAAGATGATAGGCATCATCACAGCAGCTCCCAAGCCTATGATATAGGAAAATACTTGTTCCATTTAGTAACTTAGATAATTCAGCTATTGTCAAGTAGGTTTAAGATGGGGAAAGTAGGGTCCCACATCTTAAACCTAACATTTAATTCCTGTTTGTAATTATTTAGGCTGCTTGCCAATGTAAGCAAGAATACCTCCGTCAACATAGAGAACGTGACCGTTCACAAAGTCAGAGGCATCTGATGCCAAGAACACGGCCGGACCCATGAGGTCTTCCGGTGTACCCCAGCGGGCTGCTGGAGTCTTAGAAATAATGAACTGGTCAAATGGATGACGTGAACCGTCAGGCTGGATTTCACGGAGGGGTGCAGTCTGTTCTGTTGCAATGTAGCCCGGACCTATACCATTGCACTGAATGTTATGCTCGCCGAATTCAGAGCAAATGTTGCGGGTAAGCATTTTCAAGCCACCTTTAGCTGCTGCATATGCAGAAACAGTCTCACGACCAAGCTCGCTCATCATAGAGCAAATGTTTATAATCTTACCATGACCCTTCTTAATCATACCAGGGAGAACAGCCTTAGCACAGATATAAGGAGCAACGAGGTCTACATCAATGACACGGCGGAAATCTTCAACACCCATTTCGGTCATAGGGATACGCTTGATAATACCAGCGTTATTAACGAGAATATCGATTGTGCCAACTGTAGCTTCGATATCAGCCACCATAGCCTTCACAGCTTCTTCGTCGGTAACATCACAAAGGTAACCTTTAGCATCAATGCCAAGTTCCTTGTATGCTTTCATACCACGGTCTACAGTTTCCTGACGAGAGCAGTTGAACACAATTTTAGCACCTGCTTCAGCGTAAGCCTGAGCGATTGCAAGACCGATACCGTAAGCTGCACCAGTTACAAGGGCAACTTTACCTTCAAGTGAGAAATTAACCATATTTGCTAAGTTATTTATTGAATATTTTCAGGTATAGAGATTTTTTGACTTAACTCAATCTAATTCAATCGTTTTATGATGATTAATTATTTGACATGAACAATATGAGCCAAATCCGGATGTAAAATTACGACATTTAACACTATCTTACAAATTTAACAGCTTAAATCTTGTAAAAATGATTATCACGGCGTACAATAAGTAACTGATTTATGGATGACTATGAATTTATATTAATATTTTATAATCTTTATTACCATATCTATCAAAAATCTTTGTAAATTTGCCTATTGTTGTATAATTCATAATACAGCAATATAAACTCAACCGAGAATCAACCGAAAGACTATATCATAAATATTATGACGCAAACCGGCAATCAAAGCTTGACACAGAAGGTAGAGAATGACCGAAGAATACTTGAGCTATTAGCCCAAACATTTCCAAATGTCAGCGTTGCAAGTACTGAAATCATCAATCTCGAAGCCATACTGAACCTGCCAAAAGGTACCGAGCATTTCGTCGCCGACCTACACGGCGAACATGAAGCCTTCCGACATATATTGAAGAATGCCTCTGGAAATATTAAGCGCAAAGTCACAGACCTGTTCGGCACCTCTCTGCGCGAGAATGAAATCAGGAACCTCTGCGCTTTAATATACTACCCAGAGGAAAAGCTGCAGCTAATCAAAACATCTGAAGAGAACCTTGAGAATTTTTACAATATCACCTTGCATCAGTTGGTAAGTGTATGTCAAAGCGTATCGTCAAAATATACACGTTCAAAAGTGCGAAAAGCACTACCAAAAGAATTTGCATATATAATAGAGGAGCTGTTGCATGAGTCACCTTCAGATTATGACAAACAGGCATATTTCAATCGAATCATCGAAACGATAATATCTACCGGACAAGCCGATGCATTCATTGTGGCTATGTGTCAGGTAATACAACGCCTGAGCATAGACCAGCTCCACATTTTAGGCGATGTCTACGACAGAGGTCCAGGTGCGCATTTGATTATGGAAACCTTATGCCAGTATGGGCGCTTTGACATACAATGGGGAAATCATGATATATTATGGATGGGTGCGGCTGCCGGCAATGAATGCTGCATAGCAAATGTACTGCGCATTTCACTGCGCTATGGCAATATGACCACTCTTGAGGATGGATACGGAATCAATCTCCTACCTCTTGCCACTTTCGCAATGGAGACATACGGAGACGACCCATGTGAGGAATTCTTTGCCCATGTGGATGCTGACGACCATTCCCATTCTGAAAAGACGTTGAAATTAGTATCGAAAATGCACAAGGCTATAGCTGTGATACAGTTTAAGCTTGAGGGTGCAATGGTCAACCGTCACCCCGAATGGAAGATGCAAAATAGGAATCTTTTGCATAAAATGGATTTAACCAAAGGCACCATAGACCTTGATGGCAGAGAGTATTTCTTATCCGACACTAATTTCCCGACTATAAATCCCGCTGACCCATACGCTCTGACCCAGGAGGAGCGTCACCTGTTACATAAACTCCACCATTCGTTCACAGTAAGCACATCTCTCCGCCGACATGTGGAATGCCTTTTCAGCCACGGTTGTATGTATGGGATTTATAATTCAAATTTACTTTTCCATGCCTCAATGCCCATCAATGAAGATGGTACGCTCAAAGAAGTCGAAGTTAATGGCGTGAAATACAAAGGCAAAGAACTTATGCATCAGATAGGAATGCTGGTTCGTTCAGCATTCAATGACGATAGTTCTCCCGAAGATAAAGCATATGCGCGTGATTACTATTGGTATCTATGGTGTGGTCCCGACTCTCCCCTATTTGATAAAGACAAGATGACCACATTTGAAAGATATTTCATTAAAGACCCCGAAGCACACAAGGAGGAAAAAGGTCACTACTATACTCTACGGCAAAATGAAGATATATGCGACATGATTCTTGATGAATTCGGAGTGGAAGGTACACAGCGACACATCATAAACGGACATGTCCCAGTGAGAGCTCACAAGGGTGAAAGTCCCATTCGAGCCAATGGCAAACTAATGGTGATAGACGGCGGTTTTGCCAAGGCTTACCACAAGACCACTGGTATAGCTGGCTATACCCTGATATACCATAGTACCAACTTCGAGTTGGTGGAACATGAGCCTTTTACGACCATTGAGGAGGCAATCAGAAATGGCACAGATATTGTGAGCACCACTAAAATGGTTGAACAGACCTCACAACGCATCAGAGTCAGGGATACAGACAAAGGCAAAATAGTACAAAGCCAAATCGAAGAACTCACAGAACTTCTTTATGCATTCCGTCACGGGATAATCAAAGAGCGCAATCTAGATAAATCTTCGAGCATCTATACTTATTAATAATTAGTTGTCAGGAAGAGATAAAAAAGATGCAGTCTGTAGCTACCGACTGCATCTTTTTTATCTAATTTATATCCTATTGCCTCAATCCTCTGAATAATGTCGAAGCACACGACGATAGGAATTAAATATCTTGGATTTGGAGACAAACCCGACATATTTACCATTCTCAACCACGGGAAGGTTCCAAGCCGAGGTATCATCAAATTTCTTCATCACAGCATCCATGCTCTCTCCTACTTCAACTCGTGCTGGAGGAATTGACATAAACTGATTGACATACATGCGTTTGTAAAGGTCCGGGCGGAACATAATATTACGAATTTCATCAAGGAGAACCACACCCAACAGTTCTCCGTCAGCGTTAACTACCGGAAACAGGTTGCGTGAGGATTTAGAAATCGCATTGACCATCTCTTTAAGATTCATATCTGGACGCACTGGCACAAAGTCATTTTCAATCACATTGTTAACCTTCAATAATGTCAATACAGCTTTATCCTTATGGTGGGTCAACAACTTACCTTCGCGAGCAAGTCGCATGGTGTAGATACTGAAAGGCTCAAAAAATTTGATAGTACCATAGGAAATTGTAGAAGATATGAGCAATGGGAGAAACAAATCATATCCCCCAGTCAATTCTGCAGTGAGGAAGATACCCATAAGTGGAGCATGCATGACTCCTGACATCACTCCTGCCATCCCCATCAAAGCAAAATTTTTAGTTGATAGGTCAAGATTAAATATTGTGTTTAGGAAATAAGCAAAGAAGAAGCCCGCCATACATCCTACATAAAGAGAGGGGGCAAATGTTCCACCAACACCACCACCGCCGTTGGTTGCTGAAGTGGCAAAGGCTTTAAGCAAAACCAAAGCCGCAATGAATCCAAGTATCCACCATACCTGCTCGCGGTCTTTATAGAAAATAGAACTGTTGACTATCGAAGATGTATGACCACTAAGCAAATCCACAATTGATGAATAGCCTTCACCGTAAAGCGGAGGAAAGAGAAATACCAAGAGCGCTAATATGCTACCACCCACCACGACTTTTTTCCATGGGGAGCCGAGGGAGCGAAAAAGTTTTTCCATCATATTCATCGCACGTGTAAAATAGAGCGACACAAACCCAAGGAAAACGCCAAGCAACACGACGTATGGTATACGAGCGGTAACAAAAGGTTCACTCTGCAAGAAGAAAAACTCCACATCATAGCCTGTAAATACATATGCCACTGTAGCCGCTGTAATAGAGGCTATAAGAAGCGGCATGACCGACACGGTTGTTAGGTCAATCATCAGAACCTCAAGAGTAAAAAGCATCCCCGCAATAGGAGCTTTGAATATACCGGCTATACCTGCTGCCGCGCCACATCCCACAAGTATCATGAGGATTCTAGGGGACATACGGAACACCCTGCCAAGATTACTCCCTATAGCAGCCCCGGTATACACAATTGGACCTTCGGCTCCCACAGAGCCTCCAAAACCAATGGTTATTGAACTGGCTATAACTGAAGAATACATGTTATGTTTCTTTAACCTTGATTTATTCTGAGAAATAGCATATAACACACGCGTAACACCGTGAGAAATATTATCACGGACTACATATTTCACGTATAGACTTGATAATAAAATACCGGCAACCGGATACAACAAGAATAAGTAATTGCCACCAGAGATAGAAAGATGTGCCGTTAGAAATCCAGAAATCAAGTGTATTAATGTTTTCAAGACCAACGCTGCCACACCACCAAACACACCAACCAATAATGCCAGGATGATTACAAATGTCTTTTCCTTGATATGGTGTTCACGCCATACCAAAAGAGCCATAAAAGCCCGCTGAAAACTATCTCCTATTTTATGAAAAAAAGCTATCATTTACTTATACTTACTAATTCATTTATACACCTTCTCCTTTTATCAACATATGGAATGTATAAAACAATATTTTGAAATCTAATGATGGACTGATATTACGAACGTAAACAATATCATATCTCATTCGACCTATCAACTCTTCAATTGTTGAAGCATAACCCCACTTGACCATTCCTAATGATGTAAGACCAGGTCGCACCTGATGAAGAAGAGTATATTCGGGAGTTACTTCGACTATCTTATCTATAAAAAACTTTCGTTCCGGCCGGGGTCCAACCACCGACATATCACCCTTGAGCACATTCCAAAAATTTGGCAATTCGTCAAGATGATATCTCCTCATAAAGCGACCAATAGGAGTGATTCTACTATCATTACCACCTGAGAGCAATGGCTCCCCACATTCAGCCCCATCAATCATGGAGCGCAATTTGTAGATATTAAACGGTTTTTGTCGATATCCTATACGCTCTTGGGAATAGATTGCAGGACCGGGAGTCTGAATCTTCACTATCACACCAAGCACAAGCATTACGGGAGCAAATAGAGTCAGCCCTATTGCCGAAACTGCAATGTCGAAGCATCGTTTCATCAAGTACCCACTTCTACTTTGGTCTCGAACACTCATCACGGACGTAAAATGATTGTTGAGCCATCAGAATTGACTTTCACGACCCTCGATGGAGACGACAAAGCCATATCATCACGTCTGTAAGATGCCACATAGTCCACTGCTGAAATAATTTCTTGAGAAATTTCTCTGAATATAGCTGGGGCTGTCTCTCCGCTTATATTTGCCGACGTCGAAACTACAGGAGAGCCAAGCTGCCGGCATAGTTCTCCAGAATACGCCTCAGATGTAATTCGGAAAGCCGCGCTTCCATCATCAGCCACCAATCCCTTTGCAAGATTTCTACAGACTGGGTACACGACAGTGGTAGGACGTGGCGAATTCTCAAGAAGAGCAACAATGGTATCAGGAATTTCACCAACATAATCTTTCAGTTCGTCCATTCCCGACACTAACGAAATCAGGGCTTTCGAATCAGTACGATGTTTTATGTCATAGACCTTCCGCACAGCTTCAGCACAAGTAGCATCGCATCCAATCCCCCACACCGTGTCGGTAGGATAAAGAATGACACCACCATTTTTCATAACAGCGACTGCTGCCAAAATATCTTCTTGAAAAGTCATATTAACTGTGTCCATGGATTAATCAAATGCAAAATTAAACTATTTCTTTGTATTTCCATCAATATGCTGCGAATTATTTCGGGTAAAACATTCCAAAGAGAAAGTAGAATTGCTGAAGATAAGATATTCGGTTTGTGTAGCCTAAATTTTATGAGTAACTTTGCATTTACTCGGATTCAAATAATGATGTTCACTCTAAATATGATACCAATCAAGAAGTTCGCATTTTCACTGCTGATAATGATTACGCCCGGTTTTGCATCATCAGTAGAGCCTACCGATGGTGATACCGTGGCACTTACTCCATGGGAACTTTTAGGGGAGGATGATGGACTGGAGGATATGTTCAATTCTGTCAGCTCCTTTCAGATGGACCTTGTAAATTTTGCAAAACTTCATTTAGGGAAGAAGTACAAACCAGGAGGTAAAGGACCGTACGTGTTTGACTGTTCAGGGTTCACCAGCTTCGTTTTTGGGAATTTTGATATTTCACTTAGCCCGGCATCGAGAATGCAGGGTAAAGAGGGTGAACAAGTAACATTAGGGGAACTTGAAATAGGTGACCTTATGTTTTTTTCAGGACGGCGTGGCGGTAAGACCGTGGGGCATGTCGGTATGGTCATTGATGTAAACAAAGATACTGGTGAAATAAAGTTTATCCATGCATCCTCTAAGCATGGCATAGTCATCCAGTCATTTCCAGACGGAGCATATTATTCGCGGCACTATCTACACTCAACCCGAGTAATCAACAATAAAAACGATAGACAAACGAAACAAGAATCACCATTAGAATAACAAATTGACATGAATTACATGAAATTTCTATCAATTTGCTTGCATACGTCAGATTTATCGCATACCTTTGCCAAAAATAAGTACAATTTCTAAAAAAACTTCATTACATCATGTCATTAATTATTCCTCCAAAATATCGACAGAAACTTCTACCGGAGACAACCGAAGTGGCAATTAAGATGGTAAAGGATGCTTTCCAGACCACCCTCGCAAGAGAATTAAAATTGCGCAGAGTTACTGCCCCTCTTTTCTTATTGACCGGAACTGGTCTTAATGATGACCTTAACGGAGTGGAACACGCGGTGTCATTCACAATCGATGCAATGGATGGTCGCAAAGCAGAAGTAGTCCATTCACTCGCCAAATGGAAAAGATATAAGCTTGGAGCCTACGATATCGCCCCTGGCTATGGACTATATACCGACATGAATGCAATCCGCACATTCGAGGACCTTGACAATCTGCACTCACTGTATGTAGACCAGTGGGACTGGGAAAAAACTATTAATGAGGAAGACCGAACTTTGGCATATCTGAAGGATACCGTCAAAACAATCTACCGCACTTTGAGAGAGGTAGAAGAAATGGTGTATGAAAAATTTCCACATATCACTCCTGTATTGCCAGAAGAAATCACATTCATTCATGCGGAAAAACTCGCCAAAGAATATCCCAACCTCACACCTAAAGAACGAGAGGCACAAGCAGCAAAGGAATATGGAGCCATATTTATTATAGGTATAGGTGACAAATTGTCAGATGGAGAACCGCACGATGGTCGCGCGCCAGATTATGATGACTGGATTTCTCCGAATGAAGAAGGTTACAAGGGACTGAATGGCGACTTGATTTTATGGAATCCTGTACTGGAAATTCCATTTGAAATATCTTCGATGGGAATTCGCGTAAGCCCTGAATCACTTAGAAAACAACTTGAAGAGAGAGGTTGTCCGGAAAAATCCGAGCTTAATTTCCATAAGATGCTTCTAAATGGAGAGCTACCATATTCCATCGGTGGCGGTATCGGACAGAGCCGACTGTGCATGTTCTTATTGCGTAAAGCTCATATTGGGGAAGTACAAGCTTCCATCTGGCCAGAAGAACAGATAAAAAGATGCGCAGAAGCAGGCATAAACCTACTTTAAACTTATTCGCTAACAATACTTATTAAATCAGATTTCCCATAGGACTATTATCAATACATCAGGCAGGTTGAACTTTAAAAGTTACAGCCTGCCTTAACTATATGGCAACACACATCTGCAACTTTATTAATTTCATGCAAATTCTGTCAGTTTTGTCAGTCACATTCATTTGAAGCAATATTTTAAACAATTATCCCTTAATCAATTAGATTTTTCTCAACATTTTTGGCATAAAATTTGTTTCTTTAGTGAATGCAATAAGTTAAAGTGTGATAAGCAGTCAAAACCTACAAATTTGTCAACTTATCAACAAACATTAAAAATTAATTCAGAAACATATATAAAAACTTTTTAATTATGGGAAAAATTATCGGTATTGACCTTGGTACTACTAATTCATGCGTCTCTGTACTTGAGGGTAATGACCCCGTTGTTATTCCTAACAGCGAAGGTCGTAACACAACTCCTTCTATTGTAGCATTCGTTGACGGTGGTGAACGTAAGGTCGGTGACCCCGCAAAACGTCAGGCTATCACTAATCCAAAACGCACAATCAACTCTATCAAACGTTTCATGGGTGAAACCTACGACCAGGTAGAGAAAGAAATTGACCGTGTGCCTTATAAAGTGGTCCGTAGCGACAACAACACCCCTCGTGTTGATATCGACGGACGTGAATATACTCCTCAGGAAATCTCGGCTATGATTCTTCAGAAGATGAAGAAGACTGCTGAGGATTATCTTGGACAGTCAGTTACTGAAGCTGTTATCACTGTTCCTGCTTACTTCAACGACTCTCAGCGTCAAGCTACCAAGGAAGCCGGTGAAATCGCAGGTCTTACAGTAAAACGTATTGTAAACGAACCAACCGCTGCCGCACTCGCGTATGGTCTTGACAAATCTAACAAAGACCAGAAAATCGCAGTATTCGACCTTGGTGGTGGTACATTCGATATTTCTATTCTCGAACTCGGTGACGGTGTGTTTGAAGTAAAATCGACTAATGGTGATACCCACCTTGGTGGTGATGACTTTGACCACGTAATTATCGACTGGTTGGCAGAAGAATTCAAAAAAGAAGAAGGAATCGACCTCCGTCAGGATGCAATGGCCCTTCAGCGTCTTAAAGAAGCTGCTGAGAAAGCAAAGATTGAACTTTCATCAACTACATCTACTGAAATCAATCTTCCTTACATCACAGCCACCGCAACCGGTCCTAAGCACTTGGTAAAGACCTTGACTCGAGCTCAGTTCGAACAACTTGCAGACAAACTGATTCAGGCTACAATCAAACCTTGCGAGCAAGCTCTTAAGGATGCAGGCATGACACCTAAAGACATTGATGAGGTAATTCTCGTTGGTGGTTCAACTCGTATTCCCGCAATCCAGCAGGTTGTAGAGAAATTCTTCGGGAAGGCTCCTTCAAAGGGTGTTAATCCGGATGAGGTTGTTGCAGTAGGTGCAGCTATTCAAGGTGGTGTTCTTTCTGGCGATGTAAAGGATGTGCTTCTTCTTGACGTTGTGCCTTTGTCAATCGGTATCGAAACTCTCGGTGGCGTAATGACAAAGATGATTGAAGCAAATACCACTATTCCTACCCGTAAGAGCGAAACCTTCTCAACAGCAGCCGACAATCAGCCCTCAGTTGAAATTCATGTTCTTCAGGGTGAACGTCCGATGGCTAAGGATGACAAGACCCTTGGTAAGTTCCATCTTGACGGTATTGCACCTGCACCCCGCGGCATACCTCAGATTGAAGTAACCTTCGAAGTTGACGCCAACGGTATCCTTAACGTATCAGCTAAAGATAAAGCCACCGGTAAGGAACAAAGTATCCGTATTGAAGCATCAAGTGGTTTGACCGACGCTGAAATCGAAAGAATGAAGAAGGAAGCAGAAGCTAACGCAGCAGCCGATGCTAAGGAAAAGGAGAAAATTGACAAGCTCAATCACGCTGACACAGTGATATTCCAAACTGAGAAGCAGATTCAGGAACTTGGCGATAAGATTCCAGCAGACAAGAAGGCTACTATTGAAAACGCCCTCTCTAAGCTTAAAGAAGCTCACAAAGCACAAGACCTTGCAGGCATTGACGCTGCTATCAATGAAATTCAACAGACATTCGGTGCCATCCAGCAGGAAATCCTCAATGCCCAGCAGGCATCTGGAGCAAATCCTGGTGCACAGGCTGGTCCACAAGCAGGTCCCTCTAACCCTGGTGAAGGACATGTGGACGATGTAGAATTCGAGGAAGTGAAGTAATAAACATCACAACAACTGATAAAAATAGCGTAACCAATTGGTTACGCTATTTTTTATTTTGTCCCCTGACTTCAATATTTCTTGTCTGTTACGGATAATTGGATTATATTTGCATCAAATACTCACTCATTACCAAGAAAGCAGAAATTATGGATGTATGCGCTATGCTATTGTTTGTCATTATGACAACATTATTAATTTGGCTTTTGACCAAGTGGCAAATCAGCTATCAGCGTAAAAATCAAGTTAGTCAACCTACATCACCAATAATACTGGCATTATCCTGTATCGGTCTTACTTTATGCTCTTTTGTATTATACTATTACCTTTGTAGGTATAATATCTGCACTGTCATCTATGCATGCATCTCGATACTGCTGACATTAATCCTAACCATTCTGACAATAGAAAAGGCACGAGGATGCAAGAAATGGTTAAAAACAACGAGGCTGTTGCATATTTTTGTGATTCTTGCATTAAGCTCCATACTTAACATGGGGGTGATTTTCTTCTGCCGATGGTTTTTCCCTGACGTCACTTCCATACGGACAGAACAAGGCAAATATGAGGTAACGACGCGGCACATTCTACCCTTTCATGTGAACATCTCCCCTACCGGTTCCTATGTACAGAACGACACCGAAGATACATTGTATCGAGTCGTTGTAAGCTATGCCTTTTTAGGAGAGGAAATACATAATCATTATAACATAACAGATACAATCCTCCCTCAGACCACCGCGGGAATCCCATGTCCTCCAAACTATATCCTCAAAAGAATCTTTCCAATAATGCTGCCATCCTCCGGTCGGTTTGGAAGGATAAGAACCCGCCGGAGCTATATCGTAACCAAATCTGAATTGGACGCATTTACATCCGGTGACTTCCGGAACCTTGGAATCAAGGACAACGTCCGTATCAATTCGTTCAATATCACGGCCAATCCCATAATCTGGGAGGACCCCGAAAGGCTCATAGTGCTGGAGCAAATCATCGACCGATTTACTCAGCACAAACAATAATTCCAACCAGTCTTCTATTATGAAAGCATTTGCCGATAATGGATTGTTCTTTTATCTTACATCAGATACTTTATAATAAGTTTTTATCGGACAGCAATATATTTTTATATATGCCAAAATATGATTTTTTACCAAAAAAAGCTAAATTTGCATTACCTTAAATATTATAGAACATGATAAAGCAAGCATTAGTATCCATGTTGTTCCTGGTACCAACACTGACATGGGGTGAGATATCAGCAAATAACAATCATGAAGTCACGTGGGATTCAAAGAGTTTATTAATCGATGGAAAGCGCGTTGCACCTGTTATGGGTGAAATGCACTACTCTCGTATTCCAGATAACGAGTGGGAAACAGAAATCAAAAAAATGAAAGATGGGGGCGTCTCCATAATCGCCACATATGTATTTTGGAACCACATTGAGGAAAAAGAAGGAGTATTTAACTGGAGTGGAAGCCGTAATTTACGAAAATTCATCGAACTCTGCAAAAATCAGGATATACCTGTGGTCCTCCGTATAGGTCCTTTTTGCCATGGAGAAGTACGTAATGGCGGTATCCCAGACTGGATATTCAGCAAGAATGTCAAATCCCGCTCGGAAGATGTGTTATTTTTATCTTATGTAGAGAAACTTTATCGGCAGATATTCACTCAGATTCAAGGTCTACAATGGAAGGATGGCGGTCCTATAATAGCATGCCAATTTGACAATGAATATCGAGGACATGGGTCATATTTAATGGCGTTAAAAGACATTGCAACAAAGATTGGATATGACTTGCCATTTTACACCCGTACCGGTTGGCCAGAACTGCGCACCCCAGTGCCTTTCGGAGAGATGATACCTCTTTACGGGGACTACGCTGATGGATTTTGGGAACGTTCTATCCAACCCACCGTTGGTAATTATTACAAGGCTTTTAATTTCAAGGAGTTTCGCAGTTCTACAGCCATAGCTACCGAACAACTCGGCAACCAAAAAGAAAAAATCACCTCAGGCGATGAGCAATATCCCTATTTCA
>Ga0224746_10127_pt1 | contig 14409 bp, 13 predicted proteins | sample LIM_F_Water_Bulk_FD_183000 | JGI IMG/M metagenome (GOLD analysis project Ga0224746, IMG submission 183000) | Enriched cells from gastrointestinal tract of the lab mouse from Pacific Northwest National Laboratory (PNNL), Richland, Washington... | ecosystem: Host-associated > Mammals > Digestive... | reverse complement strand
CAGAGTGTTTTCCACCGGACCGTGAAAAGACGGGGAGGGACAAGCATTTTGTGGGGCTGCTCCATCCAGCCGGAGATGATGGATGATCGCATGACCGAAGTCCTCAAGGGGCACGACCACATCTATGCCAGGGAAAGCTTGACAGCCAACGCGCTGCGGGCTCATGGAATAACCCGAATCACGCAGGTACCGGACCCGGCTTTCCACCTTCCTCCGGAACCAACCATACTGCCGGATGGATTTTGCGGCTGTGCTGTTGCGCTCAACCTCAGCCCCATGCTCCTCCGCCGCTCGGATAGATTGTTGGAGCATTTTACGGCGGCGGCCCATTTGCTGCTGGCGCGGGTGGATACGCTGCTGCTGGTCCCCCATGTTACCATGCCGGCGGACAATGATCGATATGCTTTGGAGCTGTTGGCGCAGCAGCTGGAACCGCAGGAGCGAGTCCGGCTCTGCTGGGTCCCTGAAAATGCCAATGCAGCCCAACGGAAATATCTCATATCGCAATGTGAAATGCTGATCTGCTGCCGCACACATGCTTCGATCGCAGGGTATTCCACTGGAATACCCACGTTGGTAGTTGGGTATTCTGTCAAATCAAGAGGAATCGGGAAGGACATCGGGATGGAACGCTGGGTCATCCCGGTAGAAGATAGCGATGTATTGCCGCAGAAGACCGAAGAACTGTGGGCAGAACGGAGCGCAATTGGCGCACAGCTGAAGAAGAGATGTTCTGTACTCTGCGGAGCAAAGGAGAGATCAATGTGAAGAAAGTAATTCTCTATGGCGTTGGGAGTGTGGAGCTGCGTCGAGATGCGGAATATTTCATGGATGACGAGTATGAAATTGTTGGATATTCGGACAGCCATTATTCTTATGACAGCCTGGATGGTGCGGCTTTTTATCCGCCGGAGGCACTTTGTCATCAACCTGTTGACTATGTAGTTTTACTTGCGTTTCAGGAATCTGTTTTGACCCAAATGCGGGAGTATTTGCTCTCGCTGAATGTCTGCCCGGAAAAAATCATAGCTCCTACAATTTTTTTGCATAGAAATGCCGAGAAATACCAACTGGATTTGATTCATGATGTTTGTCTCAATTGTCACGGAATACAAGGGCTGATTTTTGGACTATCATACTCGCAAAGGGATATATGCATCAGGTCGTTGGAAATACCTTTTTATGATTGCTCCTGGTCCAGTTTAGACCTGTACTATAATTATCGCATTTTTCAATATATGGAAGAACATAAAATGCTGACAGGGGTTAGGTTGGCACTCCTTGTTTTTCCCTATAACTATTTTGATTACGATATGTCCCTATCTCTGCGACAGTATGAGAATGGACGTATATTCTCTACCTGGAGATTGGATGATTGGCATCATTATGAGCAAGTGCCAGGCGGAAAAGATTACGTGGCTAACTATAGAATGTTTGGAAAAAAGATATCAGCGTTCTATCATCTGAGCAGATATGAAATGCAGAATCGGGATATCTGCCAAATGAAAGTGGGATCAGCAAGACTGGAAAATCTATGGTTTCACAGCCATACCGAAACCGTTCATGAAAATATAGAACTATTTTCAGTATTTTTAAGCGGGTTGATAAAGAATGGGATTGCACCAGCGCTGATAGTCCCTCCATTCTTTTTGAACGCTCTGGACCCGGAATCGAAAGAGGCCTATTCCAAAAAGAAATATGAATTTTATCAGATCATACAACATATTTTACCAGAAATAAGTGACCAGATAAGAGTGTTTGACTATGCCGGTGTTTTTGCAGACAAACGGGAATTATTTATGGATTTGATTCATTTGAATACTGCTGGAGCAGAAGCGTTTACGCAGAGTGTTAACCGGGATGTGTTGAGGGCAATGGTCTAAAGTCATAATTACCCGTGCAGGTGCAGAAACTTTGGAAACCGCCTATTTTATTCATACATTTCCCCTGTCCCACAGGAGTCTGCAAAACATAGACTTGTAAAAAGCTGAGATCTGCGGTAAACTGTACTTGCATCAAACCTAAAGGGGGTGCTTCTATGAGCAAAGTCTACACTGTATTAGAGCTGCAAACGATATTGGCCCCGATTTTCCAACAGAACGGTGTGAAGCAGGCTATCCTGTTCGGTTCTTACGCCAAGGGACTCGCAACATCAAAAAGCGATATTGACATCCTGGTAGACAGCGGCCTGCGAGGGTTGGCATTCTTTGGCCTGCTGGAGGATGTTGCCACCGCTGTAGAGGCCCCCATTGATTTGCTGGATATAACACAAATCGAAAAAAACTCTCGGATTGACCGGGAGATCCGGGAGAGCGGGGTGGCTATCTATGGATGACAAAGACCGCAGAGTGCTTCAAAAGCTGCAAGTCCATACAGAGTCCATCCTCCGTTACTGTCAGGAGTGCCGTTCTCTTGAGGAGTTTGAGTCCGATTCCATGCGGGTCGAAGCTACGGTTTTCAACTTGATGCAGATTGGGGAATTATCAAAAACATCTCTAAGCGATGCCGCAAAAGACTCCATCCCAAGCATCCCATGGAAGCAGATATACGGCCTGCGGAACCGAATTGTGCATGGGTATGACGGTGTGGATATGCGTATCGTGTGGGATACCGTGTCGGAGGATATCCCCCGGCTCCAAGCAGGATTGGCAGACATTAACTGCGAGGATGAGAAATCGAATTCATCTTGCCGACCCACAACCTGACCCACTACAGGAAAAATCCGTATGGAAGTAACGGAGCAAGCAGCACACAAAAATCAAAAAGTCCGGGTACAACAGGCCAGGACGGAGGGAAAAGCACGCCCCTACTTCTCCTATTGAATATTCACACGCATGAGGCCACTGGTTCGAGTCCAGTAGTCTCCACCAACTTGCATTGACAAAAAAGATGCAGACAAAAATCCCGCACTGAAGTGCGGGATTTTTGCACACAAAGCAGAAAAACAAGAGTAATCAGAAACAATAACCGCATATTGGAAAAATCAGAGAGCGTAAAATAAAAATAACGTGCCGGAGATGCAAATCCGCCGAATTTGGGGATTTCAGGAAACACACGAGACTCGAACTCCCAAGCACTCAAAAAGCGAAGAAGGCCGCCCGCTGTCCTGCCAAGCATTGGTAAGGACGGCGGGCGGCTTTTTCGTTCTATCAACTGTTCACATTGGTGCTTGTGCTTACTTTGTCCCTCAATCGTTGTTGGTAATGGTAATAGCTTTCTCAATGCCTTTCGACTATACTTGCCTTGCAATCAGCGGAAAGGAGAATAGCACCATGCCAGCTACAAGAAACCTTTGTGCGCAACTGCCCCTGGACCTGCACCAGCGCGTCTGCGAGGCCAGAGAGGAATCGGGCCTGACCACCGCGCAGTACATCACCAATCTGTTACTCGAATACTATGAAATGAAAGAAAATGGAGGAAATGCAGCTATGACGAATGGCAAGAATCGAACCCTGGCCTTCCAAATCGATGAAGAACTTTTTCAGCGGATCAAGGCGCACCTGGAGCGAGAGAGCGCCCGCCTGGGCCGGAAGGTCACCCAACGGGAGTTCGTCCTGAACGCAATCATCGGAGTGCTGAACATGAGTGAGCCGATGGACGTGGACGAGGCCGGTGTCAGCCCCTGTGAGGCCGGGTTGGAGGACGGCAGCGCCCAGCCCCAGGAGGAGGACACCCCCGCCGTGTAGGGCGCGTAGCGGGCCGTGTGAGGCCGCGACAACCAAACAGCAGATGAGAGGCCCCCAGAGCATCCCAAGACCGGGATGCTCTGGGGGCCTCTTTTCGTTTTCGCCAAAGGAGGTGACTACTACGAGACGAACCCCAAACCCGGAGGATTTCTGGAAATTCACGGACGAGGAGATGGAGACTGCCAAGGGGACAGACCTGCCGGACCTGCTGGAACACTTGGGCTACAGCATCCGCCGGGTAGGCAGCCGGTATCACACCACCAGGGAGATGGACAGCCTCCGCATCAAGGACCGCCGGACCTGGAAGCGGTACTCCAACGGCACGGGCGGGGACGCCATCACATTTCTGCAGGAATTCTGCGGCAAGGATTTCCGGGAGGCGGTGAACTACCTGCTGGAATTCAACGGACACCGCGCCAGGGATTCCCCCACCCCGCACCCCAGGCCCGCCCAGGCGAAGGAGAAAGCCGCCTTTGCCCTACCCATCGCCCATGCGGATCAGCGGCGGGTGTTTGCCTATCTTCAAAAGAGATGCATCGCCCCCCAAGTCATCCGGGGCTTCATCGAAGCTGGCCTTCTGTACGAGGATAGCCTTCATCACAACTGCGTGTTCGTGGGCCGGGACAGCGGCGGCAAGCCGGTGTTCGCCAGCAAGCGCGGTACCTACGACCTGAACGGCCCCGGCTTCAAGGGAGACGCGGTGGGCAGCGACAAAAGCGTGGCCTTCCGGCTCCCCTGCGACCCGGCCCTGGATTGGGTGGCGGTGTTCGAGTCTCCCATCGACCTTATGAGCTTCTGCACCCTGCACCGGCAGGTGCGGAGCAACGCCGTGGCCCTGTGCGGCCTCTACCAAGGCCCGCTGGACACCTACCTGCGGGAGAATCCACATCTGAAGCGGATCGTTCTTTGCCTGGACGCGGACGGGCCAGGGCGGGAAGCTACAGAGAAGTTCCAAGCGGAGTACGCAGAAAAAGGTTACACCGTATCCGCCCGCGCCCCCGCCCAGGGCAAGGATTGGAACGAGTACCTGTTGCAGCGAGGCCGGACCAGAGAAAGGGGGAAATAGGGCTCCCACGGCAGCCCAGCGAAGCGGGTGCCGTGGGAAAAGGAGGAGCAGCGAAGTGAGCGAGTCCTGCCGCTTGCGGCGGGACGAGGGATACGGAGCTTGCGACGACGCAGTCAGGCCGCTGCCAGATAATTCATCATCCAGGCTAAAAAATACGAAAAAACGGAGGAAAATACCATGAAACGCATTTTCACCATCCTGTGCGCCCTTGCCCTTGTCATGGCCGGGAGTACCACCGCCCTGGCCGCAGAGGACACGGGCCAGAGCGCCAGCTACTACCCCATTTCCGTGGAGGAATACACCTACGGCGACTTTGACGAGCTGCGGATCAACAAGACCTATCAGCTCTCGCTGGCAGACGATCCCAGCCTCATCCCCACCGAGGACTTCGTCCGCAACGGGCGGCACTACTATCTGCTGGACATGACCCGGAAGGACGAGGTGGGGGTGGACATCCAGACCCACACCGAGACCATCACCCAGGCCAGCGATACCAATAATCTGGAGACCATCCTCCAGCGGCTGGATGCGGAGATGGAGGTGACCACAGAGGACGGCTATGTGGGCATCCTGCGGCTGGACCACACCAGCGTCCAGGTGACTACGGATGGCTACGCCACCAAGACCAGCACCCTCTCCGCCAGCCGCAGCTATCCCAATTTGTCTGAAGCGGACACCTCCCTCATCCCCAAGAGCATCGAGGACAAGGGCAAGACCCTGACCCTGGGAGATGTGAAGTGGAGCGAGACCGCCGATGTGGACGGCGAGGGCAACCCCGTCACCCGGTACACCGCCACCGCCAGCTACACCGGGACCGCCAGTAGCCGGTACGCTACCGGCTACACCGTCAGCGCCAGCTACACCGGCGAGGTGTCCAAGGCCAACTGTGCCGTGGTGACCTACACCGCCATCTTCGGCAGCGAGAAGGCCCCGGAGGAGTCCGAAGCCCCTGGCGGCAACGAGCAGCATGACCCCACCTCTGGTCAGACGGAGGCCCCGGACACCGCCAAGGAACCTGTGGATCTGTCCGGCCTGAAACGCCCTGTGATGATCGGGGTGGTGGTGCTGGCCCTGGGTGTTGGCGGTATGTTCGCTTACAAAAAATTCCGTGAGAGGAGATGATCGATTGAAAATCCGCAGTTTTCTGCTGGCCATGATGCTGTGCGCCCTATGCGTCACCCAGGCCAGCGCCCTGGAATATGACTTCGACGCCCCGGAGGATTACCTGTTCGGCCAGCCTACCAGCGATGACACCATCTACGAGTGGGAAAACCCTAACGTGGACCGGAGCAAGAACGCCGCCCTGATCGCACCCGGCTTCGGGACTCCCACCAGCTACCTCCCCGGCAGCGGCGAGTACCTTACCCCCAACCTCGTCCCCGGCGCGTTGTCTGGCGGGCTGGTGAATCAGGTGGGCAGCGCTGGGGCCAATGCTGTCGGCGGCGCGGCGGGCAGTTCCGTCATCCCCGGCCAGTACCCCTCGGTGAGCGGCAATGTCACCATGACCCAGATCCCCGGCGGCAACCCCACCGACATCGCCCAGGGCAATACCACGGGCGGCTACACCGAGGTGACAGACGATCTCTACTACAGCAACGGCAGCCTGGGAACCCTGAAGATCCCCGCCATCAACCTGACCGTCAAGGTCTACCAGGGTACGGACAGCACCGCGCTGAAGAAGGGCGCAGGCCACTTCGCCAACACCAGCATCTGGGATGGCAACGTCTGCTTCGCCGGACATAACCGAGGGGTGAACAATCACTTCGGAAAGATTCATACTCTGGAGGCTGGCGACACCATCACCCTGACCACCATGCTGGGGACCCGAACCTATGCTGTGACCAGCGTGGAGAAGGTCAGTGTCAACGATTCCAGCGGCACCGCCGCCACCACGGACAACCGTGTCACGCTGTACACCTGCGTCATGGATCAGCCGGAGTACCGCTGGTGCGTGACCGCTATTCAGCAGGGATAAAACTGTCTGCCGATTGTGTTCGACTTTCCCCATCTTCTGTGGTATGGTTCGGTTTGCAAAGACCCACCATATTACGAAACGGAGGAATCGAGCATGAAAAACAGAAAAATCGTGTCCCTGCTCTTGACCGGAGCCATGACAGCGGCCCTGCTGGCTGCCCCCGCCCAGGCGGCAGAGACCCAGCCCATCCGGGTAAGCAGCTACAAGGGCAGTACCCTGGAGGCGGGAGAGCGAAGCGGCCTCATCATCGGCCCCAGCGGTGCGGAGTACACCGTTACCTCCAGCGCCCCGGATATCGTGGCGGTGGAGCAGGTGCTGACCTTCTGGGTAGCTGTCGCCAAGTCGGAGGGAACCGCAGAGATCACCGCTACCAACCGAGCCGGGGCGTCTGGAACCCTGACGCTCACAGTCGGCTCCGCCAATGCACCTGCCAGCCCAGACAGCGCAATCCAGCCGGAAAACCTGGAGATACGGCAGGAGCTGATTCGCCTGATCAACCAGACCCGCAAGGCCAATGGCGTGTCGGAGCTGCCTGTCAGCGAGGCCCTGATGAATGCCGCCCAGGTCTGCTCCGACCGGCGCTATACCTGGCATCACTCACAAGAGGAGTGTCAGGCCGCCGCCGATGCTGGCTACCCCTACGGCTTCGGAGATAACCTCACCGTGTTCACCGGCACAGAGGATGCCGCCCAACACGCCCTGGACAACTGGATCAACTCTCCCGGTCATTTCCAGACCATGATCGACCCGGCCTGCGACTGCATCGGGGTGGGCGTGACCCAGGTGGACGGCATTACCTACTGTTTTATGTTCGTTGGAATCCCTAACAGCGTCAACTTCTATGCGTAACAGAATCGAAACCGGGAACGGCCTTTCAGCGCAAGCTGGAGGGCCATTTCTTATTCCTCAAAAATGGAAAGGAGCTTTTGATTTATGCGAAAAACCTATTCCGCACTCACCCGCATGACGGCTCTGCTGCTCGTGCTGGTGTGTGTGCTGGGCCTGCTGCCCGCAACGGCTCTCGCCGCCAGCCCGTCCACCATCAAAATGGATGATTGCGCTTACAGCGGGACCAAGTACGATTCCCCGGCCCTGGGCGAGTGCTATATGCACCAGATGCACTTCAACTACAACGGCAAAAGCACCATGGGCTTCTGTGCCGAAAAAGGAAAAGGGATGGGCTGGTCCCTGAAGGGCCACACCTGGGGCAATCCCCAGCCCATTTCCGACCCCACGGTCAAGACCATGATGGCCTATTTTTACGCCCATTCCACCGGCGTCTTCACCGATCAGGCCAAGGCCCTGGGTGTGGACGATGTGTGGAACAGCGACTACACCTGGACCATGAATTCCTGGACGCAGGCTGTCGTCTGGCGGTACAAGGCCGGTCTGCTGTCCGACCCCGTGGTTGCCTGCGCTGAGGAACTGCTGTGCGTCTACAACAATCTGGAACACACCAATTATTCCAGTATTGACGAGATAATGGACGGCAGATCGTTCCGGGACCGGGCGCAGTATATCCTCGACCTGGGAGCGCAGGGCGTCTGGGGCGATTGTGAGGTCTATGAGTACGCCTACACCGGCCCCGGCTCCAGCTACCACCCCTCCAACGATGTGCAGGCTGTCATGGTGGGGGAACTGAATGTCACCCGTGAAAAGTACAGCCTGACGGTCAAGAAGGTGGATTCCACCAATCCCAACAAGACTCTGCCCGGAGCGCGTTACCTTGTTGCCTCTGAAAATGGCGCCTACTCCAAGGAAGTGGTGACAGGCAGCGACGGCACTGTGACCGTACCCAATTTGGAGGCCGGCACCTATGCCGTAACCGAACTGGAGGCCCCGGAGGGCTACGAGATCGACAATCCTGGGCCTCAGTATGTTGTTCTGCCCAGCGGCAGCGATAAAACTGTGACCGTCACCTTTACGGACACGCCTGAAATCACCGGTGAGGGCAGCATCCGCAAAGTAGATGCGGACGATCCCACCAAGGGCCTTGCCGGAGCGGTCATTAAAATCACCGGTGTGGACAACGACTTCACCGGGACCTACGTCACCGGCGCGGGCGGCTACCTGACGGACGTGCCCTGGAAGGATATGCCCCTGGGCAGTTACACCGCCGAGGAGGTCACTCCCCCGGAGGGCTACACCAAATGTTGCGCCTCACCAGTGCTGAAATACGCATACCACGCTTCCAGTGTGTTGTGCTGGAAAACATCTAACCGTTCAATAATCTGCTTTGCCCACAATAGGCCCCCAGTGGAACTTGCGGTAATCAGGTTACGGTCTGCCACAGATGGTGCGTCAACAAAGAAATTCTGTCCTTTATAGCCGGGAGAAACCATTTCAAGGTATCCGGCTCCATTACTTGTGTGCGGGCGCAGATCCAACAGGCCGGCGTTTGCCAGTGCAACGGTGGCCCCACAGATAGCACACACCATAGCCCCCGCAGAAAGAAACTCACCGGCTTTTTGAATAATGGCTCTATGTTTCGAGTCATCCCATGTGGTTGCCCCAGGCAACAGCAGTACACTCTTTTCATCTACCTCAATATCGCGGGTGGAGCAATCAGGAACAATCGTCAGCCCTCCCATAGTTGTGACTGGCTCCTTTGAAATTGCAACTGTTTTGACTGATACTTCGGGCGCATCTTTTCTGAAAAAACGCCCGGAGTTCAATTCCGCCGTAACATAGCCCAACTCCCAGTCCGCCAAGGTGTCAAGGACGTAAATATAGACTTTGAACATAATGCCCTCCATTTTCATTGGTCTTTTTTTACTTACATCGTTATCTTATCATCTAATCGTTGACATCAGTATGGCAACAATCTATAATGAAATAGAGGCTTTTTGAGAGGGGGCTGCCAGATGAAAATTGATAGACTTGTCAGCATTATCATGATACTGCTTGATAAAAAGCGTATGGGCGCACAGGAGTTAGCAGATATGTTTGAAGTCTCGCCTCGTACAATCTACCGGGACATAGATGCAATCAATTTAGCTGGTATTCCTATTCGTTCCACATCAGGAGTTGGCGGCGGCTTTGAAATTATGCCGGAATACAAAGTTGACAAAAAGGTTTTCTCAACTGCTGATCTTTCCGCAATCTTGATGGGGCTTTCCAGCCTTTCCAATATGGTACGGGGAGATGAACTGGTAAACGCGCTTGCGAAAGTTAAAAGTTTTATTCCTGCTGAAAAGGCGAAAGACATTGAGATAAAAACAAATCAAATTTGTATAGATTTAAGTCCGTGGATAGGCAATCAAAACATACAGCCATATTTGGAAACAATTAAAGCCGCTTTGCAAAATTGCAGACTGCTTTCCTTTGAGTATACAGCTCACCATGGGAATAAAACTGTTCGGACAGTTGAACCGTATCAGCTTGTATTGAAAAGCAGCCATTGGTATTTTTATGGTTACTGCTATCACAGGAACGATTATCGCCTATTTAGGCTGTCCCGTATGTCAGACCTGAAAATGGAGCAGGACATTTTTATTCCACGAAGTTATCAAAAGCCGGTTTTGGATTTTGAGGAAACTTTGGCGGCGATGCAAACGGAAGTCAAAATTCGCATTCATAAATCTATACTGGATAGGGTGCTTGAATATTGTACCCAAGACCACTTTGTGCCAGATGGCGAGGAACATTATTTTGTGAGTTTTCCATTTATTGAAAACGAGTATTATTATGATATTCTCCTTGGATTTGGGGATAAATGTGAGTGTATTGAGCCTCCACATATTCGCAAAGAAATGAAACGTAGAATTTGCGAGATGGCTGCTATATACGGTGAGCATTAACGTGGAGAACAGTAGAAGCGGAACAGAAGGAACACTATCTGAGCAAGCATAGGGAGTGTGGCCACACTCCCGAAAAACGGCCCCTTTTGGCCCTACCGGGCCGTGTCCGTTTTTGCTTGTTGGGATAGTCCCAAACCCTTATTGAGTGTAACGGATTTATAAATACAGCCTCGAAAGGTATGATAGAAAATGGATGATAACCTTGTATCTTTGAGCAAACTTCAAAGCGATATACAATCCATGAAGTTTCTCTCGGCATTTCTAAAACGTGAACAGCGAGATCAACTAAAAAAGATGGAAGATCAAGTAAAAGATATGATTTTACAAGTAACATCTTTTAATGATCGGTTCTCGCCCCATGGTTGGTGTGCATATGACAGTATGAGTTCTTCGCTAATAAGAAACGCAAATGCAACTTTTGAACAAGGTGGATTAGCGGAAGCTGAACAAGTTTTGATTAACTATTATAAATCTGATGTCCGTGAAATCACGCATTGGATTAAGAATGGTTCAGAAGCCTTTGCGGTGCGACACGATTTACTGAAAAAATTTTTTGAAGATCATTTTGCAGAACGTTATCACGCAAGTATTCCACTCGGGCTAATCATTATAGACGGCGCTGTGAATGATTTTACAAAAAGGCAGGGCTTTTTTGCTGATGGCACAACTGTTGACGCATGGGATTGTTTAGTTGGATGTAGCGACGGCCTAACGAAGTTAAAAAGTATTTTTACCAAAAACCGTACAAAAACGAATACGGAAGCCATTACACTCCCATATCGAAATGGCATTCTTCATGGGCGCGATCTAAACTATGCTAACGAGTATGTTGCTTGTAAGTGCGTTGCATTGATGTTTGCTGTTGCTGACTGGATGAAAATGAAAAGCAGCGAGAGTGATCGAAAGGCCAAATATGAAAAGTCGATTACTCATGTTCCCATAAAAGAAATCTTAGCAAAATCGGAAGAAAACAAGCAGATACAGAAAGAAATTGCATCATGGGAAAAGAAAGTGGTTACGGTTGGAAAAGATATTCCCGTCAACGGTACACAAGAAAACTATGAAGAATATCCATACATTGTAGCTGTTATCGAAATGTTATCTGCCTGGAAAAATAAAAACTATGGGAAGCTGTCCAGCTACCTGCAAAAAATGTTTTCTGGAACTCTCTCTGAAAAGAAACGGGCAGGAGAGTGCAGGAAATTTTTTGAAAGCAAGCTGTTCAATACTTTTGAACTCGTTGAAGTTGAAGAACGTGCCTGTGCCTTATCCAAAGTAGTTGTTAAAATATTTTGGACAGTCGCTGAAGAAAAGAAAGAAGCTGTCCTAACATTTGGATGTGTATACCAAGGCAATGATGGCCGCATTGGACTTCCATGGAGAAATGATGGAAAATGGATATTAAATCCATGGGATATTCGAGGATTATATCAGTAATATTGGATACAAGGCTTTTCGTGAATGTCGAAGCGGAATAAGGTGTTTATACCTGCTTTCTCCATAATAGAGGCAACTTTCTCTACATAGACCCGCTACCCAACATATTGATGGATAGTCCCCCATCAGCCTACGCATTTAGGGCCTATCCATCGGCCTATTTTCAAGGTCTCCAAGCGGCGGTCGTATAGGGGGTAATACGATTTGACTTGTACCCCCAAAAACGAGGTTCTAAATGCGTAGAAATAGGCATGAAAAAGCCAAGACAGAAGGCCGACACTCCGGCTCTCCTGTCCTGGCTCATGCTGAACTGTGAAACTGTGCTGTCACACAAGAGGGCCTGCAGCCCCTCTTGTGGCACCCGCAGAAACCGTACACCCGCTTCGCGTCTGTACGGTTTCTGCGGGTCAGATAAGGGCCTCGATAAGCCCTGCTGCTATTTGGTCTCCCTACTTTCCGCTTCCGTTCCATTCCCTTCTGGCGGCTTTGCCGCCCATCCCCAAAGGAGAGGGCAGGAGAAAGGATAGGAAAGGAATGGGTAATTGATAAGTCTTTGCTTGATTTTATCTTTAGTTACTTATATCTATATTTTATTGCGTTGGATTTTCCGACGTCGGTTTTTCCGTTGTCGGATTATCCGACGACGGAAATGCCAACAACGGCAAAAAAGGGCAAGGCACGTCTATTCATGCCTTGCCCTTTATCATCCATATCGTGCCGAGGCGGGTGTTATCGTCCAGACCTCAAAAGTAGTAAACAGGTAGTACATTTGCGGGGGTATCTGCTGAAAGTCCAGATATATCAACCATTTTCAAGGACAGGATATATACTGCCGTGGCAAACGAACAGTATTTTTGTCATATTCTGAACCCCCTTGAGCATGTTGGATTGATTCTTCAATTTGACAGCAGCAGGACAGCAAAAGGTCCGGCCGGCGTTCAGCGCCTGTGAATACAGTTCCAGCTTGAAAACGTCAGTCCAGATCCCGGCCCCTGCTGCGGTAGGGGCTCTCGAGAGGACTGTTCTGATCGGCCTCGTTCTGGTAGCGGCCCACCACCGTAGCGGCCAGCTCCACTGGCAGCAGCGTCCCCGCTCCGGCCACGCAGCCGCCGGGACAGGCCATGCCCTCCAGCAGGTATCCGTTATACTTCCCCGCCTTGGCCAGAGTCATCAGCTTCCGGCACTCCCGCAGACCTTCCGCCTTGGCCGTCTTGACCTCCAGAGCGGAGTCCGTCCGGTGGATCACGTCCGCTACCGCCCGGGCCACGCCTCCGGATACCGCGAAACCCCGGCCTGCCGCCGTACCCTCCCGCATGGACTCGCCCTCAGGGATGGCAGCGAAATCCACGCCCTTGGCCTCAAACATGCCCTGAAGTTCCTCAAAGGTCAGCACAAAGTCCACATCGGAGCGGATATCCGCCCGGATGGCCTCCAGCTTTTTGGCGGCGCAGGGGCCCACAAAGACCACCTTGCACTCCGGGTCCTCCTTCTTCACCAGCCGGGCGGTGAAAACCATGGGCGTCAGGGTCATGGAGATATTTTTGAACTGACCGGGGAACAGCTTTTTTACCATCTCGTGCCACGCGGGACAACAGGAGGTCGCCATGAAGTCCTGTTCTGCGGGGACCTTCATCAGAAAGTCCTCCGCCTCCTCCACGGTACACATATCCGCCCCCACGGCCACCTCCACCACCCGGTCAAAGCCCAGCAGCTTCATGGCCGTGGTGAACTTCTCCGGCGTGGAGTTTTTCCCGAACTGTCCGATGAAGGCGGGAGCCACAATGGCAACCACCTTTTCCTTCTCCATGATGGAACGGACCACCTGGAAAATCTGCCCTTTGTCCACAATGGCGCCGAAGGGGCAGCTCACCAGGCACTGTCCGCAGGCCACGCATTTATCCTGATTGATGACCGCCTTGCCGTTCTCGTCCATCTCTATGGCGTCCATACCGCAGGCGGCGGCACAGGGACGCTCCATATAGATAATGGCATTGTAGGGACACGCCTTGGCGCATTTGCCGCATTTGATGCACTTATCAGTGTCAATCCGGCTCTTACCATTGACAAAGGAGATGGCCTCCTTGGGACACACCTTCTGGCAGGAGGCCGCCAGACAGTTTTGGCAGAATTGAGTGACCGTGTACTGTTTGGAAGGGCAGGCGTGGCAGGCATAAGGGATGATATTGATGAGAGGCGGCTCGTAGTAGGACTCGGCAATGGCCGCCTGGTCCATGCCCTCGGTCATCAGGGTCCGGGTCTGGATGGACCGGATGGACAGGCCCATAGCCAGCCGCACCCGTTCACCGGCAATGGCCCGCTCCAGAAAAATGGACTCCCGGTGGAGGGCCTTGTCTCCGGGCACGATGACATAGGGCAGGTCCTCCGCCCTGGTGTAATCTCCGCCCTCATAGGCCATCCGGGCAATTTCTGTAAATACACGCTTAC
>Ga0224746_10126_pt1 | contig 14412 bp, 14 predicted proteins | sample LIM_F_Water_Bulk_FD_183000 | JGI IMG/M metagenome (GOLD analysis project Ga0224746, IMG submission 183000) | Enriched cells from gastrointestinal tract of the lab mouse from Pacific Northwest National Laboratory (PNNL), Richland, Washington... | ecosystem: Host-associated > Mammals > Digestive... | reverse complement strand
CAGGGAATCTTTGAGGAAATGCTGGTCAAAAAATACAGTGATTTCTTTGCGGACAACAAAGACGTTACGGTGAGTTTTGATATTAATGAAGTACGCCTTGGCTATATGCGCGTGATAGAAAAAGGAAATGTTTTTGAAGGGCGCATGGTTCCGGTGTGGGATTTCTTCGGAAGCGAGACTATCAACTATCCTGATATATCAGAGCCTTATGTAATAGAAGGCCCCTATGAGAGCTGGCTCACCATCAATGCCATGGACGGCACCATCATAGACCGGGAACTGGGCTATTAAGGAGAGCCGGGGAAAATTGCTAAACATACTTATGAGAGGGAACAGAGGATGAACAGGAAAAAGGCGCTGTGCATCTGTGTGTCAGAGAAGAAAAACGGCAGAGGGGAAGGGATTTCCCACTACATATGTAAAATATTGGAGGAAAATCTGGCAAAGAAGAGGATTGCGGCTGCCACCATTGATCTGCGGGAAGCTTCCCTTACCCCCTGCGACGGCTGCGGCAGATGCGCAAGGGAGCAGCGCTGCGGGACAGATGCGGATTTTAACAGGATCAGCGATCAGGTATTGGAAGCAGACTATCTCTTTTTTGTTTCCCCTCATCACGCCCCTGTCCCTGCCAGGCTGTGTATGTTCCTGGAAAAAGTGGAACGGCTTGCCTTTCTCTACAGGCCGCCGGAGCCGTCCTGCCAGCCGGAGCTTTCCGAAAAGCCGGATCTGCCCTGCCGGCAGGAGCCTTACAGAAAGCTGGCAGGGATTATCTCCCACACAGAAGGAGGGGAGAAAGAACTTATGGTCTGTAAAGCAATGGTCAACGATACTATTGCAAATGTCCTGGAAACCGTGGGATTTAAGGTGGTTCCCTTTAATTCCCGATGGAATACGGGAATTGCGTTTGTGGCGGCCACAGAGAGCCGGGGAAAGGGGAAAGTCCCCAGGAAAGTCCCCGGAAACCTTTCCGGGAAGTTTTGCGAAAGCTCACCCGAAAATGATCCTGTTCCGGGATATGACTGGGGGAAGATAGCGGAAAAGACGGGAATGTATGTGGAGATCGTGGTGCAGACTTCCCGGACTCTTTATGCGATTCTGTAGCGATTGGCTTTACACCGTTCACATTATTAGCCATTATGGTTTCCCAGCACATTGTCTGACAACACGAAAAGTAACAATAAATAGTCTTTACAGCTATGAGGAAACTTGTAGCTGTATTTTTTGCTAATATGTGGTAAACTATCTCCTGGAGGGTGTGTGCGGATGGCGGGAATGGATGTTCGAACACACTCTGGAAAAGAAGGAGGATGGCTATGCTGGAATTTAAGTATGATACCCAATTACTGATCGAGGGTGAGGATTTGGACGAGGATGTGATCTCCGAGTATTTCACCGAAAATTTTAAGGGCGACTGCCTGCTGGCGGTGGGGGATGAAGAACTGATCAAGATTCATTTCCACACCAACGAGCCCTGGAAGGTGCTGGAATATTGTTCCACCCTGGGAGAAATTTATGATATTGTGGTGGAGGATATGGACAGGCAGTCCAGAGGATTAAAGGGATAGAGCGTGCCCGTGGCCATAGCCTATGGCTAAGGATTTGTAAACAGGAGTAAGCAAAAGACATATGGAGGAAGGAGCGAAAATGAAATTTTCAGAAATGCCGTACAAACGGCCGGAATTGGAAGAATTAAAAAAGCAGATGGAGGTATTGATCGGGGAACTGAAGGGGGCGGAGAGCTTTCAGAAGGCGATGGATACCTTCATGAAGATGGAGACCCTGGAAAAGAGCATTGAGACCCAGCACAGCCTGGCCCATATTAGGTATGATATTAATACGAAAGACGCTTTTTATGAGGAGGAAGTGAAGTTCTGGAACGGCGCTCTGCCCCAGCTGCAGGAATATCAGCAGAAATGGACAAAGGTTATGCTGGAGAGCGCTTTCAGACCACAGTTCGAGAAGGAATTCGGCAACGTCCTGTTTTTGAATGCGGAGATTAGTCTGAAAACCTTCTCACCGGACATCATACCGGAGCTGCAAAAAGAAAACGATTTGTGCCAGGAGTACACCAAACTGATTGCCTCTGCACAGATTCCTTTTGAGGGAAAGACCTACACACTTTCCCAGCTCACTCCCTTTAAGACGGACAGCGATGATGCACGGCGGCTGGCTGCCTGGAAAGCGGAAGGGGCGTGGTATAAGGAGCATCAGGACAAGCTGGATTCTATCTATGACGAGCTGGTAAAGCTCCGGGATACCATGGGGAGGAAGCTTGGTTTTGACGGCTACACCCAGCTTGGCTATTACCGGATGCAGAGAAACTGCTACGACAAAAACGATGTGGAGAAATTCAGGGAGAGCGTGGTGAAATATCTGGTACCTGTGGCAAGCGAGGTTTACAAAAAGCAGGCGGCAAGGCTTTCCAAGGAATATCCCATGAGCTTTGCGGACAACGCCCTGGCTTTCCGCTCCGGAAATGCAAGGCCTGCAGGGACGCCGGATGATATTCTGATGCAGGGCAGGAAGTTTTATGACGAGCTTTCTCCCGAGACCAGCGCTTTCTTCCGCACTATGCTGGAGGGAGAGCTTTTGGACGTGCTTTCCACCGAGGGTAAAGCGGGTGGAGGATACTGCACCAGCCTTCCGGATTACCAGGTGCCCTTTATTTTTGCAAACTTTAATGGTACCCAGCATGATGTGGAGGTGGTAACCCATGAGGCGGGCCACGCTTTTGCCGCATGGCTGAACAGGGACCGCGTGCCCCTGGATACGGTATGGCCGTCTCTGGAAGCATGTGAGGTACATTCCATGTCCATGGAATTTTTTGCCTGGCCCTGGGCGGAAGGGTTCTTCGGGGCCGATACCCGAAAATTCCGTTATACCCATTTGTCCGACGCTTTGACCTTTATCCCCTACGGAACTATGGTGGATCATTTCCAGCACATTGTATATGAAAAACCGCAGATGACCCCGCAGGAGCGTCACGGGGTATGGAAGGAGCTTTTGGGAGTTTATATGCCCTGGATGCGTCTGGACGGGGAGATTCCTTTCTACGCTGAGGGCGAGGGCTGGCAGAGGCAGCACCACATTTACACCAGACCCTTCTATTATATAGATTATTGTCTGGCACAGACCGTTTCCCTGCAGTTCTGGGCTAGAATCCAGAAAGACTCCCAGGATGCCTGGAAGCATTACATGGCCTATGCAAAGCAGGGGGGCAGCGCCGTGTTTACGGATCTTTTGAAGAATGCGGAGCTGGTCAGCCCCTTTGAGGAGAGCTGCCTCAAGGAAGTATGCGCCGCCGCCAGAGAGTGGCTGGACGCCTATGATCTGACAGGATTGGAATAGGAAAGTGCCTGTGCATTTTTGCAAATCCGGACTTTGAAAGGAGCATGGTTACAAGATGGCAAGACAGAAGAAGTGGGGGAAAAAGGGCTATCTTCAGGATTTCAAGGGAAATCAGAAGGAGGGCTATGTCTACACAGGAGCTTACTGGCAGGCCGATGAAGCCCTCCGGAAACCTCTTCTGACAAAGCTGTGGGCAGGGCAGGGGATAGGGCTTGCGGCCGCCCTTCTGCCCGGCTTTTTTACTACGGCGGGGCTGCAAAATACCTTTTATGTGATTCTGCCCTATGTGTTTTGGCTGATCTGTAATTTTTACCTTGCCTATCTGCTGGGAACCCTGACCTTTGCAGGTAATCCCATACGGAATTATCTTTTTGAACGCACGGTGCTGCGGTTTTGCCCCTGGGCCGCGGCGGCTCTTGCGGGCGCCGGACTGACGGCTCTTGGCCTTTTGATCTTTTTATCGAGAGGGGGCACAGGGCAGGGGGCAGGACTCTGTTTCGCCTGCTTTGTCCTGCAGGGAATGAGTTGTTTCCTTATAATAAAGAGTAATATCGCAGAGCCATGGATAAAAGTTCCACCGGAGAGTAAATAAGGGCCTGGACGGCAAAAGAAGAGCCGTCCGGGCTCTTTTTTCGCTATTTTCACTCAAAAAACGCCGTCCCGGAAGAAAAAAACTATTGACAAACCATCCGCTGAATGTATATCATAATTATGTTGTGTTCGTATACAACATACAGTTGTATTTCACCCGTTCACAACAGAAGGTTATTAAAATTCAGAAGGAGGTTTTATGAAAATGAAATCCGCAAAGAAACTTTGGGCTTTGCTGCTCGCCTTTGTGATGGTTCTTTCACTGGCAGCCTGTGGCGGCTCCGGCGATACGTCTACTCCGGATACCGGCGATGCGGCGGCAGAAGAGAGCGATGCGGCAGATTCGGAAGAGGCTGATGCCGACACCGAGGACGCATCAGGGGAGGAGAGCACAGCGCCTGCAAACGATACGCTGGTTACTACCGTGGAGCAGGGACTGGAAGGTAAGTTTTCCCCGTTCTTTGGCTTATCCGCCAATGACGTTACCATCTGGGAAGCAACACAGGCCTATACCATTGAGGTTGACCGTGTGAGCAACCCGATCATGACAGGTATTGAGGGCGAGACCCGTGAGTACAACGGAACCGACTATACCTATTACACCGCTTCCGATATGGTGGTTACCGAGAATGAAGACGGAACCGTGTACTATGACATCACCATGCGTGACGACATCAAGTTTACGGACGGAACCATAGCGGACATTGATGACGTAATCTTCGCAATGTATGTTTACCTTGATCCTACTTACGATGGTAACTCCACTCTGTTCTCTACCGCTATTGAGGGTATTGAGGAGTACCGTTCCGGTATCGAGCCTCTTTATTCTCTGCTCCTTGCGGCAGGAGAGGACAATAGCGATTTTACTTATTGGGATGAGGCAACCCAGACCGCGTTCTGGTCAGAGGGACTTCCTGCAGCAGGAGATGCTTTTGCTCAGTCCATTCTTGACTACTGTGTAAATCAGGGTTATGCGGCGGCTACCGATCCGGTTGAGACCATCGCTCCCAACTGGGGCTTTGAGGGACTTCCTGAGGGCGCTACCGTTACCGATTTCTTTAATGCAATGCTGGAAGCATATGAGGGAGATTACAATGCCCTTTCCGACAGCGAAGCAGCAAGCGGAAGCATCTGGAGCTATATGGATCCCGCTTATCAGGTGGGTGTTGAGACCGGCGAATCCGCTCCCAACGTTTCCGGTATCCAGCGTACAGGAGATTACTCCATGCGTATCGTAGCTTCTCAGGTTGACGCTACCATGATTTACCAGCTCGCGATTCCCATCACTCCCATGCATTACTATGGTGATGAGAGCCTTTATGACTATGACAACAACAAATTCGGTTTTGTAAAGGGTGACCTTTCCGGCGTGAAGTCCAAGACAAGCGCACCTATGGGAGCAGGCCCTTATATCTTCAAGGAATACTCCAACGGTGTGGTTTACATGGATGCCAATCCCGATTACTTCAAGGGAGCGCCCAAGGTTCCTCACTTAAACTTCATGGAAGCAGCGGAAGCCGATAAGGTTACCGGTATTACTGCAGGTACTATGGATATTTCCGATCCCAGCTATTCCACGGATATTGCTTCCCAGGTTGCTGATATTAACGGATCAGAGGAACTGGAAGGCCCTGTAATTACTACCAGACTGATCGATTACCGCGGATATGGTTATGTAGGTCTTGCTGCTAACAACGTAAAGGTTGGAAACGACGGTTCTTCCGAAGAATCCCGTAACCTGCGTAAGGCAATTGCAACCGTAATCTCTGCTTACCGTGATGAAGGTATTGATTCCTATTATGGAAATACCGCTTTCATCATTAACTATCCGATTTCCAACACCTCCTGGGCAGCACCTCAGGTTACGGACGACGGTTATCAGGTAGCTTACTCCGTAGATGTAAACGGTGACCCGATCTACACAGAGGGAATGTCCACAGAAGAGAGATATGCAGCAGCTCTTGAAGCGGCTCTCGGGTATTTTGAAGCAGCCGGCTTTACCGTTGAGGACGGCAAGGTTACTGCAGCTCCCGAAGGTGCTAAATTAGAGTATCAGGTAAACATCGGCGCAGGCGGTGCAGGAGATCATCCTTCTTTCCTGATTCTCAAGAATGCTGCTGATGCTTTTAAGACCATCGGTATTACTCTCACCGTGAACGACCTTGCAAATTCCAGTGATCTGTATGCTTCTTACCAGACCGGCGTTGCCGAGATGTGGTGTGCGGCATGGCAGGCAGGTACCGACCCGGATATGTATCAGCTTTATCATTCACAAGGTTCTACCAACTACTATCAGATCGATGATGAAGAGCTGGATGAGCTGATCGAGGCAGGACGTCTTTCCACAGACCAGACCTATCGTAAGGGCCTTTACAAGGCAGCCATGGAGATCATCATGGATTGGGGCGTAGAGCTTCCGGTTTACCAGAGATCCGAGTGTGTCATGATTTCTTCTGAGCGTGTGAAGACAGACAGCCTTCCTAACGACATGACTCCTTACTGGGGATGGATGAATGAGGTTCAGAATATTGAACTGAAATAATAAGGATTTGCGTTCGACAGAATAATTCAATATTTATAATTCGACCGAACCGGGAATCTGTGTGATATCCCCTGCTCCATGGGGCAGGGGATATTTTTAACATTTTGACATAAATCCCCAAGTTTGCAACGCTAACTTGTAAACGAACTCCGCTCGTTTTTTGCAGCATGACAGAGAGCTTCCCAACGGAATGAGAGGGGCGGCTGTCTGTTGCGCTGTACCTAATTCGCAACGAGCATACTACAAGGAATAATAAGGAGGGATTTTTTTGCGTAATTACATTATCAAGCGTATTTTGCTGTCCATCCTCATTTTGTTTAGCGTAACATTTATTATTTACGCTATCCTGCGTTGTCTGCCTGCATCCTATGTGGAGACTATGGCCATGCAGCTTTCAACAGCGCCGGGGGCAAAGCCCTATGATGAGTGGATTGCACAGTTAAATGCATCTTATGGTCTGGACAAGGGTATTCTTGCCGGATACCTGGTGTGGCTGGGAGATTTTGCTTCCGGAAACTTTGGCGACAGTTGGAAGTTTACCGTTCCCGTGATCGAGAAGTTCAATGATGTGATCTGGCTTTCTTTTGTGATGGGAGCGATCGCATTTGTGCTGGAGCTGGTAATTGCCATTCCGCTGGGAATCATTGCGGCTACCAAGCAGTATTCCAGGGCGGACTATGCCATCACAGCCGGAGCTCTTGTGGGAATTTCCCTGCCCACTTTCTTTTTTGCCACGCTGTTGAAGCTGGTTTTTGCGGTAAAGCTTCAGTGGTTTGACGTGTCCGGCCTGGTGGGCAGAAATTATGCCCAGTTGGATTCCTGGGGGCAGTTTATGGATAAGGCCAGCCATCTGGTGCTTCCCATTACAACTCTGGTAATCGTGTCGATCGGTTCGCTGATGCGTTATACCCGTACCAATATGCTTGAAGTGTTGAACGCAGATTATATAAGGACGGCAAGGGCGAAGGGCTTAAGCGAGAGCAAAGTGATTTATAAGCATGCTTTCCGCAACACCCTGATTCCTCTTGTGACGATTGTAGGCGGTTCTCTTCCCGGGCTGTTTTCGGGCGCTTTGATTACGGAAACCATTTTTTCCATTCCCGGTATCGGCTTTACATCCTATCAGGCCATGGTAATCGGTGATATTCCGTTTTCCATGTTCTACATGTCATTTATGGCTGTACTTACCCTTGCAGGGAATCTGATTGCCGATATTTTGTATGCGGTGGTAGATCCCCGTGTACGGATTGCGTAGAAAGGAGGCCTTGGAATGTCTGATAACAAAAATTATAATAAGCAGGATGAAAATCAGAAAGAGCAGTTCTCCTTAAACGACGACCGAAGGGTGAAAACCCTTTCGCCGGGAGCGCTTGTTATGAAGCGGTTTTTCAGAAACCGTCTTGCAGTGCTTGGACTTGCCATGCTGGCTGTCATGTTTATCTTTTCCTTTATCGGCGGTATGATCTCCCCCTACAGGCAGGATGAACAGTTTTACACATACACCTTCCTTGAAAAGGAATATGTGGCAGTGACCAGAAATGAGGATTTCCGTTATATTGCCGCCGAGGGGAAGGAATTTGGTTCTGCCGCCCAGGCACAGTTTTTGCTGGCCCAGATGACAGGAAAGGAAGAATTTTCCTACAAGGATGTGGACTATCAGGTAACCCAGGAGGGGACGGATTTTTACTCTCTTTCCTCTGACGGGGAGGTGATTGCCATTGCGTACAAGGATATTGTAAACGCGGAGGACGGGATGGATGAGCTCCCCTTTGCCGTGAAACACGGCGCTCTTGCCGCTTATTCCAACGAAAAGACAGGAGCCTTTGAGGCGGACGGCACGGAATATGAATTAGATGATGCGGGAAATATTATAGAGAACGGCCAGGTGGTCGGCTACATCAGTCGGTTTGTGGTACAGTCCAAGGAAAACGGCGTGGTAATTTCCAGAGCTTTCAAGGAACATCTGGAAGAAGCTCTGGATGAGGACGCGGAGGAATTTATTTATACGGGAGAGGACGGAGTAGAGCATAACTATACCATCGCTTACGACGCTTCCGCCAAGGTCTGGTCTGTAATGCAGGAGACAGAAACCTACGTTTATAATCAGTATTCCCAGCCTTCCGGAGAACATCCTTTGGGAACGGATACCAACGGCATGGATATGCTGACCCGTCTGATGTACGGCGGGAGGGTTTCTTTGATCATCGGTTTTATCGTCGTAATCATAGAAACGGTATTAGGGGTTGTCCTGGGAGGAATTTCCGGATATTTCGGCAAGTGGGTGGATAACCTGATCATGCGTATTGTGGATATTTTCTACTGTATCCCTTCTATGCCCCTGATCATTATCCTGGGCGCTGCCATGGACGGTATGAGAGTGGATCCCCAGATCAGAATGCTGTATCTGATGCTGATCCTTGGCTTTTTGGGGTGGCCCGGTATTGCCCGTCTGGTGAGAGGACAGATCCTTTCTCTGAGAGAGCAGGAGTTTATGACGGCGGCGGAGGCCTGCGGCATCAGCGTGTCCAGGCGGATCTTCAAGCACCTGATTCCCAATGTAATTCCCCAGCTCATCGTTACCTGTACCATGAGCCTTGGTTCCATCATTCTTACGGAATCCACCCTGTCTTTCTTAGGACTTGGCGTTAAGTTCCCCTTTGCATCCTGGGGAAATATTATCAATGACGTAAATAATGCCTATGTGCTTACTAATTACTGGTTCATCTGGATTCCTGCCGGGTTCTGTATCCTGATTTCCGTGCTTGGTTTTAACTTTGTGGGCGACGGTCTCCGAGATGCCTTTGACCCTAGAATGAAGCGATAAGAAAGGAGAAGTGAACATGGCTAAGAATAAACCGGAAGGTTATCTTTCCGCGAAGGAATCCCGCCGGATTTCCAAAGAAAACCGCCGTATTACCAATCAGTTTGAGAAGGAACGCAAACGCAAGAATGTGCCGGAGTCCGAATACACTACAACCATGCACAATCCTGACAACGCGGTGGAATTCGACAATCTCCACACTTATTTCTTTACGGATGCGGGCACTGTGAAGTCTGTGGATGGGGTAAGCTTTGAGGTTCCCATCGGCAAGACGGTTGGAGTGGTGGGAGAGTCGGGTTGCGGCAAGTCAGTGACCAGTCTTTCTCTGATGCAGCTCATCCAGCGCCCTCAGGGACAGATTGTGGAAGGCGAGATTCGCCTGAATTTAGGAAATAATAAGGCTTACAATATTGTAAAAACGCCCAACGATAAAATGAAGGACTTGCGGGGAAATTATGTTTCCATGATTTTCCAGGAGCCTATGACCAGCTTAAATCCCGTGTTCCGCATCGGGGAGCAGGTAGATGAGGTGATTGCCCTTCACGACGAAAAAGGAAAAGAGGAGATCAAGGCCAGGACCATTGAACTGCTTGAAATGGTGGGAATCGCCAACAGCGAAGGTGTGTACCAGATGTATCCCCACGAGCTTTCCGGCGGTATGCGGCAGAGGGTAATGATCGCCATGGCCCTTGCCTGCAATCCCAGGATTATCATTGCGGATGAGCCTACTACGGCTCTGGACGTGACCATTCAGGCCCAGATTCTTGATTTGCTGCGGAATCTGAAGGATAAGATCAATTCTTCTATTATGCTGATCACCCACGATTTGGGCGTGATTGCGGAGATGGCGGATTATGTGGTGGTTATGTATGCCGGAAGAGTAGTGGAGAAGGGAACGGTGAGAGACATCTTTACCAATCCTTCCCATCCCTATACCATCGGACTGATGGCCTCCAAGCCTGTGGTGGGCAAGCAGGTGGACAGACTTTATTCGATTCCAGGCAAGGTTCCCAACCCGGTGAATATGCCCAACTACTGCTATTATAAGGATCGCTGCGAGATGTGCGTACAGGGCTGTGAGGGAGAATATCCGAAGGAAATCAGCCTGTCCAAGGATCACAAAGTGAGCTGCTATCGTTTTTATGACGGAAAGGGGGAGAAATAAATGAGCGAATCCAATACCGCTGCCAAGAGCAGCACTGCGCCTATCACCTATGATCCCCAATATATTTTGATGGTCAATGACCTGAAAAAGTATTTTCCCATCAAGGGCGGCATGGTTTCAAGAACCGTGGGTTATGTGAAGGCTGTGGACGGAGTTACCTTTAATCTTAAGCGAGGCTCAACCATGGGACTGGTGGGAGAGTCCGGCTGCGGCAAGACCACCACGGGACGTACCATTCTGCGTCTTTCGGGAGAAAAAACCGGCGGGCAGGTGCTCTTTAACGGAAAAGAAGTTTATGATTTCTCACCCAGGGAGATGCGAAGTCTGCGAACCAAAATGCAGATTATTTTCCAGGATCCCTTTTCCAGCCTTTCCCCCCGTCTGCCTGTAGGCGAGATTATCGGAGAGGCGGTGAGAGAGCACGGGCTGGTGAGTAAGGGAGAATTTCAGGATTATATCGATCAGGTCATGGATAACTGCGGCCTGCAGCCCTTCCACAAAGACCGTTATCCCCACGAGTTTTCCGGCGGGCAGAGGCAGCGTATCTGTATTGCCAGAGCCCTTGCCTTAAATCCGGAGTTCGTGGTCTGCGACGAGCCCGTGTCGGCTTTGGATGTGTCCATTCAAGCACAGATCATCAATCTTTTGAAAGATTTGCAGGAGCAGTATAAGCTGACTTACCTGTTTATTTCCCACGATCTGAGCGTGGTGGAGCATATTTCCGATACGGTTGGCGTTATGTATCTGGGAAACCTTGTGGAGTACGGAGCCACGGAGGATATTTTCAGGCATCCTTTGCATCCTTACACAAAGGCATTGTTTTCCGCAATTCCTGTTCCGGATCCGGACGCGAAGATGGACCGTATCGTGCTGGAAGGCACCATTCCTTCTCCGGCCAATCCGCCCTCGGGCTGTAAGTTCCATACCCGCTGCGCCAACTGCATGGCGAAATGTAAGGAAGTGGCGCCCCAGCAGAAGGAGATCGAGCCGGGACACTATGTGGTTTGCCACCTGTATGACGACAAATGAGCCGCAGAAGAGATTTTGAGGACGACGGCCGCGCCGTGGCGGATATGAGCGGACTGGGCGATGCTCATCCTGAAAAGTGGGGAAGCATTCGGGGAGAGGGCGCATATCGAGGCGCATATCGAGGCGCAGATGAAAGCGCAAGTACGGGCAGACCTCGGGAAAATGAGCTCCATGAGCGCCGGCCCTGGGAGGACGCCCCCTTTACCTGGAAAGAACGTTTCCATTATATGGGAGCCGCCTTAGGGGCCGCCCTGCTGATCGCCTTTGCCTTTCTCGGCGGGCTGGCGGTGGTGATCTGGCTGATTACCCTTTACGGGAGGTAAGGTAGTATAAAAGAGACCGGAAAGCTTGAAGGGGCGCAGCAGTAAGGTTGCGCCCTATTATACGTGATCCGCCCGGCGGGCTCACACTTCAGAGATGTTTTATGACAAGACGGGAGGACAGCAGGGATGGAAAAGCGGAACCATTATTATAAAACGGTACTGTGGATGCTTACAGGGGTATTTCTTCTGACAGGCTGTTCGGATAACATGGTACGGCGGAGAGCGTATTATCGGAAGAAAAAGCAGCTTTTCAGAGGGAAAGCGTATCGCCGGAGGAGGAAAGAATATTGCCGGAGGCCGAAGAGGACGAACCGAAAATCGAACCGGAAGCCGCTTCCTTGGAGGTGGAGAAAGAAGAGATTACCGAAGGTGTGACAGGAACCCCGGAGATAATTGAGGCAGACTGGTCAGACTTTTTTGACGGGTTGAATGGTGCGGCGGTTCTATATGATGAAGCTGACAGACAGTATACAATATGTAACAGCGAGCTTGCCACCACCAGAAGATCACCCTGTTCCACCTTTAAGATTATTTCTTCTCTTGTTGCTCTGGAAAACGTGAATGGGCAAGGTGGAGGACGTGGCGGTTGACGCGTGGTTTACCGGATTCGCAGAGACGGCTGAGGGAAAACGGTATTTTTGCGTTTATCTTGGGAGAACGGACGGCAGAGAAGTATCAAGCACGCTGGCAAGGGAGATTGCCATTCGGATTTTGTGATTACTGCTTTGCCTGAATGGGGGTATAATAGTCCATTTGTTCGTATCCCATAATTTTTTGCGCAAGCGGCGATGTGATAATATTTCCCAATTCAGGGCGTAAGGTATCGCGTTCAAACCCGTTTTCACTCAGGAATTTGTCTATCTCACGATTCATACGATCCTTATCCGTCTTTTGGTCTATGTCCGTTGCAACAGCATAAAGGCCTCCCTGGAAATCGATTATTTCCAATTCCGGCGGAACCGTCATTCCCTCTTCATACATATACAGCCAGACAAATCCGTCTCCTGCCCAATACAGAAAATCTTTCGGAAAAAGGCTGCGTTTTTGAGAAGAGAACCATTCCTCAAAAAGCGGAAAGTTCCCTTCTCCAAACATCCCTTTTCCCGATGAAACCATCTTACAGGCGGGCATTTCATAAATTCTTATCCCTTGCATTTGATTGCCTCCAAACCAGTTTTTCTAAAATTATTTTTGCTGCGTTCACGTTTTCAATCTACCTCAGCGGCGTTACAAAAAATGAACTTTTTTTATCATTTTGAGAAGAAAATCATTTAACATAAGGATGTCTGGCTAAGCCTGGCATACTTATATGTTTTTTAAAAGGCATGTAAAATTCAAAAAGGCAATACTCACCGTCAAACTCATCCATATCTATTTTTTCCAGATGGATCTCTGCGGGCGGGTCTTCCGTATTGCAATATCTGCCTATGGCAGCATACATATCATGTGCGGTTTCCTGTGAAATCTCCCTGTAATGATGCCTGCCGATGTAATGGAATTTTACACAGGGATATCCTCCAAAAGAGTCTGCCATCATACCCTCAGGGATTCGATTCGTATGATGACACTCTACTGCGGTCATGTACTTTGAGTACAAATATCCTTCCCCAAGATGATGGGTCAGTCCGTAAAATACATGATTGTTTGTAACTTCATGAATCATTTGCCTTTGATTATCCCAGAAGTCTAATGCAACTTTCGGACAGAGCCACGCCGAGTCATGATAAGGAATGTCATGCTCTGTTCCGACAAGCGAAATTTCAGGAAACATGACAAACTCAGGGCCAAATAATAAGCTGCTGCCACACATGTATCCATAATCCTGAATGGGCGGAGTAACTTTAAGAATGGGGTGCTTCATGCGGTATTTCCCGGGAGTAATGCCAAATTCATCCTTAAATGCACGGGAAAAAGACTGTTCATACTCATAGCCGCAGACCATAGCAATATCCAATATACTTTTTCTTCGGTCAAGTAAAAGCGGTAGGCTGTTGGTAAGTTTTCTTTTGCGGATGTAGTCGGCTACAGAGATGCCATACGCAAAGGTGAAAAGCCTGTGCAGATGTGATGCGGAATACCCGGCAGCTTTGGCGGCATCTTCAATATCAATTTTTCGTTCCAGATTTTCTTCAATATATTGAAATAACGACTTAAACATACGGGGATACCACTCCATGTTGCGAATACAAGACCCGCATATTTCTATATTTGTTCTGAAAATATTGGCTGACCAGTGAGTTTAGTATAACATTTCACTGTTGAAAAAGAAATGAAAAATGAATGTTGCGAAGATAGAAGCGCCGGAAAGCAGATAGACTTTGCAATCCGGTTATGCTATAATTTAGTCACACAAAGGAGAATCTATGGAAGAGACGAAAGTACAGTGGCATCCGGGATTTGTGGCGGCAATGAATTTGGAGCTGGCAGAGGACAGAGACAGCCTGATATTTGAAAAAGAATACAACCTGAACACAAAGCCGCTGGAGATCGACCTGCTGGTGATTAAGAAAGCGGCGTCCGTGCGGATCGGGAATGAGATCGGTGCCCTTTTCAGGGGGCATAATATCATGGAGTATAAATCCCCGAGGGACGC
>Ga0224746_10125_pt1 | contig 14508 bp, 11 predicted proteins | sample LIM_F_Water_Bulk_FD_183000 | JGI IMG/M metagenome (GOLD analysis project Ga0224746, IMG submission 183000) | Enriched cells from gastrointestinal tract of the lab mouse from Pacific Northwest National Laboratory (PNNL), Richland, Washington... | ecosystem: Host-associated > Mammals > Digestive... | reverse complement strand
TGAGGGATGGGAACCATGCTGTGAGGCACCGGATATCCAGGGAATCCATAGAAGATTACTGCCTGGCCATGGATGGCTGCGGCGTCCATACGATTATTGTCGGGCATGGGAACGGCCTCGGCGCGTCATCCCTGCAAGTGGGGCTTTCGCTGCTGGATGAGGCAGAAATGCTGCGCACGGCGCGGGAGAACCTGGAGAGGACGCGGCTGGGTGCGTACATGATTCCGGGGTTTGGGAATATCAAGGACAACCTTGCGCCGGCGATTGCAGCAGGCGTGGAGTTATTTGAGATTGGATGCCACTGCACGGAAGCGGATACGACCAGGCAGCATATTGAATATCTGAGGAGACTGGGGAAGGAGACTTACGGCGTGCTGATGATGAGCCATATGGCTTCCCCGGAGCGGCTGCTGGAGGAATGCCGGAAAATGCAGTCCTATGGCGCGCTGGGGGTCATCCTCATGGATTCGGCAGGGGCGTTCACCCCGGAGATGGTCAGGCGTGTAATCGCCATGTTGTATGACGGTTTGGATATCCATGTCGGCTTCCATCCACATAATAACATGGGGATCGCAGTCTCTAATGCATACACGGCCATCCAGGAGGGGGCGTCTGTTATTGACGGCACGCTGCGGGGATTCGGGGCGGGGGCAGGCAACTGCCAGCTTGAGGATTTGGTGGCGTTGTTAGAAAAATCCGGCATAAAGACGGGGGTTGACTTCTATCGTATGCTGGACGCCAGCGGCCAGGTGATGCCGGAAATGATGGAAAAAGATATGGGGCAGGATCCCATAAGCATCGTCAGCGGGCAGGCAGGGGTATTCTCTGCATTTAAAATCCATGTGCTGAGAGCAGCGGAAGAATTCGGCGTGGATCCCAGGGACATCCTCCGGGAACTTGGGCGCAGGAAGGCCGTGGGCGGACAGGAAGACATGATTGTGGAGGTCGCCGAGAAATTAAGCCGGCCGGCAGGAGATGGCAGTGACCGGGTAATCAGTTACCAGATTGAATCTTTGCTATAATACGAGGAGGCAGTGGAATGAACGTTTCGGAATTTATATTCGACTACTATGCAAAAAAAGGAATTGATACGGCTTTTATGGTGACAGGCGGGCAGGCCATGTGGCTGAATGACGCCGTGGGCAAGAATGGGAATTACAGCATCATCTGTACGCACCATGAGCAGAGCGCGGCCATGTCCGCAGACGCCTATGGGCGGATTAAGAACAAACCGGCGCTCGCAATCGTGACGGCCGGCCCGGGAAGCGTGAACGCCATGAATGGGGTCGTGGGTGGATATACGGACTCCTCACCGATGATTGTGATTTCCGGGCAGGCGGCCTTGTCCTTCGTGCAGTACCAGGAGGAGACAAAAATTCGTCAGCACGGCGTACAAGGTATCAACATCAGGCCTCTGGTAGAAAATGTCGTCAAATATTTCATTACCATAGACGATCCCCAGAAGACGGAATATTATCTGGAGAAAGCATACCAGGAAGCCACGTCTGGCAGGCCGGGGCCGGTATGGGTGGACGTGCCTTTGGATATCCAGAATATGCAAGTGGATGTAAAGTATATGGAGAAATATATCCCGGTGCAAGAAGCGGAGGGACGCGTGACCGCCAAGCAGGCAGCAAAGCAGGCTTACAAATTGCTGGAGAAAGCCAGGCGGCCGGTGTTCCTCGTGGGCCAGGGCGTGAGTCTTGCCGGGGCCAGGGAAGAATTTTACCATTACGTGAATGAGGCAGGCATTCCCGTCATAACTGCCCGTCTGGGCATTGACCTCATAGAATCCGGCCATGATTTGTATGTGGGCAGGCCGGGCAACTATGGCGAGCGTTCTGCCAATTTTGCCATCCAGAATGCAGACCTGATTATCTCCGTGGGCTGCAGGCTGGCTTCTTCTCTTGTGGGGCACAACCCCAAGCAGTTCGGGAAGAACGCCTATATCTTTGTGGTGGACATCGACCAGAAGGAACTGGATAAGCCTGGGGTGAAGATTGATTACAAGGCGCGGCTGGACTGCAAGGAATTCTTTGTTAAGATGCAGGAATTATTGCCGCAGCATCCGCTTCCGGATTACGGGGCGTGGGCGTTAACATGCAGGGAATGGAAGAAGAGATATCCGGTTGTCCAGCCTCAATACAGGGAAGAGCATCCGGTCAATTCCTATTATTTTATGGATAAGCTGTCTGAGCTGGCAGGGAAGGATGCAGCAGTGCTGGTGGACACGGGTTCCTGCTTCCATGTGGCATGCCAGTCCTGGAAAGTGAAGAAAGGCCAGAGCTACCTCACGACCGGCGGGCTGTCTTCCATGGGATATTGGGTGGCAGGGATTGGCGCCTGCATGGCGAATGGCAGGAAAGATACGATTGTCGTAACCGGGGATGGGAGCCTGCAGATGAATCTGCAGGAATTTGCCACAATTAAACACAACAAGCTGCCGCTTAAGGTGTTTATCTTAAATAACGACGGCTATCTGCTCATCCGGCATACCCAACACAACTTCATGGAAGACCGCTTTGTGGGGGAAAGCCCTCAGTCCGGCGTGTGGTGTCCATCTGCGATGAAGATTGCGGACGCTTATGGAATCAGAGGAATCCGCATAGAGTCTGCCGCGGAGGCGGAAGATAAAATCAAAGAGGTTTTGGAGGCGCAAGGCCCGGTCATCTGTGAGGTGATGACGCCCAAATGGCAGCTATTAGTCCCGAGGATTTCTTCAGAAAAGCTTGCGGACGGCACGTTGAAATCAAGGAATTACGAGGATATGTTTCCCTATCTGCCGGAGGAAGAAGTGCGGGGGAATATGATTGCAGAAAACAGGCAGGACTAGTTTATGAATGGTACAATACACTAGCATAAATAGCAGGATTGGAGATGTGACAGAATGGGACAAGGCTACGAAGAGGCAGGGATTGCTTATTGTATCCCCACGTATAACCATCCGCAAGTGATGGAAGATGTGCTGGGGAAATGCCTGCCATTATACCAGAAATATAAGATAGACGTCTATGTATATGATTCAAGTACCGACAATAAGACTTGTGAAATTACGGAAACGTTTATGGAGCAGGGGTATCATAACTTGTACTATGTGAGAGTCAATCCATCGGTCGGCATTGACGACAAGATGCTTATGATTTTCTCCGGGCATGGGCTGCAGAAAAATTACCGCTATCTATGGCCGGTGAAGGATAGGGCGTTTTTTGGGGAACGTACATTAAAAAAGGTTACGGAACTTGCCGGGGAAGATTACGACGCAATTTTCCTGACTTTAGCCCTGCATCCGTTTTTGCGGGAAGAGGGGTTTTCCACGCCAAGGTTTTTTGACAGTCCGGCAAAACTATATGTAAGATGGGGATGGCTTGCTACATCGATGGACGCCACGTTGTTTCATGTGGGAAAGCTGCTGAAGGATACGGACTGGGAGGGATTCAGGGAACGCTATTTTTTTGACGGCGAAAACTGCTTCGATCACTTTAGCGTGCTGTTTCACGGCCTGGGGCAGCAGGAGAAATGTGCTGTGCGGCTGGTTACCTTTGACGATATAGATTCTTATGTCTCGCCTCTGGGTTCGTCTTCTTGGGGCCCGCGGATTTTCCATATCTGGGCAGATATGTGGCCCAAAGTCAACGAGGCGCTGCCTGCGGTATATGACGAGTACAAAAACAAGGTCATACGGCGCGGGACGTCTCTGCCATGGATTTTAGGTTCCTATGACTGGCTGATTAAATTAATGTCGGAGGGGCTGTTGAACATTGACGTTTATCTGCAGATAGGCAAGGAGTGGGAGTCCATATCGGATATTCCAAGAGAAGAGCTGGAGCTGATCGTCTGCGGTCAGCTTGCCCAGGTACATCGCATCGTGGAAGGCCGGGTAAAAGATTTTATTGCGGCAGGGCGTTATCAGGAAGCCAGCGCACTGTATCACTGCAATCGGTGGATTATCAGCAACTTCCGGGATGACGGCGAGAATCTGGGATATGCGGATTTGCTGGAAATTTATGACGCAGAGGAAGCTGCCGGCGTCCGCCGCGGGATTTTTTATGGGGCATCGTGCCTGGCAGATGCAGAGCAGAAGTACCTGGCAGTCCGGCAGATGGTGCATGGGCTGGAAGGTTCCGATGGTGGAGATTCTGGCAGGAAATTAGCTGAGTTCGTCAGGAAGAACCATGTTTCCAGCCAGTGCTTGTGCCATGTGGTGGATAAGACGTGTATGGAAAAAGAAAAGACAATGGAGAAACTGCTCCGGGTATTGCAAGGATAAGAGAAAGGTGCGTTTAGGGAAAATGGAACAGATGGTTAAGTTAAAGGAACAATATCAGGAAGGGAAAATTGCCAAAGCAGATTATATATCCGGGATGTACCAATGCCACGACAGACTATACCAATATTCGAAGCTTTTGCCGGAAACAAACATTAGGCGGATCGTCATCGAAGACGGCAAAGTATTCATGGAGACCAGGGATCTTGGGATTAAGCTTTTGTGCAAAGAACGCGATGAGCGCATCATACCTGTGGAGATGCTTAATTTCAATGATTATGAGCGGCAGGAACTTGAGGTGATTGACAAAATCCTTGATGTGCTGCAAGCAAAGACATTCTTTGACATCGGGGCGAATATCGGTTATATTTCCATCTTTGCCGGCAAGAAGCATGAGAGCCTTTCCATCCATTCTTTTGAGCCGGTGAAAGCGACCTACGAGATGCTTGAGGCAAATATCAAGAATAACGGCATGGCTTGTATCAAGGCCCATAATGTCGGCTGCTCGGATAAGAAGGGGGAGTTTTCCTTCTTCTGTTATCCTCAGGGGTGCGGGAATTCTTCCCTGGAGAACCTCTCCGGCAGGGAGGACGTCTGCGAAGTGCTGTGCAGGACAGACCGTTTGGATTCCTTGTATGAGGGGCTGGGGGAGGATACCCTGGACTTCATCAAGTGTGATGTGGAAGGCGCGGAGTTCATGGTCTTAAAAGGTGGGAAAGAGGTGATTTCCCAAAAAAAGCCGGTCATTTTCGTAGAACTGCTGCGCAAATGGTCGAAAGAATTTGGATATGCGCCCAACGACGTCATCCGGTTTATGGAAGGGCTTGGCTACCGCTGTTACTGTATCCGGGCAGGTAAGTTATCGGAGACGCCCCAGATTACGGAAGAGACTGCGGAGACAAATTTTCTCTTTCTGAATGGGGAGAAGCATGGGGCGGTATTAGAAGCATTGGGATAGCGGGAGGATTGCTGTGAATGAAATAATACGGTCAGATATGGAAATCATCATGAAGGACTCTCTGATACCAGAGATAGCTGGCGGGACAGTGCTGATTACCGGGGCAGGAGGCATGATTGGTTCTTACCTGGTACATTTTTATATGTACCTGGCGCGGGAGCTGGAGAAACCCATAAAGGTGCTGGCGTTGGTAAGGCGGGGCAAGGCGGCGGAGCAGATTTTCAAGGAATATCTGGGTGATGAGCGTTTCCTCCTGCTTGTGCAGGATGTCTGTGACGAACCGGACGTTGATATCCCGGTGGATTGCATCATCCATGCGGCGAGCCATGCAAGCCCCAGATATTACCAGCAAGATCCGCTGGGAGTCATAAAGCCTAATGTTATGGGGACATATCAGCTGCTGGAGTTTGCCAGGAAGCATAAGGTGGGGAATATGCTGTTTCTCAGCAGCGGCGAGGTATATGGGACGCCCGGGAAGATACCCTCCGCGGAAAGCGATTACGGCTATCTTGATATCGGGCAAGTCCGGAGCTGCTATGCGGAGAGCAAACGCATGGGGGAAACTTTGTGCGTGTCTTACCATCATCAATACCAGCTTCCGGTGAAAATTGCCAGGCTGTTCCATACATATGGCCCAGGGATAACCTTGGATGACGGCAGGATATTTGGCGACATTACCGCCGGGGTCATCAGGGAAAAAGAGCTGGCGCTGCGCAGTGATGGCAGTGCGGTGCGTACCTTCTGCTATGTGGCCGACGCCGTGCTGGCAATGATGTATGTATTATGCCGCGGGGAAGATGGCCAAAGTATTAACATTGGAAACGGGGAGGGGGTATATTCCATGCTGGAATTGATGACGTTGATTTCTGATCAGTATAAAATTCCGCTCAAGCGAAGAATCGCAAAGGAGCATTATCTGCCAAGCCCTATTTCGGTCAACCAGCCGGATTTGCAAAAACTGTCAGCCCTGGGCTTTACCCCGCGGTTCAGCGTGCAGGAAGGGTTTCAGCGTATGATTTGTTGGGCAGAGGAAACTTATGGGCGTTAAGGCTGATTGGCGTTGTGGTTTATCATGGGGGCGGAAGGAAAGAGGAGTGGCTGATGTCAGTGTTTGAGTTTTATAGGGATAGGAATGTGTTAGTTACCGGTCATACTGGGTTCAAAGGCTCTTGGATGTGCCGCCTGCTTGCACTGGCCGGGGCTAAAGTAACCGGCTACGCTTTAAAAGGTACGGCAGAACCGGATTTTTTCGAGGTTTGCCAGGCAGGGGAGCATGTATTTTCTGAAATCGGGGACGTCCGGGATTTGGAACACCTGAAAGAGGTATTTGACAGGGGACAGCCGGAGATCGTCATACATATGGCGGCGCAGCCGCTGGTGCGTGAATCATACCGTGATCCGGTCCATACATATGAGACGAACGTCATGGGGACGGTAAACGTTATGGAATGCGTCAGGCTGACCCCATCGGTGCGGTCGGTAGTCAATGTCACTACAGACAAGGTATACCGTAACCGTGAGTGGGCGTGGGGCTACCGTGAGGATGAGGAGCTGAACGGATTTGACCCTTATTCCAATTCAAAGTCGTGTTCTGAGCTGGTGACGTCCAGCTATGTCAATTCTTTTTTCCGGGACAGGCAGATAGCAGTCAGTACCTGCCGGGCGGGCAATGTCATTGGCGGCGGGGATTTTGCCGCTGACAGGATTATCCCGGATTGTGTGCGGGCAGCCCGGGCGGGAAAGGAGATAGCGCTGCGGAATCCGCATTCCACGCGGCCATACCAGCATGTGCTGGAACCTTTGCGCGCATATCTCTCAGTGGCAGAGGCCCAGTACTATGATAAGGCGTTGTCAGGAAGCTATAATGTAGGGCCCAATGAGCCGGACTGCCGGACGACCGGGGAGTTGGCGGGGATGTTTTGCACGGCATGGGAAAAAGCAGCAGGGAATGCTTTGCAGTGGGTAAGCCGGCAGGAGGATGGGCCCCATGAAGCTAATTTCCTGAAACTGGATTGTTCCAAGATAAAGAATATCATTGGCTGGCGTCCTGTCTGGGACGTGGAAACTGCCGTGCAGAAAACTGTGGAGTGGTGGATAACATACCTGAACGGCGGAGATATTGCCAGGTGTATGGACAATCAAATGATGGAGTTTTTTAACAGGCCAATGGATTCATGGGTATAAGTTTGTTATAATAAGAGGAGTGTTTCCGAAGAGACAAGGGGATAAAGCAAATAGGCGGATAGGAGCAGGGAAAGATGAAGAAAATTTCAGTGATATGCATAGACTGTGAACCGAGTTACATAGACGAAATGCTGCAAAGACAGAGTTATGAACATTTAGAGGTTGTGGAAGCGAAGACAGGCAAAGGTTTTTATGAAGACATTGCAGAGTATTGTATGCAGACGGACAGCGATTATGTTTGTTTTCTGGAACTTGGGCAGCTGTTGGATGGCAATAAAATTAAAGAGATGGCAGGATATGCAGGGCGGTTCCCGACAGCTTCCGTGATATGCTGCGGGAGGATTTATATCGAGTCAGATGGAACTACGGTGGCGCATCAGGATTTTGCATATATGAATTCATTTAAGGATACGCTGTTTGATGGTAATATGTTGCTGCGCGGATGCCTGGAGAGGGGGCATAACCTGATAGGAAACCTTACGACGACGATGTTTTGCAGGGAGAAGGTGAAACTCAGACTGGAAAACTTAAGGCAGTATGAGACAGATGGGGATTCAGCTATGCAGAAAGCAATGCTGTTATTTGAACTTTTGTCCGATCAGATAGTCGCGCGTATGGAAAATGCATTGGTCGCCACTTTGGTGGAAGATTTTAACCTGGAAAAATTCAGACGGCAGCAAGCGTCGTTTGAACATAATATAGGGGTTTTTGTGAAAATCCACAGCTGGGAGCCGTTTGAGGAGACTCCGAAGGGAGTGGCGGAAGAACATTTGCAGCTGCTGCGCCAAAGGGAGGCCAAAGATAAATCCCTCAAAAAAGAAATGACTTTTTTTGCCATGAACAAAGGAGAATATTACAATCTACTGCCGGTTATGGAGGAAGCGAAAGAGCGGGGATATCAGGTTCATTATACAGAAAACTTAGATGAAACGGCAGAGATTGGGGTTTATTGCCAGCATTTTGGCAAGCCGCAGAATTCCCAATTTTCCGTAGTCCTTCTGCATGACATGGCACAAGGGCATAACCGCTGGCCCAATATCTGGGAGGCAGAACGCTGGAATGTCTATGATATCGGGATTGTGCCGGGAATGGCATGGAGGGAACTGTGGCAGAGGAGCGCGTTCCAATATTATTGCAATCCCAGGTGCGGGGCATATATGCTCGGCTATCCGAAAAGCACGCAGATATTTTCCGAAGAGATTAAGAAGCGGGCCGAGGAACTGAGGGCAGAGATGGGGCTGAAATACGAGACGTCCGTTTTGTATGCGCCCTCCTGGGAATACGGCGACAAGGAGGACGATTTTGTGCGTGCCCTTGCCACGCTCCCGGTAAACCTGTTGATCAAGCAGGCGCCATGGTCAAGGGCCTTGGGGGATGCGATTGTCAATAACGTGAAGGATATGCGTAAAATGCATGAGGGCAAGTATGACAATCTGCACTATTTTGAGTGGGACGAGACTATTTTGGTGCCTCTTCTGATGTGCGATCTGGTAGTTTCCGACGAATCAAGCGTCATGGTGGAGGCTTTCATGTTCGGCAAACCAAGCATCGCCGTCATGGACTGGCTGATACCGGATACCGATCCCGTTAGATTTTCAAGCGTTCCTTTTGACAATGTATATAAATGTAAGCGGGTGGAACTGCGGGAGCAAGTGGAGAAGCTGCTTGCGGTAGGGCCTGCGAACGCCGACAAAATCAAGGATATTGAAGGGTTCTTTGTCAATAAGGAGCATGTAAACAGAGATATTGTTGACGCGATAGAATATTTTACGACAGGAAAAGGCTCCGGAGAATTCAAGAAATGGGAAATGACAAGCCGCTATATGCCGGCAAATTTATGGTCATGAGTAAGGAGAAAATATGCGCATTATGGAAGAAATAACAGATATCGATTATCAGGAGACGAAACGTTTTTTTGGCAAGCGGGCAGGGAAATACTCGAAGGACAACCCATATTCCGTGACGATGTACCAGGACAACAATAAGGATTTGGTGCAAGAGAGGAACCGCAAGGAGAGAGAGAAACTGATTCCGTTGCTGAAGCTGGGGGAAGACGCCAAAGTGCTTGATGTGGCGTGCGGCATCGGCAGATGGGCAGACGCTATGCCAGAGGGCATTGGGGAATACTGCGGCGTGGATTTCAGCAGGGAGTTAGTGGAGATTGCCAGGCGAAGAAACGCCCGCGAGAATTTTCGGTTCCTGGAAGGGGCGGCAGACGAGATAGAAGAAGTTCTTGAAAGAAACGGAGGGGGAGTTTATAACAGGATACTGATGATTGGCATACTGATGTACCTCAACGACCGGGAGCTTCCATCTGCCCTAACGCAGATTGAGCGGGCCTGCCAAGAACATGCGATCGTCTGCATCCGGGAACCCATCGGGATTACGGAAAGGCTTACGCTCAAAGATTTTTATTCCGATGAGCTGGAAGATAACTATAACGCTATTTACCGGACACGACAGGAATTTGGGAAGTTTTTTGAGAAGGCGTTCCTGGATAGAGGGTTCCGGACTATCCGGGAAGGATTCCTGTTCGAGGAGGATGCATTAAATAACCGCAAAGACACGGCGCAGTATTTTTACATCCTGGAGAGATAGATGTTTTATGGATTAAGATTAGATGGATAGGAGACAGGAAAGATGAAGATTTCCAGGACGGTAATCATAAGCTGTGCCGGTATGGGCAGCCGGCTGGGGTTTGGATGTACGAAAGCATTGGTTAAAGTAGAAGGGAAGTCGCTGCTTTTAAGGCATTTGGAACTTTTAGATAGTGAAGACGACATCCGGGTTGTCGTGGGATATCAGGCAGAAGACGTGATGGAGGAAGCCGGGAAGTACCGCGATGACATCCGTTTTGTCTTCAATCATCGTTATCGCGAGACGAAGACCGGGGCCAGTGTTGCCCTGGCGGCAAAAGACGCCCGGGATTATGTGCTTTCGCTGGACGGCGATTTGCTGGTGCATCCGGATGACATGGAGAAGGCGCTCTCATGCAGCCACGAGTTTGTAAGCGGCGGGGCGGTTGCCTCAGACGATCCCTGGATGGTGCAGACCCATTGGGAGGATGGCAGGGAATGGGCGCAGGCTTTTTCCAAAACGTCCGGCGCTTATGAGTGGAATGGCGTCACGCAGATGGAAAGCGGCAAGATGCAGGATGGGACAGGCCATGTGTTCCAGATGGTAGAACCTTATCTGCCGGTTCCTTTTTTGGAACTGCGGACCAGGGAGATTGACACGAAGAACGATTATGAACGCGCAGCCGCATGGGTCAGAAGCCGGTTTTCAGACGGCCCGCAGGCATAGAGGTTAAGGCAAATGCCGGAAAGGAATTACGATGAATTATAAGACAGAGCAAGAAAAATTCTGGGCCGGGGAGTTCGGAAATGAGTATGCGGAGAGGAATAAGGCAGAGCAGGGCGTTATCTGCAACATTGCGCTTTTCGCAGAGATTCTGAAGCGGACGTCCGCAATCCGCACAGTCCTTGAATTCGGGCCTAATATTGGGCGCAACATCAAAGCACTAAAAACACTGTTCCCGGACGCCAAGTATTCCGCTGTGGAGATTAACCACAAGGCAGCAGAAATCTTGCGCAGCGACCCGGTTCTGGCAGGCATGGAAGTATTTGAAACTTCCATCCTGGACTATGAAGCGGACAGGCAGTTTGATTTTGTTTTTACGAAAGGAGTGCTGATCCATATCAATCCGGATGTGCTGCAGTGCGTGTACCAGAAATTATACGATTCCAGCAGCAAGTATATCTGTCTGGTAGAGTATTATAACCCATCGCCTGTGACGGTCAAATACCGGGAGAACCCTGAGCGGTTGTTTAAGCGGGATTTTTGCGGAGAATTTATGGATAAGTTCCCGGATGTGCGGCTTATTGATTATGGGTTTCAGTACCATAGGGATAATCATTTCCCGCAGGACGATCTGACATGGTTCTTATTGGAGAAGTAGGCGGCGCATCTGATGATAGAAATAGCTGGAGGAGCATATGAAGGTAAAAATTTACACGATGACCCACAAGAAGTTCCAGGAGCCTGAAGACGCCATTTATGTGCCGCTTCATGTGGGCAGGGCAGGAGCGGCAGACCTCGGTTATCTGGGGGACGATACCGGGGATTCCATTTCGAGATGGAACAATTATTATGGAGAACTGACCGGCGTTTACTGGGTTTGGAAGAACGAGGAGGATGCAGATATCATCGGCGTCTGCCATTACCGCCGTTTCTTCCTCAATGGGCAGCGCAAGCTGATGACGCAGCAGGAATACGAGGAGATTTTAAAGGATTACGATATCATCGTCTCCAATGAAGTACAAGCAGATACCAATTACCTGGATTATTTTGGGGAAGCGCATAATGCCAGGGATTTGCTGACGGTAGGCGAGGTGATTGCGGAGAAATATCCCGATTATGCACCGTATTTCCAGTCGGCGATGGAGGGAAACACTTATTATTACGGCAATTTGATGGTCATGCCCCGCAAGCTGTTTGGGGACTACGCAGAGTGGCTGTTTGCTATTCTCTTCGAAGTGGAAAAACGTATCGATGTGGAATCATACGATCTGTACAACCAGCGTGTTTTCGGATTCCTCTCGGAGCAGATGGTGAAAATCTGGGCGGAGAAGAATCAGCTTAAGGTTTATGAGGGCGCGGTGGGGATTACGGCGGAAAAAGCGGAGACTGTGGAGTTCAAGCTTGCCATGGGGCAGCTTGTAAAGATGAAGCAGATCGATCAGGCGAGACAGATGTTTTATGAATACTTGAAGGTGCGCCCTGACGTGCGCCTGGAACTGTCCGATATCCGGGGAGAAATCCCCATCATTGAGCAGCTGCTTTACATTGCCCAAGAAGAGCAGCAGCGAGGCATTGAGGGACTCATGCGGCATTCCGCCGGCCTGAATGAGTGGATAGCCCATTACCGCCGGGCGATGGAGTGCCTTACCCATTTTTCCAGAGGGCAGATTCGGCAGGAAGATGCGGCGTATATCCTGGAGGGAAATGTCTCCTGGGTCATGGGAAAGGTGATGCTTATGAATGCAGGGGAAGGCGTCATCGCCAATCCTGCCCAGGCAGTGCAGGCATTGTATAATATATATCAGTCGGCTGGCAGGACAGAAGACTGTGAGGGGCTGGAAAGAGGATAAGGTTCCATGATGCAGATATGCTTGCGGCTGCTTTGTTCATATCTGTGAATGGTAAAGAAAAAATAGGAAGTCCTTGCTTTATTTTCCTGCTTCCACTAAAATAAAAGGGAGAAAATTGCGGAAGGCAGGAAGAGGTTGAGATTGAAGAGACTGATATTTTTTGTAGGCGTTTACGACACATTAGATTTATTCACGTATGAATTGAAGCGAGAGTTTGAGGGGCTGGGATATGAGGCAATGGTATTTGACGTCAGGGACATGGCGCAAGGGTTAAAAGAGCTGTCCGTATTTGCGGAAAAACCGGTGAAGGCGGTGCTTACGTTCAACAATTTGGGCTTCAATATGGAGCTTCGTGCCGGAGAGAACATTTGGGAACAATTAGGGATTCCCTGCATCAATATCCTGATGGATCATCCATATTGCTACCGGGATGCCCTGGATTGTGCACCCCGGAATGCCATTGTACTCTGTACGGACCGCAATCATATGAGATATCTGCAGCGGTTTTATCCACAGATTCCTATCGTTGGCTATCTTCCTCATGCGGGCAAGGAGCTGCCAGGGCCCAGACTGCCGATTGCTGCCCGGAGCATAGATGTGCTGTACGCCGGAAATCTTTCCAGGAGTTTTGCAGAGAATATCACGCCAGATTTTGCGAAATATACCTCGTTTGACGCCAGGGCCTTAAGTGAGCGGGTGTGCAAAGATATGATTGCACACCCTTCTAAGATTACGGAACAGGCGTTGGAGGAGGCGTTTCTGGAAGAGGGTCTAAACCTGACAGAGCGAGAGCTTAAGGACATGATTGCAGAGTTTCATTTTGTGGATCTTTACGTGGTTTCCCATTACCGGGAGAAGGCCGTGCAAGTGTTGGCAGAGCGTGGGATACCCGTTCAGATTTATGGAGCGGGATGGGAGAACTGTTCCTGGATTGGCAGGCCGAATGTCAGCTATGGGGGTAAAATCCCGGCGGAGGAAGTAGTGGCTAAAATGCGCGATGCTAAGATTGTCTTAAGTACCATGACCTGGTTCAAGGACGGCACCCATGACCGGGTATTTAATGGTATGCTGCAAGGTGCGGTCGCAGTATCGGATACATCGGGCTATATGAAAGAAGAATTCTGTGGGTTTCTGGATGGCTCATCCCAGGCAGATGGCAGGGAGCTGCTGATGTTCGAGCTGGAAGAATTAGAAAAACTCCCATCACAGGTCAAGATGTTGCTGGATGACCCGCAGGCGATGCAGCGGATTGCCGACCGAGGCTATGACAAGGCGAAGGCTTCCCATACCTGGCGCGCGCGGGTGGTTGAGCTTGAAGAGCATTTGCTGGGACAGCTGGGATGATTGGAGGAGAATGGCATAGGATGCTATTCAAAAAGAATTTGTTTTTATAGGAAGAATTGCAGGGTAAACTATGGGAATACAGAATACGGACAATAAAAAAATACTGGTAATTACGCATCAGCTGTCCCGCACGGGCGCGCCGATTGTGCTGCTTGACATGATACGTGTTTATTGGCGTCACGGTTACCAGATGGAAATGATTGCCATGCTGGACGGTGAGCTGCGCGGGGAAATAGAGAATATGGGCATTCCCATCAAGGTGCAGGAGCATTTCATGGATCGGGTGGATGAGTTTCTCTCGTATGCGGAAAAATTCGATTTTGTGATTGCCAACACGCTGGTCACATTTGAGGCCATACATTTGCTGAAATATATGAAAGTGCCGGCGCTGTGGTGGCTGCATGAGGGCAGGCAGTATTTTGAATATTTCACAAAGGTACTGCCGGATTTCCGCAATTTGCCGCCTAATATCCATGTATATTCGGTGGGGCATTATGTGCAGAGGATAATGGAAGAGCTGTACGGCGTGCGTACCGAGATTTTGCATTTTGGCGTCGCCATGCCTGCCTTGGAGGATGAGGGGAGTCAGGCACAGGGGGAACCGGAGA
>Ga0224746_10123_pt1 | contig 14654 bp, 17 predicted proteins | sample LIM_F_Water_Bulk_FD_183000 | JGI IMG/M metagenome (GOLD analysis project Ga0224746, IMG submission 183000) | Enriched cells from gastrointestinal tract of the lab mouse from Pacific Northwest National Laboratory (PNNL), Richland, Washington... | ecosystem: Host-associated > Mammals > Digestive... | reverse complement strand
ATCAATGGCTCTTACATAGGATACAGCCAGGTTTCGCATATGACCAGTGAGTTTGATGTTACCGATGTACTTCAGGATGGAACGAATACGGTGGCAGTGTTGGTAATGAAGTGGTGTGATGGTTCCTATTTGGAAGATCAGGACAAATTCCGTATGAGTGGTATTTTCCGGGATGTGTACATTTTGAAACGCCCAAAACAGGCAATCAGTGATTATCATATTAAAACAAGAATTGAGGATATGCTTGCGAAAGTAGAAATTGAAATGAAATTCTACTCTCCGTTAAATGTAAAAATTTCGATTGAAGATAGAAACGGAGCAGTTGTAGCACTAGGAAGTATTGCTGAAGAAGGAACAGCTGTATTAGAAATCGCAAGTCCGGAACTTTGGAATACAGAAAATCCATATCTATATAAACTGATTCTTGAAACAGAGAATGAAGTAATTGTAGATCACATTGCATTAAGAAAGATAGAGATTAAAGACCAGGTTATTTATTTAAATGGACAGAAGATTAAATTCCGTGGTGTCAATCGACATGATTCTGATCCGGTTACTGGATTTACAATCAATCCGGAACAGATTACAACCGATCTTACGTTAATGAAGCAGCATAATTTTAATGCGATCCGTTCCAGCCACTATCCGAACGCACCATTTTTCTATGAAATGTGTGACAAGTATGGATTCATGGTAATAGATGAAGCAGATATTGAAGCTCATGGTCCATTTATGATCTACAGAAAAGAAGACACTGATTACAATCGGTTCAAACGATGGAATGAGAAGATTGCAGATGATCCGGTATGGGAAGAGGCAATCGTTGATCGCGTAAAACTCATGGTGGAACGTGACAAAAACCGTTTCTGTATTGTTATGTGGTCAATGGGAAATGAGAGTGCTTATGGCTGCAACTTTGAAAAAGCACTGGAATGGACAAAGAATTTTGATCCAGACCGTATCACACAATATGAGAGTGCAAGATACCGTAATTATGATGAAACATATGATTACAGCAATCTGGATGTGTACAGCCGGATGTACCCAGCGCTTTCCGAAATTCAGGAATATCTAGATAAAGATGGAAGCAAACCCTTCCTTTTGGTAGAGTACTGTCACAGCATGGGAAACGGACCTGGAGATTTTGAAGATTACTTCCAGATGATTCAGGATAATGATAAAATGTGCGGCGGCTTTGTCTGGGAATGGTGTGACCATGCGATTGCTCATGGAACTGCTGAGAATGGAAAGACTATATATGCTTATGGGGGCGACCATGGCGAAGAAATTCATGATGGCAACTTCTGTATGGATGGATTAGTATATCCGGACAGAACGGTACATACAGGACTTTTGGAATACAAGAATGTTTATCGCCCGGCAAGAGTTATTTCCTATAACAAAGAAAGCGGAGAACTGGTGCTTCATAACTACATGGATTTTGATGACTTGAAAGATTATGTGAAGATTAGTTATGAGCTGACACAGGATGGTCTTGTGATCAGCAAAGGCATACTTCCGGAGTTTTCTGTGGCACCACACGGGGAAGGAAAAACAAACCTGAAGATCAATGTTCCAGAGAATGGGAAATGTTATTTAAAACTTATTTACCATCTGAAAAAAGAATTGCCACTGTTGGATGAAGACCATATTCTTGGATTTGATGAAATTGAGGTAAGTAAAGAGGATACAAAATGTAAACTTGCAGAGAAATGGATACCAAAAACAGTAGCGGACTCTGAATTACAGGTAAATGAAAATGATACACAGATTCATATCAAGGGGCGTGAATTTGCTTATACCATAGACAAACGTACTGCACTCTTTACAGAGATGAAATTCGCAGGGCGGGAATACTTGAACCATCCGATGGAATTAAATATTTGGAGAGCTCCAACAGATAACGATATGTACATCAAGTCTGAATGGAAGAAAGCCCACTATGATAAGGCTTACACAAGAGCCTATACGACAGAGGTTGTGCAGGGAAAACATGGTGTGAAGATTACAAGCCATGCTTCCGTTGTGGCAGAGACAGTACAGAAGATTCTTGATGTGACGATTACATGGAAAATAGAAGCTGCTGGAAAGATTGATGCAGATATTGCAGTAACAAAAGACGATGAATTCCCGGATCTTCCGAGATTTGGTGTGAGGATGTTCCTGGATAAAAAACTTTCAGCTGTAAGATACTTTGGAATGGGACCACAGGAAAGTTATTGTGATAAACATCAGGCTGCGAGCCACGGTTTGTACCGGGCAGATGTAGGGGATTTACATGAGGACTATATCCGTCCACAGGAAAATGGAAGCCATTATGATTGTGAATATGTAGAGCTTAACAACAGCCGATATGGAATTGTGGCATCCGCAGAAAAGGCATTTTCATTCAATGCTTCTTATTATACACAGGAAGAACTTGAGAAGAAAACGCATAATTATGAATTAATAGAATCAGATAGTGTAGTATTCTGTGTTGACTACGCATTAAATGGCATTGGTTCTAATAGTTGTGGTCCAGTTGTATTGGAGCAGTACCGATTTGATGATGTATTATTCCGGTTTCAGTTTACACTGATACCGTATGTAAAGGGATAATAAAGTTTCATGTAACCCGTAAACAAGGAAAGAGAGTCTGATTGTAATGTAAAGTCCGGATATACAGAGCAATCAGACAAAATCAGAGAAAAAAACAGAATTAGATATCATACGGTTAGCCATATTGAGATTCTAAGTGCGATGAAGATGAGGAGCAAAGAAATTCGATGGAAGAAAAAAAGTATTTGAAATGGTATAACAAAATTGGATACGGATCAGGTGATATTGCAGGTAATGTAGTCTATGCGTTCCTGACATCTTTTATGATGGTCTATCTGACGGACTCGGTAGGACTTGCTGCAGGTGTCGTGGGTACCCTGATTGCCGTATCAAAACTATTTGATGGTTTTACGGATATATTTTTTGGATCAATGATTGACAAAACACACAGTAAAATGGGAAAAGCGAAACCCTGGATGCTATACGGATATATTGGTTGTGCCATTACGCTGGTCGGCTGCTTTGCAGTACCGGTGAGTTTGGGAACAACGGCTAAATATGCATGGTTCTTTATTTCTTATACACTGTTAAATGGTGTGTTTTATACAGCAAACAATATTGCTTATTCAGCACTTACGTCACTGATTACAAAGAACAGCAAAGAGCGTGTACAGATGGGATCTTACCGTTTTATTTTTGCATTTTCAACAAGTCTTCTGATTCAGGCGATTACAGTTGGATTTGTAGATAAATGTGGTGGAGATGCTGCGGCATGGAGAACGGTTGCTATTATCTATGCAATCATTGGTCTGGTCGTAAATACGATTTCAGCACTTTCTGTTAAGGAACTTCCGGAGGAAGAACTTAATGAAGGAGAAGTAAAGAATGATAATGAAAAGTATGGAATGGTACAGGCATTCAAGCTTCTTGTCAAAAACAAATATTACATGATGATTTGTGGAACATATATTTTACAGCAGTTATATGGTGCCATGATTGGAGCTGGCATTTATTACATGACATGGGTACTGAAAAATAAGAATTTGTTTGGACAATTTGCATGGGCAGTAAATATTCCACTGATCATTGCCCTGATTTTTACACCGACATTAGTTGGTAAGTGGAAAGGCATGTATAAACTGAACTTAAGAGGTTATGTCTTAGCAGTCATCGGTAGAGCACTTGTTGTTGTTGCCGGATATATGGGTAGTGTTCCGCTGATGATGGCGTTTACAGCTCTTGCAGCCTTAGGTCAGGGACCATGGCAGGGAGATATGAATGCTGTTATTGCATCCTGCTCTGAATACACTTATCTTACACAGGGAAAGAGAATTGATGGAACGATGTACTCTTGTACTTCTCTTGGTGTAAAAATCGGTGGAGGTATTGGAACCGCTGTTGTTGGATGGATGCTTGAGCTCAGTGGATATGTCGGAACAAATGCAACTCAGCCACAGTCTGCACTTGATATGATGCAGTTCATGTATCTTTGGCTTCCGTTAATCTTTGATGTATTGATTATGTTTGCACTTTCAAGAATGAATGTTGAAGATGCAAATAAAAAACTGAAAGCAGAAAAAGGAATTGCTGCAGATGAAGTAACAGATGCATCAGACATAAATTAGAATTGACAAGAGAAAGCGTTGTCTGATCGTTGTTCGATGAGACAGTGCTTTTTTCTATAATATAAAGTGATAGAACTGTATTTTGAAAATAAAAAGGACCACTTCATTTTTATGAAATGGCCTTAAGAAAATATTCAGTTTTCACAAAATAGTCCTTTTAGTATTTATACATGGTAAGGATGCTCAAAATATTCAGTGTAGAATACTAAAAGGTCATTCAGATATTTTTTTAGGTTGCTCATTTGCAATTCCTCCTTTCCTTATTTACAAGTTGATTATAAGATAGGTGTAAAAGGATTGCTTGCCAAATCGAAAGAAGATATAGACAAATGTTGCAAAGGGGAGTATTTCATGCAGTTAAAATATGTTGACACAAAAGAGGAGATCATAGCAATAAATAGGAAGTCAAAACATATTGAACCACATCTTCATAATGCATTGGAGATTGTTTGTGTAACAAGTGGAGCATTAGAACTTGGTGTCGGACAGGAACTATATCATATGGATAAAGGAGATATAGGCTTTGTATTTCCAGATGTTATTCATCACTATCAGGTACTGACACCCGGTGTAAATAAAGCGACTTATCTGATTGCATCGCCATTTACGATTGCCAAATTTGCAGATATCATGCAATCCATGGCTCCTGAATACCCGATCATCAAAGCGGAAAAGGTTGAACCGGAGGTATATAGGGTTATAAATGCGATTTTAGAGACAGAACAGTCGGATATTACTGTTGCACAGGCATATCTTCAAATTGTGTTGGCACGCTGCATAGGAAAATTAAATTTGGTAGAAAAGAGTAATGTGGGGAGCAACGATCTTATTTACCAGACAGTTTCCTATATATCAGCAAATTTTAAGAAGAAATTTTCGCTGGAAGAGATGGCAAAAGATCTGGGGGTGAGCAAATATGTTTTATCCAGACTCTTTTCCAAAACATTCCATAGAAACTTTAATCAATATCTTAACGATGCAAGGCTGAACTATGCATGCCAGCGTTTGGAAAATACGAGTGATTCTATTACAAACATTTGTCTGGATAGTGGATTTGAAAGTCAGAGAACATTTAACCGAGTATTTAAAGAAAGATATAAAATATCACCGAGTGATTATCGGAGTACTTGTGTGAAAGAGATGTTGTCATAAAAGGTTCTGTTGATAGAAATATTTACTTCGATTTCACAGTACTATGTATTTGATTTTATGTGTGGATGATATAATATGAAAATATTTGTAGAAAATAGCGCTTTATTTTATTATGAAAAGAGCAAGGTGTATTCTAAAGAAACAAGAAAGGCAGGGCGCATATGAACATGAGAAAATCCATAATCGATTTTAATGAAAAAAAAGGATTCATCTGTGATATGGATGGTGTGATTTATCATGGCAATCAGATATTGCCAGGTGTTCCAGAGTTCATCCAGTGGTTGCATGATGAAAAGAAAGAATATTTATTTTTGACAAATAATAGTGGATATACACCACGGGAATTAAATCAGAAACTGGCAAGGATGGGACTTGATGTGCCAGAAGAACATTTTTATACCAGCGCATTGGCAACAGCCGCTTTTTTAAAGGAACAGGCGGCAGGCTGTTCAGCATTTGTGATAGGAGAAGCCGGTCTCTTAAATGCACTTTATGACGTTGGCATTACAATGAATGATGTAAATCCGGATTATGTTGTTGTGGGAGAGGGACGTTCCTATTCATTGGATACTTTAACGAAAGCAACGAATTTAGTTCTGAAGGGAGCTAAGCTGATTGGAGCAAACTCGGATGTTTCCGGACCGATCGAGAACGGAATCGCTCCTGCCTGTCGTGCATTGATTGCACCCATTGAAATGGCAACAGGTACACAGGCATATTTCTGTGGGAAACCGAATCCACTGATGATGAGAACAGGATTGAATATGCTTGGATGTCATTCAGCAGAAGCTGTAATGGTTGGGGATCGTATGGATACAGATGTGATTTCAGGAATGGAAAGTGGTATGTCTACTGTATTGGTTCTCTCTGGATGTTCAACGAAGGATACACTCAAAACTCATGCTTATCTTCCGACAATGGTATTGAATGGAGTGGGAGATATCGCCAGTATGGCAAAAGCAAAAGAGGAATAGTGTGATTAGGGCGTGTTGAATAATGCATATTTAGTCACATCAACCAGACCAGAATACACACCAGATGCACAAAGCCGGGAAATCTCGCAGCCAGTTTCTCGTATCGCGTGGCAATACGGCGATAATTTTTGATTTTCTGGAAAAAACATTCAACCCTGCTGCGCTCTTTATACTGCCACCAGTCTACATCCCATGGTTCAGCTGTATTTGATTTTGGCGGAATACAGTAAGTCGCACCTGACTTTTCAATCTTTATTCGGAAGTCTGCCGCTCCATATGCCCTGTCTGCCATCACAACAGAGCCGGACACATCCACATGTTCCAGAAGCTCATATGCCATTGAGACATCGCTGACCTGACCGCCGGTAAGCTGGACATACAGGGGATTACCCGGACCGTCTACGATTGCATGTATCTTTGTATTCCTGCCGCCATGCGTCATTCCGATATGTTCGCCGGACTGTGTATCAGACCCCCTTTTTCTGCACCTGCGCTGTGCTGGTGCGCTTTACAGCAGGAACTGTCAATACTCACATCCTGCATGTCGGCATCTTCGGAAAGGATTTTGAATATGGATTCAGACACACCTGTCTGTTCCCATCTGGCAAAACATTTGTATATGGTGTTCCAGTTTCCATAAACAGGCGGCAGATCTCTCCACGGAGAACCCGTCCGCAGGATCCGGAGGATACCATTAACCGTATCACGTACATTATTGAACGGGCGCCCTTTACGTCCAACCGGCAGATATGGATAAATCCGCTCCCACTGTTCATCTGTCAGATCGCCTCTTCGGGTGACTGGTAAATCGTGTCTCTGCATGGTATATCCTCCTCTGTTACAGCTTTATACATGGATTATAACAGATTTATGCATTATTCAACACGCCCTGATTCCGCATAGTTGTCATGCTCATAAATTATCCCACGCACTTCTCCCATTTCATCCTCCAAAATATCGACCCATGTTTGTCCTTCAAGTTCTTCATACTCTCTGTCAAATGCATTTTCGTATGCTTCGTCATAATCATGTATGACTTCGTATTCCTCTGCATTTATCTCAACATCTTCTCTGAAAAACCGTATGTTCTTAATTTCTTTTCTTGTTTCTTCCAACAATTCATAATGAAAATCCATGTCTTTTCCTCCGCAATTCTTGATTTATACTGCACACCGCTTGAATTTGCAGTACGACCCGACTGCAGACCGCCAGCCAGGTATTTTCCCGAAAGCGTCAATGCAAATCCTGGCGGTCGGCAGTATATAAATTTCATATACCAGCCTTTCCGCTTCTGTCTGCGGATTGGTCTGCCATAATTCATCAACCCTTCCTTTCAATCATATCGCTTCCGGATAACGTTCTCCCTTTGCTGTATGTCATTCCTATCCTCCATATCCCATGATAAGCTGTTCATCCTCCCAGTTGTCGGGAATATTGTCAATCGCGCCGTACGTCCGCAGGAAAAATTTATTCTCTTTATATTCAAAAACAACCTCAAGCTGTGAATTTTTTACTCTTTTTTTCCGGTGAAACCGCTGTGCAGCATTGTCCAATTCGTAGATTTGAGTCGCCAAAAACGTGATAAATGGCTTCATTTCATCAAAGGAAGCATAACAGGTCTCTAAGTCCACTGCAATATCATAATCATTCGCATTAGAAATATAGATGCACTCATCCCCTGTGACCTGTAATAAATCCGGATCTGTTATAAATTTGGATAGATCTCCATAGCGGTTGAAGCTTGCGTAACGCTCATACATGTAAGCCCCATCCTTTCCATCTCTTCAATATCCAAATGAACTCAGGCACGCAAAAAAACTCAGGGAATACTTTACCTGTTTCCACAATTTATCGTCATTACAAGAAAAATCAATAGAATGGAAATCCTCTCTGATACATACTTTCAAACAGAATCTACCCGGCGATATAGGCGTCCTCCATCCCGCCGTCCACGTTGCCGTTTACAATAATCACATGGCCCCAGAACATATCATCATCATAGTAGACTTCATAATCGCCTTCTGCGTCTATGCTGAGTTCACTGATTACGATCCGCCCAGCGAAGGACTCTTCCGTAATTGCGGCTAAGTCTTCGCCGTCCTCGTCATCATATCCTTTGTCCTGCCAGTCATTGGCAAGTTCTGTCAGCTTTTCGGCCGCAAATGCACGGAATTCGTTCTGAATTTTAGGCATTTGCAAAACGCCTAAATCCGCATAAATTTATTGTTCAAAAATAAATTTCCCCGTGTCAATGCAAACGCCCTCATTTTATCAGCCCCATGTACCTTTTTGTCTGCTCTGTCGTATCCATATGCGGTATCTGTTTCAGAAAAGACTCATAGTGCCCATTGCAGTAATACGCCCTCACTGCCGCTCTGAGCATCTCCAGCGAGATCACTTCGCATGCCGGAACTTCAGACTTGTCAAGCATTGTGTGAACTGTAATCTTATCCATCGCTTGTTTTCTTTCCTTATTGATAATAGAATACGTGCGAAAGTCTCCATCCGGCAAATTGACTCGCGTTTCCGCAACAAACTTATCATTCATGCCAAAAAACTGCAGAAATCCATCCCTGGAGCGAAGAATCATGTACTCTTCCTCTCCATTTACAACTGCCAGTAAAAGCGTCTCAATATCTTCATATAATACATTTTTTTCATGATACTCGGCTTCAACCAGTTCCACATCCACTACGCGCTCCGCAGAAAATGGTGTCTGGTCAGCTGTCCAGACTGCCCTCTGATAAAATGTATCAATGTCAAATGCACAGCCATACCGGATTCGAATGCATGCCTGGTAAATGGGTTCTAATCTGTCATTACCCCTTTGAAGCACGGGTATCTCTCCGTTCAACGCCCATGCAAATCCTTTCTCCGACAAATGCACGCGCAGCAGCGTTTCCCCGATATAAACACCAAAACACGCTGCCCATTCTGCCAGGATCTCATCACCTTCTTCTTCACTGCACTGATTGCCCCTCTCGTGAAAGGTCTCCATGATTTCATCGAGAACCTCAATACTCTGTGCGGTGTAATCCAGCACGACATGATGCGCCTTTGCATAGTCTGAAATCTGCTGTTCCATTTCTTCAAAATTCATTTGACTCCTCCTTTGAAATCTGCGTCCCCAATCTATTTCCTGTTCCAGCTCCTTCCTGAAATTCTGCCATTTCAAATCCTCCTGTTGGTTTTTATCAGAGCCAATCCTGCATAAATGCCTCCGCCCAAGGCGGCATGGAATTCTCATATTTTTCCACCACATAGTCAAAAAAGTCGCCCAGAACATCGCGGTCCTCATCCACCGTTCCACCCCCGCCATAGGCGTTTCCTGTTTCTCCCCGATTCTGTATCCGCCTTAAGCCGCTATATAATTCTCTGATATCCATTCATCGTTTCCTCCCGTTTCGCCTTTTTCACATCAATTTTTTCCGCAAATTTCCACTTCAGAATAAGGAGCTGTTCAGTTCTTAAGCCGTTTTAATAAGAGTTCCATATCCTGAATTCCCACTCATATGCCAATGGATTCTCATAAAAAAGCCTTAAATCCTTTTCAATCGGGAATATATTCCTGATACAAAAAGCAAGCATCTAAAACTTTCTTTTCATAGTTTATTTCTTCAAGAGTTGAAATCAGGTCATGCAGTTTATGCGCATTCAGCAGATTCGCTTTTTCATATGCGTTTCTATCGTGCGGGTTCATCCATCTTGTATCAAGTGCCAGATTCGGAAAGGATTTGTTCTCCGGAAAGCAGCAGCAGCTCACCACATGCGCATAAACAGCCCGCAGCGCTGATGGCGGAATGGGAATAAACAGATCGGAATCTGTATAGCCTGTTACTCCATGACTGTTGCATATTTCAACCATCCTGAACCTCACATCACATTCCGGGCTTCCGCACCACCAACATATATCAAAGAAACCTTTATTCTCCTCCGCGGCATAATCATCACTGTCGCCATGGGAGATAACCCGTCCGTTTCTCTTTTCTCTGATTCTTGCCTGAATATACAAATCATGTCCCAAATCTGTTTTTCCTCCCGGTAAAATATCTCCCAATTTGCTTTTATACTGCAAATTTCAACAGAATGCAGTACACATCATCGCCTTTCATCCGGATATATCCCGTTCTACTTGTTTACTTATTCCCTCTAAAAAAACAACCAATTATCCAAAATCTTTCACATCGTATGTTATTTTCTTCGGATTTGCTTTCTCAGCTTGTCTAAGTAATTCTCCTTGTAACGAATCCGCCTGACCGTTTTCGGAACCAATTCTTTCCATATCCTCTTGCATGTTTCACTGTGCGATGGTCTATAGTTTCTGATCCCAAGTCTCTTAACAACTGTATACATTGATTCAAAATCAATCAAGTCATCTTCTTTTCTCCCAGGAAAATATAACATTGGACACCTCCATAATCATTAAGTCCGGCAGACAGTTACTTCACAACCAGAACAAAATCCACGCTTTTAGGAACTGCAGAAAAATAAGTGATGCAGGTTGCACAGGATATTTCTTCGAGAGTGCCGCACAAAGATGCCGATACCATGCAACATTTTGGCAATTGATAACTCTGCAGGAAATCAATATAAGGTTTCGGAAGCTCATAGCCCCATTCTGTTTCTATCAACTTAATATCTGTTTCTGTAAACTCAGATTTTTGTAACGGCTTAAAAAATAAATCGTGATAGTTTTCCTGAAGTCTGTCTAAATATGTAACTGCCTTTCCATTCGTTTCTTTCTCTCTGTTAATAAGCATATTGCAATTCCTCTTTCCTTGAAAATTCATTCCCTCCAGAAACTGATTGCTTCGTTACATATATGCTGCTTCTAATTCGTCTTTTAAAATCCGGGCTGTCCCATTATGGTATATTATAAGTGTATTAGGGTGATGTGTGCAATACTCTTTAATGGCGAGACCTTTTTTTGAACTCTGTATACTGAATTTACCGCAGTAAGGGCAAATTCCAGCACAGAAAAGCCTATAATCATGCCCCGGGCATATGGCATTTATTCTTTTATCAAAATATCCTGCCTGTCCATTATAAAATTCTTCTGCTGTCAATGGGGCAATTACTAATTGTTTCTTCTTTGATGAATAGACGCTGCTGCAAAAACAGCTTACCATATCTGTATCCGCGGTTTCCGCTGCATAGTCAAATGCGTTATTACAACATCTGCACTGGGCAGAATAAACCTTTAAGAGTTCAGCCGCTGATTTTACGATTTCCCTTTGTTTATGATCCATCTTTTCTATCTATGCAACCTCAAAACTTACTTTCTCTCCTTCCAGAATGTAATTAAAATAGTTTTTTAATACTCCAACATCCGCGCGGCATACTGCTCCGGAATGATCGTGTATTGTCCGTATTCCTTCCGCAGCGCTTCATACTCCGTCGGCGCGGTCAAAAGAGCTGTCTGCAGATCGTTCTGAACATGCATGACAATTTCCTGAAATAATGAAGTTTTGCGTACCTGTGTCATCGCCTTCTCCAAATCAGTTCCCCTGTTTGATACAACTGGTGTATCAGTAAGCCCGATACAGACATCCTCCATCATGTCAAGCATACACAGCGGCCCATAAAAATCAAGCTTCTCACACTCCTCAAAATCTTCGTGATCCACACGTCCGCCCTCTATGGAAACCAGCTGCATCAACAGACCGGAACTCCACTCAACTGCAAACCATTCATAAGCTTCCGGACACGAATCCACAAAATATTCTGCAAAATGCTCTGAGCAAAAGCCTTCGGGGCCTACATTGTGTTCTAACAACCATGCATAATAATCATTTGCAAAGTCCTGAAAATCCGCCGCCGCGACACGTCCGCCCAGATAATCCCAGAGAAGCCCGCGCGCATACCGCAGGCATACACAAAGCTGTGCCTTGTCCGCGGCCAGCCCCTGCTGCACCGTATTGCAATAGCGCTCCAGAACCAGCAGGTTCCCCAGCAGACGCGGGCGGCTGTCACTGTGTGCAAACGCTTTCTCAACAATATTCCTAAAATCTATTAGATATTCATTTGCATATGGTTCCACCAATGCCGCAAAATTCGTTTTTAACGTGTACTCTTCCATAAAACCTTTTCCCTTTCTTCCTCCTCTTGTTCTAATGACAGGTTGCACAATGCACAAATAAATGGAAATAAAGGGCTGTCTTCATGCACTTCGTAATAGTCACCGAAAGAATATTCGATATCTATATGCCATTTTCCAAAGATATTTTTTTGCTTATATGTTTGACGCCATTTATTGTAATCATAATATCTATCCTTCAAATAAGAATCAGAATGATGAAATCCCCTGCATCTTCCCCATCCATTCCCGAACCTCTTCCTTTGACAATTCCCGTTTGATTTCTGCCAAAGGCTTAAGATAAGGATGGCAGCTTACAGCGAAGAATAAATCCCAGCTTCGTGGAAATTTTTCAGGACAAATCAATACCACAGGCATTTGCTCCACACAGGGAATCGTATCTGGCCCCATCTCTCCCCAGAGCATCTGACCATCACAGGAATAATAGGCGGCATGTGCATAAACCGAACCATTCTGCCTTGCTGTCTCTTCCCCCGATGCATAGGCAAATACTTTTAGGCTTTCCGGTGATTTCACATCTGCGGATAAGCCAAAACGCTGGTCCCATTCTTTCTGATAAAGCGCCCTTTCCAGCAAGGTCATCAAGTGGAAATTTGTCCCCACATCCTGAACCTTTATTAACGCCCCCTGCTCCTTTTTTGGTGCCAAAACAAGCACATCCATAGGTCCGCAGACAGGATAAATCCGAAGCAAATATGAGCCATTTTTCACAAAAGGCTCAATGCGCTCCAGATTATCATATAAATCCTTTTTACGCAGATACTCCCTGCTCTCCGGTGATTTTGCCAGTAAATCCATAATTGCCATCATCAGTGGCGCACTTCCCCGGAAAGCCCGAACCTTATCCGGCGCCGTCAAAAACAGCTTGTCCAACATCTCATCCTCAGGATCACTTTCCTCTGTTTTATCCAGCTCATCCAGCAACCCGCAGAGATGAGAAACCACCTTAATAAAGAAATTCACAAGTCCCTCTCCTGCGCCTCCAGGCCCACATTCTCCCATCAGCACACCACAGAAAAATGCGCAGCAGCAGCCCTTGTACAAATCCATAGAATCCAGCTTTCCAGCCAACTCCTCCAGTATTTGTTTCTGGTCTTTTGGATTTTTTCTTCGGTATTGATCCAAGGCAATAAACCTGTCCGAATGTCCTAATAAATTGGCAATTTTCGTTTCCTCTAATGTCGAGGGCTGCTGAAATTCCTCAACAAACAGACGAATTAATTCTTCCATAACCATATTCTCTCCTTTTCCTGTCAGAATCCATATTGAAATAGTTTTTTAATACTCCCACATCCACGCGGCATACTGCTCCGGAATGATCGTATATTGTGCGTATTCCTTCCGCAGCGCCTCATACTCCGCCGGCGCGGCCAAAAGAGCCATTTGCAGCTCGTTTTGAACATACTTGACAATTTTCTGAGCTAATGAATTGTGTACTTGTGTCATCGACTTTTCCGAATCAGCTTCCCTGTTTGATGCAACAATTGCACTGGCAAGCCGTTCACAGACAGTCTCCAGTATTATCTCAAGCATATACGGCACCCAATCTAAATCAAGCTTTCCGCACTCCTCAAAATTTTCGTAATCCACACGTCCGCCCTCTATGGAAACCAATTTCATCAACAGATCGCAACTCCACTCAGCCGCAATCCATTCAAGAGGATCCGGGCACGAATCCGTAAAGTATTCCGCATATAGGCTTTCGTATAAATCTATTGACGGTCCGACACAGTGTTCTAACAGCCACGCAAAATAATCATTTGCAAAGTCCTGGAAATCCGCCGCTGTGACACGTCCGCCCAAATAATCCCAAAGAAGTCCCTGCGCATATCGCAGGCATACAGAAAGCTGTGTTTCATACCCTTCCAGTCCCCGCTGCACCGTATTGCAATAGCGCTCCAGAACCAGCAGGTTCCCCAGCAGGCGCGGGCGGCTGTCACGGTATTCAAACGCCTTCTCAATAATCTTTCCAAAATCCATCAGGTATTCAATTGCCTGTGGCACCTCCAATGCCGCAAATTTCGTTTTTAACGTGTACTCTTGTATAAAACCTTTTCCCTTTCTTCCTCCTCTTGTGCTAATGACAGGTTGCACAATGCACAAATAAATTGAAATAAAGGGCTGTCTTCATGCACTTCGTAATAGTCGCCGAAAGAATATTCGATGTCTATATGCCGGTCAATTATAGGAGCATCATCGCATTCAAACACATCTATACGGTAGACAATTTCAGATACATCCTCGCCTAAATCATCCTCCGATATGCCG
>Ga0224746_10122_pt1 | contig 14708 bp, 16 predicted proteins | sample LIM_F_Water_Bulk_FD_183000 | JGI IMG/M metagenome (GOLD analysis project Ga0224746, IMG submission 183000) | Enriched cells from gastrointestinal tract of the lab mouse from Pacific Northwest National Laboratory (PNNL), Richland, Washington... | ecosystem: Host-associated > Mammals > Digestive... | reverse complement strand
GATTACTGCTGAAACGAAAAAATATCAGCTTCGCCGTTTGCATGACGCATCCTATGGGATGATGATTGCGGTAGATACTCTGCAAAAAGGAAACTTTGAGGATTATTCTAAACTTTTCATTGAAATTCCATTTCCCATAAAGAAAGATGGATTGCACATACAACCTGCCGGAGATTATGTGCGGGCATTTTATAGAGATGCGGCGGAAAGCCCTGTGCTTTGCTACCAAAGGACATTTGATTATGCTGAAGAACATGGTCTTGCATTATTGGGATTCTCTTATGAAGTTATTATCAATGAAAATGTAATCGACCGGATAGAGGATGCTCTTGTGCAGATTGAGATACCTGTGAAATCCAAATAGAGACTTTATCTACCTGACAATTTTTATCAACCACGAGTATCCTTGACCGAAATCGCATATTCTCCCCTGACAATATTTTTGGAAATATCAATTCAAGACGGTTTTATAAACAGCGACAATGCAGGATTATAAAAATGGGCAATCCCATAGTATATACGCCCGGGAGCATAGAAGTTCAGCAGACCCGCATCAAAGAAGGGGAATTTTATGGAAGCTACTTTAATGAGTACCGATCCCTAAAGAACGGCAAAAAGGAGCTGGAAGAGAACAGGGCTGTGCAATGGCTCTTTTTTCATTTTCAGGCAATTCGTGAATTTCTTCATTTCTAAAATGTAACATTCTGATAAAATCCCCCAATGCACATAAAACCGTTTCTTTTTATCCGGATAATTCCCGCGGGAAATAAAACCAATAAATCTGAAAAATGAAGATATTTTACAAGACGCAGGAAAAAATAAAAGGTAAAATGGCTTTTGACAAAATTCAAAAATTGAATTTCGGAGGTAATCCACATGAAAAAAGAAATAAGGACAGTGGTATATGATGATGAACTGAGGATGGAGGCATACCGCTTTGAGGGAATCGTGCAGCCCTTTCCAGGCCATTTCCATGAGCATTATGTCATCGGGTTTGTGGAGAGCGGGGAGCGGGTGCTTTCCTGCCGGGACAGGGAATATGCCATAGAGGAAGGAAGCATCGTGCTTTTCAATCCGGGAGACAGCCATGCCTGCGTACAGAGTGATGAAGGGACGTTTGATTACCGGGGCTTCAACATTTCAAAGGAGGTCATGCTCGATCTGGCGGAGGAAGTTACCGGGAAACGGGAGCTTCCGGGATTTTCAAAGAATGTTATCTGTGATGAGGAAACAGCCTGCCACCTGCGCCCGCTGCATGAGATGGTCATGAAAGGAACGGGGGAGTTTAAGAAAGAGGAGATCCTGCTGTTCCTGCTTTCATACCTCATCCAGAATTATGGGAAGCCATTTGAAAGCTGCATCCCGGAGTGCAGGCAGGAAATTGAAAAAGCCTGTGAATACATGACAGCGCATTTTACGGAGCGCATTTATTTAGACCAGATATGCCGCCATGCGGGACTTAGCAAATCAACGCTGCTGCGGGCCTTTACGAAAGAAAAAGGAGTCACGCCGTACCGATACCTTGAGACAATCCGCATCAATGAGGCAAAAAGGCTGTTATCGGAAGGGGTACCGCCCGTGGAAGCAGCCATAAGGACAGGATTTTCAGACCAGAGCCATTTTACAAATTACTTCAACCAGTTCATAGGGCTTGCGCCAGGTACTTACCGTGAAATATTCCCGGGAAAAGACGGGGATGGTGGGCGGCATGGGGAATAGGAGATCAGCCGGGCATCTGGCGGCGTTGTTCACCATTATCATATGGGGGACGACATTTATATCCACCAAAGTCCTGCTTACGGATTTTAAGCCGGTGGAAATCCTGTTCTTCCGTTTTGTCATGGGGTTTGTGGCACTGCTTTTTGTCTGCCCGCACCGTATGAAGGGAGTGGGCCGTAAGCAGGAAATGACTTTTGCGCTGGCGGGGCTGTGCGGGATATGCTTATATTACCTGCTGGAAAATATTGCGCTTACATATACGATGGCGTCCAACGTGGGAGTCATCATCTCGGTTGCGCCGTTTTTCACGGCGGTGTTGTCACGCCTGTTTCTGAAAGCGGAAGAAAAGCTAAGAGCGAATTTTTGCATAGGATTTGTGGTGGCGATGGCAGGTGTCGCGCTGATCAGCTTTAACGGCTCTAAACTGGAACTGAACCCGATGGGGGATGTGCTGGCAGTCCTTGCGGCTTTTGTGTGGGCGTGCTATTCCATACTGACAAAGAAGATCAGCAGCTTCGGCTACCCGGTCATACTCACCACGCGGCGGACATTCTTTTACGGCATCCTGTTCATGGTTCCGGCATTGTTCCTTTTCGATTTTGAAGTCAGGCTGGAACGGTTTGCGGATATGACGTATTTACTCAATATCCTGTATCTTGGGCTGGGGGCGTCCGCACTCTGCTTTGTTACATGGAACCTTGCGGTAAAGGCGCTTGGCGCGGTTAAGACCAGCGTCTACATTTACATGGTTCCTGTCATAACGGTTGTGACCTCCGTGTTAATACTGAAGGAGCCGGTGACATGGGTTTCCATTATGGGGACGGTTCTGGCGGTTGCGGGGCTTTTTCTTTCTGAATATAGCGGGAAAGGAAGTGGGGACAGTGAATGAGCCTGCGATAAGGACGGAGGAGCAGATTATAAGCCTGTTCTCTGACAGGGAAATGCGGGTCTGCCGGGTATAGGCATAGAAGACATCCTGCGGTTTCCGATGGCAAATGGAATCGTAAGGATACTGGCAGATATTCCGGGGAAGGAAAAACTGCCGGAGCAGTATGGGCGGCTGGGCTTTTGCAGAGCCTGTCTTTACCGCCGTTATCAGAAAAATCAGGAGGAGAAATCCTCCGGAAAAGAGGATTGAAAGATGGATTTACAGAATGAAAAATGTGTCATGGTGATTGACGAGAACCTGCCGCTTGGCGTCATAGCGAACACGGCGGCAATCATGGGCATCACGCTGGGGAAGCAGATGCCGGAGGTCGTAGGCGCGGATGTGTATGACAGGACGGGCAACGGGCATTTGGGGATTATAGAGTTTCCGGTGCCGATTTTAAAGGGAAATGTGGAGGTAATCAAGTCTATCCGTGAAAAGCTGTATGAGCCGGATTTCTCAGACCTTGCGCAGGGGTGCAAGACCTATGATGAGTTTACCACAAAGATGAAGGATGTTCCAGAAACAGAACTGAATTATTATGGAGTTGCCATCTGCGGTGCGAAAAAGAAGGTGAACAAGTTGACGGGAAGTATGGCGTTGCTGAGATAATCTGACGAAATAAAAACTGAAAACAAGATGAATGTATGGTAGCGCCAGTGGGGCCTTGTCGGGGGAATGGCTGGCACGTTCAGGGAGATGGAGTAACTGTATATCTGATGCATAGTTCTATATTGATGATTTGTTGTTTTCAAGGATAAATTGATTTAAAGAAATTTCCATGCTATACTGTCCTGCAAAAAGATAACTGAGGGAGGTGGGAAATATGCTCTGCCATTTGGTGATTGACCTAAACAAAGGACTCTGTGCAAAGTCTGATGACTGGACGAAATTTGTACAGAGGTAAAACTATCGTCCACATTGGATTTTGTACTTTTTATTCTGAAAAAATAAAGAATAGAATGGAGAAAATTCAATGGAAGAAAAATTATTTAAGAAATATATTATTTTGTGGTTAAGCCAGGGCGTATCAGGACTTGGAAGTTCCATGACCGGGTTTGCGCTCGTCTTGTGGGCGTATGGGCAGAACCATTCCGCAATGTCCGTTTCGCTGATGTCCTTTTGCAATTATGTGCCGTATGTATTTTTAAGCCTGTTTGTCGGCGGTTTTATAGACAGGCATAAGAAGAAAACAATCATGCTGGTTTCGGACAGCATTGCGGCGGCTGGTTCACTGGCAGTATTGGCATTACTGCTTGCGGGAAGTCTGGAAGTCTGGAATATCTATGCCATAAATGCGGTGGTCGGTATCACGAATGCTTTCCAGCAGCCTGCGTCCGCAGTGGCAACGGGAAGGCTTGTGCCAAAGGAGAAGATTTCAAATGTCAGTGGGATGAATTCTTTTTCCAATAATCTTATCGTGGTATTCAGCCCCATGCTGGCGGCTTTCCTGTTTGCGGCAGGCGGGCTCCCGCTTATCCTGCTGATAGACCTGGCGAGTTTTGCCTTTGCATTTTGCGTACTGCTGTTCTATATTACAATCCCGGAACAGGCGCAGGACAAAGCATACAGTTCACCTTTTGCCGGGATAGCGCAGGGGTTTGGCTTTCTGAAAAAAGAAAAGGGCATTTTTTTCATGATGCTGACAATGGCGCTGATTAATTTCTGCTCAAGGCTGACCTATGAGAATATTTTATCGCCAATGATCCTGGCAAGAAGTTCCGGGGACAGCGCTGCGCTTGGAATTGTAAATGCCTGCATGGGGGCAGGCGGGATTGCCGGGGGAATCCTTGTTTCCGTGAAAAAAGAGAGCCGTCACAAGACAGCGGCTATTTATGTTTCGGCGGCGCTGTCTTTTCTGTTTGGGGACTTGATGATGGCAGTTGGGAGAAATGCTTTCTGGTGGTCAGCTGCTGCGGCTGCTGCCAGCCTGCCCATTCCATTTATAATGGCAAACCAGAATACGATACTGTACCAGAAGATTCCCGCTGCCATGCAGGGGAGGGTGTTTGCTGTCAGGAATGCTATACAGTACAGCACGATTCCGGCTGGAATTATCCTCGGAGGCTGGCTGGCAGATTATGTGTTCGAGCCTTTTATGGTTTCCGGGAACAGGATGGCAGGGATGCTGGGGAGGATCGTAGGGGATAGTGCCGGAAGCGGTATGGCAGCAATGTTTTTATGCACCGGGATATGCGGCTTTACGGTGAGCATGATTTCCTGTTTCAACCGGGAAATAAGGAAATTAAACTGACCGGATAATACATAAGGGGCGGGTTATCCTGCTCCTTATGATACTTTTTGTGGGATGTATGCTCCTTTATGAATACGAAAATGTAGCTCAGATACGAGGTGTAATGTATATGAAAATAATTGCTATTATAGAGGATGACCAGCATATTGGGGATATTCTGGAAAGGACGGGGCGTCCTGATAAGGGAATTACCTGGAAGGGTAGTGTGAAAGAAAGTAGAGGAAAAACATAAATGGACGCACTTGAATGAGCTGTCTAAGGCAGGCAACTTTTTGTAGTAAGGAGATTTGTCAGATTTTACGGCTGCATGAGCACATTGTACTAATGCAGGTTTGAGGCAGACTCCGGCACGTGTAATCCGAACAGACTTCTTCTTACCAGCAGATTCATTACTCCCTGGTGTTAAACCAGCCCGGCAACATAAACGTTTGGAACTTGAGAACTGAGACATATCAGTACCGATTTCGGAGATGATAGTGATTGCACTATCACGTTTGACACCCGGAATGGTACAGAGGAACTGGACGGCATTTTCAAAATCAGGATTAGAAGAAATCATATTTTCTATCATTTTATTAACATCATTGATTTCGGCTGTGATATAATCCATATGTGCGCGGATGAGGCGCATACGATATTTTTGGGTATCAGTCATCTGATATCCTTCGACGGATTCTATAACGGCATCTTCTTTGGATTTGAGGCTCCTAAGAAGCTTAGATGCGATTTCTTCGTGGTCAATGGATGTACCCGATTGTTCAGGCAGATAGTCAATAATGGATGTGGATGACTTCCCAAAGATATCGGAAACAACAGAATCTAATGCAACATTACAAACAGTAAGGGCATTCTGATATCTATTCTTTTCACTTGAACGGCAGGAAACTAATTTATAGCGATACCTTGTGTATTCCCGCAGAATGCGGATTTTCTTACAGGGAACATAACTGCCTCTGACAAGACCAGGACGGAATAAATCTCCAATCCATTTAGAATCTTTGGTATCATCTTTGTTGCCTTTCACAGCCTTTACCCATTTGGGATTGGCAATGACAACATTGACATCATGGCAATCATTATTGAGAAGCCATTGACTGAACTGCCACACAATTAAACTAAGGCGCTTAAACAATTCTTAGTGTACGGATTCATGATGCCACTTATTTGTGCTTGAAAAGGCAGAACTTACACTGATTAATATGCTGTCTAAAACGAAGAAAGTTATTACAACTCCTCCTCCCGTGCTTTGTAGTGTAGCTTCTCGTAAACTATTTTACAGCACAGCGTAGAGAGTTGAAACACTTTCATTACTATTTGTGCCGCCAGCCGAAGGCGGCGGAATGGAGATTAATATGAAACAGAACATTATTTTATGCCTGGCGGCTTCGGCGGTAGTTATGCTGGTGTTTCCGTGGCTTGCGGTTACTTTCGTAAAAGCCGATGCAGGAATGGCGGTATGTTTTCTTCTGTTTTTTGCGGTCAATCCATTATACTCCGTGCTAATCGGAGCATATGCGGGAAAGGACATCCGACGCTTATGGAGCTTTCCGGTTATTTCGGCTGTGATGTTTCTCATAGGCACATGGATATTCTTTGACATGGGGGAAACAGCATTTATCCTGTATGCGGCAGCTTATCTTGCCCTGGGGATAGTGGCCATGCTGATTTCCATGCTTATCAGAAAGAAAACGCAGAAGTAACCTGACAAGGCAGGGCGGGTATCCCTGGATTTCCAGTGTATCGGGGAACCTTATAATAAAGTTGTTCAATGAGGTTAGAGTTGATGAAAAAAGCAGCGTTGATTTTAGGAATAATTTTTTTGGTTTTGACATTTGTAGGCGGTGGATATGTTCTTATAAATCATGGGCAAGTAAATGCCGGATACGCGGTTGTGCCGGGAATTTGGGCTATGATATGTTTTGGGTTTTACCGGAGCGGAGGAGGCTTGCCGTAGAAAGGAAAAGGCTTAAATGGATATAACAGGAATAACAAAAAGCCATCAGGCGGGCATCCAAAAGACGGGAAAGGCATCATCCAGGCTGTCTGACTCCCTCCGAGAGAAGATAACAGGATGCGGCTTGCTTTAGAAGGAACGGTATTCTGCCGAAGTAATAGGAAACAGCGGAAAGGAAGATATACGGATGTATGATGTGATAGTGATCGGGGCGGGGCCTGCGGGATGCACGGCTGCCAAGGCTTTAGCGGAAAAAGGCTATGAGGTTCTTCTGGTGGAAAAATTCAAAATGCCCAGATACAAGTCCTGTTCGGGCGTGCTGATAAAGAAATCAATGGAGCTTGTAAAGAAGTATTTCGGGGAGACCGTGCCGGAGTCCGCCATGTGTACCCCGACAGATAACAGGGGCATGGTATTCACAAATGACGCAGGGAAGGAATACCGCTTCGAGCAGGAAGGGTTTAATGTATGGCGCTGCCATTTTGACGGGTGGCTTGCGGGGAAAGCAAAGGAGAACGGCGCAGAGGTCAGGGACGGCGTGGCGGCTCTTTCCTGCACGGAAAAGGACGGGCTTGTGGAAGTCAGCCTGTACGGGCAGAAGAATTATACAGAGGATGCGAGGTACGTCATTGACTGCGAGGGCGTTGTCGGTACATTAAAACGGCAAATTGCAGGGCAATATGCACGGCAATTTGCCGGGAAGATTACCGGGGAAGTTCCCGGATACATAACCACATACCAGACCTTTAACGAGGGCAGCATAGATTTAGACCCGCATTACTTCTATGCGTACCTGCAGCCGGAGCTTTCGGAATATGACGCATGGTTCAACGTGAAGGATGACCTGCTGGTGCTTGGGGTGTCCGCAAAGGATATGGATAAAATTGGTCATTATTATGAGAGCTTCATTGCCTATATGGAGGAAAAGCACCATTTGCGGATTGGCAGGCAGACGAAAGAGGAAAAGTGGCTGATGCCGCATATCCGTCCGGGATGCCGTGTGGACTACGGTGTGGGGCGAATCATTTTTGCGGGGGAAGTCGCCGGGTTCTTAAACCCGATGGGCGAGGGCATATCTGCCGGGATGGAGAGCGGGTACTGCGCCGCCAGTGCAGTCATGGAATATTTCGATAACCCGGAAACAGTCCGGGAGGCTTATCGGCAAAGCACGGAAAATCTGAAATCCTATATGCAGCGCCAGTGGAGCCTTGTCGGGGGAATGGCCGGCACGTTCAGCGAGATGGAATGATGTGAGGAAAGAAAAAAATATAAAAATTTCAAATCTACACAATAGATTCAAATTCCCCTGCTATAATCAGAAGCCAGGAGGTGCGCTATGAGTAAGATTTTAATTGTTGAGGACGATTTATCTATACAGGCTTTGCTATATGATTTCATACAGGAGGCAGGGCATAGCGTTATACTGGCATCTGACGGGGTAGAGGCCCTTGCCAAATATTCCGGACAGGACTTTGATTTAATACTGCTTGATATTATGCTTCCCAAAATTGACGGTTTTGGTGTTTGTGAAGTTATCCGGCAAAAATCAGATGTGCCTATTATCATGCTTACGGCATTAGACGACGAGGGAAACCAGCTTAAAGGCTTGGACTTGCAAGCTGACGATTATATCACGAAGCCGTTTTCTATGCCTGTACTATTGCGGAAAATCGCCGCTGTCCTACGCCGATCATCAAAGCAGAATGATATTCCGCAGACTTTTGCGTATAAGGATTTAACACTGGATTTAGAGGGGTACAAGGTTTATACAAAGGAAGAAAGCATTGATTTAACGCCCCGCGAGTTTGAAATACTGCGGGAACTACTGATACACAAGGGCAGAATTTTAACGCGGCAAAACCTGTTACAGACACTTTGGAAATATGAGTTTTTCGGAGAAGAACGGATTGTTGACACACACATAAAAAACTTACGGAAAAAACTTGGTGCTGCTGACTATATAGAAACGATCAGAGGGGTGGGATATAGAATTGATAAGGAAGATTAAAAGCCGATTGTCTGTTAAAGTTTTTTTGCTGACATTGTTATTGATAACGGTGTGTTGTTTTACAACATATAGTTTCATTTTACAGGCTGCCCCAAAAAACTATCAGTATGACATAGAAGATGTCGATTTGGAGCTTAGTTTTTTACCGGATGAATTTTCGAGAACCGAAAAAGAATACGCTTATATGTTTCTTGAAGCTGAGTCTGACTGGATAGGGAAACAATACGAAAATGAATTTGAGCTGCATTTTTTTCAGTCTGACGGACAGGAAGTGAGCTTACATGATATTAACCAACTTGTCGGTGGACGGATTAAAGATTTTGAAAAAGTTGAAAAAACAAGACCCTACACCGCTTCATTTGCTGATAGCGATTCGATTTATACGTTATTGGTAACAAGGAATACTGCAAAACATACCCAGACAGAAGAAGCGATACAAGGGACGCTCCCAGTGCTTTGCCTTGTCGTATTGTCAGGTTCTATCATTTCAGCCTTTTTCTATTCATGGTATATGACTGCGCCTGTTAAGAAAGTGAGCAAACTTTCAAAGCAAATGGCAGATATGGATTTTAGCGGATTTTGTTCTGCCGGGCGCACTGATGAAATAGGCGTGCTATCTGACAGCCTAAATACACTCTCCCGGAAATTGGAGGTGGCTCTTTCAGAATTGCAGGAAGCCAATCAAAAGTTACAAGCTGATATTGATATGGAAAGGCGGATTGAAAAACAGCGGGTAGAATTTTTTGCAGCAGCTTCCCATGAATTAAAAACGCCTATCACCATTATCAAAGGACAGCTTCAAGGTATGCTCTATCAAGTGGGACGCTATAAAGACCGGGAAACATATCTTGCACAGTCTTTGGAAATTACGGACACTTTAGGGAAAATGGTACAGGAGCTTTTAACAATATCCCGATTAGATACTCCGGGTTATGCCTGCAAAAAAAGCAAGCTGAATCTTAGTAATCTGATAGTTGACTGCGTTACAGCGTTTGAAGATTTATTCATGCAAAAGGACTTGACGGCCACCCAATCCATATCCCCGGAGATTTATATTTTAGGCGATATACAGCTACTTCAAAAAGTATTGGATAATCTTTTGGGAAATGCGGCTGCGTATTCGGGAGCCGGAAATCAAGTATTGATAAAGTTATGGAAAGATACTGAAGCGCTCACCCTTACGATTGAGAATACAGGCGCACATATCCCCGACGAAGCTATTTCCAAACTGTTTGAACCATTTTACAGGGTAGACCAGTCAAGAAACAGGCAGACAGGCGGCACAGGGTTAGGATTGTATATTGTAAAAACAATCCTTGATTTGCATGGTGCAAAAATTGATATTGCTAATACGATTCAAGGCGTTATCGTTTCCGTACAGTTTTAGCATTTATATCTCAAAGTCGGCGGGCATTTAGTTTGCCGCTTTTTCTAACGCAAATTTGCGTTTCTCCACATAAAAAACATATTCAATTCAAAGTAGATTCAAGTTAGGACGGTATTCTTTAACTGTACCTGGAAAAGGTAACAAAGAACCGTTGTTCACAGAAAGGAGATTCTACTATGAAAAAATGTTTACCCATCATCTTTGCCGCCCTCTTAATGGTAAGTGCGCTGACAGGGTGCGCAAGCCAAACAGGTTTGGCTCAACGAAATTCTTCACCCGAACAAAACAATTCTACTGCACCGGGTGGCGAAACATCTATTAGCCAACCTGTAGCGTCAACAACCGGGGCTTCAAGCCCGACCATTTCCCCTAATACGTCTGCTGCATATGAAAAACTGATTGCATACAAGACCGAGGGCTACGGGCAGCAGAGCATAGCCGATTTTAACACAACACTTGCTTCAACGCCCGATGAATTGACAGAGTTCCTTGCCGCAGTAGCTGATGTAATAAGTACCATATCCCCCGATGACGAAAATTATGATTTCTTCACTACAACAATCAGTTTTTCGTCACAGGAATTATATGGTGAGAATATGGGAGAGGAATTTTTTATTTCTATGCCACTCTCCAAACTAAGCAGACCTTGCGACTATTTGGACGATGAGGGGGGAACGGTATATGATTTTACCTGTTTCGTTGATGCAACTGCCGTTTATTCTATCCAAGCCCCGAAATTTGTATCAGTGGCAGAACGAGATAAGGCGTTGCTTACATTCAAAGAAGAAATGCAAAATTACTTGAATGGTCTAAGTGAAGAAGAAATTGTGGGCGGCGATATTAAAAAAATGCTCATAGACAAGTCTGCTGAACTTGCAAATAGCTTGTCTACCGAAAATATGAAACTATCGCCTTGTGACATTTATATGATTGAAATCAACGGCGGAGCAGAAGAAGTCATTCAGTAATGGGTTCGGCTATGAAAAATCACAGGTATGCGATTCGAGAAAATGCTTATCAGGAATATTGGCAAGTACACAAAAGACAAACCGTGTTATTTTTCTTATGGAGTATTGTATCAGAAAACATCACCAAATGGGTGATATTATTTCATCTTAAAAAATATCGGAAGGCCGCATAAACAGAGCTACTATAGCATGGAATAAAAATCAAACTTCACGGATTCAGGAAATTACCTTACCATGGATGGTGGCGCGCTGCTGTACAAAGAGATAAATGTTGCCGACATCCCTGACGGCCTGCAGTCAGAGTATGAGTGGAACGATTAAGCACCACACGAAGAAATCCTATAATACACAAACGATAAAAGGGAATCGGCGGACAGGCTGGTTCCTTTGTTACATATCAGTGCGGGGAGGCGGTTGTCAGTGGAAAGAATCAGATGCCCGAACCCGAAGTGTGGGCGGCACATCCTTGACATTGAGGAAATGCCGACGGGCAGGACGGTGCTTGAGATGAAGTGCAGGCGCTGCGGGGAGGTGGTTGTAGTGGTCTTAAAGAACCGCCTCTACTGCGGGGAGCTGGAATACCGGAAGGAGTATGTGCCGGACTACCTCGAACAGAAAAGGGCGAAGAACAAGGGGGAGCTGGAGCGCGTCATCGTGGAGGGGAAGCACCAGCCCATCGTCACAAAGGAGGAGTTCGAGCGGGTACAGAAGATGATGGCGGAAAAGGACGCGCAGATGGGGCAGCGCCGGAAGAACAGGGGCGTCTATTCGGACGACCTCTGGCGCAGGAAGATGAGGTGCCAGTGCGGCCACGCCTTCGCAAAGACCAAGTGGCATACCAGGACGGACTTCATCACCTACACCTATAAATGCTATGACCAGACCCGGACGGGAACCATAGCGGCAAGGCTGAAAAAAGGCCTGAGCATTGAGAACGTCTGCCGCTCGCCGCTGGTGCAGGACTGGAAGATGTACACGATGGCGCAGAAAGTCCTCCACGCCGTGTTCGATGACCCGGAGGGGACGCTCCTGAACGCGGCGGCGGTGCTGGGGTGCGGCATCGCGGGGGTGGAGCAGTCGGAAGTGCTGCGGGACAAGGAGGTCATAGAGGAACAGCTTAAAAAAGAGCGGGGCAGATATGAGACGCTCCTCGATATGAGGATGAACAACGAGATACCGAGGGAGGTATTCAGCCGCAAGCAGCAGGAGGTTGGGGAGCGGATTGCGGAACTGGAGCAGCGGATAGCGCAGTACGGAGACGTGGAGCCCGCCACGGAGGCAGACGTGAGCGGCAAGCTGGAAAACCTGCAAAAGCTCATGGGGCAGTCCGCCATGCCGGAGGACGGGGAATTTTCAGAAGAGGAAATGGATAAATATGTGTCAGGGGTGAGGGTTTATGAAGACCGCTTCGAGTGGCTCTTAAACTTAAGCCCCGATGCAGGAGGGGGACTGGATGATGCCGGTTCCCCCGTTTATTTTACGAAGCTGACGGTCACGCCGGATGACGAGCGGGCATGGTTCAGGATGCACCCGCAGTGGTCAAAGTCCAACAAATATGCGGAGCTGGAGGTGTGGATATTCATTTAAAACGAAAGAGGGACAGGGCGGAAGGGCTGTGGCGCAGCCTTTCCGTCCTGTCCGGCACTTTGCGGTTACAATTCTGTATTCATTTCTTTTGCGTCTGTCGGCAGGCATTTCCCCAAAAACATGGCCTTGCAGTCGGAAAATCCAAGCAGGTAGGCGAGCATCCCAAACCGGGATCAATAGCACAAGTGCTATGCACGTTCTGCTCGCTGACGTAGCGGTCAATCAGCAGCCGGATTTCTTTTGATAAATCCATCCTTTCCAGTTCGCCGGAGTATACGTCAGACTTTCGGAGAATCGCCTGGTATTCCCCGTCACTGCTTACAATGCCGTTCATGACGCTGTGCATGCGGGTGTCCATGAGCTGGTACAATGCAGAATCTTTTTCCAATCCAATCCCTCCTTCCGTGGTGTCGTAGCTTACCTCTGTTTTGGCGGGATAGCAAGTGGAAAAAGAAAAAAGCCGGAAAACCATCTTGTAGCGTCCGACATTTTATGATATATTATGAAAAATAGTACGCAAAGTTATTTATAAAATTTTTCTGAACATCATTGACAGTGAGGTATATTTCCGTTAATATTAACATATAAATAAGTCAGTGATATTACTGATTGGGCTGGTCGAAAGACCCTGGTCCACCGAACGGCGGGGAATTTCCCCGCTATTTTTGTTGGGAAATCTGAGAGGGATGAAGGAAGTAATCTATGGCTGAAAAGATTTTAAGTGTTTTTATAGATGAATCGGGCGATTTTGGGCCATATGATTTTCATACGCCATTTTATCTGGTTGCAATGGTTTTACATAATCAGGATGTGGATATTAGCAAAAATATTGATGATTTGGAGAATCATTTGACAAATATTGGATATAAACAGCACGCCATCCATACGGGGCCACTAATTCGCAGGGAATCCGTTTATGCCAATGACCTTATGTAAGAACGAAAACGACTTTTTAATGCATTATTTAATTTTGCCCGTAAATTGGATTTCCGTTATGTCTGTGCAAAAATAAGAAAAGATGAATGTCCGGAAGTAATTACTTTAACGGCGAGAATATCAAAAGCGATTGCAGGAATACTTAAGGAACATCAAAATTTTTGGGAGCAGTTTAACCGCATTATCATCTATTACGATAATGGGCAGATAGAACTTACCAAAATTCTGACTTCTGTTTTTAATACCCTTTATGCCCATGTAGAGTTCCGAAAAGTTAAGCCTGTAGATTATAAATTGTTTTAGGCGGCTGACCTGATCTGTACGATGGAGTTACTTGCAGAAAAAGCAGAATCCAACTCATTTTCGAGGTCAGAGCGGGAATTCTTCTGCTCAGTACGTGACTTTAAAAAGAATTATCTTAAGCCGTTATTGAAGAAACATTTATAGGGAGTAGGTGTGTTGAAATGGAAAGGGATATTGCCGATTATGCGTAAGACGGGAGGCTGACGGAACCGTCAGACGGAAAGCATTATGAGTGGTAAAAAATGATTGATGCGGTAAAGGCGTTAGGCAGGCCGCTTACAGACGAGGAAGCCGAGCAGTACCGGGTAAAATAGCATTGGCGTAGAAAAACCGCAATTTGTCGATTTGTCGAATCGCAAAATAGGGTGGGGTAAATTCCGCACAGGTGGGGTAAAAGGGGGTAAATCATTTACCCCAGGGGTAAAAGTCATCATAATCTAACAGCGGCACAGGCGGCAATTCAGAAATAATGCCATAGGAATTTGGGTACTCGCAGGCGAAAGTATTGAAGAATGGCTTAAAATCAAGGTTTTTTAGGCTTGGTGGGGTTCATCACGGTGGGTGGTGGACCCCTATTTTTGTGTTTTTTGATGCCGCTGATAGGATGGCGATAGGGGATAAAATCGTACTATCAGGCAAAAGTATACTTTCACGCAAAAGTCAG
>Ga0224746_10119_pt1 | contig 14750 bp, 14 predicted proteins | sample LIM_F_Water_Bulk_FD_183000 | JGI IMG/M metagenome (GOLD analysis project Ga0224746, IMG submission 183000) | Enriched cells from gastrointestinal tract of the lab mouse from Pacific Northwest National Laboratory (PNNL), Richland, Washington... | ecosystem: Host-associated > Mammals > Digestive... | reverse complement strand
CCAGCAGCATCCAGAGATAGATGCCATTATGGTGGTGTGCATTGAGGGATGGCAGACGATTTTGGAGGCATATGCCAAACAGTTTGATATTACGAAGCTGAAATGGATTACAGAAGGCGGCGAAAATGGGCAGGGTTCTATACGAAATGGAATCAAAGAGCTGGAAAAACATTGCAAGCCGGACGATATGGTGTTAATTCATGATGCGATCAGGCCGAATTTATCTCAGGAGATTATTTCCGGCTGTATCGCCTCATGCCGCCTCAATGGATCTGCCATAACCGTGATTCCCTGTGCGGAGGCCATGCTTATGAGATGCGGGGATGGAAGGCAGTCAGAAGAAATGATAGACCGTGATTCTCTGGCGAGGACGCAGACACCTCAGGCTTTTCCATTGGCAAAACTGATCTGGGCGCATCAGGAAGCAGAGAAACGGGGAATTACAAATTCTGTGGCAACTTGTACCCTGATGATTGAACTGGGAGAAAAAGTGCATTTTTGCGCTGGTTCTGAAAAAAATGTAAAAATAACAACGACGGAAGATATTGAGATTTTTAAGGCGCTTTTAATGGCGAAAAAGGATGAGTGGATGAAATGAGTAAAAAAGTAGAATTGTCATCAGAAGATTTGAGAACACTTCAGTTGATTGAACTGGAAATGATTGTGGAAGTAGACCGTATCTGCAGAAATAACGGGATTCAGTATTCATTAGATGGGGGAACTCTTTTAGGGGCGGCACGGCATAAAGGTTTTATTCCATGGGATGACGATGCAGATGTGATATTTACAAGACATGAATACGCAAAGTTCTGCCGTGCCTGCAAGAAGGAGCTTGACAGAGAAAGGTTCTTCTTGCAGGAATACCGGACAGATGAAAATTACAGATGGGGATATGCAAAAATCCGAAGAAAAGGAACGGAATTTATCCGTCTGGGCCAGGAACATATGAAGTACAAAACAGGTGTGTGCATCGACGTGTTTGTGGTGGATCATGTGCCGGATGGAGCGTTGATGCGCAGGCTGTACTATGGTGCAAATTTCTTTATCCGAAAAGTGATGTACTCTGAACTGGGACAGACGGCGGCAGACAATTTGCTGCTGAGGAAAATGTACCGCCTCTTATATCATATACCCAAGGATTCTATGTTTCATCTGCGTAACTGCCTGGCGGCCAGATGTAATCGCAAAAACACGGAACTGGTAAGCCATCTTTTGTATCCATATCCTTCGAAAGAGACAAAATACGGAATGCCGGCAGAATGCTTTGAACATTATCGTGACATAGAATTTGAAGGCATGCAGCTTCGCGTTTTTGTGGATTATGACAGATATCTTACCCTGCTGTACCATGACTATATGGAACTTCCTCCTGTGGAAAAAAGACAGGGGCCAGGGGAAGCGTCCAGTATAAAATTGATTGACATCACATTGGAAGAGATTCAGAAAAGGAAAGCAAAGGCGGACAAAGAACGATGGAAGAAGCGAGGAATGTAATGTTTGACGCTACATGTTATGAAGAGCAGTTAAAGGAGGCCGTAGCGGATCTGGGAGAGAACTGGCAGAGTTTGGAGGGCAGGAGCATCGTGGTTACAGGCGCGACAGGGCTGATAGGATCGGCTCTGATTGATGTGCTGTGCTGCGCGCAGGCTCTTGGCGCAGCGAAGATGGAGATCTATGCCGCATCCCGGAACCTGGAACGGATGCAGCAGCGTTTCCATTCATGGGAAACACTTTCATTTATCCGCTATGAGGCGGCAGAAGCGCTGCAATGGGAGCAGAAATTTGATTATGTGATTCACTGCGCCGGAAACGGACAGCCTGGCGACATCGCCAGAGAGCCCGTGGAAACAATGATGGGCAGTATACTGGGGCTTTACCATTTGCTGGAACACATCAAAATGAGCGGCGGCAAGTGCCGAATGCTCTATGTTTCTACCAGTGAAATATATGGAACCAGAGATCACAGCGGCTCTGAATGGTATACAGAAGAGGATTATGGCAGACTGGATATTTTAAATGTAAGGGCATGTTATCCTTCTGTGAGAAGGGCGGCGGAAACCCTAAGTGTATCTTATATAGAAGAGTATGGACTTGATGTTGTGATTGCACGTCCAGGACATATCTATGGACCAAATGTGATAGACAGAGACAACAGGGTGTATGCACAGTTTATCAGAGACGCTCTGGCCAAAAGAGATATTGTAATGAAGAGCCAGGGGACCCAGCTGCGTTCCTATTGCTATGTGCTTGACTGCGTGACGGCGATGCTGACGCTTTTGATTTCCGGTGAAAATGGAACGGCATATAATATCTCCAATAAGGAGTCGGTTGTTACCATACGGCAGCTGGCAGAGGAAATTGCAGGACAGGCAGGCAGGAAGGTTATTTGTACCCAGGCAGAGGATTGGGAGAAGAAAAGCTATAACCTCATGGATGTCTCTGCTTTAAATGCAGAAAGGTTAGAGTCACTTGGCTGGCGGGGGCGTTATAACCTGCAGGCGGGAGTGAAGGCAACACTGGATGCACTGGAAGCATTTTGTAGCTGAGGCATGGAGGAGAGAGATGCTGGAATTTGAACAACAATTTTTTGAGGAAGAGGTACGCGACGGCTTTCATATTAGCTCCATGATGAAAAAAGCATGGGCAGTAGAAATGGAGGTATTGTCTCAGGTCAGCGCAGTCTGCAAAAAGCATGGTATTCCATATTATGCTGCTTATGGCACTCTGCTGGGAGCGATACGTCATAAGGGATTTATACCATGGGACGATGATATTGATATTATCTTGAAACGTAAAGATTATATTCGGCTGCTGAACCTTCTGCCGGCAGAGCTTCCAGAAGGATATTTTGTGAGCAGTTATTATACAAGCGAAGCACATTGCCAGCCATGGTCAGCAGTTATGAACACAAAACATATACTGAAAGATGCAGAGAAGATTAAACAGTTCTGGGGATGTCCCTATGTGTGCGGGATTGATGTTATGGTATTGGATTTTGTACCCCAGGATGCCGCGGAAGATGATATGTACATGAATATGTACAATATCGTGTTTGGAACGGCGAAATGTTTTAATGAATATAAAGCCAGCGGTGAACTGTATCAATTTCTTCCTCAGATTGAGCAGTTTTGTGGTGTTACCCTGAGAGATGATGATACATTGCAGAGACAGTTGTATTTGCTGGCAGACCGGATTGCCGGTCTGTATCAGGAGGAAGAGTGTGCGGAACTGACAATGGTTACCGGACGTATGAACCGCGGGAACAAAAATTTTAAATTTGATAAACAATGGTTTTCTCAGACAATTGAGGTCCCTTTTGAGAATATTACAATTTCAGTTCCCAAAGAGTATGATAAGATTTTGAGAACTTTTTTCGGAGAAGATTATATGACCCCGATCCGATTTGGAAGCGGACATGATTATCCATTTTATAAACGGCAGCAACAGTTTTTAGACGATAACCATATCATACTTCCTATTTCTAATGATATTGAGGATGAAGTTGTTTGAGGAAAAAGTATTGAACTGGCAGAACAGGATAGCAGATAATGGGAGAACAGGTATGGAAGAAATGATTAGGGAACTGGAATATAAGGTATCTGATCTGGAAGAGAAAATTTTAAAATTGCAGGAAGAAAATCTGTCAAATAAAAAGGGAAGCGACGCTATGTTAAAGGCAATACGGGAACTGTATGAAATTAACAGGCAGATGATGATTCAGCTTTCTAAAGTGGTGGAAGACCAGACGTCATTGGATATTAATATGGGGGTGGCCAGAGCACGGTGCGACAATCTGCCCTTTGAACTGCTGGACCCCTTATTAAAGCGAGATTCCTATCGTTTTCCAGTAATTAAGGATGCAGATGAGACATTAAATGAGATTATTGACCATAAAAAATCCATCGCCCGGTTTGGGGATGGTGAATTTTCACAGATTGTCAAACTGGACCGCCATAAATTTCAAAAACTGGATGAAAGGCTGGGAGAGAGACTGAAGGAAGTGCTTTACAGCCATCATCCTAATATGCTTATCGCGATTGCCAATAATTACGGGTCGTTACAGGATTTTACAGATGCCGCAGCGGATGCGGTGCGTATTTATATGGCAAATGGAAATACGAGGCAGCAGCATATGGAATTGTTAGAACATGACAGAGTGTATTATGACGCCTATGTGTCCCGTCCATATGTGATGTACAAGGATCAAATGACAGAAGCGCCCAGAAAGCGTTTCGAGCGTTTGAAGGATATTTGGAAAGGACGCAGTGTAATAATTGTGGAGGGAGCGCAGACCAGAATGGGAATAGGAAATGATCTGCTGGAAGGCGCGGGGGAGATTAAACGTATTCTTGCACCGGCAGCCAGCTCCTTTGACCGGTATGATGATATTTTGAACACTTCATTAGAATATGCCCAAAAAGATACATTGTTCCTGATTGCAATGGGACCGTCGGCAGGAGTGCTTGCTTATGATCTGACCGTGGAGGGATATCAGGCTGTTGATATCGGACACTTAGACCTGGAATACGAGTGGTTCCTTGCAGGGAAAGGCGAACGTATTCCGGTGCCGTATAAATATAATAACGAAGTGGAAGGCGGCGATATGGCAGAGGAGATTGATGATCCTGTGTACGAAGGTCAGATTATTGCGGATTTACAGGCATAACGTTTGTTTGGTGAAAGAGCGGTTTGTATTTTGAGGAATTTATGTAAAGCGCACTGAAGCAAGAGGAACGGGTCGGAGGAAAAATATTATGAATGCAGAGGAAGTTTATGCAAGGCGTGTAGAAGAACTGATGGACGGAATAGACAAGGGAGAGTTTTCAGATATTGACAATCCGCCTCAGGCATACAGCTACGGCCATCTGGCGGCACTGTTTTATTTCGCGCAGGTGCTTCAAAATGGCAAAAAATTGTATGAACAGTTATATGACAGAGTTATCTCATTTGGAACATACCATGTCAGGAAAAAAGTGGAAAACGGTGAAAAGATAAAGATTGCTTTTCTGGCAATTTCAGCCGCTGAATGGGCAGTTGAAAATGTGTATAGAATGCTCGAAAAAGACGAACGGCTGGAATGTTACGTCATAGTCTGTCCTTTAATGGACAGGGAAAGGGAAAACCGGGAGAAAACGGAGGAACAGACCTGGCATTTTTTTAAAAAGCATGGATATGAGGCCAGACGTGTATACGACAAGGAGCAGGACGTCTGCCAGGGATGGGAAGCGGCAGGGGGAATGCCTGATCTTGTGGTGCATGCCACACCCTGGTATCATTCGCTGCCGGAAGCATTTTGGATCGAACGTTTTCCTCTGCGTGTAATAAACTGCTATATACCATATGGGATTTATGTTGCAGACAGCATGGATGGGAATTATGCTAAAAAATTTATTTATAACAAAGAATTTGTAAACATGCAGTGGAAGGTGTACGCAGATTCAGCGCTGAACCTGTCAGGATATGAGACATATGAATTGCTGCATGGCAAGAATATAACCTATTCCGGGTATGCTAAAATGGACTGCTTTCAGGAACGAAGAGATTATACGAAGGAAGAGCTGCGCAGTATCTGGAAATTCCCCCAAGAAGCTGGCAGTGGAGAAATGAAACGTCTGATTATCGCGCCGCATTATTCTCTGGAAGCGTCTGCGCTGGTACAATATGCGACTTTTGCAAAGAATGTATATTTCTGGCTGTATTTGGCGCAGAAATATCAGGATAAAATTACATTCATTTTTAAGCCTCATCCTAATCTGAGATGGAAAGCAGTGGAGACACATCTGTTTCCTTCCTATGAGGAATATGACAGGTATCTTGAAAAGTGGAATACGCTTCCAAATGCAAGGGTAGCGGAGGAAGAGAGTTATCTGGATATGTTTGCGACCTCAGATGGAATGATTATGGATTCGGGTTCTTTTATCGGGGAGTATATGTATGTAGATAAGCCGCTGCTGTTTCTTACCAGAGAGGAACAGGCATTTAACAGTCTGGGAGAGCATTTAATTTCCGGTTATTATCATGCAAGGGGAGAAGACTATATTGCCATAGAACAGTTTGTGGAGCAGGTGATTCTCAAAGGTGATGATGCTATGCAAGAAAAACGACACAGAGTTTTTCATGAAACCCTGGATTATACGGGCAGAAATGGGTGTCTGGCTTCTGAATATATTGTAAAGGATATTCAGAGTTTACTGGAATAAGGAATGGATGGTAAAGATATTCAAAAGTTAACGGGATTAGGAATTCGTGGAGAAATACTTGCTGCGCTGGCTCGGCAGCAAAGGTTAAGAGGAGATTTATATGCGCATTACAGAGAAAATAACAGATATTGATTACAGGGAGACGAAACGCTTTTTTAAAAACCGTGCAGAAAAGTTTTCTGTGGATAATCCATATTCTGTGACAATGTACCAGGATAATCATAAGGAACTGGCAGAGGAAAGAAACCGCAAAGAGACAGGCAAGCTCTGCCCGTTACTGAAGCTGAATTCAGAGTCGAAGGTGCTGGATGTGGCCTGCGGCATTGGAAGATGGGCAGATGCCCTGCCAGAAACGGTCAGAGAGTACTGCGGATTGGATTTCAGCAGAGAGCTGGTGGAGATTGCAAACCAGAGAAATACCCGGGAGAACTTTTCTTTTTTGGAGGGTGCAGCAGATGAACTGGAAGCGATTCTTGCGAAAAATGGAAAGGGAAGATTTAACAGGGCGCTGATGGTGGGAATTCTCATGTACTTAAACGACAGAGAATTAGGCAGTACCTTGACTCAGGTTGAAAAAAGCTGTGAAGAACATTCTGTAATCTGTATTCGGGAACCGATTGGGATTAAAGACAGGCTTACGCTCAAAGATTATTTTTCAGATGAGCTTAAGGATCATTACAATGCCATATACAGGACGCGTCAGGAGCTTATGGGATTTTTTGAAGATAGTCTTTTAAAAAACGGTTTTCATATTACGGAGGAAGGTTTTCTGTTCGATGAGGATGCGTTAAACAATCGTAAAGAGACAGCGCAGTATTTTTATATACTGGAGAGGTAAGTACATGTACAGAGAAAAAATAGGGATTGTGGGAGGGTTCGGCGCATATGCGACTTTAAATTTCTATCAGAGGATCTTGGAAAGTTTTGCGTCTGACAGTGAGAGAAATTATCCTCATATAATTATGGATAATAATTTTACAATGCCCAGCAGGACCAGGGCATTGTTATATGATGAGTGTTATGATGAGGTTGTACAGGGAATTGCAGATTCTCTGCGTATGTTATCAGAACAAGGGGCAGACAGAATGATACTTGTATGCGGGACAGCTCATTATTTTCTGGAGGATGTCTATAAGATTATTCCGCAGGTTCAGCAGAAAGTGATGGATATGATCCATATTCTGGGAGAGGAATTAAGAGAAAGCGGACAGAAGGAAGCCCTGGTAATAGCGGCAGAAGGGGCTCTGCTTAAGGAATTATATCCCAAGAGGCTCGCGAATTATCAAATCTGCTGTGAGAGTCCTTCTCAAGCGCATTATGGGAAAATACGGTATTTTATAGAGAGTGTAAAGAGAAATCAGATGACCCGGAAAACAGCATGGGAATTTTTCGGATTTTTGGAAGAATTTAAGGCCAAAAATGTGATATTAGGCTGCACGGAGTTTCCGGTTTTGGTAAAATATGTATCAGGCGTGCTAGAAGGATCGGCCTTGACAGAATGGAACCAGTACCAGTTTTGGGACCCGTTGGAGACGACCATTGACAGGCTGAAACGTACTTTATCATAGTATTTAAGCAGGGAGGGAAAATGAGCGGATATGTATTCTTATTCGACTTGGACGCGACCATAACCAGGCAGGAAATTCTGCCTGCTATTTCCAGGAAACTGGGAGTATATGAGAAAATGAGTTTTCTGACAGAATGCACTATGCGGGGCGAAATACCTTTTAAACAGAGCTTTCTGCAGAGAGTGGAATTGCTGAAAGAAGTTCCGGTAAGCCAGGTGCGCAGATTGGTGGGGGAGATACCAGTCAATGAGAAGCTGGTGGAATTTATGGCTGAAAATCGGGAAAGATGTCATCTTGTGACAGTGCATCTTGATATCTGGATCATAGATCTCGTAAGGAGAATCGGGATGGAAAACAACTTGTTTTGTTCGAAAGCTCTGGTAAAAAATGATCATATTCAGGATGTGGTAAGCATTGTAGATAAAAATGCAGTTATGAATCAGATACGTTTGCCTTTTGTGGCGGTAGGAGATGGAAACCATGATGCAGAGATGATTCAGGCTGCGGAGGTAGGAATTGGATATGGCGGTGTGCGTCAGGTGGCGCCGGCAGTGCTGGCATGTGCCAGCCATGTGGTTTATCAGGAAGAGAAACTGGCAGAATTTCTGGAAAGGCTTTTATAGGAGGTGGAACAGATGGCTGTTTCAAGGACAGTGATAATAAGTTGTGCCGGAATGGGAAGCAGACTGGGGCTTGGAAGCACAAAAGCGCTGCTGGAGATTGATGGAAAACCGCTGATTATAAGGCATCTGGAGATGCTGGGGCATGAAAGCGATATTCGGGTCGTGGTCGGCTATCAGGCTGAAGCTGTGATTGAGGTGGTCCGAAAATACCGGGAGGATGTCTTGTTTGTGTTTAACCATCATTACAGGGAGACAGGAACAGGAGCCAGTGTTGCCCTGGCAGCAAAATATGCCAACGATTATATATTATCTCTGGATGGAGATTTGCTGGTTCATCCGGAAGATATGGAAAAGGTTCTTGCATGTGACCATGAGTTTGTCAGCGGCGGAATACCGGGAACAGACGATCTGTGGATGCTGCAGACATATACGGAAAATGGCAGGGAATTTGTGAGTTCATTTTCCAAAAATACCGGGACTTATGAGTGGAATGGAATCACTCAGATGAAGAGCCGGAAAATGCGCAATGGAACAGGCCATGTGTTTCAATTGATTGAACCGTATCTTCCGGTGCCGTTTCTGGAGCTTCGTACACGTGAGATTGATACGGTAAATGATTACGAGCGGGCTTTGGCATGGGTAAAAAACGGATTTCAATAGTTTAGTGTGAGAAGCAGATGAGGTTTATATGAAAAAAATAATTATTTTTGAATCAGAGACGGATTCCCTGAGAACTTTTGCGCATTTGATGGCAGAGGGATTTCAGGAGAGAGGCTGTCAGGTGCTGATGGCAGATATGAGACAGGAGATACAGGCCAGAGAAGAGATTTATGCGTTTACAGAACCAGGAAAAACATCCGTATTGTTTTTTAACCATGCAGGATTAAATCTTCTTACAGAAAACAAGGCGAGTATCTGGAATGAACTGAATGTGGATTGTTATGATTTTATTGTGGATCATCCCATGTATTATCATGCAGCAATTAAGTTTCCGGTTCAAAGGCTTACCTTTTTATGTGTGGATGAATATCATCAGAAGTTTATTCAGCGGTTTTATCAGGGAAGAGTACGCAGTTTCTTTCTTCCGCTTGCTGGAATCCGCAGCAGCGAACCTGAGATACCGTTTGAAAAACGTTCTATGGATATTCTTTTTACCGGAGCGTATCTTGTGGATGAAAATGTAGAATACCATATTCAGGGCCTTGGAGAAGGTTTGCGTCAAATCTGGCTGGAATGTTTCGATTTGCTGTGCAGCAGGACTTCCCTGACGTTAGAGCAGGGAATGGAATTCTGTCTGAAAAAAAAAGGACTTGTGCTGCCGGAGGAGGATCTCAGAGACACGGTGCGTCTGTTTCAGGATATGGATGGAATGCTCAGAAGCCGCGCCCGTGCGCAGGTAATCCGTACCCTGGCGGATCAGGATGTGAAAGTTCATATTTATGGAGAAGGCTGGCAGTATCTGGACTGTAAACAGGAGAACCTGATTCTTCACGACAGGATTCCCTTTGACGAGACGATTCCGCTTATGGCGGATGCCAGGATTGTGCTGAATGTAATGCCCTGGTTTAAATCAGGGGTTCATGACCGGGTTTATTCGGCAATGCTCAATCAAAGTGTCTGCCTGACCGATGGCAGCGAATATGTGGACAGAACCTTGACGGATGGAAAAGAGGCGCTGATTTATTCCCTGGAACAGTTAGAAGAACTTCCGCAAAAAGTGAAGAAGTATCTGCAGAATCCAGAAGAGATGAAACGGATTGCCCAGAGAGGATACGAGTATGCGCAAGATACTCAGACCTGGCAGTGCAGGGCAGTACAGCTTATGGAACTTATGGAGCAGAAATAGCCGGCATAAAGAAATGTTAATACGGTGAAAACGGAGGGATTTATGAAGATAAAGATTTTTACCATGACTCATAAGAAATTTCAGAAACCAGAGGATGAAATCTATATACCGCTTCATGTTGGCAGAGCCGGTACAGAGGATTTAGGCTATTTGGGAGATGATACAGGAACATCTATTTCCAGGTGGAACAATTATTATGGGGAACTGACCGGCGTTTATTGGGTCTGGAAAAATGAGAAGGATGCGGATGTGATAGGAATCTGCCATTACCGCCGTTTCTTTTTGAATGACGAACGGGAGCTTTTGAACCAACAAGAGTATGAGAACATTTTAAAGGATTATGACATGATTGTCTCAGAAAAGATGGAGGCAGACACCAGCTATCTGGATTATTTTGGGGAAGCGCATAATGCACAGGACCTGCTGACAGTGGGAGAAGTTATCAAAGAGAAATATCCGGAATATGTACCATATTTTCAGAAAGCAATGGATGAACATACCTTCTATTATGGAAATCTCATGGTGACTTCCAGAAAACTGTTTCAGGAATATGCAGACTGGCTGTTTGATATACTTTTTGAGGTGGAAAAACGTATTGACGTAGAATCTTACGATTTATATAATCAACGGGTTTTTGGTTTTCTGTCGGAACAGATGGTGAAAATCTGGGTGGAGAAAAACGGCTTGAAGGTCTATGAAGGAAAGATAGGGATAACCGCTGAAAAAGCAGAAACTGTGGAATTGAAGCTTGCCATGACGCAGCTTGTGAAGATGAAACAGATTACTCAGGCCAGAGAGATGTTTTATGAATATCTCAAAGTTCGCCCGGATGTGCGGCTGGAATTATCTGATATAAAGAGAGAAGTTCCAGTCATTGAGCTGCTTTTATATATCGCCCAGGAGGAACAGCAGAGAAATATCTCAGGACTTACCTATAATTCATGGGATCTGGGGGAGTGGATTGTACATTACCGTAACGTGATGGAATGCCTGTGCCGTTTCTCGCAGGGGGAAGAGCAGCAGGAAGATGTTGATTATATCCTGAATCATCAGGTATCCTGGGTTATGGTTAAAGTCATGCTGCTGAACGCGGAGCCAGGCAGCATTGCCAATCCTTCTCTGGCTTTACAGGCGCTTTATGAAGTATATAAAGCAGCGGGAAGAAAACAGGATTATGAGGGGCTTGTGTCGTGCCTTTCTTAATCATAAGTGAACCCAGATGCCATAGCCTCCATCTGGCAGAAAAACAAAATTATAAAACAAGCTAAGGTAAAACAGATTTTCTTACGATATATATAACAGAGTATTTAAGAAAGGACGAGAATATCATGGAAGATAATCGTAAAGAGCAAGTGGAAGCTTTGGAGGCATTAAAGGACTATAATCCAAAGATTTGTAAGGCGTTAAAGGAAATTATACCGGAATTAAAGGGTGAAAAGAAGGAAGATACCCAGGAATATGTAGACCATATTTTACGCGGCGTTAATTGGGAGCTTCAGGTAATCAACGGCACCATGGAACTCTTGAACGAGAAAGAAGAACAGGTATCTAAGGATAATTTAAATGAAATGGTTGCACAGATCAATGATGCATATGCGTCGAAAGAGGACGAAAAGCTGGTCAAAGTTGTGGAAGAAGAACTCCTTCCCTTTGCGGAACAGCTGCAGGGATACGTCGAGAAGGCGTTGGCATAACAGGAAGCAGGGAATTTTGGAGTATTAATTTGGAATAGCATTTGGAAAACAGATAACATGTTTCAGGATTGTATTTTCTTTATCAGGAAAAAGCGGTTCTGAAACATTTTTTCTACTATTGTTCCAGCCGGCCAGAAATTAGACTCGTATAACGAATATTAAGCAATCGGCAGTTTGGCTTGTCTATTTTCCTGAATGTATGAATTCAGATGAGATCAGAAAAGGAGGGATATTGATGGAGGAAATTATTTGTTATACCAGATATCTCCCCAAAGGAGAACAGCGAAAGCTTACATTTATGGAACTTTTGCTGGACGACCGCTGGGCAGATGGCAGGATTGAATGTCCAGAAAGTTTCTATTCCCAGACAGGGAACATCAATGGCAAGCTTGCTGCCAAACAAAATTATGAGTTTCTTCTGCGTGCTGCTCAGAAATATCCATTGAGGGCGGTGGGGGATCCTGAAGCTTCTGGAAGTGAAAGGAAAACGGGAGACTGGGAAGAATTCCGTACTGACGCTTATGTTGCGGGCAAATATAAGCAGGAACTGCTTGCGTCTGATTATTTTAATCCGGTAATTGAGAGCCTGCTGGAAAATGCTTCTCACCTGCCAGATCCCGGGCAGGCTGTAAAATGGCTGGAGAAAATGATTTCACACGGGGAAGAATACTATGAGATAGATGATGATACACGTCCCATTCTGGTTTACCGCCAGTCGAATCTCTGTTATAATACGCTGATGCAGTTTGCTGATGAAATGACCGCAGCTTTGCGCCGATATCGCCAGGTGGTAGAGGTGTTTGACATCGGAGAGGAAGATCATCAGGCGTTAGGGAGATACATTGGCCGCCGGTTTAAGGCGGTAATCGGTATGCAGTCTTATGCATTTTCTATTAAGATGCAGGATGAGAAGACGAATCTCCATGATTTGATCATCGGGCCGAAATACAACATGATTTTTGATCATCCTGTCCTTTTGAAAAAGCATATTGAAAATGGGCCGGGATGTTACTTTTTGCTTACGCATGACCGCAATTATCTTGAGTTTGCGAAGAAATATTATAAAAATATAAAAGATTGTATCTATGTTCCTCCAGGGGGTATGCTGCCAGAGGAAACCAGAGGTTGTTATTTTTGGTCAGAAAACAGAAAATATGATATTAGTTTTGTAGGAACTTATATCAATTACCGGGGAATTCTGGCGGAAATCTATAAATATGATTTTGCTCATCGCTGTCTGGCTGCTCATTATATGCGCAGAATGCGCCGCCATCCCAATGAAACTGCGGAAAAATCTTTGGAATATGTGCTTGAAAAACGGGGGCTCAAGGTCAGCCAGGAAGAGTTTCTAACGTTGCTTTTTCAGCTGCGTGATTCATTTTTATGCGTGATGAACTATTTCCGGGAGAAGATTATTGAGAGTTTGTTAAGTGCCGGGATTGAGATACATGTCTATGGAGATACCTGGAATTATGCTCCGTTTGCGGGGCATCCATGTCTGCACCGCCATCCAGAACTGAATATAAAGGAAAGCATGAAGGTTTTGCAGGAATCAAAGATTTCTCTTAATATTATGTCATGGCACAAAGACGGAATGACAGAGCGTGTTTTAAACAGTATGTTATGCCAGTCGGTGGTTTTGTCAGACTGGAGCCGAAGGCTGGAAGAAGAATTTGGAGACGGTGAGGGTATTGTTCTGTTTAATCTGGAGCAGCTTGGACATCTTCCAGAGAAGGTAAAGGAACTTCTCGGAGATGATGCATATTTAGAGCGGATTGCGGATAATGGATATCAGAAAGCTGTAAGCGGACATTTGTGGAAGAACAGGGCAGGGAGATTTTTGGAACTGAATGATCAACACAGGATGCAAATAAACAAATGTAATAGTAAGTGAGAATAAATATGAGAATATTGTATTATACATGGCTGGAAAATTCTTCGGAAGATATGGCGGAGACATTTATTTTTCTGGGACATAAGCTGATAAAATGCCGGATTCCGTTTCAAGACTACGAGCAGGATGAAAGTTTTACCAGCCAGTTGTCAGAATTGGTCTCAAAATATGCCTGCGACTGTATTTTTACTTTCAATTTTTTTCCGCTACTCGCGAAGATTGCAGAGAAATTTCAAATCAAATATATTTCATGGGTGTATGACTGCCCTCATTGGACGCTGTATTCTCCAGCAGTAAGAAGTGCTTATAATTATATCTTTGTATTTGACTATGCTCAGTTTCTGAGGCTGAAAGCTTTTGAAATTCCCCATTTGTACCATTTTCCTTTGGCAGTAAATACACGGAGGATCTGTGAAGCCATGGGAGAACCGCAGAGAGAAGGATACGTGGAGGGACGAGAAACGCCGAAGATCAGCTTTGTAGGCAGTTTATATGAAAATAACCGCTTTGATCAGATTGTGCATCTTCCAGAATATTTAAGAGGGTATTTAGAAGGAATTATGCAGGCCCAGGGGCTTATATATGGATATAATTTTGTGGAAGAACTGCTGACTGAGAAAATAATCAGGCAGATGAACAGCTGGATTTCCATGCAGCTGCCAGAAGCTTATATGGTATCTCAGAGGGAACTGTATGCAGCGATGATCAATGAAAAGATTACTTCCAGAGAGCGGATCTCATCTTTGCGCAGTCTTTCACAAAACGGCAGTCTGAGGGTATATACTGCGTCAGATCTCAGTCTGGTGCCAGAGGCGGTGGCCGGAGGTACGGTAGATTACAGGAGGGAGATGCCAGAAGTATTCCGGCAGTCTAAGATTAACCTGAATATGACGCTGCGCTCTATTAAAAGTGGAATTCCCCTGCG